>ENA-UOOR01001058-UOOR01001058.1-fermentation-metagenome-genome-assembly--contig:-NODE-1058-length-34489-cov-13.402219_pt1 | contig 34489 bp, 25 predicted proteins | sample MGYA00245780_ERZ724029 | MGnify/ENA primary metagenome ERZ724029 (study PRJEB28704, sample SAMN03018315) | fermentation metagenome | biome: anthropogenic terrestrial biome; feature: soil... | reverse complement strand
CTTGTTACTGTCAAATTCAATATCGATTACTGCCATTTCAAGCCGGTGTTAACACTAACTTGATTGGTGGAGATGAAGAGGATCGAACTCTCGACCTTACGGATGCGAACCGTACGCTCTCCCAGCTGAGCTACATCCCCATGATATAATGGACATTAATATTACCACAGCTTAGGAACTATACATGTTGAATAAGTAATTCATGTATAGAAATAAATTCATATGGGATTCTATTCCAATCCGTATTCCTTGCGAAAAACCTTTTAGCACTGCAACTAAATAATGGTAGGGGATATAGGATTTGAACCTACGACTTCTACTATGTGAAAGTAGCACTCTAACCACTGAGTTAATCCCCCATCAAAACCATTATAGATCAAATATTTATCAGCTGCAATAACCTGAATTTTGTTTATATAACGCAAATTGAACGCTTCCGGCTTTTGCAATGCAAAATAACGCTCCACAAATACTAACACTACAGAGCAGACTCTATTTTAAATTTACAAATACAATTTAAACGAGATATGAAACAAGTTAAGCATTTTGGGATATAAAATATATTGCTCCTGCTATGATTAACCCCGCTAATATTAACATTGCTACCTTTATAGCGCTAACAGGTGCTTGACCCTTAACGACTCCTGTTTGCCCATTCACAAGGAACTTATAAATTTTGTCCTTATATCTGTATGCAGATATCCAAATCGGTAGAAGTATGTGCTTAAATGTAACATTTGAATAAGATGTTTGTATTCTAAGGTTTCTGACCTCATCCGCTACAATTTGATTTTGTATCATTTTATGTAAATTTGAACGGATGATTGATTTTGCCTCAATAAAGCCTTGTTCCAAGCCTATGCTGTATTTTTCTGCCATAAAGCCTGATAAATACTCATTTCTATAAGAAACCAATTCTTTTAGATGGAAGGGTTCCAGCCTTTTTATAAGGTTCTTACCATCTGTTTGAGAAGCGCAAACCAAAACATCATCAAAAAAATGCCTAAATGCTCCTGAGGTATAAGACCATCTGGTTTTGCGGACTCTTTTTTGCTGTGGGCTCCGTTTACCATTACTGTCTGTAACATATACTGTCTCAGTAACATAGTAATATGTGCCTCTTTCAGCAGTATAAAAGGAATCTGTATCTGCATCATATGTCCAGAAAGGGATATATACGCCCGACATTTTTTCCTCTCTAGCGAGAGTCTTTAAGTTTCCGGGAGCAAGCCAGCGTTTTTTTAGCCATGCTTTAAATTTCGATATTGCGTTTCTTTTGTCAATTTTAAAAGGAATCAATGTTTCAGGACTCAAAACTTCTCCCTGTTCCTGTGGTCGAATATGCACGGAGCTGCAGAAAGCACATTCAGTTGTTAGTTGATTGGCTTGAATTATTGTTTCAGCTCCGCAGCTATCACAGTGTATTACAACCGTTTGCCCTCCCCAATCTATTGATGCCATCTCTTTGGCTGATTCAATCGGGTATTCTCTAACTACGGTATATTCTTCATCTGTAATATTAATAACATTTCCACAATAAGAGCAGGTAAGGCTTTGGTTTTCAGCATTAAACACCATACCTCCACCACATCCGGGACATGGAAATTGTTGAGTCTCTGCACTCATACTAAAACCTCCTATTGGGTAACAAAAAACATTCATTAACAAAATCAATACTGCTAACGATTCCCCTTATGGATAATCGTTTATCCTCCACATACAATTTCGCTGACACAAGTAAGGTCGTTTAGTAGTGGGGGCTTTTGATTTGTGTTCCACAGGAGTTACAGAATTTTGAGTCGGCAGGAAGCTTTGTTCCGCATTTACTGCAGTTTTTCTCTGTTATCTGAGAAGCACCGCACTTTGAACAAAATCTTGAGTCTTTTGGTATTTCCGCTTTACAGCCCACACAGGTTGTGTTTTCAACTCCTATAGTTTTTCCGCATGAAGAGCAGAATTTAGCATTAATATTGTTTCCTGCACGGCAATGAGGGCATAAAACATTCTGCTCAACTGTGCTATTGTTTGAATTTGCATTTTGGCCCATCATATTTCCAAAAATAGCACCTGCACCAATGGTTGCACCCAGACCTGCCATGCCACCGCCTTCATTAGCTGCTGCAGTATTTAAAGCCTTAAGTTTTTCATTTTGCACGTATCTGTCATATCCACCCACCAGATTATATTTGGAACCCTCGCGATATGCCTGCATGAGTTCATCCGGCATAGAAAAATCTTCAATGACTAAATTTATCATTTCAAGACCCAAGGGAGTAAGCTTTTCAGCTATATTTCCTTTTACGAGATCGGAAAACTCAATTAGATTACCCTGTAAATCAAAAAATGACATTTTTGATTCAGCAACCGTGTCTTTCATATGCTGAATTATGTATGAGCGAAGTTGTGCTGTTATTTCATCTGTCCTTAGGATATCTTTTGTGCCGAAAACCTCACGCATTAAAGCAGTTGGCTCTGATACACGGAAAGAATATGTCCCGCGGGCTCTGATTTCAATTTGACCAAAATGAGAATCCATTACAGGAACAGGCGATTGTGTGCCCCATTTCTGATCTAGGAACTGTTTTGTATTAACAAAATACACTTCCGCTTTAAAAGGTGAATTAAAGCCATATTTCCAAGCATTGATTTTACACATAATAGGCATATTGTTTGTTGACAACTCGTACAATCCAGGAGTGTAAACGTCTGCAAGCTGTCCCTGATTAACAAATATGGCAACCTGAGATTCTCTGACCGTAAGCATAGCACCCATCTTTATTTCCTTGTTCACAACAGGGAATCTGTATACGATAGTGTCCATACTGGAATCAGTCCATTCAATTACTTCAATGAATTGGCTTTTAATAAAATTTTTAATACCCATTTACTAACACCCTTTCTTAAATAGAATAATTTTTGTCGAGTTGTTTATTATAAAGAATTAAATTGATTTTACTTAATTAACACAAAAACATCACCATTTCACAAATAAAAATCCCCTCACATTTGATGCTTTGATAACAGCTGGATATTTGCATATTTTTCTATATCCTAAAAATACACTCCATTAACTTGTAGCCTATCGCTTATCTGTGTTTTAATATAAATACGCATATCTTTTATAGAAGTATGAGTTTCTGTGTTTACTAATAATGAATATGATGTCTCACACATTTACATGCATATTATAACAGCAACAAACCAACTGTACAATAAAATAATTTCATTGATTAATTAAGGTCACCGTCACGACAATCACTTTTCTATACACACTTAGTACACTCTAAAAAGCGGATAAGAAACACTTATCCGCTTTAAGCTTTACCCAATTATACGGTTGCTTCCTTGCCATTGTTTAAGTAGACACGGAAACAGATATATACAAAATCAAAGTCTGTCAAATAGGGTTTAGTCTGTGAAATAGGGTTTGTTATATAGGCTCTGCCATATGGGTATATCCAAAAAAGAAGCTTTAATCATTTGCTATAATTTCTATTTTTGTAACCGACCAATAGTGCTCACTGATTAGCAGAACAAACTACGATGTATTTGGTTAACCCTCTCTATTTGGATCACTAAAAATAATATTAACAGCTTTCATAGGTGAAACAGTGGATATGGCATGCTTGTAAACAAGCTGCTGCTTTCCTTCGCTATCCAGAATGACAGTAAAATTGTCGAAGCCCTTAACTAACCCGCGTAGCTGGAAACCGTTAGTAAGGTATACTGTCACCGGAACATGATCTTTCCTGACTTGGTTTAAAAAAACATCCTGCAAATTAATATTTTTATTCATGTCAAAGCCTCCTAATAAAAAAATATCATATAATATTATGGGTTCAAAAGCAATTTAAATATTGCTTTCTTTGGCTATACCAAAACAGATGGCATGTGCATTGATCCATGTCTATATATATTAAACTTCTGTTCAGCATTGAATTTATAATTCAATACATATAGAATCAAATGCAAACAATTCCATATCATTCTTATTGTATACAAACTGAGGTCAGGTTTCAAGTTGATCTTTGATTATTTTTGTATTTTTTTCTATATTACCTTTTCCTGCAGTTAGCCAAGTGGCTTTTGGGATTGCTTTAAACCATGTTATCTGCCTTTTTGCATAATGTCTTGTATCGCGTTTTATAATATTTATTGCATCTTCATATGAAATCTTATTATCGAGATACCGGAATATTTCCTTATAACCTAAACCTTGCATTGAGGTTAACTTCTCATTGTAACCCATTTCTTTAAGACTTTTCACTTCTTCTATCAGTCCATTTGCAACCATATAATCAACTCTCGCGTCTATTCGTTGGTAAAGCACATCTCTGTCCATATCAAGTATAAAAATAAGGTAATCATATGGAGGAGGCTCCATTCTGGATTCTTCCTGATGTAATGATATGGGCTTTTTGGTAAACTCATAAACCTCAAGTGCGCGAATAACCTTTTTAACGTTATTACAATGGATCCTTCCTGCACTCACTGGATCCACTTTTTCAAGCATTTCATGCAACTTTTTCTGCCCTTCTGCAGCTGCAACCCGGTTCATTTTCTCCCTGAATTCCTCATCACAAACCGTTTCACTAAATTTTATATTGTAAATAAGGCTGTTAATATAAAGCCCTGTTCCTCCTGTTACAATCGGAAGCTTATTTTTATCTAAAATATTTCTAATTATAACATCAGCTTTTTCTTTGTATGCAGCCACACTAAAAGCATCTTCCGGGCTCACCACATCAAGCATATGGTGAGGTATTCCCTGCATTTCCTCCTTTGATGGCTTTGCTGTTCCGATATCCATACACTTATATATTTGCATTGAATCTGCTGATATAATTTCACCGGAGACCTGTTTTGCAAGATTAATTGCAAGCTCAGTTTTACCCGAAGCTGTTGGTCCGGCAATTACAACTACTTTCTCCATGTCTTCCTCTTGTTTCGCTATTTTAGGTTGAGTTATGTAACTATATAATTCTCTTAAATTTCTTCTCAAACTCTCTTTTCTGCATACTTATTATTATAGGTCTGCCGTGCACACAGGTGTAAGGATTATCTGCTGATGTTAAATCTTCAATAAGCCCGCGAATCTCCATTTTAGACATTTCCCTGTTTGCTTTTACAGCACTTTTACAGGCCATCATATAAATTATTTCCTCAGGAATAATTTCCGATACTGTATCAACCTCTTGACTAAGCTTATTTAAGATATCTATAAAATCCTGACCTGAAAACCCATGGTCAAGAACATACGGTATTGCTCTTATTATAACCGTTCTGTCACCGAAATCCTCAACATCAAAACCAAGCTTATTAAGAATGTTAGGTGTTTCATGAAATTTATCCATTTCCAGTTCTGAAAGATTAACAGTTATTGGACCTAAAAGGCCTTGACTGAAAGCTTCGCCTTCTGAAAGTTGTTTTCTTATTTGTTCATAACGTATCCGCTCATGAGCTGCATGCTGATCAATCAGCAGAAGCTCATCTCCATATTCAAGTATTATAAATGAATTAAATGCTTGCCCAATAATTTTCGCATTTAAGAGCTTTTGTCTATCATTAACCTGTGTGCTATCAGTGGTGCTAGTGTTTGTGTTTGTGTTTGTGTTTGTGTTTGTGTTAGTGTTGGTGCTGCTGCTGGTGCTGGTGTTGTCGGCGGTATTCGTGTTTTTCATGTCATCACTGTCTAAACCCTCTTTGCCGTCGTTGGTGTCTCTGTTATCTTTACTATCCGGAATGGGCTCGGCAAAACTTTTTTCATACTTAATTTCTTTGCCTTCAAACGAGCACTTGTCTATAGCAGTTGTTGCCTCATTTTCACTAAATGAGCTTAAGGGGGATATCTGGGTCTGTTTTCGTTCGGTGGGTGAGTTTGAGTCTTGTGCAGTTTTAGAATTATTAGAGTCTAAGTTGTTTGCAGTATCAATATGGTAGTCTAAGTCATGCACAGCTTTATTATAACACGAATCTGAGCCATCCGACGTTTTTACATTACATGAATACAAACCCTGTGCCATTCTTACACTATATTGGTCATGTGTGGTTTTAACCATATTCTTAGCCACTCCAACTGTTGGACTTGATTTTCCACCACCAAACAATGTACTCTGTAACCCAATTTGTTTTTCACCTGTCACTTCTTCTGCTCTTCTGTCAGACTTATTATCATCGCTTCTTTCCTCCGGAATTAAAGACGCACCCGAAAGAGCTGAAAGAACTGCATGATACACAGCTCTGAACACTTTTTGTTCATCCGAAAAACGCACCTCTAACTTTGCCGGATGAACATTAACATCAACAAATTGAGGGGATATACTAAGCTTTAACACTGCAAAAGGAAACCTTTTTTGCATAAGTCTTGTTTTATATGCTTGCTCAAGGGCTGCGGTTACTATCTTATTGTAAACAAACCTGTTGTTAATGATAATAGATTGGGAGGTTCTGTTGCCCTTTGATATTTCAGGCTTACCAATAAACCCTTTTATACAAATCCCGTCACCTGTCGCATCAACCGGAATGACAGAATGGGCTATTTCTTTTCCGTAAATGCTGTAAATTACGCTTAAAAGGTCATGGTTTCCCGGAGTGTGCAAAATTGTTTTACCCTGATTAATCAGTTTTATGGATATGTCCGGTCTTCCAAGAGCAATACGAAGTAAAATATCGCTTATATATCCTGCTTCAGTTGAATCCTTTTTTAAAAATTTATACCTGGCCGGTGTATTGTAAAAAAGCTCTTCTACAATAAATGTAGTGCCTTTGGGAGCACCCACAGGCTCTATTGATAGTATATCTCCGGCTTCGACAGTAACCCTTGTGCCGTTTTTTGCTTCCTCTGTCTTTGTAATAACCTCGATCTTTGACACGGATGCAATACTGGCTAGAGCTTCACCGCGAAAACCCATGGTTGATAATTTATCCAGATCACCAATTCTTTTTATTTTGCTTGTCGCATATCGTTCAAAAGCCATGGTCACATCATCTGCTTCTATGCCGCTACCGTTATCGGTTATTCGAATACTTTTTATACCGCCTCCGGTTATTTCCACAGTTACGGATGTAGCCCCTGCATCAAGAGCATTCTCTGTCATTTCCTTTACAATAGAAGCCGGACGTTCAATTACTTCACCCGCTGCTATTTGATTTGATGTGTTTTCGTCCAGAATTACTATCTTTCCCATGGAACACTCCTTATTGAAAAAAGTCAAATCTACTATTTTAATCGCTGCTGCATTGAGAACAGCTTATTCAAAGCATCAAGGGGTGTCAGCGATGTTGCGTCAAGAGTTCGGATTTCATCAATTACATCTCTTTCTCCCTTTGATAGGGCACCGGCTGACAACAAATCCAACTGTCCGTCCAATGGTTTTGTGTTTTTCTTTCTATTTCTTCCACTCTTATTTATGTCTGCAGCATCAAGCTCTTCCACTATATTTTTTGCTCTGTCAATAACAAGCTGGGGAACACCCGCAAGCTTTGCGACCTCAATGCCGTAGCTGCGATCCGCTCCTCCAGGTTTTATTTTGCGGAGAAATATTATATCCTCTCCCCTTTTTTTAACATCAATACAGCAGTTTTTTATTCCCGGTTGTTTTTCTTCCAGCTCTGTAAGCTCATGATAGTGCGTGGCGAATAGAGTTCTGCATCCCAAGCGCCCTTTGTCGTTAATATATTCTATAACGGACCATGCGATGGACAAACCGTCATAAGTGCTTGTCCCACGTCCGATTTCATCCAGTATTAATAAGCTTCTTGGTGTTGCGTTATTAAGTATATTAGCTACTTCCATCATTTCCACCATAAAGGTGCTTTGTCCTGCAGCAAGATCGTCCGATGCTCCTATTCGTGTATAAATGCGATCAGTAATGCCTATGCACGCCTCTGTTGCTGGTACAAAACTGCCCATTTGAGACATGAGCGTAATTAATGCGGTCTGCCTCATATATGTTGACTTTCCTGCCATATTGGGACCTGTAATAATAACTACACGGTTATCATTGTAATCTAAAATAGTATCGTTTGGAACAAATGCAGTTTTATCAAGCATTTTTTCCACAACAGGGTGGCGTCCGTCTGTTATTTTTATTTCGCCGCCTTCGCTGACAACAGGTTTTGTATAGTTTTCCCTGTCAGCCACCTCAGAAAGCGAACAGAGAACATCCAAAACAGCCATTTGTACTGCAGTTTGCTGAATCCTTAAAACCTTAGAAGCAATCTCCTCTCTTATCCGGCAAAACAGTTCATATTCCAGTTCAATAACCTTCTCTTCTGCGCCTAAAATAGTATCTTCAAGGTTTTTTAGCTCCTCCGTTATGTATCTCTCGCAATTGGTAAGGGTTTGTTTTCTCACAAAACGCTCTGGAACCTGATTAAGATTTGAATTTGTAACCTCTATATGATAACCAAAAACCTTGTTATATTTAATCTTTAGATTTTTAATTCCGGTAGCTTCTCTTTCACGGCTTTCAAGGTCTGCAACCCATTGCTTTCCATCTATACATGCATTACGATAGCTGTCTACCTGCTCCGAAAAACCACTTTTTATCACTCCTCCGTCCTTTATTGTGAGTGGTGGTTCCTTGGCTATTGCTGAATCAATAGTGTTATATATATCCGTCAATGGATCCGTTGCATTGAATATTTCGCTGCAATATTCTGATTTCAGCCCATACACCATTTCGATTATTTTGGGAATTTGCCCAATGGATGCTTTCAGTGATATTAAGTCCCTTCCGTTAACATTTCCAACTATGAGCTTTGCCGAAAGTCTTTCCATATCATAAACCTTATTTAAAAGCTCCATTATTTCATTACGAACCATAAACTTTTCTTTAAGCTCTTCAACTGCATTAAGTCGTTTATTTATTTCACCAACATCCAAAAGCGGCTGCTCAATCCATTTACGAAGCAGTCTCCCACCCATAGCCGTCGTGGTTTTATCCAAAACCCACAAAAGGCTTCCTCTTTTTTTTCTATCACGAAGCGTCTCGGTCAGCTCAAGGTTTTTTCTGCTTGAGCTGTCGATCATCATGTAATTTTCAATCTGATAAGGTTTAATTGTATGAATGTGCCCGAGATCAGTTTTCTGCGTTGATATGAGGTAATAAATTAATGCTCCGGCAGCAACTGCTGCAAGTTCCTGGTTTTTTAATACGTTTTCACCGACAGTGCTTTCAATTCTTTTTATGGCTTCATCTCTAAAAAATGCTTCACCTTCGAGCATGGACACATAAACGCCTGTTTTTTCGCTGAATTCCTTATCTGAGATAACTTTTTGAAAGTCCCCGTTTACAAGGATTTCAGAGGGTTTGTACCTATATATTTCATCATATAATTTTTTATATGTATTTCCGTAATTGATTTGCGTCGCATAAAACTCAGCGGTGGTAACATCAACTACCGCAATTCCAAAGTATGTTTGCTGGCAGTATATTACCATAAGAAAGTTATTCTTTTTATCTTCAAGCATTGACGGATCAGTTACGGTGCCCGGTGTTATCACCCGGGTAACCTCTCTTTTTACTATCCCCTTTGCAACAGAAGGATCCTCCATTTGCTCACAAATAGCAACTTTATACCCTTTATTTATTAGCTTTGCTATATAATTATGCGCCGAATGCCACGGAACCCCACACATAGGAGCTTTTTCGCCAAAACCGCAGTCACGGCCGGTTAATGTAATTTCTAATTCCTTTGAAGCTGTCTTTGCGTCTTCAAAAAACATTTCATAGAAGTCTCCCAGTCTGAAAAACAGCAGACAATCTTTATACTGCTCTTTAGTGTCCATGTACTGCTGCATCATTGGTGTAAGTTTCATAACTTTCTCCTCACTCAACTTTTCCTTCCAGCCAGAATGGCCGCGGGTGTACTATTTTAACCTTGACAAGCTCCCCCGTTAAATCCTCATCGCATGAGAAATTCACCAGCTTAAATTCTCTGGTTCTGCCCATGTACATTAAATCACTTTGTCTGCTTCTTCCTTCCACAAGAATTTCAACAAGCCTATCTTTATATGACTGGTTAATCTCTTCGCTAATTAAGTTTTGCACATCTAAGAGTCTTTGAAATCTTTCTTTTTTTACATGATCCGGCACCTGAGTTTCAAGCTTTGCTGCCTTTGTTCCTGTGCGTTTAGAATATAAAAACGTAAATGCCTGATCAAATCGCACTTTTCTTACCACATCAAGAGTATGCTCGAAATCCTCTTCCGTTTCGCCCGGAAATCCGACAATAATATCGGTGGTAAAGGATATATCCGGTATTGCTTCTCTTACCTTATCAACAAGCTCAAGATAATGCTCTTTCGTATATTTTCTGTTCATCTCTTTAAGAATCCTGCTGCTGCCTGATTGAAAAGGCAAATGCAAATGCTCACAAAGCTTAGGAAGCTCTTTCATTGCTGCAATAAGGCTGTCGGATAAGTCTTTGGGGTGAGATGTCATAAAGCGGATTCTTTCTATTCCGTTTATATCGTTTAATAAATATAGTAGATCTGCAAAAGCGTCTTTCTCACCTGAATCATTCCCATAGGAGTTAACATTCTGACCAAGCAGGGTTATTTCCTTAAACCCCTTGTCCGCAAGCCCTTTCACTTCATCTATTATATCTTCCTTTTTGCGGCTGCGTTCTCTTCCTCTGACATATGGAACTATGCAATATGAACAGAAGTTGTTGCAACCATACATTATGTTAACCCATGCCTTGACCTTTTCAGTCCGGGTCATAGGAACCCCTTCAACGACCTGTCCTTCGGCATCCCATATATCAAAGACTCTTTTGTTACCTGTCATGTACTTGTATAAAAGCTCCGGAAAAGCATGCAGGTTATGTGTGCCAAAAACAATATTTACATGGCGATATGATTTTTTTATTTTTTCAACCACTTGGGGCTGCTGCATCATACACCCTGTTATGGCTATAATACTTTTTTTATCGCCTTCTGAAGGCTTTAGAAGACCTAAATGCCCATAAATTTTCTCTTCTGCATTTTCCCTTACACAACAGGTTTCAAACACTATAACATCGGCCTGCTCATCTTTTTGAGCCCTTTCAAAGCCCATTTCCTCCAACATACCGGTTAAGTTTTCCGCATCGTGCTCATTCATCTGGCATCCGAAAATTCGTATATCATATGTGGGACGTCGGCCTTCTAAATTTACCCTTTGAATTGTTATTTCCTTTACTTTATCTATATAAGCATACTGCTTCTGTATTGCCTCTTCTGAAACGCAAGCTTTTTTTCTGTTTGGCATTAAGACTTTTCCCTTCCCTTTGTTTAAATACTCTTCAAAATGCAAGTGTTTGCTTTGGATATGTCCATTATACTTTTTATTTTGCCCACAGGCAAGAATTATGATTGGATTCCTAGATATGATGCAATCATGGTTGCATTAATTTATATGATGCACATGTAATAGCATCACTGTATTTGATGCACTTTATATTACATCATTTCGTTGCCTTTGTTCGTAATATATGGTATAATATCCTCGATAACGAGGATATTATACGCCTCCGGCGAATTTAATGCGCGTGCGATATTTTCTGCCAAAGGCAGAAAAAGATAACCTGCGGTTGGCTGTATAGGTAACGTTTTGCTAGCAAAACGTGAGCACATGCGCAATTATATCACGATTTCTTCGAAATCTTGATATGGTATTTATTTACGAGGTGTTGCTATGTATTTTGCAATTATCGGTGATATCATAAATTCAAAGAGTATAGCGAACCGTGCTGAATTTCAGAAAAAACTAAAGGGGTTACTTGATAGGATCAATTCCGATTATTATAGTGAAATTGCAGCCAATTTTGTCATCACCCTCGGAGATGAATTCCAGGGGCTGCTCACTTCCCCTGAGTTTATACTTGAAATACTCGAAAGAATAAAATTTGCAATCTATCCTGTAAAAGTGAGGTTCGGCATAGGGATCGGTGGAATTGATACGGAAATCAGCCGTGAAATGGCTATTGGAGCTGATGGTCCGGCTTATTATCATGCCAGGAATATGATCAATGAACTTAAGGCAAATGAAAAGAGTAAAATGAGCGCCATTTCGGATATCAGGCTCAAAGCTGACGACAAAGCATCCATACTCGACCTTATAAATTCCAATCTCAGCCTTTGCTCCTTTATTGAAAGCAAATGGACAAAAAAGCAACGCGATCTGATCGGAGAGGATTTATTACAAAATCAAAACCAAAGTCAGCGTAAAATCGCATTAAAATTTAACCTGTCACAATCAAGCGTACAGCGAAGGTTCAAGAGTGCCGGATATTACAGTTATCTTAATGCACAAAAGACCGTTAAAAAAATTCTAATTGAAGAATGGAGTGCTGCAAATGCTCAATAAGCTGCTAATGCTGAGTTTTACAGGTCATATCTTGGGCGACTACTATCTCCAAAACGATAAAACCGCATACAACAAAAACGAAAAGCTAAGCAAGCTCCTCTATCACACAGCTTTATACATCATCCCATATGTGTTGCTCTTTCTTTTATTCGGCAGGTCATATAGGCTTGGAATATATTTTCTTTTGGTGTGCGCGGCACATTTTGCAATTGATCTGATAAAATTTATTCTTTACAAATCCAATCTGTTCCGTAAATCCTCTCAAAAGCACAAAACAACAGACTTCCTGATCTATGTAATTGACCAGCTCCTACATATTATCTCTATTTTGTTCATCAGTATTTATTTTAAAATTCCACATTCAAGCATCCAATCAGAGCCCTTTTTGAAGGATTTCATTAAAGCGATCAATCTAAATGTTGCATTTGCTCTCAGATGGTTCTTGCTCTTATTATGCATATACAAGCCAACAAACATAACATTTGTCAAGGCATTTTCACATTATAAGCCTGAAGTCAAGGAGGAATCGCCCAATATCATTGTGGTCAGGAATGTGGCAATCAATAAAAAGGCCGGTTCGATTATAGGGTTTCTGGAACGGGTGCTGATCGTTATATTTGTAAGTATGCAGCAATATTCGGCAATCGGCTTAATCCTTACTGCCAAGTCCATCGCACGTTACGACAGCATTTCGAAGAGCCAGGATTTTGCAGAATATTATCTGATCGGAACCTTGTCGAGCCTGCTTTCAGCTCTTTTATTTTATTTAGCAATCTTCGGAAAATTGTAATGTTCGACTATAGACTATTATCAACAATACTTAAAAACTCCTGTGGCGCAAATATTATTGAATCCTTAGGGAAGTGTTTTTTGTTTCCTGTAACCAAGTATGCCCTAGCAGATTTGGCAACTTCATAAAACACTTTATCATCCTCATCTTCAAAGGTATCCAATATTGGCGCAGGCACAATAGAAATGCCTGAACGGATAAGAAAATCAATTACCTGCTTAACGGCTCTTTTATCAAACTCAAATTTTGCCCTTAGAAGAACCTCCTGATACTCTGCTATAATCCGGCTGTCATAACATAAGATAACGTTACCATTCAATACATGGTCAAGTACCCTTGCCGGCCTACCAGACGGTGTTAGCAGTGCAGAAACAAGAATATTGGTATCAATTACTGCCTTGAGCATTCGCGTTTCTCCTTACGTGCTTTATATATTTCTTCATCAATATCCTCTGAAGTCATATCCGACCTGCCACTTCTTACCGAAGCAATACGCAGTTTATTTACTGCTCTCATAGCCATAGACTGTCTCACGCTTGCTAATACCTCTTCAAGGCTCTCATCATCTATTCCAATCATAAGTGCCGTTGGTTTACCATTATTGGTTATTATAATTTCTTGTGTTTCAGAAAGCTTATCCCAAACCTCACGGGGGTGTGTCCTTAAATCTCTTACTGTATAAAAGTTCATATAAATCACCTCGATAACTTGATAATATAATTATACCGCATTGTCACTCAAGTGTCTACATCGGTGTTCGGTTTGCACAAAAAGCTCCATTTTCATATGAAAAAGGAGCGGCACCGGGAAGCACCACTCCTCTTACTAAACTCATATTAAGTCAAAAAACATACACTTGGTTTGCCACCCCTTGGTCTACCTTATTCTGTGTGTATAGCCGAAAGTGCACTGATTTTTGTTGCTTTTCTTGCCGGGAAAAAACCGGATATAAGTCCGATGAAAGCACTGAATGCCATCCCCGTTATTGCGAGCCAAGCAGGTATTATTGAAAGCTTTGTTTCCCCGCCCATTCCAATACCTATTCCAATACCTCCACCGCCGAACAACTGCGGTCCTAAGCTGTTTAGCAGATACGAAACGCCAAAACTGAAACCAATTCCGAGTAATCCGCCAATAAAGCCGATCATAGAGGATTCATATAAAAACAGCCTTCTTATATCCTTCAGACGTGCTCCTATTACTTTCATAATTCCAATTTCTCTCGTTCTTTCGTAAATTGCCATAACCATTGTATTGGCAATACCTATGGCAGCAACTAACAGGGATATGGCTCCGATTCCGCCAAGTACACCCTGCATGACAGCCTGTGTTTTATTCGCTTGCTCCAATGATTCCGCCATGCTGTATGCGTTCACACCAAGAGCCCGAATCTGCTCCTGAACATCAAGAACGTTTTTTATTTCATTTACTTTTACTTTTGCTTGCTGATAACCAACCTCAACAGTTTTTTTCCTTCTGTTTTTTTCATCAGGGTTTTTTAATGATTGTTTATATTCCTGATCCAGCTTAACCAGCTCATCAATGTTCATATATGCCTGATAAGAAGTTTCCCAGCTTCCCTCCTCAAGTATTCCAACACCTTCTACATTGTAAACCTTGGGTTTCCTACCCAGCTGTTGTCCGGGATACTTTTCACCAAAGCTCATGTCAAAGGACATTTTTATTTTATCCTCAAGAAAGTTAAAATCCTTCTCCTCATTGCCGTACATACCACCATACATAAATCGACCTCTACCCATGTTTTTTGGGTTATAAAACTGGTCCTTCATGTTTGAGCCGAAAACAATATGGAGCTTGTCATCGGAATTGAGAGTTCTACCCTCGCTAATGTTATATTCAAGAGCGGGCATAGCTGCCGGATTAATGCCGATAATATTTACATATCCAATATATTTATCTATCTGCATTTTAACATTTGTCTGATAAAAAGGTGTTACAGCTTCAACATTAGGCATTAAAGCAATTTGGTCAAGCACTTCCTGTGAAACAGTCGGTTCCACCCATTCATCATTCCGGCCTCTTTTAACATTCATCATATTCTCATAGCTGGGATGAACCGTAATAACGTTCATGCTTCCCATCCTGCTCATCTGTTCCTTATATGCGGTGTTCATCGCAATACCCAATGAAAGCATGATAATAATGGCAGTAGTTCCAATCACAATACCCAATACTGTAAGTGTTGTTCTTACTTTACTTCTGAACAGGTTTTTTAATGCCATCCTTATTAAATCAAATATTTTCATCAAGCATCAACTCTTTTCTTTTCTTTCGCCTTTTTAAGACTATAATAAGAACTATAACGCCAACTAATACCACCCCACCAATGATTACGGGTATGAGCGGGAATTTTGATGTCTGTGGTTCCTCCATGCCCGGATACATACCTGGATTTTTGCCCGGCTCCATACCCGGGAAATCCATACCGGGGTTCATAACAGGCGCTGCTTCCATGGCGATAACGCTAAATTCCTTTTCTATTCTGTGCTCGGTACCTGCGGAATCTTCAAAGGTGTAAACTAGTAATCCCTTTGTTTCTCCGGGTGTAAGTGGTATGATACTTGCTTCATAATAATCACTGTTACCGCTGTCAAAGTTACCGACAAAATAGTTCGATTCCTTAGTATCAAATTCACCTTCTACTCTCACCATTAAGTTAGAAAGCAGCACCTTGCCCATGTTATAAAACTCAGAAGATATGTATACGGGTTCGCCAACAATTGCAGGCTCATAAACAATAACATCAGTGGTTTCAAGCTTTGCGGGCTGAACTACCGGTATGCCAAACACATCCTCCATGCTGTTGGTTTTCAATTGATTCTGCTCTTCGTATTCATATTCAAACGCTGCTTTTACCACATAGGTTTTCGCCTTTGCGTCCGGAATGGTGTACATAATCATTTCCTTATTGGAAGCCTGACCTGGTTCCAAATGATCAATATAGAAGGTATTACTGCTTTGCACCGGCGTGAATACGCTTCCTGTCGCTTCGCTTCCCTCGTTAACTATGAGTGTTATTTTCATGTTTTCAACCGCTCTTATCTTGCTTGTATTAAGAAATGTCATGCGGAGTGTAAAATTTTCACCGGCATTTACCATCCCGGGCTCCGATGAGTATTCTGATATAATGATTTTTGGAACGGTGTTTAAGGTTCCCTTATCATCCTCTTCCTCGTCTTTAACCTTTTCTATCAACACACCCATATACTGCTCTTTTTTAACCATTTCTTCGCCGTTTTTATATTCAATAATTGCTTTAATGGGGTAAGACCTAGTTTCGCAATCCTTAGAAGCGATAAAGCTGAACACGCTATTTATGGATCCACCGGCATCAATTTCTGATATACTTAGCATATTTAACGACTGGGGTAGTATTTTATCACCGGAATCAATAGTAACTTTAACATCCTTTGCTTTTGTTGTACCAATATTTTTAATATCAAAGGATACAGTAAAGGGTTGCTCTGTTAAAACCGAAGCTTGCGGAGTTATAATGTTTTCGGTTATAATGTTTACATTTTCATCTGCTTCTTCTTCCTCAGATTCGGTAAGGACGTTAACATACATGGTGTATTTTTCAGCAGCAGCCATATCCTTATGCTTTAGAGATATTGTGATACCATATGTGCCTGTCTCCAGACCTTTTTTAGGTCTAAGGGTATATGTTATTTTTTCGTTTTGCAGGCCTTTTAGTTCAAATAAATACTTTTTAGTTATGCTATCCATTATGTAAAAATTATCGCTTGAATCCAAATCTACAATAACATTTTCAGCTTCAATGGTTCCCATATTCCAAACGTCAAAAGTTACAGTGAAATTTTCTTCAGGCTTTATTTCAGCAGGGTTTGAAACCGCCTCACGTACCACCAGTTGTGGTGGTAGATTGGTATTGTCGATGCTTATGTATATTACCTTTTCTTCAGTAAAGGCAATATTGTACATATTCTTGTATTCTATAGTTAATGGTAGCGTATAGGTTTTCTTCTCAGCATCTTTCTTGATTTTAAATTGAAAATCAACATCTGTGGATTGATTCGCAAGTAGCTTATTAACCGTTTTGTACATTGTTATTTGATCAATTTCAAAAGGAAGATCATCAATTTTAGGAGTAATTTTTATATTCCTTGCTTCATAATTTGAGTTATTGGTTATAGATAACGGTATTCTTATTATGCCTCCTGCTTTACCGGTTGGTATATCAGAAGAACCCAGCTCAAGAACAGGCTTATATTTTGATAAATCCGGTGGAGGGTTATTACCTCCTCCAGTATCAGTTTCAGGCTTTGCCTCCTTTATGTACAGGTTGGAGCTTGTTGAACCATAATCTCCATCTGAAAATTCATATTCAATTGTAACAGGGATATTCAGGTTTGTTCCGCCCGTATAAAGCATTGGTATTGGTTCCGGAATAGGAAAATCCACAGTAACGGGATTAGACAATCCATTTACCTGAAAGCTGGCATTGGTATCGAACCTTATTTTTACACTTGATATAGTCTTGCTGCTGTTGTTTTCAAGCACTATTGCTAAACCGAAGCTATCACCCTCGTATATGGCAGTTTCATCCACTGAATAACTCTTAATGTTCACTGCCCCGTTAATAACAATAGGTCCCTCCCCTGCAAACCCAGCAATAGGAAAAGCCACACTGTTTACCAATAACATTGATACCATCATTAAAACCAGAAAAAAACCATTTACACGTTTACGCATTTACTGCACTCTCCTTCAATATGTATTTCTCTTTAACTTCAATATTTTCAATTTCACCGTCTTTAATATGTACAATTCTGTCTGCATAGGTTGAGGCTTCCGTGTCATGGGACACAAGCATAATTGTCTGACCAAATTTTTCAGCCATACCGGTTATAAGATCCATGATCTCTATTGTGGTTTTTGTGTCAAGATTCCCAGTGGGCTCATCAGCAAAAATAATTTCAGGCTTTTCAACAAAAGCTCTCGCTATACTAACCCTCTGCTGCTGACCACCACTCATCTGGTTAGGCTTGTGAGAAAGCCTGTCTCCTAAACCAACCGCTTTTAGCATATTCCTTGCAGCTTTATCGCGGGTTTTCCTAGAAACCCCTTTAAAAGCGAGCGGGAGACTAACGTTTTCTAACGCTGTAAGGTTCTGTAGCAAATTGTATGACTGGAATATAAACCCTACATACTTTTGCCGGTATCTGGCAAGCTGTTTTTCATTAAGCTTATCGATACGTAAATTTTTAACTGTAATGCTGCCCCTAGTCGGCTTTTCAAGACCCGCAACCAGATTTAAAAGCGTTGACTTGCCGGAACCGGAGGTTCCATATAAACAGCATATTTCACCTTTTTTCACTTCAAGATCTATCCCGTTAAGGGCATACACTTTTTCCTGCCCCATCCGATAAACCTTTTTCAAGTTTTCAATTTTTATAATGGTTTCCATACCCTCTCCTTCTTTAAATTCCACCAATAGTAAAAAAACAATAATGCTGGTGCTGGTTAGTGGTGTATTAGTAACACCAAGAACTCTTGTTTAAGAATAAAGTGTTACCAAACACTAGCTAAATACATTCAAAATCCGGCAGGGAAAAACACCTAAACCGGATATTACTATATGATTATCTTCCATAAAGTCACTAAGTGGCTTTATGATGAAATTCATATACATGAATAAACGCACGTAACACTATATTTTGGCATAGCCAAATAAAGCACATGAGCAATATATATCCCCCTATCTGTTATAGACGTAATCTATGTAATAAAAGTTTCGTTATTTTTTAAGTTAAAAATATATTTTTTGATATATTTTATGGCTGAAGCAATTTGAGGCCAAAGCTAACACATTAAGTTGTGAAGTCACCTTTTTTCGTGGGTATGCCAAGAGTACGCTCGGAAAGTCGGGTATGCAGATTTTCGATTCAGTTTTTGCATAAGTTCTGCAAAAAAACAGCAAATATCTGGATATTTAACACTTCTTTGCAGGGGAATGTGTAGAAAGATGCATGTGTGACTTTTCGAGTGGAATCTTAGTGGATCTCGGGATACTATCTGAAAAGGTACATTGCTTTTCCGAGCAACTCCTAAAACCCGCTTTTTGGATATTGGAGCAACAGCGGATTCTTAGATGGATCAAGCCACTTAATAATCTTAAGCAAATTTTCTTCAGCCATTGCGGTGCAGCCTGATGTATAGCTCTCTTCCCCTTTCCATATATGCATGAATATTGCGCTTCCTTTACCGGGAATGGGGACATCTGTGTTATATTCAATAACAATAAAAAAACGGTACGTATCGCCTATGCCGTATAAATCCTCAGCAGAAGCCCACCTCCCATTAGGAAGCCCTTTTTGGTATGTGTTATAAAAGTCTGATTTTTCGTCATCAACCCAAAAATCATTTTTCTCAAACTTTGTATATTGGAGCTTCGTACCGGGATTATCACCCCACCCAAAGCATCTGTTCAGTGAGAAAACCCCAATTGGAGATTCTTTGTCTCCCTCTTTTTTATCATAGGTCAACCCGTTTTTGGCTATAACAGATTTTATTGGCGCAAATGCAGGCAGCCATTGTCCATTAACCTTCTCATAGGTATAGGCTGTTGCTTTTCTTGTTTCAAGGTCATCCGCTAAAACCAGAACTATTTGTTCTGCAGCTTTTATGTTATCCATGTTATTAAGCTTATCTATATTTGGATCTATTTTAAGTCCTTGATTATCTAAGGGTGCATCTCCCAGCATAAACTCCTCCAATTCCACATCCATGGCAACATAATTAGCAGAATCACTGTCGTTATAATGCCACCATTCGGTTGATATTGTTGTAAACCCGTGCTTTACCATAACATTAGTAAGAAGCTCAACATTCTTTTTTACTGTTTCGGGCACATTCTTATTGCTTCTTGCAGCCTTATCCGAAAAGTCGTCAAATCCTGTCGGCATTTCCAGCTCATTTCCGTCCATATCTACCAGTGTTACATCAACGGCTGTTCCCCTGTTGTGTTTTGATCCACCTGTGTTTGGGTTTGCGACGTATCTTGAATCAGGAATTATGTCCCAAAATATTTTCTGCACAGACAGTGGTCTGTAGGCATCCCATACTTTCAAATGGTAGCCCATCTCCATAAGCTCTTCATTTGCCTTTTTTAGTTTCATTGCAGTTGTTTTCTGCAGCACACAAATATCATATGGGTAAACCTGCTTTTTTGTAAAATTATCTTTTGTTGCGTATTTTAATTCAAATTCTATTTCTGGTATTATATCTTTAACCAGAACAAGACCGCTTATTTCAAGAGGTTCTTTTTCCTCTTTTTCTGCTATGTTACCTTGCTCTGTTTCCGAACCTTCTTGATCTTTTATGTCCCCGGATTCTGTATTCTTTTGTTCACTCGGGATTAACGTATTCTTCGGATCGTCCCAAGTTTCTATATTCTTTGGCTCACCCGGAGTTAGCGTTTCTATGGCAACTGTTTCAGATGTTTCTGATGTTTCTGATTCAGGCTTTTTATTTAATTCTGTATGCTTTGTGTTTGCACCGTCTTTTGTTTCTGTTGAAAAGACCGGTTGGCTGCCTTTGGTTTCTGCTTGTGTTTTTTGAGACTTAGCGCAGCTTGAGCCCATTAAAATAGCCACTACTAAGACCGGTATTATTAAAAAACACTTTATTTTTATTATATTATTCGTTTCTTTCATTTAGTAATCTTCTCCTGTCACGTTTTTCATACGTTACTTTACACCATCGCTGACAAAATGTAGCGGATTGTTCATTAAGCGCTTGCGTAGTTTTGCGCCAAACCGTGTTTTGCTTGCAAAATATGGTTTGGGCGATTTAGCGTCCTCCTTGTGTGTTTAGCGTGAATCACGCGTTTTTGTATGTAAAATACGATTTACGCAGCGAGCATTTTATCAAATGCTCCTTCAGTGGAAATTGAACCCACCACTGAAGTGGAAATTTGTTTATCCCCCGGCACACGTTTTTAGCTCAAAGGGCTAAAAATGTGTTATGAGACAGAGTTCTTAGGAGAATTTTGATAAACTATCTAAACTCAACCGCAGATGTTAATGCCATCAGATACTCAACACCTTTTCCAGTGTATACATCAAGAGTTGTGACAGCTACTTGATACAATACCATAGGTTTTAAGCTGCCATCCTGTGTTTTTTCGTATACCGTAGCAGCATCATGAATTATATAATGCCTGTTTTGGCATTTACCAAGATACATCATAGTATGACCAGGCATATACAAAGCCGAACCAGGCTTTATGCTATCAAGAGCCGCAAGACGTTCCTGTCTGCTTTTACCTCTTAAAGATATTGCTCCCTTAACCTGCTCCTGCTGGCCTGTATTTCTTGGAAGCTTTATACCAAACGAGCGATAAACATCAAGAATAAATGCCGAGCAATCCCTGGCATTGTTCATTCCGCCCCAGCCATAGTCTTCACCGAGAAATTTAAAGGCTTGTTCCAATACATTTTTTGTTGTGTATCCTAAATAGCCCTTTTGCACACTATCCGACTTCGGAAGTAAAACCTCTGCAAATTCAAGATTTCCATTTGCGTCTGCAAGAGAAAAATCAACAGCATATGTGCCTGCACTTTCATATTTAAGGGGCAAAGCAACACCCATATCCAGTTGCAGATTGGATATACGTTTATCTGACGAAGCGGGAGTGTGAATTAATCCTTCTTTAATTATCAGCTGCTCTTTATTAGACAGAAAATCCTCAAGTTTGTTCCATGAGCATAACGCAACATCATTAGCAGATATCCATGCCATATAGTTATATATCTGGGCAAAGTACCACTTGCCGTCCTCACTGGTGTGGTAGATAGCCACCGGTTCTAAAGGGTATACGGCAGTTTCCACAAACATATCATTTCGCATATTCCTTGGATTTTCATAGGCTTCTTTGTTTGCCGGCCACGTGCGCATTAAAGTGCGTTTTACCGTTAAGCCATATTGCACTTTCACGGTTTCGGATATAAGCAAAACATTCAAATTCTTTTCCAGCTTTTCGTAATCTGCTGTTTGATATTTTCTCCCCGTTTCATCGTAGCGAACCGATTTAGACGGAACACTTAACTCTTTGATATACTGCAATACCCTCTTACCGGCAATAGACACAGGGAACTCTTCTGGTGCGGTTAAGAACGGTAATTTATTAAAGTTACTAATATTGTACTGAGCTATTTCATTACTTGATAGTATAATTTCTTCTGCATAATCATGCATACTTAACCAGAACCCAGGCTTAAGCATATCTTTTGAAACACCCGACACCATAGGTAAATTATCCAGGTGTTCATTTTCGTCAAGATGATCCTTCTCATCCGTATGTTCTTTCTTGCCCGAGTTTCCACTCCCATCCTGGTTTCCCTTATCATCCGGCTGTTCTTTTCCATGCTCTGTTTCTTTTGCAGGTTCGGAGGCTTCTGTAGGTTTCTCTGCAGAAGGTGAAGGAGTTTGTGGTAACTCCTTTTTTCCCGTGGTTTCCTGTTCGGTCATATGAGTGGTTATATTCATAACATCCTCTCCCGTAGGCTTGCAAGCTGATAGCAAAAGCATAGAAAATGCAATTACCAATATAATTCTATTTCTCATAAGAGTCTCCTATTCGTCTTCTGTCGTATGAAATCACTCACATAAATAATTTAGCATAAATTACGGGCAAGGACAAACTGCAAAAGATGTAAAAACGCTACTCGCAAGCTGGGGAGAAAGCTGAGTAATTAATCATATTATCTCTTGCTTTAAGACATCAATTATGTTTTCTTTTTTTATTTTTGAACCTGAATATAACATAGCCACACCAACTATTATAAAAACTGCAATAGCGGCAATGCATATATCTGTCCATGGCAAAGTAAAAATAAAGCTAAACTTTATATTAAGCGCTAAATGTATTAAATACATAACCGCAAAACTTATCGGCATACCGAAAAGTATTGCTTTCAGACCATAAAATATACTTTCGTAGTTTATCATTTTATTAAAGCTCTTGGGTGTTATGCCAACAGATTTAAGCATTGCAAACTCCCTCTTACGGAGAGTAATACTGGTTGTTATTGTATTTAATATGTTTGCGATACATATTGCAGTTATAAGGGCAATAAAACCGTATGTGAAAACAGACATTAATGCAATCAATTGCTCTTGCTTTTGCTTTTGGATATACACGTTGTAAAGGTAAAACGAGCTTCTGGAAACAGAGTTTTGGATAGATTCAATGCCTTCTTGAAGAAGCAAAGAATTGGAGCTGTTTAAGAAAAGTTTGCTCTTTACTCTTCCCTCTGCATTTTTGTTGCTTGCCATAATTTTCTCAAGCACATCCTCAGATACGATAACCTGGAGATTTGCGTATCCACCTTCAGCTGCGATACCCATAGACACTTTTTCTGTAAGCGCAGCCACCTTAAGGGCTTGCATCTCCACCTCTTCTTTAATCTCTTGATCATAGATACGAAGAGAAAGCATGCCTTCTTCCTCAAGTTTGATAATTTTAGTTTCAATATACTTATCTAGTGCCTTGTCCTTGTATTTCACCGTATCAATTACAATTGCGGAGGGATCATTAACATCCTTTAATCTGGTAAAATCAACTCCCGCCTCATTTGCGTACTCTTTCAGCGAATCATCATCTATCGAATTTATATAGACTTGATATCTTATTTTTTCAGTTTCCGAATCACCGTAGCTATCTTTTAGGAACTCCGCTGCGTAATCAATATTAATATACGAGATTACTTCTAAAGTATTAGCCTGTGTTGACTTTGTTATATTCTCTAAGGATTTTATTTTTTCAATTACATTTTTCTGATTTTTGTTTTTTGGTTCGTGAAAAGAGACCATTATATCGAAGTTTATTCCATCCTGTATCATTATAATTGACTTCTTCATGTTTAATGTAAATTGGGATACAACCAAAAATAAAACAATACTGATAACCAATGAAAATATCGTTGTTTTATACCTGCCTTTATTTCTTTTCAGGTTTTTTAACGCTAAATCTCCCTCAATGCCAAATATGATTTGGGTAATCTTGGACGTTTTTACTTCCTTTCCCGTGAGTTTCACATCTGCTGTCTGGCGTATTGCATCAATAGCGGATATATTCGATGCTCTCCTTGCAGGAATGTATGTTGATATAAAAATAGTAGCGGCAGATATTAAAGCCGCAATTATTATTGTTATGGGAAACACCACAACACGTATACTTCCGGAAACAGTTAATATATTGTTTAATATTGGGTTAATAAAAAAGAAAGTAATGCCAATACCACCAAGCCCTGCAAGAATTCCGACCGGGATACTGACAGCACCAATTACGGTGCCTTCAAAGAACACCGAATTTCTTTTCTGTTTTTTTGTAGCTCCAACACTGGACAGCATTCCCAGATATCTGGAACGATCGGAAACAGAAATGGCGAAAGCGTTGTATATCAAAGAAACAGATCCGATGATAATAATAGACATAATGATAGCAGATAGTGTGAAAAGCATGTTTTTTGTTGAGTCATCAGAAATAACGCCATAATATCTTAGCAGCGAATTATTAAAAACCACCTCATCTATTCCGTTCTGTGAAGCTAAATTCCTGCCATGCTCAAACAATCCCATGTTTATGTTCTTAACAATAACCGATGCATTTATTGTTTTAGCCGAATCCAAGAAGCTTTCATCCACATAGGATAAAGCGGTATATCCCGGAGACCAGGTTGGCTCCCATGACGGCCGTTCCATAATACCTACAACTGTATAAGTATTGGTTATTTCCTTTGATAGGATTTCTTGAATTCCGTCCTTATCCTCTTGCAATGAATAAGTTTGTGGAAGGGGGGTGCGATTATCTTCATTTTTCATAGAATATCTTTGACCAATATCAAAGGTAAGAACATCTCCGATTTTATAGTCAAGCTTGCCATTTGTAATTACTGCCTGTGATATGAGAATTTCATCAGGGCTTTCAGGGATTCTGCCCTCAATTAATATAACCGGAAATTTATCAAACCCATTTTCATCATATTCCTTAATAAATATATAAGGCTTATTCGGGTTCTGGCTTTCTTTTAGTAATGAGTATCCGGTATCTCTGCTTAAAATGACGGTTTTTGTTTCTTTATCTTTTTTTATAGCCTGAAGCTGATCCTTATTAACGCCTTCATATAACACATGCCATTCCCCTTCATCGGCAATGGTTAGTCTTTGCATAAAATCCAAAAAAGAAATACCCAATGTGCATACTGCGGTAATCATTGCAACCGATATAATGGTGCCTATGATTGTAACAATTGTCCGCTTTTTATTCAGCTTCAATTGCCTCATGGTCAGCTTGTTAACGATGTTCATGAGCGGATCACCTCATCTTTAGTAATTTTTCCGTCTTCCATGGTCATGATCCTGTCTGCCTGCAATGCAATACGTTCATCATGTGTAATCACAACTAATGTCTGTTTCAGTTTTTTATTAAACAATTTCAACAAGTCGATAATTTCAGCGCTGTTTTTACTGTCAAGATTCCCCGTAGGCTCATCAGCAAGCATAAGAGCAGGATTGCCAATAAGTGCTCTTCCTATGGATACTCTTTGCTGCTGCCCGCCAGAAAGCTGGTTCGGTAAATAGTCCAGCCTATCAGACAGATTAAGCGTACTAATTATTTTATCAAGCTGACCCTCATCGGGCTTTCTACCATCCAATAACAAGGGTAAAGTCATATTCTCCTTAACACTTAGAACAGGAATAAGGTTATAGAACTGGTATATTAGCCCTATCTGCCTGCGCCGGAAAATGGCAAGCTTTGTTTCATTCAACGCATAAATATCAGTATCCTCAATATAGATCCTTCCATCGGTTGGTCTGTCTACTCCGCCTAAAATGTGCAGTAGAGTGGACTTGCCCGATCCCGATGGTCCTACCACAGCAATAAACTCACCTTTTTTTACTGAAAATGAAACACAATCCAGGGCCTTTGTGGCTGTTTCCCCTTTTCCATAGATTTTCGATAGATTTTCTACTCGTAAAATTTCTATTTTACTCACTCCTTGCATAAAAGTAATTGTGAGGTTTAAGTTGTAAAGTTGCAAACAATATAAACCGACGTTTTATCTTAAGTTAATTGAAAATTCACTCAATAAATTAAATTCTAACATTGGTTTTCTTAGAGAAAAAACACCTTACGGTTATTAAAGCAAAAAAGCCGCAAAGTTTATGGTTTTCTCCGGAACAATTATTATATAAATTGAAAAAGAATTTAATTATATTTGGTGGTATTTGTAAACCACTTCTTTTTCAATTTATATTGCACATGTGCCTGTTCAGGGCTATGCCAAAACAAATGGCACGTGCATCAATTCGTGTTTATATATGTTGAATTTCAAATTCAACATATATAGTATATACGTAGATTGTGACTATCAAGTGACTAATAAGGTGACAGATTTGTCACACAATGCTTTTGTAAAACTTAATTTTAAATAGTGTCCCTTTAATATCCCTTGTGCTCACCTCAATAGATCCACCCTGGCTTTCTATAATGCTTTTTGACATAGCAAGCCCAATGCCAATGCTATCATTGTGAGCGTTTTTCCCTTTGTAAAAGCGATTGAAAATATACGGTAAATCTTCTTTATGTATGCCCTCTCCGTTATCTGAAATTTCGATCATGGTAAAAATTGAAGTTTCACTAAAAGAAATTAATAGAATTCCTCCTTCAGGTGTATGTTCTACACAATTTTTTACGATATTGGCGATAGCCTCAGACGACCAGTATAAGTCCCCAATAAAGCTGACATTTTCATCACCGTTGATTTCAAGTGATTGACCTTTTATCTCCATTGGAATCAATAGATGCTCGGTTGATCTGTCGATAAGATTTTTAACTTCCACTTTTTCTTTTTTAAAATCGATTGTACCGGCATCAATTTTCGAAAGCTTTAGAAGTGATGAAACAAGCCACTGTAATCTTTCAAGCTGGGAATGAATATTTTGTGTGAATTCTATGCGTTTATCCTGTGGCAGGTTTTCGTCCCGAATTAAGTCAGTCATAACGAACATTGAGGTAATAGGAGTTTTTAACTGATGAGAAATGTTTGAGATTGAATCTGCGAGAAATCGCTTGTCATTTTTCAACATCTTGGCCTGTTCTGCCAATGTTACAGTCACTTTATATATTTCACTTTTTAATATGCTAAGTTCACCTTCGTCATTATCCCGTATATCCAGCGAGTATTCGCCTGACGAAATTCGTTTTAAATACTGCGACAGCTCTGCTATCTTTTCATATCTCCATCTTGTAAATGCAAGAGATATCAATACTACGCACAATATGCAAATAAACGTTATTAACCCTGATATTTTATTTATATAATAATTAATCGAAGTACCAATTATCAAAACCAGAACCATAAAAATTATATGCATTTTTATTTCTTTATTCCGCAGCAAATTAACTACCCCCTTTATATCCAATTCCACGAATTGTCTCTATGATTTTAGGGTTTTGAATATCATCCTCAATTTTCTCTCTTAGGCGTTTAATGTATACAGTAAGGGTATTATCATTCACAAATTCTCCTGCAAAATCCCATAGATTTTCTAAGATTTGATTGCGGCTGAGAACATTCCCCTTATTATTAGCAAAAATCAAGAGTAGCCTGTACTCGAGAGAAGTTAAAAATATTTCTTTCTGGTCCTTATACACTTTTGCTTGGGAAGTATTAATTTTAAGACCGCAAAATTCAAGAGCAGTTTCAGATGATTCCGTTCTTCCGTATCTTCGTGTTATGGACTTAATGCGGGAAAGCAGCTCTCTAATGCGGAACGGTTTTGTGATATAGTCATCTGCACCCATATCAAGACCCATCACCACATTAACTTCATCATCTATTGCTGTTAAGAAAATAACCGGAACATCTTTTTTTTCTTTTATTTTCTTGCATATATCATATCCGCTTCCATCCGGAAGGTTAACATCAAGTATAGCCATATCAAAGCTGCTATTGCTTACTGCTGCTTCAGCCTCTGTTGTATTGAGGCAATGTGTAACTTCATACCCTTCCTGGGTGAGTGAATAGCATAGACCTGAAGCAATAATTTTGTCATCCTCGACAAATAATATTTTCATTCTTCAGTTTTCCCCCTTTTCGAGTACAACTATATTTTATTTAACTTTACTGCAAGAACAAATATTATGATTGCTTTTCGAAAAATCACAATACGACTTTCCATTAACAGTCCCTAGTTTTGTACATTATGTTTTTAAAATAAAACACTGTGGTTAGATTTCAATATTCTGTTTAATTATAACATGGTTATCACCTAAAAAGTCACAAAGTGACTTTTTGATGAAATTTAAGATTTCTTAAATTTCATCAGTTTTCTAAAGAACGCTCGAAAATTCGTATATGACTAAAAATTGTCTGCTATATACATGAATAGGTTTTTTTAAAGGGTGCAAACTAAGCTTTGGTGATGAAATGTTAATTATTTACGCAATTACATTGTTTTTTTCTTGGATATTATGCGAATTGAGCGTTATGCTTTTTGAGCTCTTTTATTGTGCGAAAATCAGTATTCTTGTTGACAAGATTAGTTGCAAGGATGACCTTTTGTATTTAAGAGTTAAAGAGTATGAATACGTTATCGCTGAGATTTTTAGAAGAAATGGGTACAAAGTACGCTTATCCGACCATTTTGGTGAAGGTGGTACCGGTATTATATTAAATGATTTATATTATGTTTTGCCCCGGAAAGAGTGTTATCACCATCATGTTGAAGTAGAGCTTGCCAAAAAGCTAAACCATCATATGAAGAACAACTCAATATATAGGGGTATGATAATCACTTTGGGTGATTTCAAAATAAACACAAAAAAATTCTGCCATACAAATGTAATAAATTGCATAAATGGTAATCAGTTGATGCAGATGTGCAAGGATGTAAAAGGCACAGGTCTGGATACAATTTTTGCAAAACCTCAAAACTAATTACGCTGATAATCATCCAAAAGTCGCAAAATGACTTTTTGATAAATCTGAGACACCCTATATTTCAACAACTTTCGAAAATGTAAATCCTAAACTTCATCAGCCTTCGAGGTTGAATATCTTTTATTTCGTCAGCTTTCAAAGACGAATGCTTAAATTTCACCAGCCTTAGAAAATAAGTTTTAAATTTAATCAACCTTCGAAAACATACATCCTGAACTTCACCAGCTTTCGAAAATTAATATTTTAGATTTCGTCAGCCTATAAAATAAGACCGAATACCTATAATGTGTTTTCAGGAAAAAGTTGCTTCTTAGCCATCCGGTAAGTAATCACATTCTTCGAACAAATGTTTTTTTGTGCTTGAATCTTTATTATGTATGTTGTATAATATTGGATATCTCTATGATGCGTACTAGTCGTGAACTAAATAAGTTGAACTTAATTTTGCTTATGCTGCGACGAGCAATAAAGGATGCTGGAATGCACCACCAAGAGCAACCCCAGATTCAACAGATGGGATAGGTGCTTTTGCAGAGGTACAGTATTAGGAAAATGTTCAACTTATATAGTCTAAAATATTGATGTATTTTGAAATCAAGGTTTAAGATATAAGACAGAACAATATTAGCAGAAAAAGGCGGTGTAGGTGAGGTTCTCGTCTCATGATTAATGTTAAGAGTTACTGAACCCTGATGCTTATGAACAATGTAGATGCATTGAATATATTCCACCCTGTTGTTAAGGAATGGTTTATTAAAAACATTGGCATTCCAAGTCTTCCACAGGTTGAGGGCTGGCCACAGATTCAAGCAGGAAAAAATGTATTGATTTCTGCCCCTACAGGCACCGGCAAAACTCTTGCTGCTTTTTTAGAAAGTATAAACCGCTTGCTTGAAATGGGTATTCGTAATGAAATGCCCGATGGTGTTTTCATTTTATATGTATCACCATTAAAAGCTCTAACACCATTTCTGTGTTGAAGGATATTGAAGCGGGTAAGATTAAGGTTTTTGAGAAAAAGACCTGGTATCCTTCGCCCTTTGCTTCAGAGATTTTGTTTCAGTTCCAGCAGGAGTTTTTGTATATGGAGAAAGCACCTCACCCGGGAAATAATGATTATCCCTCAATTTCAGGTCCGGAGGCTCTGAACCTTTCATATAGAAAACCTGCTTCTGAATCAGTATTACGTGATGATGCCGTATTAAAAATAATCGAAAACAATAATACTAAATATAAATTTGAAAAGGTTAATTCATCCAATGAGTTGCATTCGTTCTTATTGATTTACGGTGATATTGATACCAAGCTTTTTACAGGCATTTTCAAGGATTGGTCAAACGAGCTTTTACAGAACAATAGAATTGTTTTAACACCCAAAGGTCTGCCAAGATATATCGCAGTTGAAGAGATAAGTCTTTATAGCGTAGCGGAAGGTGCAGCTATTGAGCATCCTGATTTGCAGTATATAAGCAAGGATGACAACAGCTGGACTCAAGACGACGCAATCTCCAGGATATTACGAAGATATGCCAGATATAACAGCCCGTTTACTTTAGCTAATCTGGTGGAGCGTTATCCCTATACAAATGAGAAATGCGAAAAAATCCTTGCAAGATTGCGGTCAGAAGGGTATCTTATTTTTTTAGAGGAGCACAAACTTTACTATCACAGCACAATATATGATCGTGCTGCACGCCTTTCTATTAACATGGCAGCCGATGAAATAAAAACAAGAGACGCTTGTGCCTTGTCAAGCCTGCTAATAGATTGGCATAAGATAGGCTCTACTTCCGTATCATTGCAGGACAGGCTTTATGAGGTTGTTACCCAACTTGAGGGGCTCTACCTTCCTGTTGAATCATGGGAAAACATTGTTTTTCCGGCTCGAATCAATGGCTATGCGCAAAACCTACTTGATAAACTCTGTGCTTCAGGGATGGTTACATGGCGAATTTCCCCATTAGATTCAATAACGGATATAAAGCTTGCCTGGTTTAAGGTTGAAAGCATTTCTCTTGAAGAAAATGAACCTGCTTTTATGCAAGCATTAACTAATGGAGAAAATGAAGCTGCATCTAATCAGGTATTAACTAATGAGGAATGTGGAAACATCACCTCCCCGGCATTAGCTGATAAGAAGATCACAAATGTTTCTTTCCGTAAATCAGACGATGAGGATAATAAAGATACCCTTTCACAAATTTCAACAGACATGAAAAATAAAAACGTGTTCACTCCCGAATTAACTGATAATGAAAAAACAATATATATGATACTCAAACGAAAGGGAGCCTGTTTTACGCATGTTTTAACCTCCCTTTCCAACTTTTCGGCAAGCGTAGTGTTGGATATTTTAAGAGATTTGGTCTTAAAAGGGCTTGTGGTAAACGACTCTTTTCAGCCGGTTCGATATTTTCTAAACAAAAAAGTCTTTGAAGCCGGTAATTCCATGCAAAAAGCACGACACGCTGCCCGTATGGTTTCCGGGGCTGATCTGGGCAGGTGGGAGTTATCATATCCTCCTAAGAAGCTCTCTGTTCGGGATTTTATTCACCTCTGCGGCTTACGTTATGGGTTAATTACTAAAGAAATAAACAGCCTTGAGCAAAGTCCTTACACCTGGTCAGAGGTGTATGAGGTTTTAAAACTGATGGAATATGCGGGTGAAATCCATAGAGGGTATTTCTTTAAAGGTATTTCAGGTATACAGTTCATGTTCCCCGACTCATTAAAAAAACTAAGCTTGGAAAATGACAGCTACATTGTTCTTAACGCTTGTGATCCTGCCCAGCCTTATGGTCGCATTATTCCTCACAGCGAGCATAGCATGCAGTTTAGCTGCGTACCCAGTAATGCTGTTGTTTTATATAATGGAGAGCCTGTCCTTTTAATGGAGCGCCACGGCGAGAAGTTAACATTTAATGGCGACTCTAATATTCTATTAAATTCTGTTACTGCTTTCAAGAATGCTTTTCAGGAAAAAAGGCTATAGCCGGAGAGGAAAAAGGATTATAATAAAAAGCTGGCCTGAGGATGAAGAGCAGAAGGTTATACTGAAATCTGCTCTCACTCAAGCTGGCTTTATATCCGAAATAGACAAGATGGTTTTATGGTGTAAAAGATCATAATCAGCTTCTGAATAGTACGGATTCCTTTTTAAACATTAATACAGACAAATATAATGTAATGCCAACATAAACTACCGAAGACAATAAAGCTAAATACAATCTGCTGTAATCAATAACTCCCCCAAGAATCATTTTTAAAGAGGATATCGTATTTAAAACCGGTACTAAAAACATATGCGTCTTTAAATCGCTTGCCTGCATCATCATTGTCGCATAGGAAGGTATCATAACAACGAATATCAGCATTGATAAATATGTCTGACCTTCCTTAAAGGAACGGGCATATGTGCTGATAGCAAGCTGGATACCGGAAAACGTCATACCCATTAAAATTGTAATCGCCAATGAAAGAAGCAAAGCAACCGGTTGAAGCTGTATGCCACCAACATTTCCCATACCCATTGTAATAGATTCAGGGCTTATTATGTATGATATGATAAAACCAGCCAAGGTTGATAAGACACTGACAAATGTAAAAATATTTATTGTACAATACTTTCCTAAAAGAATTGATAATCTGCTTGCCCTTGTTGTTAAGAGTGGCTCAAGAGTCATGCGCTCTTTCTCACCTGCAACCAAATCCGTTGCTGCGGGAATCCCTCCCACTGCTACCAGCATAGCTATTAACATTGGCAGCATCATCGAGAGCATCATATTCCCCGGGTTTCCTTCTGAAACATTCACTTTTTCGTTGACAGCTGCTGTTAGCAGTGCGGTGTCCAGGCCAAGAGCTTCCAATCGTTCGTTAGTTGTTGAGATATTAAATTTTTCTATAGCTCTTTCCAATACATCAACAGAACCACCGGAGCTTGACTTGGAATTATCAAAAAAGATTTTTATGCTGAAAGGTTCTCCCCTATCCATCTTTGCCTGAAAATCCTTGTCCAGTTCAACAACAAGCTTTACATCACCGTTTTTTATAGCTGCTTCTGAGCTATCAACTGGATCTTTCAAAATAATATTATCGTTGTGCACTGCTATTTTGTTTTTAAAAAATTCCTGTGCTTCAACACTTGCACTTTCACTTGTAAATGCAACGGTAATATTTTCGGTCATTTCCTGTGTAAACTTTCTGGTCCCGCTTCCTAACACAATCATCAGCACCGGCATTAGAATTATAGGTAGCAGAATGTTAGAAAAAAGCGTCTTTTTATCTCTTGCTATATCAATTACTTCTTTTTTAAAAACGGTCCATGTGTGATTTTTCCTCATTATTTTCCACCTACCAATCTAACAAAAATCTCTTCAAGGTTGTTGCTATTGTGTTTGTCTTTAAAGTTTTGAACAGTATCTGTATCCACAAGGTTGCCTTTATGTATAATAGCAATCCGGTCGCATAATTTATCGACCTCACTCATTGTGTGGCTGGAAAATATTATGGTTTTGCCAAGCTTATGCTGCATTTTAATAAATTCCTGAATAACAAGCATGGCACTTACATCCAAACCGGCACTGGGTTCATCCAGTAAAAGAATATTTGGGTCGTGGACAATAGCCCGTGCAAATGCAGCTTTTTGGCGCATTCCCTTTGAAAGCTTACCTGCTCGTTTATCAATATAATCATTCATATCAAAAACTTCAGCAAGGTACTTTATTCTGTTGTCAATAGTGTTTTTATCCATATCGTTTAACTCACCAAAATAACTGATATTTTCTCTGACGGACAATCTGTTGTACAGACCACTTTCTCCTCCAAAAAGAATACCCAGCTCACTTCTGACTTTATCCGGCTCCTTTTTTATGTCATAGCCATTTAGTATTGCCGTACCAGAGGTTGGTTTAAGCATGGTAGCAAGCATGCGCAGAGTAGTTGTTTTTCCGGCTCCATTTTCTCCAAGAAGCCCAAAAATTTCACCCTTTGCAATCGTGACCGATAAATCATTAACGGCATTAGTAGTTCCAAAAGCTTTGGTTAAATTTTTAATCTCGATCATATCAAATCCCTTTCATGTTTCCTGTTTCATTTCTCTGTTTTCAGTTCTCAATTTTTAGTTTTCTGTTTTCAGTTCCCTGTTCTAAGTTCTTGGTTCTCTGTTCTTAGTTCTCTGTTCTTAGTTTTCTGTTCTTAGTTCCCAGTTCCCTGTTCTCAGTTCTCTACTTCTCGTTCTCTGTTCTTAGTTCCCTGTTCCCAGTTCTCTGCTTCTCGTTCTCTGCTTCTCGTTCTCTGTTTCTCGTTCTCTGTTTCCCTTTCTCTGTTTCCCATGCTTCCCTGCACAGTACAAT
>ENA-UOOR01001053-UOOR01001053.1-fermentation-metagenome-genome-assembly--contig:-NODE-1053-length-34557-cov-5.111646_pt1 | contig 34557 bp, 27 predicted proteins | sample MGYA00245780_ERZ724029 | MGnify/ENA primary metagenome ERZ724029 (study PRJEB28704, sample SAMN03018315) | fermentation metagenome | biome: anthropogenic terrestrial biome; feature: soil; material... | reverse complement strand
AAGGGACGGGGAGACAGGGAGACAAAGGGACGGGGAGACAGGGAGACAAAGGGACGGGGAGACAGGGAGACAAAGGGACGGGGAGACAGGGAGACAAAGGGACAGAGAGACAGGGAGACAAAGGGACAGGGAGACAAGGTGACGGGGAGACAGGGAGACCGGGACTGACGACCGGAGACTGGAGACCGGAGACCGGAGACTGGAGACCGGAGACTGGAGACAGATTATTTAAAGATTGAATAGGGAATCATTCATGGATATATTCGGTATACTGCGCCAACGTATCCTCATCCTCGACGGGGCGATGGGTACGATGATACAACGATACAAGCTTCAGGAAGAGGCGTATCGCGGCGAACGCTTTAAAAATGTGGAAACGTTGCAGAAAGGCAATAACGACTTGCTTTCGCTCACGCGCCCTGATGTCATCGATGCCATTCATCGCGAATATCTCGAGGCGGGCGCCGACATTATCGAAACCAACACGTTCAATTCCACGACCATTTCCATGCTGGATTACCAAATGGGACATCTGGTGCGGGAAATCAATCTCGCTTCGGCTCGATTGGCGCGCCGTGCGGCGGACGACTTTACCGCCCGCACGCCCGACAAGCCGCGGTTTGTAGCCGGCTCGATCGGGCCGACGAACAAGACCGCCTCGATGAGTCCCGATGTCGAAAACCCCATGTACCGGGCCGCCGTGTTCGACGATTTTAAGGTGGCGTATAAAGAGCAGATCGAAGCATTGGTGGAGGGCGGCGTGGATTTCCTGCTCATCGAAACCATTTTCGATACGCTCAACGCCAAAGCGGCGATCTTCGCCGCCGAGGAAGTGGCCGCCGAAACGGGAAAAGAAACGCCTATCATCCTGTCGGTGACATTGTCGGATAAAGCCGGCCGCACGCTGTCGGGGCAGACGCTGGAAGCGTTTGTGGCATCGGTGAGCCACGCCAAGCCGTTAGCCATCGGGCTGAACTGCTCGTTCGGCGCATCGGATATGAAGCCTTATGTAAAGGAGTTGGGGCGTATTTCGCCATTCTTCGTAAGCGCTTATCCCAATGCCGGACTGCCGAACCAGTTGGGCGAATACGACGAGACGCCCGACGTGATGGCGCCTCAAATTAAAGAGTTCATCGACGAAGGATTGGTGAATATCATCGGGGGATGCTGCGGCACCACGCCCGACCACATCGCCCGCTACGCCGAGTTGGTGCCGGGCAAAAAGCCCCATGTCCCGCCGGCTCCGGCGCCTTACCTTCGCTTAGCCGGGCTGGAAGAACTGAAGGTGACGCCCGAACTCAATTTCCTGAATATCGGCGAACGGTGCAACGTGGCTGGTTCGCGCCGCTTCCTGCGCCTTATCCGCGAAAAGAATTACGAAAAAGCCCTCGAAATTGCCCGCAAACAGGTGGACGACGGCGCGCAGGTCATCGATGTGAATATGGATGAAGGACTGCTCGACGGCACCCGAGAAATGACCAACTTCCTGAACCTGCTTGCGTCCGATCCCGATGTGGCGCGCGTTCCGGTGATGATCGACTCTTCGAAATGGGAGGTGCTCGAAGCCGGATTGAAATGCACGCAGGGCAAAAGCATCGTCAATTCGATTTCCCTGAAGAACGGAGAGGCTGAATTTCTCCGTCATGCCGAACTGGTACAGCGCTACGGGGCGGCCGTCATCGTGATGGCTTTCGACGAAACGGGGCAGGCGGCGAGTTACGAGCGGCGCCTTGAAATATGCAGCCGCGCCTATCGCCTGTTGACCGGCAACGGTTTCGATCCGCAGGACATTATCTTCGACCCCAACATTCTCGCCATCGCCACCGGTATGGAAGAGCACCGCCATTATGCCGTCGATTTTATCGAAGCGGTCGAATGGATTAAGGCGAACCTTCCGGGCGCGAAGGTGAGCGGCGGGGTGAGCAACCTGTCGTTTTCGTTCCGGGGAAACGATTATATCCGCGAGGTGATGCATTCGGTGTTTCTCTACCACGCTATCCGCGCCGGAATGGACATGGGGATCGTCAATCCCGCCCAATCGGTCATCTATGAAGATATTCCCGCCGATGTGAAAGAGTTGGCGGAAGATGTGGTGCTCGACCGCCGCGACGATGCCGCCGAACGCATGATGGAATACGCCGAGCGCGTGAAGAACGAGAAGAATCTCGAGCCCGAGCACGAAAAAGTGCAGGAATGGCGCAGCCTGCCGTTGGACGAACGGTTGAGTTATGCGCTGGTGAAAGGCATCGGCGATTTTATGGAAGAAGATATCACGGAGGCGCTGGCCACCTATCCGCGCGCAGTGGATATTATCGACAAGCCGTTGATGTCGGGCATGAACCGTGTGGGCGACCTCTTCGGCTCGGGGAAGATGTTCCTGCCGCAGGTGGTAAAGGCCGCCCGTACGATGAAAAAGGCGGTGGCCGTCCTGCAACCGACCCTCGAGGCCGAGAAAGCGTCGTCGCCCGATGTGCGCAAAGCCGGCAAAATTATACTGGCTACCGTGAAAGGAGATGTGCACGATATCGGCAAGAATATCGTATCGATTGTCCTCGCGTGCAACAACTATGAAATTGTGGACTTGGGCGTGATGGTTCCGCCTGAAAAGATTATCGAGGCGGTGCGGCGCGAAAAGCCCGACATTGTGGGCCTCAGCGGACTTATAACGCCTTCGCTCGAAGAGATGAGCATCGTGGCCAACGAGATGGAAAAAGCCGGATTCCATATTCCGCTGCTTATCGGCGGCGCCACCACCTCGAAATTGCATACGGCGCTGAAAATCGATCCGAAGTACGACAACGGCTCGGTGGTGTATGTGAAGGATGCTTCGCAAAGCCCCGCCGCTGTGGCGAAACTGCTCAATCCCGAAACGTCGGTGGGCTATTGCGCCTCGGTGCGCGAAGAATACCGCGTGCTGCGGGAAAGCGCCTTGGAGAAGAAAATCGATTTGGTGTCGTTGGAAGAAGCGCGGCGCAATCCGTTCCGTATCGATTGGGAGCGCTTTACGCCGGTCCTGCCGCTCACAACCGGACGGCAGGTGTTGCCGCATATCGATGTGAAGGAGATTATTCCCTATATCGACTGGAAATTCTTCTTCCATAGCTGGAAGATTTCGGCCAAGTTTGCCAGCCTCAGCACCATTCACGATTGCGAACATTGCCGCGCCCAATGGTATGCTTCGTTTCGCGACGAGGAACGGGCTAAAGCGCGCGAAGCCGCCAAACTCTACGACGATGCCCGTGAGTTTCTGGGCAAGTTGGCGAAAAGCAACGCCGGCTACATCCGTGCGGTTTACGGAATCTACGAAGCGTATAGCGAAAACGATACGGTGTTTATCGACGGGAAGGCATTCCCGATGCTTCGCCAGCAAAAAAGAACCGATAAAAACGAATACGTGTGCCTGAGCGATTTCATCGCCCCCGCCTCGTCCGGCAAGACAGACTATATCGGGGCGTTTGCCGTTACCGGGGGAGCCGGAGCCGACCCGCTGCTGAAGATGTACGAAGACGAAGGCGACGAATATGCCTCTTTGCTGGTCAAATCGCTGCTCGACCGCCTTGCCGAAGCCGCTACCGAATGGCTGCATGCCCGCATGCGGCGCGAATATTGGGGATATGCGGCGGACGAAAACCTGACCATCGCGGAAATGCTTTCCGTGAAATATCAAGGCATCCGTCCGGCGGTAGGATATCCGTCCATTCCCGATCAATCGGCCAATTTCCTGCTGCATGACCTCATCGACTCAAAGGAGATCGGCATTTCGCTCACCGAAAACGGCGTGATGTTCCCCAACGCTTCGGTAAGCGGATTCTTTTTCGGACATCCTTTGTCGAAATACTTCGCCATCGGGCCCATATCGGAAGCGCAGATGGAAGATTATGCCCTGCGGCGGGGTATCCCGGTGCAAGATATCCGCAAGTTCTTACTCGCCAACCTGCCATAAATAATTAGCAAATTAGCAAATTAGCGAATTGTTTTCTTTTGTATCTTTGCACCCGATTCGATAAATAGAATATGAGAAGTTTTGGTAGTGATAATCATTCGGGCGTGCATCCGCGCATCATGCAAGCCCTTTTCGACGCAAATGCCGACCATGTGCTCGCTTATGGCGACGACCCTTATACCCGTCAGGCTCAAGAGGCTCTGGAAGAGCTTCTGCAAGGCCATGCATTCCACCCGCTGTTCGTTTTCAACGGCACGGGCGCGAATGTCGTTGCCCTTGAAGCCTGCACGCTTCCTTTCCACAGTATTTTATGCGCCGACACCGCCCACATTGCGGTAGACGAATGCGGCGCCCCGGTGAAACTGACGGGCGCTTCGATAAAAGAAATCTCAGCGGACGACGGGAAGTTGACGCCCGAACGCGTAACGCCTTTCATTCACGGTTTCGGCTTCGAACATCACTCGCAGCCGAAGGTCATCGCCATTTCGCAATCGACCGAACTGGGAACGGTATATACGCCCGAGGAGGTGTCGGCTTTAGCCGCATTGGCGCACCGCCACGAGATGTATTTGTTTATGGACGGAACGCGTATCGCCAACGCCTGTGCCGCCGTAGGGTGTTCGTTGAAAGAAATGACGGTGGATTGCGGCGTAGACCTGTTTACATTCGGCGGCACGAAGAACGGGTTGATGATGGGCGAGGCGGTCGTGCCTCTCCGGCCGGAGCTTGCCGAGAATTTGAAGTATTACCGCAAGCAAGCGACGCAGTTGTTCTCGAAGATGCGGTACCTGTCGGCGCAATTCATTCCGTACATCGAGGAAGGCCTCTGGCTCGAAAACGCCCGCCGTTCGAACGCCGCCGCGCGCCGCCTGGCATCCGCGATGGCTACGATAGACGGTGTGCGCGTGACGCGGCCTGTAGAGGCGAACGCCGTGTTTTTTATTATCCCAAGGGAAATCGTGAACGCCCTTCGCGAACGTTATTTCTTTTACGAATGGGACGACTCCATCGGCGAGATGCGCCTGGTCTGTTCATGGGACACCAGCGACGAAGACATCGACGCCTTTATCGGCTGTCTGAGGAAATTGGCGATTCCATAATTCAATTAGCACATTAGCACATTAGCACATTAGCACATTAGCACATTAGCACATTAGCAAATTAGCACATTATTTTTTATGTTCGATTTTTTAGACCAATCGCCTTATTTATTGCCCCTGATGATTTTCTTCGGTAGGATTATCGATGTGACATTGGGGACGCTGCGTATTATCTTTGTTTCGAAAGGTGAACGTTACAAGGCTCCGCTGATCGGATTCTTCGAAGTGTTCATTTGGGTCGTTGTCATCTCCCAGATTCTCTCGCGAGCCAACGACATGACCGCTTATCTGTCGTATGCGGCGGGGTATGCCACCGGCAACTTTATCGGCATCCTCATCGAACAACGCATTGCTTTCGGTATCGTATTGTGCCGTATCTATACCAACAAGAACGGTTTGGACGTGATCCGGCTGCTGAAGGAGTGCGGACATGGAGCTACTTTGGTGCATGGAACCGGCTCCGTGGATAAGGTCGACATTATCGAAACCGTCATCGAACGCAAGGAGATGAAAGGCATTGCCCAAAAGCTCACCCAATTCGACCCTAACTTGTTTTATGTGATTGAAGATGTGCGCACCAAGCAGAACGGGATCTTTTATAAACGCCCCAGCATTTTCTCCCGTTGGCGTCCGGGAAAATGAACGGTCGACCCATTTGCCATTGACGGATGCCTTTGCAGAACGTTGTTGGGCGGGCGCTCCTTCTAAATCGGCCGGTGTGCGGTTGTCGCTATTCATTGAACGGCCGGAATAGGCCGCTGAAGCGCCTGAAGATATCATTGAACGGCTTGGAGATGTCAATGAAGCATCTAAAGATGCCGCTGCATCGCTTAAAGATATCGCTGCACGACCTAAAACTGACAATGAAGCATGTAAAGCTGCCATTGAGGCACCTGAAGCTGCCATTGAAGCATACAAAGCTGCCATTACGTCATCCGAAACTGACAATGAAGCATGCTCAACTACCATCGAAACACCCAAAACTGCCATTGAGGCAGTCTCAGCAATCATTGAATCGCTCTGAACGGTCATTGAATCGGTTTCGACGGTCATTGCCCGGTTTTTACTGGCTGCATAACGGTTCCGCGGTCACTATCGGCTACGGTATTTAGGAACGGACAAACAATATTTTGAGGGATTGGAGGATGATCTCTTTGTCGGCCGTGGGGCGCAGCAAAAGCATCAGCGTATTGTCGGCGGGGATGGCGCCCATGATGCCCGGAATGTTGTTTGATTCGATATCGCAGGCAATCCCCCGGGCGTATCCGGGAGGTGTTTTGATGACGGCGACTTGTCCCGAGAACTCGATATTCAATGTTCCCTGCCGCAAGAATGGCATCACCATGCCGTGTTTATCCCTCGGCGAAGGGGGCAGTTGCATCGAAGGCAAACGGTACACGTAGTTTCCCGCGGCGTCGGGCGTTTTAGCCACCTTCATTTCGCGAAAGTCGCGCGAGAGCGTGGCCTGTGTGGGCTCGAAGCCCAGGAGTGAAAGATGATGCAACAATTCGTCCTGACTGTCTATAGCCGACCGCGAGAGTATTTGTGCGATCGCTTCCTGCCGTTCTTTTTTATCGTTCTTGGCCATAAACGGTTATTTACCCCCGAAAGTGAATTCCAACGGGATGGGAGCCGGAACCTTAATAGGCGTTTCGCCGACCAGCACTTTGGGCCAAAGCTTCACCGTGACCTTGGTTTCATCGGAAATGATGCCCAGAAAAGCGCCCATCTCTTTCGCCACCCGCTCCTGCGAATAACGGTTCATCAAGGTTTTCAGGTCAACCCCTACCGATATGGGAAGCGTCTTGGTTTCGTTCGGAGCCAAGTCGAACGGGATATCGATTTTCCCTTGCGCAAAATCCAGTTCGTTAATCGCGATGCTGTAATCGAGAGCATTGAGGAACGCGGCTTTTTGGTTGGGGTTTTTCACATCGATATTAAGCGTCATGTTAAAAGGGATGGCTTGAAGGTTTCCCCCCGCCAATATGGTCGAAATAGACGCCAGGCTCGACAGCGAGATGCTGGAGGCATTGCCCAGGTTGATTCCGGCGAGTTGGATATCGCTCAGCGAACGGTAGCTATATTCGCATTGAGAGAGGTTATAGGCGCCTCCGATTTGATTTAATACATCGCAACTGTTGAATACAAGAGCAGCGAAAATAAAAACGATTATTTTTTTCATCTTTTGTTCGTTATTTACGAGCCGCAAGCCATTTTGTCCGGTCGTTTGGAGGCTATAGTCTCCGGTCTTTAGTCTCCGGCCTCCGGTCTTCAGTCTCCGGTCTCCGGTTTACTTTGTATTGTCTGCCGTCTTTTGACCGTTGACGGGTGATCCTTAACCGATACCTTTCAAAATTACCTGCGAAAGTTTAGTCTGTTACTAATGTGTTTACTTGATGGTCACCATCGTCGCCCCATAACCGTATTCCTGAAACGATGCGTCCTGATGGTAGCATTTCTTGTATTTGTTTTGTAATTCCTTTAATATCGCATTCTTTAATACGCCGTTGCCTTTGCCGTGAATGAACACGATCTTGGCGTTTTTCTCCGCCGCATGCGCTTCCATCGCCTCGTGGAACTTTTGCAGTTGGTATTCCAGCATGTCGGCGTTTGTCATGCCCGCCGTCGTGTCGAGCAGTTGATCGATATGCAAATCGACCACCAACGGCGCTTGTTGCTCTTTCTTTTCGATGCGCTGCCTGCGTGGGCGGGCGGGAGCGGGGCGCTCTTTTTCGATGATGGTGCGCTGCACGTCGGTGGCCGAGACGAGCAGTTGATGCTCGGGGACATCGTTGCGGGCGATATAATATACCAACGCATCTTCATCGAAGTAATCGTTCTCCCGGAAACTGTGCAGCTTGTAGAATTTCACCGTGTCGACAGCCAGTTCCACCGAATAGGGCTGTTTGATACCGAACGGTTTATGATGTTTAAAAGCGATGAACTGTACACAAATCTTTTCGATCTCGTTGAGTTGCGTTTTGTCGAACTCCTCCAGGAAAATCTTGGTGTTGGGCTCCACCGAACCCTGATAGCGGCATTTCCAGGCGCTGTTTTCGCGGCTGAGATAGGTGAAGAACAGGTAATAATTGCTGTCGTTGACGAAATAGCATTCATACGACGTGTTGGAGAGGGTCTTTACGTCGGTCGGAAGGTAAGCCAGGCAGGCCGTTATTTTTTCACCTTCCACCGTTTCGGCGGGCTCATCGTCTTCGGGGGTTATCCGGGGCAAGTCGGGCGAGGATTTCTTCTGCCCGGCCTGCTCGTTTTCCGTTTCGGTTTCGCTGAGTTTTTTATTTCCTTCGGAAGCGACAACCACACATTCCGAGGCTAGTACGGGGACATCGAATCCGTTTTCATCTTCAACGATGACCACTTGTTTGTTGAGGAAGCCCTTTACTTTTCCTCCTCCCACCGAATTCAGGAAGCGTACCGTGTCGCCTGTTTGTAATTTATTCATTTGCTCTATGCTTTGTTTTGTGTATGCAACGAATTCATAAGATAAAAAGGTTTTGCGTCGTTGCTTATTTTTGTTCCGTGTTGCAAAGTTGACTATTTTTGTCGGATTATTCATATAATATTCCGAAAAAAGAAGGCGTACGATAGCCAAAAAAATGAAAAAAGAAGAGATAGAACAACTTCGCATCGGTGACTTCCACTACGATCTGCCCGACGGGCGCATCGCCAAATATCCCGTCGAGCCGCGCGATGCGTCGAAATTATTAGTTTATTCCGGCAGGACGATCACCACCGCTGTTTTTCGCGATTTACCGGCTTTTCTCCCGCCGGAAAGCCTACTTGTTTTCAATAATACCCGGGTCATTCATGCGCGCTTGCTCTTTCGCAAACCGACGGGGGCCGTGGTGGAAGTGTTTTGTCTGTCCCCTTTGGTGCCCGAAGAGTACAATGTGAATTTTCAGCAACGGGAGCGGTGCGCGTGGTCGTGCATGATCGGCAATGCGAAGCGCTGGAAAGACGAATCCTTGCAGATGGAGGTGGCATCGCCTGCGGGCTCGCTTACACTCGTAGCCCGGCGGAAAGGAACCTGCCCGTCGGGAGTCGCCGTGGAGTTTTCGTGGAACGATCCTTCGTTTACGTTCTCGGAAGTGTTGGAGTTTGCCGGGAAACTGCCCATTCCGCCGTATCTTAACCGGGCGTCGGAAGAAAAAGACGACGAAACCTACCAAACGGTGTACTCGCACGTCGAGGGTTCGGTCGCCGCGCCTACGGCCGGATTGCATTTCACGGCCGGAGTGATGGAGAAACTACGGCAAAAGGGTTTGTCGACGGTCGAAGTGACGTTGCATGTCGGGGCCGGAACGTTCAAACCGGTAAAGTCGCCCACTATCGGAGGGCACGGCATGCACACCGAGTGCCTGTCCGTGTCGCGCGACGCCATCGCTTCGCTGCTTGCCCATAACGGCAAAACCATTGTGGTGGGAACGACATCGCTGCGCACCGTCGAGAGCTTGTATTATATCGGCGCCAAATTATATCGCCGTCCCGACGCCCTGCCGCACGAGCTCTCCGTGTCGCAATGGGAACCGTATGAACCGGACGAGGAGATTCCGCCGAAGGCTGCTTTGCAAAGCATTCTCGATTATCTGGACCGTCACGGCGAGGAGCAATTGATTTCGGCCACGCAGATTCTTATCGCCCCGGGATACCGCTTTCGGTATGCCGATGCGCTGGTGACCAATTTCCATCAACCGGAGAGCACCCTTCTGCTTTTGATATCGGCTTTTGTGGGAGATGACTGGCGACAGATTTACCGGTATGCCCTCGATAACGGTTTCCGCTTTCTTAGTTACGGCGATAGTTCGCTGCTCTGGAGGGAATAGATTGAAGGAAGATTGAAGGAAGATCGATGAGAGATTGAAGGAAGATTGACCGGCGACCGATGACCGAAGACTGTAGACCGAAGACTGGTGACTGTAGACTGGCGACCGATTGACCGGCGACCGGCGACAGATTGACCGGCGACTGTAGACCGGACCCTTCGACAGATTTAAAAAAGTGTGCAATTACAAAGCGTTTTACGTGTTTTTTTTGTATTATTGCAGTTTGAAATAAATCCACATAACACCAACAAAGCAATTGGTTAAGAAAGTCGTTAAAATATTCGCTATTATTATAGTAACTATCATACTATTGAATGTAATTCTTTTCCTTACATTCAGTATTCCTTCCGTTCAGAAGTACGCCGCCGATTTCGCATTGAAAAAGCTCAAGCCCATGATCGGTACGGAGGCATCGATTGACGGCATCCGCATCAAACTATTTAATACCGTCGAGTTGAAGGGCGTTTATCTCGAAGACAAGCAGCAGGATACGCTTTTCTATGCCGGTACGCTGTCCACCCGTATCCATCCGTGGGATTTGCTCGACAACCGGGTATCGGTCCGGAAAATTGCGTTGGAGAACTTCACCGGAAGCGTTTATCGCGAAACGCCCGAGGCGCCGTTCAATTTTCAGTTTCTCATCGACGCTTTCGCCGGAAAGGATAAAGACACCACGCAGCAAAAAAAGGAAAAAGCGCCTTGGCATATCGTCGTCGAAGATTTGTTGTTGAAGAATGGTTCGTTGCGTTATCATATCCTTTCGGAGCCGGAAACTCCGGGGAAATTCAATGCCGCGCATATCGATGTGAAAGGATTGCAATTGCGCGCATCCGCCGACTTCCTCCGCGTGGAAGATATGCGCGCGCAGATAAAGAAGTTGGAGTTTACCGAACATTCGGGAATACAACTCACCCGTTTCCAGGCGGATGTGAGGGGAAAGGACTCGCTGTTTTCAGGCGATAAGATTCTTGTGTCGTTTAATGATTCGGAACTCGAAGTGAAGGAGGCATCGTATCACTTGTCTTCGAAAGCCTTTGTGGTGAGGGCGAAAAGCGATCATATCGATGTGCGGAATGTCGCTCTCTTTGCCGACGGCTTCGGGCATCTCGGCAAGCCGCTGTCATTCGACATCGATGTGAAAGGGCAATTGCCGCAAGTTGAACTGCAAAAGCTGACGGCCTCCTACGGCTCCGGTACGAAAATACGGATGGAGGGCATGCTTTCCGATTATTCCAACTATAACGACAGTAAAATCAATCTGAACATACAAGAGGCAACCGTTTCGCCCGACGATATGGAGGCTTTCGCCGCGGTCGGCTCGCCGGAACCTTTGCCCGAACAATTATTCGCCTTGGGGAATATCTCGTTGCGGTTGAAAGCGCAGGGAAAGATGAGCCGTTTTGCCTACGACGGCGCTCTTCGCACTTCGCAAGGCAATGTATCGTTATCGGGACAAGGGATGCTTGGGAAGGATTTCAAATCGTTTTCGTTTGAAGGGCCTGTGAATGCCGATAATATACAAATGGCGAACATTATGGGGGAAGGCCTTGGCGTGGACGATGTCACTCTGGCTACCCACATCCGGGTGGCTTCCGATAGCCGTAAACAATTGTCCGCTTCGGCTGACGGGAGTATCGTTTCCGCTTTATTCAAGGGCTATCAGTATACCGATTTGTTTTTCGACGGCAGTTATTCCTCCGATAAGATTGCCGCTCATATTCATACCGATACCGAACGCAACAAGCTCGACATTTCCGCGGATATGACCATGGGGGGCGATCAGGCGATTCTGGTAAAAGGCGTCATCGACAAACTCGACCTGAATCCGTTCGTGACCATCGAGAAATGGGAGAACCCTTCGCTCACCACGCGTATCGACGGACAGTTATCGGGAGGCTCCATCGATAATATGGTGGGTACCGTCGTCATCGACAGCACGTCTTTATCGGCGGCTTCTTTTATTTACAATCCCGGGCCGGTTTATTTACAGGCGCTGGCCGATGAAGGAGAGGGAAAGAAACTCCAGCTTTATTCGTCGTTTCTCGAAGCCGAACTATCGGGCGATTATTTCTTCTCTACGGCGGGACGCGAGTTGATGGCGGCGTTGCATCCGCATCTGCCTTCCCTCATTCCCCAACCCGAAGAGGCCGAACCGCTGGAAGGCCTGAATAACTTCCGGTTTACCGTCAACCTGAAAAATACGGAGGATTTATCTTATGCGCTTTCCTTGCCGTTTTATAACGTGGAGCCGGCGACCATACAGGGAAGTGTGGATATGGTTTCGGGGCAATCGGTGGTGATGAACGCGCATGTTCCCCGGCTGATGTTCGGAAATAACGATATACGCGAAACGAAAGTAACCCTTCAGAGCGGCCCGGCGAAAGGTATCGCTATCGAAGCCAATACCTATCTGGTGCAGGACGACGGTTATATCAACGCCCGCCTCAATACCGACGCGGCCTCTGACTCGCTCATGAACCGTTTGTTTTTCGACGTGCAGAACAGTGTCGCGCAGGCCAACGGTCAACTTCAGATTGGGCTGCAACTCGATCGGGATGCGGAAGAGCAGTTGATGGCGGCCATCCGCTTTTACTCTTCCGACGTACTCTTCAATAACAAAACCATTTCCTTCAGCGATGCGACCATTGATTACCGCAAAGACCATATCGACATCCGTAACTTTGGAATGAGGGAGCGCGATATGTTGATTCTCGGCATCGAGGGGATTGCTTCTAAAACTCCCTCCGACAGTATCCGCGTATATTTTAATAATACCGAGCTGTCGAACCTCCTGGCCGCCTTCAACGTAAGCAATATCGAGGGAGCCATCAACGGTGATATCTTCATCTCCCAAGCCTTGGGCGATCCCAGAATACGTACCGAACAATTGCGCATCGACGACATTAAAGTGTATAACGAGCCTGTGGGCACCTTTCATGTCGATGCCCGGTGGGACAACCTCCATTCGGGACTCGGGCTGGATGCCTATCTGGACAATAAGACGGGCGTCCGTCCCCTTGAGGTGAAAGGCTTTATCCCGACCGGCGACACCATCCGCCAACCGATGAACGTGAAATTAAACATCCGCGATTTTGCCTTAACGACCTTCAAACCTCTGACAACAACTATCTTCAGCGATTTGTCGGGAAATATCAATTCCGATATATCCGTGACCGGCAGTGTTTCCGAGCCGGAGGTGAAAGGTTGGCTGGGTATTGACGGCGGAATGATGAAGGTGGCTTATACCGATGTCACCTACCGTATTTCCGATACCATCCATGTGGATAAAAGCAATATCGGATTGAACAACCTGGTCATTTACGATGAGGACAACCATACGGCTACGTTGAGCGTATCGTTATCGCATAGCAATTTCGGGCGCATGGTCTATAATGTCGGGTTTGAAATGAACGATTTCCTCTTGTTGAACAATCCGCGCCGCACCGACCTGATGGCCTATGGTACGTTGCGCTTGTCGGGAAACATCAAGGTGTCGGGATCGCAGGCCGGGATATTCGGCGATGCGTTTGTCTCTTCTTCCTCCCGCTCGGATGTGACCGTCGTCATCCCGCAGTCGGCCGCCACGGCCGAGCAATACAGCGGCGTGATATACATCAACACCCCGACCGAAAAAGAAGACTCGTTGTCCTTCCTCCGGAAAAGAGAGGAGGGGAAATCCAACGCCAAAAGGACAAGTTCCGCCAACAGCATGCCCATAAACATGCGGGCAATCGTCAACCTTACGCCCTTGTTGCGGACCAAAGTTTTTATCAATCCCACCACGGGCGACGCCCTCGATGTGAACGGTACCGGAGAAATGACCATTTCGTATAATTCGAAAGCCGTGTCGCCTATGCAAATCCATGGCGATTACGTCATCGAAGAAGGGAAGATTCATTATAATCTTCTGCAAAACTTGCGGGCGATCGATTTCAATATCCGCAAGGGAAGTACCCTCACCATGATCGGCGACCCGATGAACACGCGCTTCAATATTATTGCATATCATCAGGTGACGACCGATTTGGCCACGCTCAATACGAGTTTTACAGCCGAGCTCTCCAATACCCGAGTTCCCGTGAATGCGCTGCTCGAAATCAGGGGCGATCTGCAACGGATGGATCTGCAGTACGGCATAGAATTACCGGATGCGACGAATGACATGCAGCAAAAAGTGAATAGTTTGATCAGCACGGAAGAGGCGAAGATAAGGCAGTTCGCCTCGTTGGTCGCCACGGGTAGCTTTTTTTCTTCGGGTGGAGATACCCAGAATACGAATCTCGGTACAAACATGTTTACTTCGCTGGCGGCCACAGGCCTGACGAAAGGATTGGATGCCTTGTTTGCAAGGGCTTTGAAAAATAACTGGACGGTGAGCACCAATTTCGAGTCGCAGGACGGTACGTTCGATAACGTGCGTATGGGCGTCGATGTGTCCACCCGTTTGTTTGACGACCGCCTCCGCATTACGACCAACTTGAGCTATGGCGACCAAAGCACGTTGAATACCGACCAGGCATTCATGGGTGAGTTCGAGGCCGAATACGATATCAATAACTGGTTGATGTTGCGCGCTTATAACCGTGCCAACCAACGTTTCTACCGCCGTTCGCCCTTTACACAGGGTGTAGGGGTGGTGGTGACCAAACAGGGACACACCTTTAGGAATCTGTTCCGGTTTGATTTTCGCCGGAAGGAGAATGAATAAATAATGTTTGACGACTGTGAAATGAAGAAATATATAGTTTACCTGGCTTTCTTTTTAGGATGTATCGCTTGCGAAACCACGAAATACGTGCCGGAAGGAAGTTATCTGCTCGATAAAGTAAATATCAATTCCGACGTGAAAAGTATCGGCAACTCGCAACTCAAACCGTATTTGAGGCAGAAGCCCAATAGTTCCCTGCCGGTGTTGGGAAAGGTGCGGCTGCATATATATAGTATTCCCGATAATGATTCCACCTGGTTGAACCGGCAGTTGCATAAATTCGGCGAGCCGCCCGTTTTGTATAGTCCGCAGTTAACCGAGGTCTCGGCGGAACAAATGCGCCAGTATCTTCACAATAAAGGGTATTTGAGGGCGAGTGTCGATACGTCTTTGGTGAAAAAAGAAAAGAAAGCGGTGGTCAGTTATCAGATTACGGGAAACGACGCTTATCGTGTGCGGAACTTTCGCGATACGATTCAGTCGGCCGATACCACCATCTATTCCATCTTGTCCGAGTCGCGCAGGCTGCAAGTGATTAAGGAAAAAGATATTTTCGATCTCGAAGTGTTGGAAGAGGGACGTGTCAAACTGGCTGATGAATTGCGCAATCGCGGCTATTACAATTTTAATCAGGAGAATTTCTACTATTTAGCCGATACGACGCTCGGCAACCGGGAGGTCGATTTGACCCTCGGAATGAATAATCCGACCGATAGTACCCTGCACAAGCGGTATACCATTGGTAACGTCACGGTTATTAATGGTATAGATCCTGTTATATTGCAGGATTCCTCCCGGCATCATGCCTTGGATACCATTGAGTATCGAGGAATGAGGGTGGTCTCCGAAAAAGAGAAGTTCTTATTGCCTCAGGCTATCTATTATAATAATTTTGTTCGTCCGGGACGGCTCTATTCCGATCGGCTCGTCGAAAGAACCTATTCGTCGTTGAGCCAATTGGGTTCGGTGAATCAAACGAGCATCAATTTCACCCCAGTGGTGAGAAATGACTCTAACTTTTTAGATGCGAATATTTTGCTGGTGCCCGGCAATTTGCACTACATGCAGTTCGGTGTCGACGGAACCCATTCGGCGGGTGACTTGGGGGTGGCGACAAACCTCACGTATGAACATCGGAATTTGTTTAAAGGGGGCGAACGGCTTCGCTTGCGCCTCAATGGTGCGTATGAGTTTATCTCGGCTACCGATAGTACCGACCTCCTCGATCATAGTTTTTACGAGTATGGCGCGGAAGCTTTTTTGTCGATTCCCCAGTTATTGCTCCCCTGGTTGATGAAGCGCCTGAAGGATCGTCCTTCCGCTTCGACCGAGTTTTCTATCGGAGCCAATTTCCAGAACAGGCCGGAATATTTGCGCCAGTTCTTCAATTTATCTACCCGACTGCAATGGTCTGCCTTGAACTGGCAGGTGACCCATGAGCTCAATCCGGTGGACATCACTTATATACGGATGCCCAGAACTTCCCAAAGGTTTAGGGATTTGTATCTGAACGACGACGCCAATCCTATCCTTCGGTATAGTTACGAGGAACAGCTTATTGTCAGAACCGCGTATAGCATTAGTTATACGAATGCTTCTTTCCGGCATACTCCCCTCATTCCTTTCCGTCTGCGTGTCGGGGGCGAAGTGGCGGGCTGGATACCGAGAATCGTGACTTCTCTCAACAAAAGTAAAACCAATGATGAGGGCTATAAGAAAATTCTCGGAACCCGCTATGCCGAATATGTAAAGGGGGATATCGATTTTGCGCCCGTATATCGACTGAATGAAAACAGTACGTTGGCGGCGCATATTGCCGTCGGGGTGGCTTATCCGTATGGGAACTCGGTGGTATTGCCTTTTGAAAAACGCTATTACGGCGGCGGCGCCAATAGTGTCAGGGGGTGGAGCACGCGTACGTTGGGGCCGGGAATATATGGTAGCGATACGTTACGATACGACTTTGCGAACCGTACGGGGGATATCCGCCTCGATATGAGCGTCGAGTACCGGAGGAAGCTCACCAAAATGTTCGAATTGGCCGGCTTTATCGATGCCGGAAATATCTGGACCATTAAAGACTATTCCGGTCAGCCGGGAGGTTATTTTCAGTTCTCTGAATTTTATAAACAGTTGGCGATTGCCTATGGTGCCGGTGTCCGGCTCGACCTGAACTTCCTGCTGTTGCGTTTCGATTTCGGTATGAAAGCGCATAATCCCGCTATGCCCGAAAACCAACGATGGACAATCTTTAAACCTAAAATGAGGCGCGATTTTGCCTTCCACTTCGCTATCGGATATCCTTTCTAAAAGGATTCAACAACCGGAATTTGGATGAATGTAATAAATAGATTATTCAAGTTTCGCAAGCCATATCGTTGCACCTCACCTTCGCCTCCCGATGTTTTGTGACCCGGTATCGTTCTTGTTCGCTAAAAGAGTAGAACTCGCTTCGCTCAAACAGCTCCTCTTTTTACGCTCATTGCGAACGCCGGGTCCCCACAAAACATCTAAAGGGCTCCGTTTGAGTTGCAACGATTACAAACACACTTGCGAAACTTGAACAGATTATTATTTCTCAGTATGTTGTCAATGAAAAATTTGTGAAGAAATTGGATTCGGCGGATTTATACGAAATGCGAGTATCCGTTGGACACAATGAATATCGTACATTATTATTCGCAGTGGATAATGTGAATTTTATACAATGTACAAGAGTGATTTTATTACATTCTTTTCTAAAAAAGACAGCAAACAGTATCGCAAAGAAATAGCAAAAGCGCAGGAAATTTTAAATCATTATAGGGTATGAGTACAGTAAAAATAAATACGGAATTAGTGGATCGATTGCCGACGGCGAATAGTTTATTGGAGGAGAAGTACGGAGAATATGGCACACAAGCGCGTGAGGAGTTTTCCGTGAAAGCTCGCGCATGGTACTTGGGCGAAATATTAAAAGAGAAGCGCAAGGAAAAAAAATCACTCAAAATGAACTTGCGAAACGGATCGGAAAGAAACGAGAGTATATTGCATTGTTGGAAAAAGGTGAAACCGATATGCAGCTATCCACTTTTTTAAGTATATCGGATGCGTTGGGACTACAGATTAAATTGACGGAATTATTATAGTATGGGTAACCGATTTACTTGCGATTTTGCCCTACACTTCGCTATCGGATATCCTTTCTAAAAGGATTCAACAACCGGAATTTGGATGAATGTAATAAATAGATTACTTTTGCGTAAGAGATAATCCAATGACGTCCAAAGATAAGTTGATAGATCGGTTTAAAAGTCTTCCTAAAGATTTTACATTTGAGGAATTGGTAAAATTGTTAGATTTATTCGGGTTTGAACAAAGCAATAAAGGGAAGACATCCGGTTCGCGTGTGCGGTTTATGAATATGGATAATTTAGAATATAAAGGTTATTATGGTACTGTTGAGTACAGTAAGGCAGATAATTGTCTCTTCGGTAAAGTTCTAGGAATGACGAAAAACAGCATTACCTATGAAGGAATCACCTTAGACGAATTGAAATCTGATTTTGAGGCGGGCGTCGATAGTTATCTGGAAGGTTGTGACGAATTGGGCGTTAAGCGGGGCTATCCATCAATACTTTTATAAAGAGAATGTTAGAAGAGAAAATCTATTCTAATAAATATTGAGTATAATAAAATGCTTTTTGTCCGGAGCGTAAAAAACCTTTCAGTCAATCACAGAACTTAATAGCCCTGCCGTTCTATAGGGAGGGGTTGCCGATAGGCATTTGCATAAATGTAGCAAAATTACGAATCCTTTCGCACTCCTTTTGGCACAAAGGGTTGAAATAGTGCGAAGAATAATAGCGTAGTTGGTCGTTGAATGTAGTATTAAATATTATCGCGAATCCTCTGAAATCGGTTCTGGTAAAAGAAAAACCCGCCTTGTGAGCGGATTGTGAAAGTTTGAAAAGTTGTCTTACCAAGATTCGAACTTGGACTAACAGGACCAGAATCTGTTGTGCTACCATTACACCATAAGACAATTTGCGACTGCAAAAGTATAAAATTTTCCTTTGATACGGTAACTTTTTTGTATTTATTTCTTCAGGATGACGAACGCACTACCCAAATCATCGAGTAACGATGCGTAGATGGGATGGTTCCGTAGCAGGGCGCCGTTGCCGATAAGAAACAATTGCTCACGCGCACGGGTGAGGGCGACGTTGAGCTTGCGATCGACCTTGCCGTCGTGACTGAGATTGCATAGAAAATCGAGTTGATAGGGCTTGTTGACGCAAAACGATAATAAAATGATGTCGCGCTGGCTTCCCTGAAAGCGTTCGACCGTATCGATCAGAATGTCTTCAGTGCCGGGTATGCGGGCTTCCGCCAAACGGCTTTTTATAAGGGCGATCTGATTGCGGTAAGGGGCGATAATGCCTATCCGATTGCCTCGGAAAGGACGTCCGTTGGCTTCGTATACGGCTTTCAGTGAGGCCACGAGGCGGACAATCACCGCTGCTTCCTGTTCGTTCATTTTGTCGGAGCCGGATGTGACGGCAACTGCTTCCGTAGAAAAGAATAATCGTCGCCGGGATGCGACGGAACGTTGAAATAAATCATTCTCCGAATCGTATGTTAGCGGCCATGTTTCCGATTGCCATTCTTTTGCCGCAACGAGGGTCCCCGAATAAAAGAAACGCGACGGAAACGATGCGATGTCGTTGTGCATGCGTCCCTGCTGCGTGAGTTGAGCGTATGCCTGCGTCCAACCGTTGGTTTGGCAACGGCGCAACAACCGTTCGAAAAAGGAGTCGCGGCAATCGATGAGTCCGATATGGTTCAGTTCGGGTTCGCCGATGCGCGATGCAGCCGGTTTCTGCAATACGATGGTCGATAACTGGTTGTGATCGCCGATAAGGATGAATTTATCGAAACGCGGCAGCAGTCCGATGAGTTGCGGCTCGAGTATTTGCGAAGCTTCGTCGATAATGGCGATGTGAAAATGCTTGAGAGAGAAGAGTTCCATCCTTCCGGCGATGGAAGCCAGTGTCGCTACATAGATACGGGTCGATTCGATGCGCCGGCGCAGTATTTCACGGTTCTCCGATTCTCCGGCGATTCGCTGCAACAAGCGGTGGCGGTAGGGTGGGGAGCAGGACAATTCCGTTCCCACCCGTATATAGGTGTCGCAGGTACCGTCGTCACAGTCGAATGCTGCGTTGATCGCCTCGCAAAGCTCGTCGACGGCACGATTGGTATACGCCAACACCAAGATGTCTTTTTCCGGATCGGCATAATATGTTTCGATGAGGCGGCGGGCGAAGATCGATGTCTTACCCGTGCCCGGCGGCCCGACCAACAGGAAATAATCGTTGGCGGCCAGCGCTTTGGAAAGAATGTTTTCGGGATATTCTTCCGGCGAGGGTACGGCGGGGGATACGGCTTGCGGTTTTTCGAGGCCGAGCAGTAAGTCCCGTTTTCGATGCGGCGCCCGGAGGAAGGCGAACAAGCTCTTATACATGTTCATGTAGGATGTGTCGAGCGTATCGTGTTCGACCGCCCACAGCCGATGGCGCGTAAAAAACGACCGGTTCTTTTGTTTGTGGCGGAACCGCACTTCGACCGATTGCGGGGTGATTTGTGCAATGGACCCTTTCAGTATTTGCGTGTTGAGCACCGTATCGTTATCGTTTTGACGAGGGTAGACGATACAAATTTCCCCTTCGCGGAAATTCACGATGCTTTGCTCGCCTTCATGCCGTTGAAAGACAATGGTCATGTGTTCCGCAACATCGTCGATGCCCTCAATCGAAAGGGGATAAAGCACGTCGAGCGCTTCGGCGCGTTCCGAGAAATCGGTGTTCCACAACACGGCTGTGCCGGTCGGCGATTCGTAATCGACGTCTCCGGTTTTTTGCAGGTAAATCTCTTTCGACAGAAACCGTACAAAACGGTAAAAGTAACTTACTTCCGTTTCGGTGCATTGACGAAGTGTTTGCGAAAAACGTTCGATGCGGGCGGTAAAGAACGACGGAAGTCGTCTGCCGTTGGCGTCCGGCGACAGCATTTCGTTCATCAGGCGGTTTACCGTGCCGTTATCGCCGTGGGCAAGCCGGTATTCGTTTGCCACGATGCGGTTGCGGATATCGATGATTTGTTTTTCGAGGATATGGTAAACGGCTGCAAAACGGAGATTCTCTCCTGCACGGTTTCCGGAAGAGTACAAAATGGCGGCGCTGATGTGACGGTCGTCTATTCCGTACACGCTTTGTATCATCAACCTGTATACGGCCGTTTGCACGGCATGGTTCAGAGCAATTTTTCCGGCGTTGGAAGGCGGATAAGGAAGGCGTCCCGATTTTAATTCCACAATACCGGCGTCAGTCGCCGTCGGAGGCAAATACAGGAGGTCGAGGCGTCCCTGAAACCCATACTTTTCACTAAAGAAAGACGGCTCAAGGGTACAATCCTGCGAGACGATGCCGTGGCGGGGGAAATCTTCCCGAATGACGCGCCGGATGTTTGTGAACTGTTCCCGGGCTTGTTGCATGAACCGGCGGAAATCGTCGGGCGAAGCGATGTCGGGGCAACTGGTATATTCAAAAGGCGATTGTTTGAAGGAGCGCAGGAATACCTCGTCGAAAGAAACCTTTTCCGCATCATCCGAAAAAACCAGTTCATCGAGAAAAAAGTTCGCCAGATTTCCGAGCAACAAGTACGAGCGGTTTTCTTTCTCCTCAAATTTATTCCGCAGATAATGAAAAGGCGAGACTTCATAATCCTGAAAACATTCGGCGACGGCGGAAGCGTCAACCAGATAATCGGGTTCGAAAACGATGAGCCGGGGCACCCAACATCCTTCGGCATCCATCGTGCTGTCGATAAGGTTTAGTTGTGCGCCGGCGCGGAAAATATCTTCGGCCGTTTCAACCTGCCGATCTTCACATGCCGCAGTATATCGTACGGTTATCTCACTCACGGGAAATGCTTCGGCTTTGCAAAAGAGTTGCTTTGCTTCCGTATCGACACGGAGGATTTGTACGCGCAACCGCCCTTCGGTAAGTTTTACTTCGGGCGGCGCAAAAGCCTTGTCTTGTGCCGGTCGTATTTCCCCTGTAACTATCCGGCAGAGAGTTTTCACCGCCTTCTCGGCCTGCCGGTAATCTTCTTCGGAAACAGTCCGTTGGGGCGCTTGAGGCGATGCCGTTACGCGAAGATGCTGCAATTGCCATTCCAGTTGTTTGGGAAGAGCGTATTTTTGAGCGATGAAGACCAGTCGCGAGAACAGATTGGAAAACTGTACCGCCTCATCGCGGGTTACGACCTTGCAGAATCGTTCCATGATCCGCTTCAGAAGCCGCATTCGTTCCGGCAATTCGTTTTCGGACGTCGATAAATCCTGAATATCCCTCAGGTAATAAGATGTTGTATTCATAATCCTAATCGATTATCGCATCATTCAACGAATAGCTCGATGAGTTTCGGCAAGAAAATAAGCGCGCCTGCAACGACCGATGCAATAGCCGTAAGAAGAACGGCCGCCGCCGCCAGATCTTTGGCTTTTTTAATAGACGGATGAATACGGCCTCCGCAGGCAAAGTCCGCCAGTTTTTCTATCGCCGAATTGAGCGCTTCGGTTGCCGGCACGACGCCGAAAAGGATGCAGACGGCAATCCATTCCATCCGCGAAATATGCAGCCAGAAGCCCAATACGATCACCAACGCGATAATGACTACGTGAATCCTCGCGTTCGGCGTTTCGGAAAACAGGGTGCGTACGCCTTGGAAAGCATAGGAAAACGAGCGAATACGTTCTTTAAAATACAAAAACCTTTTCATCAGTCTCGTCAAGAATATCTTTTATAAGATCTATTTTTTGTATGTCTACATCAATAGTCTTCATCATTATTACCTTATTAATTGATTGATGCAAAGATAAATTTTTTCTCAATGATTGAGAAATGAATCGGTGTATTTAACCGGGATACTTTATCCTCTCCTCTATCGTTGCAAAGATGCAAAACCAATCCTCCGGGAGGTTTTCCTTTCATGAGCATGGTGAATTTGTAAAAGCCCGAAGGGGTAAATCCCAATCGTTTGGGCACAGCTTTCATAATTATCCGGCTGTCGGTTGATGACGTTTGTAGCCATACGCAGCAGGCGATGTTTTCCTTCCGATGGAAGAAACTTTTCTCCGAATCTTCTGTAGGATTCATGATGCAAAAGTTGCGGGAAATAATATATATGCCTTGTTAGTATTTTTTCTTGAATCTACTGCGAAGCTTATGAAAATATCCTTCCAAAGGGCCTATGTAAATCATTTTCCATAATCGGTAATATATCTTGGGCCTGAGTTCATCTTTTGCCGTGAGCAGGCTTTTGAGTTTCTTTTTCATCACGCAGAGAAATTCCTTACCTTCTTTTTTATCGGCTAGTAATTGCCCGTTCCTGAATGTTGATAAACAAGTATTGAGAATTCCTGATATGATTTCTCGATGCTCTTCCGCATTGTAGATATGATGTTTACGGATAAATTCGAGTCGGTCATAATCGGCAAGGAAAACATGATAGTCTTTTGTAAAACTCCAGTCATGAGAGATACTTCCTTGACGTTGAACATAGTGGTAAAATGGGTGATCTATGTGGGCGACGGTTTGGCAAAGATTAACTACTTTATAGATAAGAGCATGATCTTCATAGAAATATCCTTCCGGAAACATGAGGGTATCAAATAACTCTCTTTTGAAAAGTTTAGAACAGAACGAATTATCGACTTTATCTCTGAAAATATCCTTAAGAGCTTCCAAGGCAGGCATTACCCTAATTTTTCCCGTATTGGAAACCGGTGCAAACAAAGTACCGTTTTCATATTCATACCTCAAATTGCAAAATACCATTTCGACATTCTTCGCTTGAAGGGTGTACAGCAGATATTCATACATGTCCGGATCTATATAATCATCACTGTCGATAAATCCAAAGTAAGGCGAACGGGCAATTTTCATTCCTTCATTGCGAGCAATAGAAGGCCCACCTACATTTAAGTGCAATACTTTAATACGGGGTTCAATCCGGGCGTATTCGTCGCATATTTCCGCAGATCCGTCTGAAGATAAATTTTCTACGAGAATGATTTCGATATCTATCAGCGTTTGATTACGGATGGAATCAATACATCTTTTCAAATATCCTGCTGTATTATGTACAGGAACGATGACACTTATTATACTCATAAATGATATGTATGTAGAAATAATTTATCTCGTAAGGATGTTTTAGGAATTACTATTATAGACCTTTTATCAATATCGATTTTTTATTTCTTTGAAAGCCGATAAATAAGCTTTACCATATTTTAGGTCCGGTTCCATATAATTGCCTTCGCCCCATTCATTCCACGATTTTATAAAACATATCTTGTGTCCCTTTTTATGGGCCAGTTGAGAAAATACTTGTTCGACATGTTCTTTGAAAAGCTGTGGAGTAGATTGGTCAATTACAATGCCGTCTTTTTGGCTTCTTGGCGTATGGTCCCAGTTGGGAATAATAGTTGGAAAAACATCGGGATAATTATCCTCTTCGATGTTAAAATATTTCATAGCTTCTTTATATTTAACAATGATAGGAGTATGTCTCCACTTTCTAATCTTTTTGATAATCTTTCTTTCAAAAAAATTACGATGATAAAGGAATTCGAGAATATGTACGGGATTTACAGCATCAAAGCCCTTATTTAATATCTGTTCCCTGAATTTTTCGGGGCTCCTGTATTGTCCGATAAAGTAAATACCATCCAAACCGTTTTGAACAGCGAGTTCCTGCCATTTTTTTATAAAGTTGGCTACCTCGGGAAAGTCTAAAGGTTTATAGATCATAAAGGCCGGCTTATTATCTATCTTTATATATCGCTTGTCTTTAAAAGCTTCTAATAGTGCATAGAAATGGTCTTCATATTCTTTACGATCTCCGTACGTTTGCTCCATTAACATCTCTTTGCTGATGAATGATCCTTCCATTTTCCAGAATTTAGAATGCCAGCTTTCATTTGCCCAGCAAAGCATAAAGGGGAAATCGGGGGAGCCGGATTGGAGGACTTCGTTAAAAGGTCTTTCCAATAATTGTCTACCGTGTCCGAACCAATAATGATAATAGCAAAACCCATCTATACCATGTTCCTTTGCCATACGCGCCTGTTCAAGTCGTACCTCCGGTACTCGTAAATCGTAATAACCTAAGTCTCCCGGTACTTTAGGTTGGTCATGTCCTTTAAACAATGGTTTTGCTTTTCCTACGTTTGTCCATTCGGTGAATCCTTTTCCCCACCATTCATCGTTTTCGTTAATAGGATGGTATTGAGGAAGGTATAGCGCAATAGCCTTTATAGTAGTTTCATCTTTCATTTCAATCTATTTTGTACCAGTTGTTTTAATCTCCAACATTAATGTCCGCAAAATTACAATTAATTATTAATATCAAAAAAATATAGTACTTTTGCTTTCAAAATTGATATTTGTCATCAGTGAAAAAACATGCGAGTTAATATGATCGCTATTGTTATGGAAAAAATTTGTTTTGTTGTTTGTCAGTATGGTGATGACGTGAATGGAGGAGCTGAAGTGCATTGCAAGATGCTGGCCGAACGTTTGTCTTCTTACTATAAAGTGGATATTATTACTACGAAAATTATAAATTACCATACATTTGAAGAATACTACACAACTTCTCATGAAATAATCAATGATATCAATGTCTTTAGGTTTTCAACGATGCCTTTTGATGCCGAACTTCATAATCAGTGGAGAAAACGGACAAAATGGCCTCGGAAATTTCGTAGAACCTTGTTCAGGGTAGGGCTTTTAAGGCCGATAGCAAAAATTTTTCCGATTTGGAATTTCGGAGTCGGAAAAGAGATTGAGATGGTAAAAACCCATGGGTTTTATTCTGCCGATTTACTTACTTACTTGCGAGATCATAAGGACGATTATAAAGCCATCATCTTTATGACATATTATTGGTCTCATACTATATTCGGTTCAATGATTGCTCCGGAGAAAAGTATTCTCATCCCTACGGCACATAATGAAAGCGATCTTTTCCGGCCAATTCAGACACACGTGTTCACCAAAGTGAAACATATCGCTTTCAATACAGAGGAAGAACAAAAATTGGCTGAAAATATCTTCGGCAGTAAGATGTCCGACCATTCAATCGTGGCCGTCGGAGTGGAAATGAATGCCGATATACCTTCTAAAGAAGAATTGTATGAAAAGTTCAGTCTTCCCGAAATGTATATCCTTTATTTTGGTAGAATATCTCACTCAAAAAACGTAGATACATTAATTGCTTGGTTTATCGATTATAAACGGAAATATCCGAGCGAACTGAAATTGGTTTTGACCGGAAGGCTTTTTCAGGATAAAATAGATCATCCGGATGTTATGTATACAGGCTTTGTAACGGAGGGCGAAAAGTTGGGATTGATCAAACATGCCAAGTTAGTCGTAAATCCTTCCAAACATGAAAGCTTGTCTTTATTACTTTTAGAAGCCATGAAGTTAGGAAAAACGGTACTTGTCAACGGGCGGTCGGAAGTGATGAAAGCGCATTGTATAAAAAGCGGCTTTGCAGCGGATTATTATCTGTCAAAGAGAGATTTTGAAAATAAAATGCAGCAATACGTTTTCGGAGATAAGGCGATAAACGGCGATAACGACAAGGCAATAGCGTATGTAACTCAGTATTATGATTGGGATGTCATCATTAACCGATTAAAAAATATTATTTCATGTATGTAAAACCCACCATAGCTTTATTGATTTCGACCTATAATTGGCCTGAAGCGTTAACACTTTGTTTGGAAAGCGGCCTCCGTCAAACCGTACTCCCTAATGAATTTATCATCGCCGATGATGGATCGGGGCCGGAAACAAAATCTGTTGTGGATCGCTTTCGCGACGAAACAACCGAGCAGTTCGTACATGTCTGGCATGAAGACAAGGGATTCCGACTGTGCCATATCCGGAACAAGGCTATTGCGCAAGCCAAATCGGATTATATTATCCAAATCGACGGCGATGTTATCCTTGACAAAGACTTCATAAAAGATCATGTCGCTTTGCGAAAAGATAATCGTTTTGTAATTGGAAGCCGTGCGATGCTCAATAAAAAATTTTCCGAAAGGCTTTTGGCCTCTCAAACATTGTCAAGTGCTGAAGAGTTTAGGCGAAATGCAAAGAATAAAATGAATGCTAAAAGAATCCCATGGCTGATGCCGTTATTTTCCTCCCGTTATAAAAATAGGGGAAAGTATACATACTATGCCAAAGGATGCAATATGGCTTTTTGGAAAAAGTCAATCATTGAAATAAACGGTTATAATGAAGATATAGAGGGGTGGGGAGCAGAAGACTCCGAACTCATCGCTCGATTAATGATGCTGGGAGAAAAAAAACTCTTCTTAAAATTTGCAGGAATTCAGTATCATATTTGGCATAAATTTGCTTCGAGAGATCGAGAAGAGACCAATGATACTATTTTAGAAAATACGATTGCATCGCAATCTTTCAGGACTGTTAACGGGATCGATAAATATTTGTAATGTATATGTTTGCATCGGTTATTATCAGCACCTATAATTCCCCCGAATGGCTGGAGAAAGTTTTGATCGGGTATGCCGTTCAATCCAATCCGGATATCGAGATTGTCATAGCGGACGATGGTTCGGAAGAAGCAACGAAAGAGGTAATCGATCGGTATAAAAGCCAGTTTCGTTCACTCAAGCATGTATGGCATGAAGACATGGGTTTCCGAAAATGCGAGATTTTAAATAAAGCGATCTTGGCATCCACCACCGATTATCTAATCTTCACTGATGGAGATTGCATCCCTCGAAAAGATTTTGTACAGGCGCATATTGATCACCGTAAGGAAAATTGTTTTCTTTCGGGAGGATATTTTAAGCTTCCCATGAGTATTTCACAACTTATCAATCCTGAAGATATTATTCGACAAAACTGTTTTTCTCTGCGTTGGCTTAAAGATCGAGGACTGGCACATTCTTTTAAAAACAATAAATTGAGCAAAAACAATATGTGGGTTGATCTGCTGAACAGGATAACGACTACTAATCCGACGTGGAACGGGCATAATGCGTCTGGTTGGAAAAAAGATATTGTAGCGGTAAACGGATTCGACGAGCGGATGAAATATGGTGGTGAGGATAGGGAGTTGGGAGAACGACTGGAAAACGCCGGAATAAAGGGCTTACAAATAAGATATAAGGCGATTTGTATTCATCTCGATCATAGTCGCGGCTATGCCAACGAAAAAGATTGGAAGATCAATAATCAAATCCGTCAAGAAACAAAACAGAATCGTGCAAAAAGGACATCCTTTGGGATTGTCAAAAGCTAAGGATACTTCAATTTTTGCAGTAACGCTTTTATTCGGGAATATGCGGATGCGAATTATACTTAGGAGGAGGACTATAGACGCTGATCTTTTCTGTTTATTAGGAAAATTCATAGATAATGTAAAATAGACCTCGCTATTTCTTTCCCTTTGTAACTATTCTTCGATTTTTGCAATGACTTTCTCGTATGGTAGTCCATACATGCAGGCGTAGTCGCCCCGATAGCAGGCCTTTTTGCCGGATACGGAGCAGGGGCGGCAGTATAAGTCTATTTGCAGGGCATCATCCATGGACTGCTTCCATCCCATAAATCCGGCATAAGGATGGGTGGCTCCCCATAACGAAATGACTCGCGTCCCCACGAGGGATGCCAAATGCATGTTGCCCGAATCCATGGAAATCATGACATCCAAATAGGACATTAACGCTAATTCTTCATCCATTGTTAGTTTTCCCACTACCGATACGAGGGCGGGATATTTCCTTACCCATTGTTCCACGGTTTTTTTTTCTTCGGCCCCTCCGCCAAAAAGGAAAACCTTTGTGTCGTGTTGCCGGGCTAAATGTGCCAATACTTTTTCTTGCAACTCCAACGGATAAATCTTACCCTTGTGACGGGCAAACGGGGCAACACCGATCCATCTTTTTGTTTTGCCTTCGGCTATTTCCGGAATGGGGGGGAGCGGAGGCTGATTATCTTCAAAAATGGATGAAAAAGAATATTCGAAAGAATAGCCTAAGGTTTCCAAGACTTCCTTATAACGTGTAAAAGTCGATTTGAGCGGGATGTAAATTTTATTTTTTTTTCGAGTCAGTTTTTCTTTCTCACGATATCCTTTATGCATGCGTACCGTCCGTATGCCGCTCCATCGAAAGCGAAAATCAAGATAATAGGTGCGCAAAACCGAATGAAAGTCCGCGATCATATCGAATTGCTCCGCCTTTAGAGTCTTGTATAATCGGTTTAGGCCTTTGAGCCCTTTATATTCTTTTTTCAGATCGACGCCGATGAACCGTACGTTTGCGGGCATATAACGGAATATGGGGGCAAACGACGTACGGCTCAAGACCGATATTTGGTGTTGAGGATATTGTTTTGCGAAAGAATGGACGACCGGAACGGTCATGGCCACATCTCCCAAAGCGGAAAGCCGTATGATCAATATTCGGGACATATACGAGCAGGTGAAGCCTGTACGGATGTTATTTTTTATTTTTACCGTATAATACAGGGTTGAGCGAAGGGTCGTTATACATTTTCATCTGTCGATAAACCTTCATGTATTTGCGGCCTTGGGCAATGTCGTCCAGAAGCCGGTCGATGGCTGCCGAAAGATCGACTCGTTGCTCCATCAGAACATTTAGTTTTTGCCGGCAGGAAATCAGATGCTGCTGATCGGTATCCATCCGGTTCACCTCTTCGCGCATGTGATAGATTTTAATCGCTAATATCGATAACCGGTCGATGGCCCATGCCGGACTTTCGGTATTGATGACCGCGTCATTTGCCGGAACAATAAGTTGAAAGTGGTGCAAAAAGTAGTTGTCGATTTTCTCAACCAAATCGGTACGTTCCTGATTCGATCGATCGATCCACCTTTTAATTTCCAATGCTTCTTTGGGGAGTATGTCCGGGTCACGGATAATATCTTCCAAATGCCACTGCACTACATCAATCCAATTCTTTTCATACAAGAAATACTCAATGGTGTCCGGCTCATAAGGGTTTTCCATCTGAGCGGATACGGAGTTTTTTAAATGATACGCTTCTGTTGCCTCGTCAAAAATAGCATTTGCTTTTGCACTAAAACTTTTCATGTTCAGTTGGTTTAGTTGGTGCAAAGATAAATAAGTTTTTGGTAGCGGAAAAATTTTCCCTACTTTTGTCGTCACATAGTCTGTTATCTTCATGAAGTTATCATATTCAATCTTATATTTTGATGAATAAAATTGTCTCAAAGGTCGTTTTTTCAGATCGGGTCGTAAGCTTCGAGATCGAAGCTCCTCTTATCGCTAAGAGTCGAAAGGCCGGGCATTTTGTCATTGTACGTGTCGGTAAAAAAGGCGAACGGGTGCCGTATACCATCGCTTCATCGGATCTAAAAAAGGGAACCATTACGCTGGTCATTCAGCGGGTGGGTAAATCGTCGCAAAAGATATGCGATTTAGAGGTAGGGGATTCCATAACCGATATGGTCGGTCCCTTGGGACAGGCCACGCATCTGGAAAAGTTCGGAACGGTACTGTGTGCCGGAGGCGGAGTAGGAGTCGCGCCCATGTTGCCGATTATTGAAGCGATGAAAAAAGCCGGTAATAGGGTGGTGAGTGTGTTGGCCGCCCGTACTAAAGAGTTGATTATCCTCGAAGAACAGGTCCGCACTTTTTCGGATGAGGTGATTGTGATGACCGATGACGGCTCGTATGGCGAAAAGGGATTGATTACGACCGGAATCGAACAAGTTATCCAAAGAGAACCGGTGGATCAGTGTGTGACCATCGGGCCGGCCATTATGATGAAGTTTGCTGCTCAGATGACTAAAAAGTATAACGTGCCGACAATCGCTTCGCTCAATACGATTATGGTGGATGGTACCGGAATGTGCGGGGCTTGCAGGGTTACGGTGGGCGGAAAAACGCGTTTCGTATGTGTGGACGGCCCCGAGTTTGATGCGCATCAAGTCGATTTCGACGAAATGATGATGCGGTTAAAAGCGTATAATTGAGATTGGAGATTGGAAATTGGATTGGAGCCTGATAATTATTGAATCTTGAAATGAAGGAAATGGAATATTTACAGATAGAACGCAATCAGCCCTGGCGCGAATCGCTGCGGAAGAACATGAAGAATAAAGAACGGCTGCAATTGGCGCGCACTAAAATGCCGGAACGCGATCCGGACGTCCGTAGCCGGAATTATCAGGAAGTTAATTTGGGGTTGACCCACGAGCAGGCGCTGGCTGAGTCCCATCGCTGTCTGGATTGTGTCAATCCTACGTGTATTTCGGGGTGTCCGGTGGGTATCAACATCCCCAAGTTTATAAAGAACATCGAACGCGGAGAGATACTGGAGGCGGCAAAAACACTGAAAGAAACCAGTGTGCTTCCCGCTGTGTGCGGGCGGGTATGCCCCCAGGAACGTCAATGCGAAAGCCAATGTTTTTATACCCGGAAATTGAAGAAAGAACCGTTGGCCATCGGTTATCTCGAACGTTTTGCCGCGGATTACGAACGTGAAAGCGGCGAGGTATCCCTACCCGAGGTGGCGCCTTCGAATGGACTGAAAGTGGCTGTTGTGGGATCGGGTCCTGCGGGGCTCGCTTTTGCGGCCGATATGGTGAAAGCCGGGTATCGGGTTACGGTTTTCGAAGCGCTGCATGAATTGGGAGGCGTGCTTCGCTATGGAATACCGGAGTTCCGGTTGCCTAATGATATTGTGGAAGTGGAGATTGAAAGCCTTCGAAAAATGGGTGTGGAGTTTGTGACGAATTGTATCGTCGGGAAGACTATTTCGCAAGAAGATCTTCGGGAAGAAAAATTTAAGGGCCTTTTTATAGGAAGTGGTGCCGGATTGCCCAACTTTATGAATATCCCGGGGGAGAATCTCATCGGTGTGATGTCTTGTAATGAGTATCTTACCCGTGTAAATCTCATGCAGGCGATTGATCCCGAAAGCGACACTCCCGTATATAAAGGAAAAAAAGTCGCTGTTATCGGCGGAGGAAATACCGCTATGGATGCCGTGCGTACGGCTCGCCGTTTAGGAGCCGAAACGGCGATGATCGTGTATCGGCGGTCGGAGCAGGAGATGCCGGCGCGTCTTGAAGAAATAAAGCATGCCAAAGAAGAAGGGGTTGTTTTTCTTACATTGCATAATCCCCTCCGTTATGAAGGCGATGAACGGGGACGTGTACAACGGATGCTGCTTCAGCGGATGGAACTTGGACAACCCGACGGGTCGGGGCGTTGTCGTCCGGTACCCGTGGAAGGCGATACGGCCTGGATAGAGGTCGATGAAGTGATCGTCAGCGTGGGAGTATCACCCAATCCGTTGATACCGCAATCGTTCTCGGGGTTGGAGGTTACTCCCCGGGGAACGGTGGTGGTGAATGCCGAAACGATGCAGACGGGCGAAGAATCTATCTTTGCCGGGGGCGATATCGTACGAGGCGGAGCCACCGTCATTCTTGCCATGGGCGACGGCCGGAAAGCAGCGAAAACAATGGATGATTTTTTAAAGATAAAAGCATGACCCTCTTTATCCTTTTATTTTCCATTTTTTCCCGCAACGGAAGCAGGTGTAAGTCTTTTTATAAAAAGGGAATATTGCACCGATGACAAAATACGGAAGGAAAGTAAGCCATGAAGGCCTTTTTCTTACTCCGATATTATCGGATAAGCAGAAAGGGCAATGTGTCGTGTCTTTTATCTGTCGTTTGTTGAATGCATAGACGTTTTCTATTGGCCCTTCTGTTTCTTCGATTATTTTTTGAGCCCGTTGGGTATCCTTTTCCCATATTTGAAGTTTGACTCCTCCGATTGCGTTCGAATAGAAGTTGTAAACCTGGACGGTTTTCTCGTCTTTCAAGAATGTTGGGATTCCCTCATCCTCCAACTTCGTTTGGAGGATGTACGCTTCGTGCGGGTAGGTGAATGTTTTAATGGTTACTAATCGTTCCATAATCGAGAGATTCTTAAAAAAACAAAGATACTAAAAAAACAATGGTGTCGCTTATATAAAAAAGGATGATGAATAGAAATGGGGAACGCGGAGAAAAAAGGAGGAAGAATTTATTTTATTTCAACAATTATTTCTATCTTTGCAGCCTGAAACAATAAAATGAACAGTAACTCACTAACAATAACTTATAAATAAAGAATTAATAGGGGGTTGTAGGCGAGTCGAAGAATGGCTATTTTACAAAGAAAATTATTATAAACAATAAAATAAAATATGATCATTGTACAACTAAAAGAAGGCGAAAATATAGAAAGAGCTTTAAAGAAATTCAAACGTAAATATGAAAAAACCGGTGTTGTAAGAGAACTCCGCAGCCGTCAATCATTTACCAAACCATCGGTTGTCAATAGGAAAAACAGACAACGTGCCGCTTACGTGCAGAAGCTAAAAGAAAACGAAGACTAATTTCTTTTTTTAAACAAAAAACCGTATCTTCGTAATCCGTTGCTATTGTTGCTATCGGATTACGTTATGTGGATAGATAAATTTATACAGTATCTCCGTATTGAGAAGAATTATTCTCCTCATACGGTGATTTCTTATTTAAATGATCTTACACAGTTTGAACACTTCATTATCGAAAAATGTGGAGTGTTCGATCCCGTGCAGATTGACGCCGATTTGATTCGTATTTGGATTGCCCAATTAATGGAGGCGAATCTTACGGCTCGAACGGCCAACCGTAAATTGAGTGCCGTAAAATCTTTTTATACCTATTTAAAGAAAAAATCGGTGGTCGCGCATAATCCCGCGGAGATGATCACGGGCCCAAAAGTAAACAAAAAGTTACCTGTATTTGTCAAGAATGCCGATATGCAGCATCTCTTGGATGACGAGCTCAATTGGTCGGATAGTTTTAAGGATCAAAGAGACCGTTTTATCATTGAACTTTTGTACGTTAGCGGAATGCGTTGCGCCGAGCTCATCGCATTGAAAGATTCCGATATTGATTTTACAAATTGTACTGTTCGGGTAACCGGAAAAAGGAACAAACAGCGCATCATCCCTTTTTCGGATACGACACGACTAAAGATGTCTGATTATATTCGTGTAAGAAATCGGGAAATCGAGAACAAAGGTCCTTTCCTGTTTGTTAAGCAAAACGGAGGCCCGTTGTATCCTTCACTGGTATATAATATCGTTCACCGACGCTTAAACAGCATTCCGACATTGTCTAAAAAGAGCCCTCATGTGCTCCGTCATTCGTTTGCAACCGAAATGCTGAACAACGGTGCCGAAATTAATGCCGTAAAGGAATTGCTCGGTCATTCCAGTCTGGCTTCTACGGAGGTTTATACGCACGTAAGTTTTGAAGAATTGAAAAAAGTGTATAACATTGCTCATCCACGAGCTAAAAAATGAAGGAGGTAAATTTATGAAACTGAGAATTCAATCAATCAATTTTGACGCCACGGAACAATTGAAAGCATTTATTGAGAAAAAGATCAAAAAGCTGGAACGTTTTAGTGATGAAATCATTCAGACAGAAGTAAGCCTGAAAGTAATTAAACCGGATACCGCAAAGAACAAAGAAGCGCTTGTTAAAATGAATTTGCGGCATAGCGAAGCGGTCGCTACCAAAACGGCCGACACCTTCGAAGAGGCCATTGATCTGTGCGCTTTTGCAATAGAAAAACAAATCCTTAAAACAAAAGAGAAAAAGGATCATATATCTCCCAAAAAAATCGTTTAAAAAATTTGGCAATCAAAAAAATATCATTACCTTTGCGACCGTTTCTCTCTTATCTGGAGGAGAGGAACGGTTAATTATAAGACTATAAGCCTCTTTAGCTCAGTTGGCCAGAGCACGTGATTTGTAATCTCGGGGTCG
>ENA-UOOR01001052-UOOR01001052.1-fermentation-metagenome-genome-assembly--contig:-NODE-1052-length-34583-cov-10.250319_pt1 | contig 34583 bp, 28 predicted proteins | sample MGYA00245780_ERZ724029 | MGnify/ENA primary metagenome ERZ724029 (study PRJEB28704, sample SAMN03018315) | fermentation metagenome | biome: anthropogenic terrestrial biome; feature: soil... | reverse complement strand
ATACTTCTCCAGCTGATGTACGCTAAAAGAACAATGGCTAGTGCTAAAAGCACCTTCATTACAACTTTCATGGACTTTTTCTTTTTAATTTATATTGTTTTGATTTTGATTTTCTGAATTTAGACTACAAATTTAGAAAAAGAATGATAATTGTGCTACTTTTACCAGAAAAAATACCAAAAAAAATGGTTAATCGCTTCTTTATTGAGAAAATCAGCGAGAATTTCCCCTACAGTTTTACAAACGACCAACAGAGAGCCCTCGATCGGATTGCTGATTTTCTTTTTTCCGGAGTTGCCGATCAGCTTTTTCTGCTGACAGGATATGCAGGAACAGGAAAATCTTCCATCATCGGGAGCCTGGTCAGGGCCATGGCACAGTTCAGGCAGAAAACCATCCTGCTGGCACCCACGGGACGTGCAGCCAAGGTGTTTTCGGGATATGCTGCACAACAGGCATACACCATTCACAAGAAGATTTATCGGCAGAAACAGTTTGCAGAAGGCACGCCTCACTTCTCCCTGGCTGAAAACCTGCACAAGCATACACTTTTTATTGTAGATGAGGCTTCTATGATCAACAATGAGTCGGCCGATTATGCTCTCTTCGGGACGGGGCGCTTGCTTGATGATCTGATTGAGTACGTATATTCCGGCGAAGGGTGCCGGATGTTGCTCATAGGCGACAATGCCCAGTTGCCGCCGGTGATGCAGGAAAACAGTCCTGCACTCGATAAGGCGGTGTTGCAGTCTTATTCGTTGCAGGTAGTAGATGCGATGCTGACTGAAATCGTGCGTCAGGCAGAAGAGTCGGGAATACTCCACAATGCTACTGCACTCCGAAATGCACTGCGTTTTCACCAGACAGAAGACTATCCGAAGCTGTATATCAATGGCTTTGCCGATGTGAAGCGGATTAACGGTGCCGAGCTGATTGATGAAATTGGGGATGCCTATCGCAAAGGGGGAATGGAGGAAACCATCGTCATCTCACGCTCCAACAAGCGGGTGAATGCCTACAACAACGGCATACGCAACAGGGTGCTTTACCGCGAAGAGGAACTTTCTACCGGAGATATGCTGATGATCACGAAGAACAACTATTTCTGGGTGAATGATTTTGAGCATCTCGACTTTTTGGCCAACGGTGAGTTTGTGGAGGTGGTGCGGATTAGAGGAGAAGAAGAAATGTATGGTTTCCGGTTTTGCAATGTGGTGTTGTATCACCGGGATTATGACATTGAATTCGAAGCCAAAATAAACCTCGATGTGTTGCACACCGAGGTCCCTGGTCTCACCCGTGCACAGAACGACCTGTTGTTTGCCAACGTGATGGAAGATTATGGCGACATTTCCCAGAAGCGGTTGCGTTATAAAAAAGTGAAAGAGAATCCCTATTTTAACGCATTGCAGGTGAAATATGGCTATGCCATAACCTGCCACAAAGCCCAGGGTGGAGAGTGGAGAAATGTGTTCCTCGATCTGGGCTATGTGCAAAAGGAACATATGGGTGAAAATTTCTACCGGTGGCTTTATACATCCATCACACGGGCTTCGGAGCAACTCTGGCTGGTAAATTTACCGGACGATTTTGTGGCACTTTCCAAAATATGATTAATTTTGTACTGAAAGGGAAAGGTGCAAGCCTTTTTCAGCTTTCTCAAAAAGTATCGGTTTGTCACGTCTCGATAAAGCATATAGAATGTCGGAAACAAAAAATGATTACCTCAATAGCTTGCAGCTCGAACTTCGCTCGATGGAAGAACGACTGCAGTCACTTCGGAAGAGCGATGAGCTGCCCTTCTCTTTTTTCACTGAATCGTTCAACAAAATACAGGATATAAGCCGCTTGCTGCACGAACTGGAATGGTTGCAGATCAATGAGATGAAGCAGCAGATGGAGCAACTGGTCCGCTTTCTGTCGGAAACAGATCAACGAAGCAGCACTGAAAAGGAAAATAATGCTTCCGATAGGAACGTACCGGTTGAAGAGGTGCCGCCGGTAAGGACCGAAGAGACGCAGGAAACCGTGAAGAATATACCTCCCGGAAACCGCTATGCCGAGGGACTCTCACTGCCGGAATACAGAAATCCTCATTCCTCCCACACCGCAACGCCGCCAGAGAGACCACAAGCCACGCCCTCCTTTTCGGAGAAGAACCAAAGGCCGGTTGTCTCTTCGTTAAACGACATGGTCAAACAGGTCCCCACGGCGTTGAACTTGAACAGGAGCATCAGTCTGAATGATCGTTTTTTGTTTCAAAGAGCATTGTTCCACAATAGCAGGGAGGAGATGAATCAAATGATGATTCGGCTGCACGCTTTTGAAGATTTCGACCGTGCGGAGCGCTATTTGAGGGAAGAGAGTGGTTGGGATTTTGAAGATCCGGTAGTGGTGGATTTTCTGGATGCAATAAAGAGGGGGTTTGTGTAACCTTGTGACGGCAGATGGAGACAGGTAAATTGTTTGTGATACCCACGCCGATAGGCAATCTGGAAGACATGACCTTTCGGGCAATAAGCCTGTTGAAGGAGTGCGACCTGGTACTGGCGGAAGATACCCGCACCAGCAGCTTTCTGTTCAAACACTTCGGAATAGAAACGCACATGCAGTCGCACCATAAATTTAACGAACACAAGACCACCGCCGAAATGGTGGAGCGAATGAAAGGAGGAAGCAGGATTGCTCTCATATCGGATGCTGGTACGCCAGCCATCTCCGATCCAGGGTTCCTGTTGGTGAGAGCCGCAATTCAGGAAGAGATAGCGGTAGAGTGCCTCCCCGGAGCTACAGCCTTTGTGCCTGCACTGGTAGAGTCGGGATTGCCCTGTGACCGTTTTTGTTTTGAGGGGTTTCTGCCACAGAAAAAAGGGAGACAGACGAGACTGCAACAACTCGCTGAAGAGAGCAGAACCATGATTTTCTATGAATCTCCCTATCGGGTGCTTAAAACATTGACACAGCTTGCGGAACATCTGGGAAGCCAACGGGAGGCTTCGGCATCGAGGGAGATTTCAAAGATCTACGCCGAAACAGTGCGCGGAACACTGCAGGAACTGGTTACACATTTTACCCTACAAGCACCCAGAGGCGAATTTGTGATTGTCGTAGCTGGAAGGTAGGAGGGTCACCAAACTATTTTATCGAGTGATTTGTTTAATAGAAAGATAAAAAAATTGAGATTATGAAAAAAGTATGGTTAGGCATGTTTCTTCTGGGGTTGATTGTTTCATGCACCAACGTAAAGGAAACGAAGGAATATAAAGAGTTGCAGGCTCAACGCGATTCCCTGCTGATGCAGTCTGCCGGAACACAACAGGAGGCTGCGGAAATGATGGCGGTCATCAGTGAGGTGGAAGCCAACTTTGCGAAAATAAGAGAGGCCGAAAAATACATCTCCACCCAGTCGGCACAAAGTGGCGAAATGAGTCAGGATACCAAAGATCGTGTAAATGAGAACTTCAAAATGATCAGTGAGATCCTGCAGCGAAACAAGCAACAACTTGCTGAACTCAACAAAAAGCAGAGTGGCAGCAACAAAGAGATCCTGGCGCTGAAGAATACCATTACACGACTCAACAACGAAATGAAAGAAAGCAGCAGCCGACTGGTCGAATTGCAAAACCAGCTCTCGTTAAAAGACGAGCAGATCGCACAGCTTTCGCAGGATATGAGTGCACTTGCGATGGAATCGGAGCAGCAGTCTGCCGTCATTCAGGATCAGGATAGAACACTGCATACCGCCTATTATGTCTTTGGAACAGGCAATGAACTAAAGGATCAGAAGATTCTCTCCGGGGGCTTTTTGCAGCAGACAAGGGTGATGAAAGACACCTTCAACAAGGATTATTTCCTCCAGATCGATATCCGCGAAGTCACGCAGATACCCCTGTATGCACCAAAGGGGAAATTGTGGTCTACCCATCCCGAGGGGACCTATGAATTTGTAAAGGGCAGTGATAACAATCTGGTATTGCACATCACCGACACCCAGCGTTTCTGGAGTCTGACCAAGTACCTGATCATCGAAGTAAATTAATACATGCCGGAAAAAGGCAATATATTTTATCACGGAGTGAAACAACCATCACTCCGTGATCGTTTTTAACATATGGGTTACAAGAATCTTTTTATGGATCTGGATGATACCCTTTGGGACATCCACCTCAACGGAAGAGAGTGTTTGGAGGAGATTTACCAGGATTATGGTTACGCAGAATTTTATCCCACCTTTTCAGACTACTACGCAGTATATATGCCCGGCAACCTGCGTCTGTGGGCGATGTACCGGCAAGGTGAAATCCGAAAGGAAGAACTGATTGTGGAGCGCTTTCTGGCACCAGTGAGAGACTTTGGTATCAACGACCCGGAGTATGCCCGGCAACTGAGCGACGATTTTCTGGATCGTACAACCCGCAAGACGCGCCTCATAGAGGGGACTTTGGAGCTTCTTGATTACCTGAAACCCCGTTACCGCATGCACATCCTTTCAAACGGATTCCGCGAGGTACAGTATAAAAAGATTGAGAATTCCGGGCTCAAACCCTATTTCGACAAGATCATTCTTTCGGAAGATGCCGGCATCAACAAGCCCCATCCCGATATGTTTACCTATGCCCTCAAGAGTACCAACTCACGGCGTAACGAAACGGTCATGATCGGCGATAGCTGGGATGCCGATATCGTGGGCGCATACCAGAGCCGCATCGCACAAATCTGGTTTAACCCTGCTGCCGAGGCTCCCGACGGATTTGAACCCACGCATACCGTAAGAACACTGGCTGAAATCAGGGATATACTGTAATTCAATCGTTATTCTTCCTAACCAGTGGCATCGTCATGCACCTGGGGCCACCCCCGCCACGCGGCAGTTCAGACCCTTCAATGGTGATCACACATTTCCCGGCAGAATGAATGTCGAATTGGCCGCGAATTACATCGTTGGCCGTCACGATGTCAAAGCCGTTTTTGTTGAGTTCTTCCAGTGTGTGGATATTGCGCGCATAGGAAAGTATCTTTCCCGGGGCGATGGCTAAAAAGTTGGCGCCGCTGTGCCACTGCTCCCGCTCCTGATCCCAATCATCGGCTTTCCCTCCACAAATCACCGGTTCCAGATCAACGCCCAGCTTCCGCAGCAGGCTCAGGATGCCATTGGCCGATGAGATCCGCGTCACCTTGCCGTCATCAATCTGCATGTGTACCGTCTGGTAGGGAGAGCTGCTCATGATAAGCGGTTTGTACACCATGGCCTTGTCGGTGTCGAGCATGGTGAAGACCATGTCGAGGTGAATAAACGATTCCGGCGATTCCGGCAACTGCTGCACGATGACATGTTTCTTCCCCGACCCTGTTTTACAAAACTCCTGCACCAGCAGGTCGATGCCCTGCGTCGATGTTCTCATCCCGTTTCCAATGAGCAGGATGTCCTCCCGGATGACCAGGATGTCACCTCCTTCAATTTTCACCAGCGGGTTGTTGTCCGATAAATCGTACGCATTTCTCACGTCGGTATGAAAATAAAGCCCGCTTCCGAAAATGGCTTCCATGATCAGCGATTCACGCAGACGCACGTTGTTGGCCATTTTGCAGATCAACGCATGATTCCCGATGATGGCCGAGGAGTCTCGTGTAAAGTAAAAATTATAAAGGGGCTTTAGCGCGTAGTATTCCTCTCGCAGAAAATCGGTCAGCGTGTTGACCCGAAGAGGTAGCCCTTCAATCAAAATCTTTGAGAGCAAGGGGGCAGGCTGTCCCATCAGCAGATCGAGGTAGCCGGTAACATATTCGGCCTCACATATTTTCCGGAGAAGCCTTTCCTTTAAATCTTCCTTTTCCAGTACGCCGGTGAGCAGATCGGAAACTTCATATACCCGCGATGTTTTTTGTAGCACTCCCAGCAGCTGATTGTATTCTTTGCGGGCAATGGATAAATTCAGGATGTCGCTGTAGAGCGCTCTTTGTGCATGGCGGGGAGTCATGTTCTCCACTTCAGCCCCGGGATAATGCAGGAGCACCGCTTCCAGTTTTCCCGTTTCCGATTGAATATGCAAGGTGCATTGTTGATCGTGTGTCATTTCATATGTGTGTTTCGTTATATCCACCAAAGCTGCTCTCAGAGCATGGAGGAAATACTTGAGAGATCAGTTAATGTGAAACAAGAATTGGCAAAAAATAGCGGCCCTGCCGTAGAAAGATATGATCTACTTCAACCAGGGTTTCAGGATCTCTACCCAGGCGGCGATGCGCTCATCGGTGAGTTCCGGCTCGGTGTCGTCGTCGAGGGGAAGGCCAACAAACTGGCCGTCGACAAGGGCCCTGGAGTATTCAAAATCATATCCTTCGCGAGAAACCTGTCCAATGACGGTTGCTCCTTTCGCCACGACAATCTCATAAAGGATGCCCATGCCATCCACAAATGAACTGGGATATATGGAAGCATCTCCCATGCCAAACAGGGCGACCGTCTTGCCGGAGAGATCCATTTTCTCCAGCTTGGGATAGAAATCATTCCAGTCGTCCTGCAAATCCTGTACACCCCAGGTGGAAACCCCCAGTATCAGTACTTCATTGGAGTGAAAAGGGGCTTCATCGCCATCGTAAATGTCAGATAATGACGGGGTATAATCGGCCAGTTCGGCAGCTATTTTCTCTGCTGCATTTTTGGTATGTTCGGTGCTCGATCCGTAAATGATTGCTATTGATTTCATTGCTGTGATTTTAACGTTGTTTATTCGCAAAGATAACATAAGTTTCAGAAAACCCAACACAATTGGGCATAATCCTTATTGATACCCATCCGCGGTAGAATTCGCAGGGATCAAGACCTAACCTACGTCGATTTTTCTCCACTTCTATTAGGAGCATATTAGGAGTATATCCGAAGTATATTAGGAGAAGATACGGAGAATCACAAGACAAACCCCAGGACGATACAGGATAAATACAAGCAAAATATAAGTGCATATCCAGTCCGGTCTCATCCTGAACAAGAACATTCAGGGTAGACAAAAAATGGAATAAGGCAAATTATACGGGGTGAAGGAGGTGGAAGCCCGACACGCCAGGCCGCTTATTTTTTGCTTTTTGTAGCAACCATTCCTCTGAGTCGCATCAGAAAACGTTTGCTCGGTTTGCTTTGCAAATAGGTTTCGATATGGCGGGCGCGCTTTTCTTCGAGTATCTGGTCAATTTCAATGAGGATACCCGACTCTTCCACTTCTCCGAATTCATCGTTGATGGCGGTGCCGAAGAAGCGCATGGTGGGCGAGAGACTCATGTAAGCATTGACCAATGGCGGGATATTGTAGCCCAGTGCGCGTACTTCCTTGTTGAGGATCTTATAGTCTTCCTTAAAGTTGCGGCCATAGAAAAGTTGTCTCATTTTCCCGAAATCGGTGCCCGTCACCAGGGGGTCGATGGGCGTAACCATCTTTTTTGTGTCGGGAAAATGCTTGTTCAGAAAATAGAGGATCATGTTGCGGGCATCCTTGTTGTAGGTGCCATACATGGTCACCTTGCCAAAGAAATATTTGATATCGGGGTCGATGACGGAGAGTGCTCCCAATCCGTCCCACAGATTGTCGAGTGCAAAAATGCCCTTCCGTCCCATCAGGGTAGATTGGTATTCGAGCGAGACGAATGAACGACCCAGCTCCACGGTATAGGGGAGGAAATCATCGATAAATTCTTTCGAGAAGTTCAACAGGTGAGCGGTAGCGAGTATCGGTTTGCCATTTGAATCGAACTCCACATCGGAGCCAAAAATAAAACGGTAACCACCCAGTATTTCTTCATTCTCGGGATCCCATACAATTAGCTGACGATAAGGAATCTCCATGGTGTCGTATTTGTCGATGTCGGCTTCGAGACCGGTACCGCCCCCATAGTGACGAAATGCGATTTCACGCAGCCGCCCCACTTCCCGCATCAGATTGGGAGAGTCGTGCGCAGTGAATACGTAAATCTCGTTGTTGGCCTTGTTGGTACGTCTCATCCTTTTTTGTACCGTGAGCTCGCTTTTTATCAGTTCCTTGGATACCGGTTCTATGATCTTTTCCATATCGTCTTATATAAATACAGGTCACTTCATTGTGTATACGACCTCTTTTACAAATTGTGCCCATTGTTGCGGTGTCTTCGAACTGTCGAATGTTTGCCAGGGTATGGGCTTGCCAAAGGTGATGGTAAACTCGCGGCGACTGTTTTTAAACATCTCATCTGGTAGCCAGATCAACTCCACATTGAATCTTAATCCGATCTTCTTGCGGAAATTGGAGAAATTGTAAAAGAAATTGGAGTTGCGGCCTTTGAAATGGACGGGTATGATGTCTCTTTGGTGTTCTACTGACTTGATGATGAAGCTCTTCATCCACTCCAGATCGATAATCCTCCCTTTTATTTTGCGGGAACATAAACCCGCAGGGAAGGTGATTACCTGGTTGTCGGATAAATAGGCGTCGTTGATGGCTTTTGCCGATTCCCTCGCCTGCGCACCATACTTGTTGATGGGCACAAAGATAGGTTTCAGCGGCTCAATGAAATACAACACATCATTGACGAGATATTTGATATTTCCGTGATACTTTTCACCGAGATAGGCTGAAAGACAAATTCCATCGAGCCCTCCCAACGGGTGGTTCGATGCAAAAGTGAATTTACCCGATTCAGGTATGTTCTCTTCTCCCACTATGCGCAGCTGCAGATTGAATTCCTTCTCTACCAATGCCTGCATGAAAGCCACACCTTCCACGTCTCTGTTGCGGGAAAGAATCCCGTTGATGTCGTCCTGGTGAAGTGTTCGCTTGAGATAATTTATCAGAAACCGCGGGATTCGATGGTAATACTTGGGGGCCTTGGCTTGTAAGATATTGTCCACATCAATCCTGAATCCATTCTCTTGGTTCATCGTAACTTCCTCTACTCCTAATTCCTCGCAAATGTACAAAAATTAGATAACCCGCAAAGATAGTAGCAGACATTTTTCTTTTTTTATCATAAACAATCAAAAAAAGAGGATCGACTTATATGTTTTGTAAAGCACTCTGAAACAGAGTTATATGTGTTTTTGCTATTCTGTTGATAACTTTTTTACAAATTAATGTGTGGAAATGTGGGGGGAAGTGGTTTATTTTGTACTTTTACAGCATAAATGATTCTATCCTGTTGAATTTGATAGAGAAATGTTGCAGTTTCTGGGAAATATGGAAGCCAGGGCCGATGCAAAAGGGAGAATTTTTATTCCGGCCCTTTTTCGAAAACGCTTGCAAAGCGGAGGCGAGGAGTTTATGGTGCTTCGGAAAGATATTTTTCAGGATTGTCTTGTGCTATACCCCGGGAGTGTTTGGGAGAAAGAACTAGAAATACTTCGAAGCCGCTTGAATAAGTGGAACCGGGAGCAGCAACAGATCTTCCGTCAGTTTGTATTGGATGCAGAACGGATAGAAATGGATGCAAGTGGACGTATCCTCATACCGAAACGTTATCTTCAGATGGTTTCCATTGATACAGATGTGCGTTTTCTCGGCGTAGATGAAACCATCGAGATTTGGGCAAAAGAGAAGCTGGAGCAACCGCTGGTCGATCCGGGCGAGTTCTCTGCAGCCTTGCAGCAGTTGATGGCAAACTTCCCTTAATTTTCAAGACGATGTTAAAAAATGGCAGACAGACGGCGTATCATATTCCGGCCTTGCTCAATGAAAGCATCGACGGGTTGGATATCCATCCCTCAGGCCTGTATGTGGATGTTACCTTCGGTGGCGGAGGTCATTCGCGCGAGATCTTGCGTCGGCTGAACCAGGATGGGCGACTGGTGGCTTTCGACCAGGATGAAGATGCCATACGCAATGCGATTGACGATCCCAGGTTTCTATTTGTAAGAAGTAATTTTCGTTTTCTGAAAAATTTTCTGCGCTACCACGGGATCGAGGAGGTGGACGGGATACTGGCCGATCTGGGTGTGTCGTCGCACCACTTCGATGATGCCGGACGCGGTTTCTCATTTCGTTTTGCCGGGGACCTGGATATGCGCATGAATCGTGGCGCTCAAAAAAGTGCAGCAGATATTCTCAATGAGTATCCCGAAGAGAAAATCCGGGAGGTATTTGCGAAATATGGAGAGCTAAAGAACGCACACAGAATTGCTGCTTCGGTGGTGGCATATCGGCAGACCAGGAGATTCTCTACAACAGACGATCTGCTCGCCGTGCTGGAGCCATTTGCTTTCAAAGACCGGGAGAAGAAAATATTGGCGCAGGCATTTCAGGCCCTTCGCATTGAAGTGAACGGAGAGATGGAGGCGCTTACCGAAATGCTCTCACAGGCACTGGAGGTTCTGAAACCGGGAGGACGATTGAGTGTGATCTCCTATCATTCGTTGGAGGATCGGCTGGTGAAAAATTTCTTCAAAACAGGTAACTTTGCGGGCGAAATTATCAAGGATTTTTACGGCAACTGGCAAACACCCTTCGAACTGGTCAACCGCAAAGTGATCGTGCCGGTGATGGAAGAACAAGAGGAAAATCCGCGCTCACGCAGCGCCAAACTGCGTATCGCGGAGAAAAAGAAATAAAAGAGACTGCGAAAGAACAATCCCGCTGAAAGCCCAAAGCTTTTTTTCAAAAGAGCGGATAGTGAAACGCTGACAGCTGAAAGAATTAAAAATGAAAGTGAAGTTCGATAACATACGCAAATCGTTTGTCCATGTTTTTGGAGGAAGTGTTCTCACCGAGAACTACTTCCTCAAAAACATGTGGTTTATTGTTGCGATTGTGCTGGTTATGTTCTTGTTTATCGGACATCGGTATAAAGTACTACAAAGAATGTCGGAAATTGAGCGGCTTGAGCAGGAGCTGAAAGATGCGAAGTATGAGTCGCTCACCATCTCTTCGAGTCTCACCGAAGCAGGCCGGCAGGGAGAAATTGAACGACGGGTTGAGGAGGCGGGGCTGGATCTGGAGGTGACCAGGGAGCCCATCTATTTGCTCAATCCAAAAAAATAGAGAAAACAGCATGCAGACACCCCTGCAGCGGGGTGCATCCTGCATAAACCCGAGTAAGCAATGCAGCAACAAGACAGAAAAGACAAAAAAGGTGTTTTGGGTAGATACGGACTCATCGTAACCGTGTTGATGCTGTTAGCCGGTGCGATCATCTTTAGCGCTGCCAGAATCGTGTTTACCTCCGAAGGGAAGAAATGGCGCGAGGTGGGTGAGAAAGAAACGGTCATCAGAGATCGGGTAATTTTGCCTAAACGAGGTAATATTTATACGCACGATGGTAAGCTGTTGGCTACTACAGAGCCCCTCTACAGCATCTACATGGACTTTTGGGCCGAAGGAATGCAAAAAGATACCCTGGAAAAATATGTGGGCGATCTTTCTCTGGCGCTTGCCAAAAAGTTTCCTGACCGCACGGCTTCTCAATACAGAAATGTGATTATGAATGGCTGGAAGATGCGGGAGAATGAAGAACGCCAGATTCAGACCAACAAGGCGAACGGCTCCGACAAGAAGGTGACCATTCGTTCGAGATATGTGAAGATACTGCGACAGGATATTTCGTATGTCGACCTCAAGGAGATCCGTACTTATCCTTTCTGGAACCAACGCTCAAACCGCAGCGGACTCATTGCGGAGGAGCGGAATGCACGCAAAAAACCTTTTGGAAACCTGGCTACCCGCACGGTGGGAAATGTGTACAAGGATCTGGAAAAGGGAGGTGCCAGCGGCCTGGAGTTGAAATATGATTCCCTCCTGAGTGGCGTGCAGGGTGTAAAGTTTCGCCAGAAGATACAGGGAAAATGGATGGATGTGGTGGAGAAACCGGCCGAGGAGGGTTGGGATATTGTCACTACCCTCGATGCCGATATCCAGGATATTGCAGAGCGCTCCCTGCGGGACAAGCTGGTGGAGACCGAAGCCGAATCGGGCACAGCCATTATTATGGAGGTGCAAAGCGGTGAAATAAAGGGGATTGTGAACCTCGACAGGATGAGCAACGGTAACTACGCCGAAGGGAACCCCAACGCCTTCTCTTATATGAATGAGCCGGGGTCGACGTTTAAAACCGTGACGACCATGGTGGCACTCGATGATGGCGTGGTGACACCCACCGACTCCTTTTACGTAGGCAACGGTCTTTTCCAATACAACAAAAGATGGGTGAGAGATCACTATTGGCGACGTGGACAGGATAGGGGATACCTCACCGTAGCGGAAGGAATGGCCATTTCTTCCAACGTGGTGATGAGCAAGATTGTATTGAAAGGATACGAAAAGAACCCCCGGAAATACGTGGAAGGAATCGACCGGATTGGGCTGAGAAAACAGCTCAAGTGGGATGTACCCCTCCAGGGGATAGAAGGAACATCGTCCATCCGCTTCCCCGACGATAAATCAAACTATTGGTCCAAAACCACGCTCCCCTGGATGTCGTTCGGTTATGAAACGCAGATTCCTCCCATTTATATGCTGATGTTCTACAATGGAATAGCCAACGGTGGTAACATGATCAAGCCATTTATTGCCAAGCGGTTTGTAAAAGATGGAAAGGTGGTTAAAGAGGTGGAGCCAGAAGTGGTAAACCCCCAGATGTGTAAGGAAACCACACTACAACAGATACATGAGATGCTGTTGAATGTGATCGAAGAAGGTACAGCGAAGGTGGTAAAATCCGATTATTTTTCCATTGCCGGCAAAACAGGCACAGCCCAAATAGCCTCAGGTGGCGCATATGGAGGATACTATGTTTCTTTCTGTGGTTATTTCCCTGCCGATAAGCCGATGTATACCATTTTTGTGGGACTGCGGAAGCCGAATGGCGTGCCTTCCGGCGGCGGTATGGCGGGCATGGTTTTCAAAAATATAGCAGAACAAACTTACGTGAGAAAAGTGCAGCTCACCGTGGAGGATTGTAAGATAGACTCCACCCTGCAAAAAGATCCCGTAATAAAGCACGGCAACTGGCAACAAAACCAGACACTGCTGGCTTCGTTACATTATCCCTCGGGCTCACTGGATGAAGAAACCAACTGGGTGAAGATCACACAAGATAGCCTGGGTTATCAGCCAAGAGCACTTCCGGTGAAAGCGTCGCAGATTCCCGACGTTCGCGGCATGGGTGCACGCGATGCGGTGTACCTCCTGGAGAAAATGGGCCTCAGGACGAACCTCTCCGGTGCGGGAAAAGTCGTTGCTCAATCGTTTCCGCCAGGTCAGAGATTGGTAAAAGGAACCACCATCACCATCACATTGCAATAGCGTATGAAACTACAGAAATTAATAAAAAAATGTTCGGTCGTTGCTCTTCGGGGTAACGCAGAAGTAGAGGTAACCGGTATTACTTCCGACTCACGCACTGTGACACCGGGTTCACTCTTCATTGCGGTAGAGGGTATCTGTACCGATGGTCATGCTTATATTGGTAAAGCAATTGAGCAGGAGGCACTTGTTGTGGTCTATGACAAGCCCATGATTGAAGAGTACTTCTCTAAAATCACTTATGTACAGGTGGAGGACAGTGCCGCGGCCCTGGCACTCATCGCTTCAGAGTGGTTCGGCAACCCGTCGGAACAGCTCCAACTGGTGGGCGTGACTGGCACCAACGGTAAAACTACCATTGCTACCCTGCTCTATGAAACGCTCCGGAAGATGGGACACCCCGCAGGACTGCTCTCAACTGTGGCCAACTATGTGAACGGTGAACGATACCCGACCACCCATACCACGGTCGACCCCATCACATTGAATAGCTATCTCCGCAAGATGGTGGATGCCGGATGCCAGCACGCCTTTATGGAGGTAAGCTCTCACGCCATCCACCAGAAAAGGATACATGGCCTTCGCTTTGCAGGTGGTATCTTCACCAACCTCACCCAGGATCATCTCGATTATCACAAGAATATGCTGGAATACCGGAATGTGAAGAAGTCTTTTTTCGATCATCTTCCCCCGGATGCCTTTGCCCTTACCAATGCAGACGATAAAAACGGAGCAGTGATGTTACAAAACAGCAAAGCTCTTCGAAAAACATACTCGGTAAGGGGTATGGCCGATTTCAAAGCACGCATATTCGAGAAGCATTTCGATGGAACCGACATTGAAATAAACGGCAGAGAACTCACCGTTCAGTTTGTGGGCATCTTCAACGTGTATAACCTGCTGGCCGTATATGGCGCAGCCGTTCTACTTGGACTCGACGAGGATGAGCTGCTGAGGATACTCTCTCTGTTGACTCCGGTGGCAGGACGTTTCCAAACCTTCCGCTCACCCAAAGACTACACGGCAATTGTGGATTATGCCCATACGCCTGATGCACTGACCAACGTATTGAATGCCATACACGAGGTTCTCAACAACAAGGGAAAGATCATCACGGTGGTAGGCTGTGGAGGTAATCGCGACAAGACAAAGCGGCCGATCATGGCGCGCGAGGCAGTGAACCTCAGTGATAAGGTGGTGTTCACCTCCGACAATCCCCGATTTGAAGAACCTGCCGATATCCTGCAGGATATGATCGCAGGCCTTACCCCGGAACAGCAGTATGCTGTTCTCACCATCATCGACCGGCGCGAAGCCATTAAAACAGCTTCTGCCCTGGCTCAACCGGGCGACGTGATTCTCATTGCCGGAAAAGGACACGAAGATTATCAGGAAATAAAAGGTGTGAAACATCATTTCGACGACAAGGAAGAGGTAGAGAAGATTTTTACAGCACAACAAAATGCCTGAAAGAAAACGAAAATATTGAAACTATGTTGTATTATCTTTTTGATTATTTAGACAAACTTGATTTTCCCGGAGCAGGCATGTTTCAATACGTGATGTTCCGCTCAGCCATGGCGGCGATCTTTTCCCTGTTGATCGGAATTTTTGTAGGCAAGAAGATCATCCTCCGCTTACAGAAAAAGCAGATTGGGGAAACAATCCGCAACCTCGATCTGGAGGGACAATATAGCAAGCGCGGCACACCCACCATGGGAGGGATCATCATCATTCTCTCCATTCTGGTCTCCACATTGCTTTTTGGAAAGCTGGAAAATATCTACATCATCCTCATGTTGGTAAGTACCGTCTGGCTCGGCTTACTGGGCTTTGCCGATGATTATATCAAGGTATTCAAGAAGGACAAAGAGGGACTGAAAGGGAAAATTAAAGTCGTGGCGCAGATAGGCCTGGGACTTATTGTGGGATTGACAATTTTATGCAGTCCCGAGATCGTGGTAAGGGAAAACAGGGAGGTACGGGTGAACAACATCATCGAAGAGGTCGTCTACCAAACCGAAGATGTGAAAACAACCAGCACCACCATTCCCTTCATGAAGAACAACAACTTCGACTACAAGTGGCTGGTCAACTGGATGGGTGACTATGCCGATGAGGCAGCGTGGATTGTTTTCATCCTGGTGGTGATCCTCATTGTGACGGCTGTATCCAACAGCGCCAACCTGACCGATGGACTGGATGGATTGACGTCGGGCTCCTCGGCCATCATTGGCGTGGCACTGGGAATACTGGCTTATGTGTCGGGCCGTGTGGACTTTGCCTCTTACCTCAACATCATGCACATTCCCGGCGGAGATGAGCTCATGGTCTTTGCCAGCGCCTTTGTGGGTGCTTGTGTGGGCTTTCTCTGGTACAATGCTTATCCTGCACAGGTATTTATGGGCGACACAGGGAGTTTGACTCTGGGAGGCATCATCGGCGTGTTTGCGGTGCTCATCCACAAGGAACTGCTGCTCCCTATTCTCTGTGGTGTCTTCTTTGTGGAAGCCCTGTCGGTTATTGCACAGGTGACCTATTTTAAATATACGAAGAAAAAGTTGGGCGTTGGCAAGCGTATCTTCAAAATGACCCCGTTGCATCATCATTATCAGAAGCCTGGTAACGGAAGCATCGACGCATTGATACAGAAACCCTTTGCACCGCTTGCCGAACCCAAGATTGTGAGCCGCTTCTGGCTCGTGGGCATGATCCTGGTTGTGCTCACCCTGGCAACACTCAAAATGAGATAGTCGAATTGATTGATGGAGAGAGAAACAATGAACAGAAAATTAATGGTGGTTCTCGGAGGTGGTGAAAGCGGTGTAGGCTCTGCCATCCTTGCCAAAAAAGAGGGATTTGCTGTGTTCCTCTCCGACAAGGGCTCGCTGCAGGATAGTCACCGTGAGACATTGCAAGCCTACGGGATTGAATTTGAAGAAAACGGCCATACCGAAGAACGGATACTCAAGGCCGATGAAATTATAAAGAGTCCGGGAATACCCGATACTGCACCCATGATGCAAAAAGTACGTCATGCCGGTATCCATGTAATCTCTGAGATTGAATTTGCTGGCCGCTATACCGGTGCAAAGATGATTTGCATCACTGGTAGCAATGGCAAGACCACCACCACCAGCCTCATCTATCATATCCTGAAATCGGCGGGACTGAATGTGGGACTGGCGGGAAACATCGGGAAGAGCTTTGCGCGACAGGTTGCGGAGGAGCATTTCGATTATTACGTGTTGGAGCTCAGTAGCTTCCAACTGGAAGGTGTCTATGACTTCAGAGCCGACATTGCGGTACTGCTCAACATCACACCCGATCATCTCGATCGGTACGATCATGACTTGCAGCATTATGTGGACGCCAAGATGCGGATTATCCGCAACCAAAGGACGCAGGATGCTTTTATCTACTGGATCGACGACCCCATCGTCACACAACAGATTGCCAAACTGAAGCCGACGGCAACAAGCTATCCTTTCGGAGAACATCACAACACAGATGAAGTGGCTTATACCAAAAATGGAAAGATCATCATACAGGCAAAAGAAAGGGAATTCAATATGGAACTGGAACTATTGGCCCTCGAGGGATTGCACAATGTATACAACTCCCTGGCCTCGGGCATCGTGGCTAAACTGATGGACATCAGCGATGAACAGCTGCGAACATCACTGTCCGACTTTAAAGGAGTGCCGCACCGCCTCGAAAAGGTGGCCACAGTGCGGGGTGTGCAATACATCAACGACTCCAAAGCCACCAACGTGAACTCCTGTTGGTACGCGCTGCAGAGCATGCGTACCAAAACGGTGCTGATACTGGGAGGTACCGATAAAGGCAACGATTACAGTGAGATTGAAGAACTGGTAAAATCGAAGGCTAGGGCATTGATTTTTCTCGGAAAAGACAACAGCAAGCTGCATGCATTCTTTGGTGGGATGGTGCCCGTGATTCGTGAGGCCACATCGATGGAGGAGGCAGTGAAGACTGCTTATCAGCTTGCAGAAAAAGGGGATACGGTCTTGCTATCACCTTGTTGCGCAAGCTTCGACCTGTTCCAAAACTACGAAGACCGGGGTGATCAGTTTAAGGAATGTGTGAGAAGGCTGTGACAAAACGCCCATGTGGCAGTGTGCCACTGCGGCGGTGTGATGATTTACGAATATAATAATTAGTGGGTAACAACATGGAAAAAGAGATCAATCATACAATTGATCCGATGACTCCCGGGGAGGAGATGGCAGAGCCGGGGTTTGCGATCAAGGACTTTGGTAAAAAAATCTTCCAGGGGGATAAAGTGATCTGGTCGGTGTTTATCGTTCTCTGCGTGATCTCACTGGTGGAGATATTCAGCGCTACCAGCACCATTGTTTACCGGCAGCAGAACATGCTGGGGCCGTTTCTGCGACATGCCTTCTTTTTAATTGGGGGCGTGGGGGTGATCCTGCTCATTCACAACATCCCCTACCGCTATTTCTCTCTGTTAATCTTTGTGCTGCTGGGAGCCATTGTGTTGCTTGTGCTGACCCCGTTTATCGGGACCAGTGTCAACGGCGCAGAGCGATGGATATCCTTCCTGGGATTCACCATTCAACCATCCGAAATAGCCAAAATATCGCTGATGGGCACCATTGCTTTTCTATTAAGTAAGCAGAACGGTACAAATGACGCCCTGCTGTTTAAGTGGATGATCGGGCTGATGGTGCTGGTCTGCGGCATCATCGCCATGGACAACCTTTCAACAGCCATATTGCTCTTCGGAGTATGTTATCTCCTGATGTTTATCGGCAGTGTGAAGTTGGTGCGGCTCCTAAAGGTGGCTGGAGCGGGAATCGCATTGGTGGCTTTGTTGCTGCTTCTGCTGAATGTCATCCCCGAATCATGGACCGATGACGGACCCTTAAGCCGACTGGGTACATGGCAGAACCGTATCGCCAATTTTGGGGGAGACAAAAATCTGTCCGAAGAAGATTATTTTACCATCACAGATGATAATTACCAGGTGGCACACGCCAAGATTGCCATTGCAAATGGAGGGCTACTGGGTGTTTTCCCCGGGAACAGTACCGAACGCGATTTTCTTCCCCAGGCTTATTCCGATTTCATTTATGCCATCATCATTGAAGAGTTGGGCATCCTGGGCGGTATCGTTGTCCTGTTGCTTTATGTGATCCTGTTGATTCGCTCCGGGATGATTGCCCGCAGAATTGACAAGATGTTCCCCAAGTATCTTGTTCTGGGCTCGGCGCTGATGCTTTCGATTCAAGCCTTTATCAACATGGGCGTAGCGGTAAGCCTGTTCCCCGTCACCGGGCAGCCACTGCCCCTGATCAGCCGCGGTGGAACATCCACCCTGATTACCTGTGCGTACTTTGGGCTTATCCTGAGTGCCGACCGTTTTGGTATCGGTAAAAAAAGACGCGAAACGGATATCGACGATCGGAACGAGAGAGAGCAGGATGAAGAAGAACAGGCTCTGCAGCACGACACATCCATCGGTTCCGGACAGATGGAACCGATGAAAAGACCGGAAGTTGAAGTGGAATTTGAAACATATCAGGTATGAAAATCATTGTCAGTGGAGGAGGTACCGGAGGTCATATTTTTCCGGCTATATCGATTGCGAATGCGATCAGGGACAGATGGAACGATGTGGAAATATTGTTCGTGGGTGCCGAAGACCGCATGGAGATGGAGCGGGTGCCGGCGGCGGGTTATCGGATCATCGGATTGCCAGTGGCAGGGTTCGACAGGAGGAGCTTGCTGAAAAATGTTCCGGTGGCTTTTAAACTACTGCGAAGCATGCAGAAGGCAAGGCAGATCATCCACGATTTTAAACCCGACTTGGCTGTGGGTGTAGGCGGTTATGCCAGCGGACCCATCCTGAAGGCGGCCTCGGCGAAAGGAGTGCCTACTTTGCTTCAGGAACAGAATTCTTACGCCGGGGTGACCAACAAGCTACTGGCAAAAAAAGCTGCGGTGATCTGCGTGGCTTATGAAGGGATGGAAAAGTTCTTTCCCAAAGAAAAAATAGTCCTTACCGGTAATCCATGCCGGCAGGATCTCCTGGTTTCTGAGGAGAACCGCAAGAATGGATATGCCCATTTTCAACTTGACCCCAGCAAACGAACGATCCTGATGCTGGGAGGAAGCCTCGGGGCCCGCACACTCAACAACAGCATGGTGGAAGCTTTTCCCAAAGTGGCTGCAGCTGACGATGTGCAGGTAATCTGGCAAAGTGGCAGGTATTACTACAAGGAGTTACAACAGCTGCAGGAGGCCGGAAAGATTCCACCCAACGTGCACTTGTTTGATTTTGTGAATCGCATGGATTACGCCTATTCGGTGGCCGACCTGGTGATTTCACGTGCCGGTGCCGGTTCCATCTCCGAGTTTTGCTTGCTCGGAAAGGCGGTTGTGTTGGTCCCTTCTCCCAATGTGGCGGAAGATCACCAGACCAAAAACGCACAGGCTCTGGTAAATAAAGATGCGGCTGTCATGGTCTCCGATGTGCTGGCGACTGCATTGCTGTTCGATGTGGCGCTCTCACTCGTGCACAACGAGACACAACTGAAAAATCTGAGCCGCAACATTGCGCAACTGGCGCAGCACAATTCAGCGAACAGAATTGTGGACGAAATTGAGAAAATATTGGTAGTATGAACTATAAATCGGTCTATTTTATTGGTATCGGCGGCATTGGTATGAGCAACCTTGCTCGTTATTTTCTTTCAAAAGGAAAGAGGGTAGGAGGGTACGACCGTACAGAAACACCGCTCACCCAGGCGCTTCAACAAGAAGGCGCCTTTGTGCATTATGAGGATGAGATAGAGGCTATTCCGGCAATCTTTACAGAGAACAAAGAGCATACGCTCGTGGTATTCACCCCAGCCGTACCGGCGTCGCACGGTGAGTTGCTTTTTTTCAGGGTACAGGGGTTCACCATCATGAAAAGGGCACAGGTGTTGGGCGAAATCACCAAAACAAGTGATGCTGTCTGTGTGGCAGGTACACATGGAAAGACCACTGTTTCCAGCATGACTGCCCATCTGCTGCGCCAGTCGCACATAGATTGCAACGCCTTCCTGGGAGGAATTCTGAAAAACTACAACAGCAACCTGTTGCTCTCCGAGAAAAGCCACATCACCGTAGCCGAAGCCGATGAATATGACCGTTCATTTCATTGGCTGCGCCCCTGGATTGCCATCATTACTTCTGCTGATCCTGACCACCTCGATATTTATGGTACGGAGGAGGCCTACCGCGAAAGTTTTGAAAAGTTTACCTCGCTCATTCGTCCCCATGGCTACCTGATCATGAAAAAGGGGATCCCTGTTACGCCGCTTACCGATGAAACGGTGACGGTCATGACTTACGGAGAAGAGGAGGGTGATTATCATGCGGAACATATCCGGATTGTCGACGGAGAGATTCTGTTTGATTTTGTATCTCCCGAAAAGAAAATCACCGATATTTTCCTGGGTGTGCCTGTAAAGATAAATATTGAAAACGCCGTGGCCGCGATCGCTGCAGCAACACGTTGCGGTGCCACCGACGATGAAGTCCGCCATGCCATGCGCACCTTTGGTGGAGCGAAAAGACGGTTCGATTTTCACATTAAATCGCCGTCAATCGTTTTTATCGACGATTATGCCCATCATCCACAAGAACTCGCTGCGGCCATCAGTTCTGTCAGAGCACTCTATCCCGAGAGGAAGGTGACGGGTGTTTTTCAGCCGCATCTCTATTCACGCACCCGTGATTTTTTTGAGGATTTTGGACACAGCCTCTCTCTACTGGACGATGTGATCCTGTTGGACATTTACCCGGCGAGAGAAGAACCCATTGAAGGGGTGACCTCGCAGCTTATATTCGACCGCATTACTTCGCCAGAGAAGATATTGTGCAGGAAAGATGAGCTGCTGGAAGTGCTTTCACACAAGCCGCTGGAAGTGTTGGTGACTTTCGGTGCCGGAGACATTGACCGGTTGCTTCCCGACATCGAAAGCCTACTGCGAAGGAACTACAGGGTAAATGATTAATGTTTTAAAATTCGATCGGCTATTGCGTATCTTGGCGTATCTTTGTGTAATCAAATCAAACAGGTAACACTTGAAGAAATTCATTCTCATATTGATCGCAGTCGTTATAATGGGATATCTGATCTTCTCGGCATCCTATTTCAGTGATTCTTCGCACGAAAACCTCTGTGAACGGTTTGAGGTAATCATCAGTGACAGTAGCATTACCCGTTTTGTTGATACACAGGAAATTGTGAATCTGGTGAAGCGGGAGGATCTTTATCCTGTGGGTAAAAAATTCGGGGAGATCAATACACTGGCCATACGTGATGCCATCCTTACCAATCGCCTGGTGGAGTCGGTAAAAGTATTTACTACCGCCGACGGTTCCATTGTGGCGTCCATTCGCCAGCGGGAACCGGTGTTGAGAATTATCTCAGATACGAAAGGTAGTTTCTACGTGGACAAAGATCGCATGATCATGCCCCTTTCGTCGAACTTTGCTGTTTACCTGCCCGTGGCCACAGGTATCATCGACGAAGAGTTTGCACAAAATGAGCTGTATGATTTTGCGATGTTTCTTCGTGGTAATCCCGATTGGGATGCGTGGATAGCACAGATTGTGGTGAAAAAGGACAAGGAGGTGCTACTGATACCGCGGGCTGGAGATTTCAAAATTATCTTGGGGAGTCTGGATAACTACCCGGACAAGCTGGCCAAGTTTGCTCTTTTCGTGGAGAAAGGATTGAATGTGGTCGGATGGAATCGATATAGTGAGATTAACCTGAAATACGAAAATCAGGTGGTGGCCACAAGAAAGTAACATAACCAAAAGTTCATCGACCAAACATATGATGCATTCAGGATTTATAGCAGTAATTGATCTGGGCAGTTCCCGAATTAAGGGAATTGTGGGGCGCAAAAATGAGCACAACGTGCTATCCATTCTTGCAAGCGGCTCCATTGATGCAGGTAGTTCCATCCGTCGTGGCATGGTGTACAACATCGAACAGGTAGGAGCCAATGTGCACAAGCTGGTGATGATGCTCGAGAACAGCATCAGTAAGAAAATAGGCAAAGTATATGTCTCTCTTGCTGGTCAATCGTTACACACCATGCAGTTCAATGAGATGAAACAATTGTCTGCCGGCATGGTCACCGAAGAGGTCGTCAGTCAGTTGCGCAAAGCAGCAGAAAAGTTTCAGCCCGAGATGGTGCGTAACTACAAAGTGGCTGAGGTGGAATATTATATCGACGACAAACCGGAGCGCAGTCCCGTGGGGGTTACCGGCTCCCAGATAGAAGCAGGCTACGAACTCATTGTAGGTCGCCCCAATCTGTTGTCGAACATTGAAAAGAGCATCGCTGCTAAAACAGAACTCAGAATATTGGATTTTATCGTCGGCCCTATCGCCTCTGCTGAGATAGCCCTCAATGAGGAAGAGAAGGAACTGGGATGTGCATTTGTTGATTTCGGAGCAGGCACAACCTCGCTCATCGTCTACAAAAATGGATTGTTGCGACGCCTGGTTGTCATTCCCTTTGGGGGAAAAAACCTGACCAAAGATATCAGTGCACTAAATTTTACCGAAAACGATGCCGAGCAGCTGAAAATTAAGTTTGGCCGGGCCATGGAGAATCAGGATACGCCACTATTTACCTCTCCATTTGCTTCGAAACCCGATTTCGATCTCACTGAATTAAACAAGGTCATTGGGATGCGCCTCGATGAGATTGTTGCCAATGTAAAGGAACAAATCATTCTTTCAGGTTACGAGGGACAGTTGGGAGCGGGCATGATCATTACCGGAGGAGCATCTCAGCTGAGAAATCTCGATCTTTATCTGACGCATAAGTTGAAGATGCCGGTAAGAAAGGCATCGGCAAAAAAAACATTGGTCAACAATTCGCCCGACTTGATCAACGATCCTGCCTTTACGCAAGCACTGGGCATGTTGTTGTTTGCCGTTGAGGATTGTGAACTGCCCGTGGAGGTCATTTCTGAAGAAAAAGATGAAGATCGCAAGGAAAGCTCTTCGGGTTGGTTTTCTGGGAAAAACAAAAAAAATAAAAGCGACAAGAAGAAAGAGAAGGTCAAAGCCGAGAAACAAGAGGGCGGATTCTTTAACAAGATTGAAGATGTTTTAGGTGGTATTTTTTCGGAAGAGGAGGATGAATAAAAGAGAAAGGATTAGCAGCAATGGACAACGATATTTTAGATTTTCAGTTTGAGAGTCATACCAATGCCATCATCAAGGTGATTGGCGTGGGTGGGGGTGGTGGAAATGCCGTCAACCACATGTTTCAGGAGGGAATCCATGATGTCTCTTTTGCTTTGTGTAACACCGATCAACAGGCTTTGATGGAATCTCCCGTGCCCATGAAAATACAATTGGGCGAAAGTACGACGGGTGGTTTGGGAGCTGGCAACAAGCCCGAGGTAGCGCAACAGGCCGCCGAGGAGAGCGTGGAGATGATTGAGGAGCTGCTGAGTGATGGCACACGCATGGTTTTTATCACAGCTGGCATGGGAGGGGGTACCGGCACGGGCGCTGCCCCTGTAGTGGCGCGTGTGGCGAAGGAAATGGGTATTCTCACAGTGGGTATTGTGACCATTCCCTTCATGTTTGAAGGCCCCCGCAAGATTGTACAGGCGGTAAAGGGCGTGGAGGAGATCGCCAAAAATGTGGACGCGTTGCTGGTCATCAACAACGAACGTCTCCGTGATATCTACAGCGACCTGACGATGCTCAATGCTTTTGCACGCGCCGATGATACGCTGGCAACCGCTGCCAGGAGTATCGCCGAGATCATCACCGTACACGGTCACGTGAACTTGGATTTTGCCGATGTGAATACCACGCTCAAAGATGGTGGCGTGGCCATCATGAGCAGTGGCCTCGGGAAGGGAGCCGATCGCATCAACGATGCAATAAGAAACGCGTTGCACTCACCCCTGCTCAACAACAACGATGTTTTCAGTGCAAAGAAAATACTGATTAACTTGTCGTTTGGTGAAACCCACCCCCTGATGATGGAAGAGATGAACGCCCTGCACGATTTTATGTCGAAGTTCAGCAGGGAGATCGAAGTGATCTGGGGCGCTGCCGTGGAACAGCAGCTGGATGAAGAGGTGAAGGTCACCTTGCTTGCTACTGGCTTCTCCATCTCCAGTGTCCCGGGAATAAAGGAACACCAGGATGAAAAAACGAAGGCCGAAGAGATACAGGAACAAATTGAACGGGATGCACGACTGGCCCAGGAAAGAAGGGACAAGGATCTGATTGAGAAATATTACGGAAAAACGGGATTAAAGACGCTGACCACTGTAAACTACAGCCAGGAGCCTTTTGTGCTGACCATCGATGAACTGGACGACGACAAGGTGATTGAGGCACTGGAAAAAGTACCAGTCTTTAAGCGTGAAGCTGATTTTAACCCACGCGTCTTCCAGTCTGAAACGCATTCCCAATCTTCTTCCCTGTTTGATTGAGCTATGCAGTAATGATTGCTGCATAACACGAACGCAGTGAGCGAACGACGGTGAGGCAATCACTGAACAAGACAACCGACAAACATATACAAAGAAAACAAATCATATGGCACTATTAGAAACAATTACCGAAGAAATTAAAAAAGCCATGCTTGCCAAGAACAAAGTACGTCTGGAAGCATTGAGGGGTATCAAGAAAGAGTTGCTGGAAGCTAAAACAGCGAAGGGAGCGTCGGATGAACTTTCGGATGAAACAGCTATTGCCATCCTGCAAAAAATGGTAAAACAACGCAAAGACAGTGCTGATATCTACGCTGAACAGAACCGCCCAGACCTAGCGGAGCCTGAACTTGAGCAGATGAAAGTCATTCAGGAGTACCTTCCCACACAAATGACTCCCGAGGAACTGGAGAATGAAGTGAAACTCATCATCGCTGAAACCGGCGCTACTTCTATGAAGGAAATGGGCAAGGTGATGGGATTGGCGACGAAACGGCTGGCCGGAAAAACGGAAGGACGGGCCATCTCGGAAATGGTAAAGAAGCTTCTTTCCTGAGAAAATGAGCTACAACTTCCTTACATAAGGTACGTAAACTTTCTTCATCCTTTTTTCGAGCGGATTGCGTTTGCGTACTTTCTTCTCCAGCTTTTGGAGGTCGGCTAGCCTGTTTTTGCCTGCCTTAAAATCGTCGGTGAGCAACAACAATGAAATTGTTTCCTCATCCACCGTACGTAAGCTGAATACAACCGTGCTGTGCTCAATGATGTCGTTCTCGGTCAGTGTGGCCCGATGCTGCATTCCCGGGGAGTGCTCTAACGTGAGAGCATCGTAACCCATGGCCGAGATCCTGATCTTCCCCATTTTCGGGTTGTGGGAGAACCAAGCCTCACCATCATCACCGGTAATCTTCGATGCAATCAATTTGTCGGAGTGTGTTCGTGCTTCGACCAGAATATTCTGCAGCGGATAGTTGTTTATACCCACCACCTTCACCAGACAACTATCGTTGTGTGAACTCTCCGTGGCTTGACCGAATGACTTTTCACCGGAAAAATCTGTTGTGTTCACCAACAGAAAATGATCCAGCTCCTCGTAAGTTCCTTCTCCCACCTGCGCAGTAGATAACCCTGCAAAGCCGGAGATACTGAAAAAAACTTTGCCGTTTGTAAAGGCAAGTGAGTCGGTTCCATTCTGATAAGTCGCCTCCTTTTGTTGTGCGGTGAGTCCGATCGTCAGGAGGAGCGTGCATGCGAGAAGCAGATATTTTGTCATGAGCAGGACGTGTAAGCCGTTTAAGAAGTAATTTGAAGCAAATATAGTATAATTTTCGACGTTATAGGGGTTATTTGATCACAAAAGTCCCTCTTAGTCGGATATCGTTTGATGCCGCTCCCATCATGGCTGTGAATTCTCCTGGTTCTGTTTCTTCTTCCATCTGCAGGTTGAATAACGACAACTGATGAGGTTTCAAGATAAAGCTTATTTTGCGTGATTCTCCCTTTTTCAGGAAAACACGTTCAAAATCTTTCAGTTGAATGGGAGGCGTGGCCACAGAACTGATATTGTCCTGCACATAGAGCTGTACCACCTCTTCTCCATCGTAATTGCCGCTGTTTTTGATCACGCAGGATATATGCGTCACCTCTCCTACCTGCGAGATAGACAGATCGGTGTATTCAAAAAAGGTGTAACTTAAGCCGTAACCAAAAGCATATAAAGGGGTACTCTCTCCCTCGACATATTTATTTTGTCGTCCCAGTGAATAATACACTGGTAGTTGCCCTACGCTGCGTGGTACAGATACAGGCAGTCGACCTGCTGGATTGTAATTTCCGAAAATGATGTCAGCCACAGCGTGACCTCCTTCCTGCCCGGGGTACCAGGCACACAGCAGTGCATCTGCTTTTTCCGACGCAAGGTTCATATTCAGGGGCCTCCCCTGAATGTAGATTACGATAAGTGGTTTCCCTGTTTCGATAATTGCCTTTAGTAGCTTCTCCTGATCACCCAGTAGTTCCAGTGTTTTCCGATCGTATCCTTCACCCGACTCCATATCGGAAATCAATTCTTCCTTGTCGTCCGACACCACGGCCGCACCGGTTTCGATGTATTCTGTCCGGAAGTCCCTGGCACTCGATCCTCCCAGTACCAGCACCGTGACTTCGGCGTTTTGCGCAGCTACTACTGCTTCCGCAATATTGCTTTGCGTGGTATCTCTGATGGCGCAGCCCTTCACATAACGCACGGTGGTGGAGGGGGAGACCGTTCTTTTTATCCCGTCGAGTATGGTGGCAATCTCAGTCCGTTCCTGTGGAGCTGTATAGTCACCAAGTTGATTGTATAGGTTATCGGCATTCGGCCCTATAACGGCAATGCTTTTTATTTCTTTCGATAGCGGAAGGAGGTTGTGCTCATTTTTGAGCAACACAGTTCCCTCTTTGGCTACTTCACGGGCGAGAGCCCTGTGATGGTTGCTCCTGACAAGGGCAGATACTTTTGAGGAATCAACGTAGGGACTTTCAAACAGACCCATCTCAAACTTTAAACGCAATACACGAGCTACGGCGGTATCGAGATCGGCAGACGTGATCAGCCCTTCCTGAAGTGCCAACTCCAGATTTCTGTCATAGGCATTTCCACCGAGATCGGTCTCCACACCTGCTTTGAGTGCGGCAACAGCTGCATGTTTGATGTCGGGGACAGTCCTGTGTGAGGTCGCAATCCCTTCCACACTGCCCAAGTCGGAGAAAACAAACCCATCGAACTGCCACTTTTCTCGTAAAATATCGGTCAGCAGGTAGCGGTTCGCTGTACAGGGAATACCATCGATGGCATTGTAAGCTGTCATGATTGTTTTTGCTCCGGCGTCGACAGCCATGCGGAAGGGTGAGAGGTGATTGGAGAATAACTCTCTCATGCCAATCATGGCTTGCTGTCCATTGTGCCCGCCTACGGGGATGCCATACGCCACAAAATGTTTCAATGTGGAATAGACATGTCGGCCATCCCCCATCTGGGATCCCTGCAGCCCTTTTACGAAAGAACTGCCCAGGATACCCGTGAGCACAGGGTCTTCGCCAAAGGTCTCCTCCATCCTCGACCATCGTGGGTCGCGTGCCACATCGATGATGGGGCCATATCCGATGTGGGCACCCTGCAGCCTCGTCTCCAGCGCAATGGCTTCGCCCATTCTGAAGATCAAATCTTTGTTGAAGGTGCTTGCCTGCGCCAGCGAAGTGGGAAATACCGTGGTTCCGATAGCCATATGACCGTGGGCGCATTCTTCGGCAAAGAAAATGGGAATTCCCAGTCTTGTTTTTTCCAGCGCATACTGTTGCAGGGCATTGAGTGCTTTTGCAGAGAGTTCGGGGTCTAAGCCCGTCTGAATTGTTTTTCTGGTCCACGGGTCGGCGCGCAAGGTGGCCCAGAATGTTCCGGGCTGCACATCCTGCATCAGTTTCACGAATGCATCAGAAACCACCACTTCCTTTCCTTGTTTTTCATACATTTCCCAACCTGTCGGGGAGCATAACTGTCCTACTTTCTCTTGGGTCGTCATCCTTGAGAGCAGATCCTGCACACGTGCTTCAACGGAGGCCTGTGGATTTTTGTAGAGAGGCTGTGCCGAAAGATGAGAAAAGATAACGATGGGAAAAAGGATATAAACTATTTTGTGCATATCAGTCCAGGTTAAAGGTGAGAACAAGGGATTCTTGTTTGATGTTTTTGGGCAGATATACCGTTGTCTTATTTCCCTGGGTACGCCATTTGAGTCGCTTGTTATTTTGCAGTAGCCGCATGGGTGAGCCTTTGGCAGGTCTATTCCCTTCCCATTCTATGACTGCAGGGAGATACTCGTTCTCTGGCAGGGTGTAGAGCGCATAAAGGGTTTTCTGATCTTTACTCGCCGTGAACCACACGTTGTCGCTGTTGTAAAGGGCAGTAGAACGGGTGTTGTAAACACCCTCCCCGTTTACACGCAACCAGGCACCCACTTTTTCGAGACGCTCAACAACGGGTTGCTCAATGAGGCCCTCTGCCGTAGGTCCCACACCCAGAAGCAAACATCCCCCTTTGGCCGTGATCTCAATGAGTGTGTTAATAACCTGTTGTGCCGATTTATAGGGGGCATTGGGAACCCACCCCCAATCGTTGCTTAGCGGGATGCAGCTTTCCCATGGAAATGGGAGCTGTGCATCGGGAATCGATCGTTCGGGAGTTTGATAATTCTCGTATTTCCCTTTGATGGTTCTGTCCACGATAAGGATGCCTGGTTGATTCCGGCGCACACTGTTTGCAATACGCTCCATGTCGATATCCTGACGGGGTGGAGCTACCCAGCCTCCATCAAGCCAGAGAATATCGATATCTCCATATCGGGAGGTTATTTCATTGAGTTGGTTAAAGGTGAACTCCTTGAATTTCTCCCACCGCTGCGGGTGGCGTTCAATCTGATAATTTACATGTCGGTTGGGAGTTGCATAGTAGTCCCACCAATAGTACTGACTGTGCCAATCAGGTTTCGAGAAGTAAGCCCCGATCATGAAATCTTTCTTCCGGAACGATTCAAACACATAACGAGCCACATCGGCCTTGGGATGATCTTTGAAAGGGCCGTGAGCGATTGAGAAATCACTCTCTTTGGTGTCGAACATATTAAACCCGTCGTGGTGTTTTGTGGTAAAAATGGCATATTTCATACCCGCCCTCTCCATCACATCTGCCCATTGGTCGGGATCGAAATCTACCGGGTTAAACTGATCTTTCAGACCCCAGTACCATTTTTTGTAATCGGTGTAGGCGATGGTACTATCGCGTGGTATCCAGTCCACATCCTCGGAACAGATGGACCACGACTCCACAATGCCTGGCAGGGAGTACAATCCCCAGTGAAACAAGACACCGAATTTAAGATCCTGCCAGCGGTCGAGCTGTTGCAATACCTTTTCGTCTGAGGGCATCACATAACCGTCCGATTGCTGGTGTGTGAATCCCTGCTGTGCATGGAGTGTAAGGACGATAATAGAAGCAATGAGCGTGAGGACAGTTTTGTGTTTCATATACCTCTTCCTTTATTTGATGGTTTAAAAATGTGCTGTAAAGATACCTTTTGTGTGGATAACAAAAAAATCAGGGCCGCAAAAAAGCAGCCCTGATTATAATATAAAAGGAATCAACGTTTTCGTAGGTCAGGTGGACCAAAAGGAGAATCTCGTCATGTTGTTTACAATCCTTTTTCTGTCAAATAACGTTCGGCATCCATCGCTGCCCGGCATCCAGTCCCAGCAGCAGTAACTGCCTGGCGATAGATGGGATCGGCCACGTCTCCACAGGCAAATACACCCTCTACATTGGTGCGGGTATAGGGACTGTCGGTTTTGATATAACCCACGTCGTCCAGATGAATGTAATCTTTGAATATGTCGGTGTTGGGCTTGTGGCCGATGGCCAGAAAGAAACCATCCACCGCAATATCGCGCTTCTCTTCATCCGGTTCACCCATTCTTTTTACCAGATGCACGCCTTCCACTCCTTTTTCTCCGAAAAGGCCTACGGCATTGTGTTCGAACAGAACTTCAATTTTGGGATTATTCATCACCCTCTCCTGCATGATCCGTGAGGCACGCAGATAAGGTTTGCGAACAATCATATACACCTTGTCGGCCAGTCCCGACAGGTAAGTGGCCTCTTCGCAGGCGGTGTCACCACCACCTACAACTGCAACTTTCTTCTTCCGATAGAAAAATCCGTCGCAGGTGGCACAGGCCGATACCCCTTGTCCGGCATATCTGGTTTCGTCCTCGAGACCCAGATATTTTGCCGTGGCACCGGTAGAGATGATCACTGTGTCGGCTTCAATCACCTTCTCATTGTCGATGGTTACCCTTAGGGGGCGTACTGAAAAGTCTACTGCGGTGGCTCTGCCTGAACGCACGTCGGCACCAAAACGCTGAGCTTGTTTTTTTAGATCCTCCATCAACTCAGTTCCGGTGATTCCGTCGGGATAACCGGGAAAGTTTTCCACCTCTGTTGTCGTTGTCAGCTGCCCTCCCGGTTCCATTCCTTCATAAAGAACGGGGCTCAGATTAGCACGTGAGGCGTATATGGCGGCGGTATAGCCGGCCGGTCCTGATCCAATAATCAGGCATCGTACTTTGTTGCTCATATCTATGTTTTGTAAGTTAATATTCTTCTCTCATGTGGCTGTGGAAGCGAAGGTTCCTTGGGCTAATGAATGGTTCAAAGGTACGACTATTCTTCGAGATATGAAATCGTTATCGGATTTATCTATTCGGCGTAAACGGAAAATATGGAGATCAGAGACCCTGTTTCAACGTTATCGGAGATCCACAATCTCCGCATCTGGATGTGCAGTTTTGTCGAAACGAAACAGGGCATCGTCGAACTGATAATTGGCATTGTAGCGGTTGATGTTTATCTGGGTTTGCATGCCATTGACTGCGGTCAAAACCACCTGGACCACTGTGTAATTTTTTTTGTTGATGGAGGCGGTCACCCGTTTGAAGTCTTTATTGCCCGTGGCAGGTTGCATCTCAATCTGATAAACCGGAATGTTGTTCACTGTTTTTGAAACGGGTGCTTTCAGGAGATAGCCATTTTTATACATTCCCAGCAATGCCAAGGGGCTTACAGCTGCAATTTCCTGTCCGACAGGTTCGCTGATATTTACCTCGTTGGCATCCTTCATAAATACCCATTGTGTTTCTCCGTCGAACCAGATGTGCATGGCCTCCATTTCCAGTTTGAAACGGTCTCCTTTGATGTATGCCTTACCCGTTTCAGTCGGGTAAGCATTACCGTCGGCATCAATTGAGGTTGTCTCGAACAACAGCTCGATACCCTGCGATCTCTCGAAGCCGGCAAAAGCTTTGTCCATGATGGCGATCGCTTCCGCATTGCGCTGACCAAGGAGGGGAAGCGATAAAAAGAGGGCAGCAAAAAGGAATAAACCAGGTCTCATTTTCTTTTGTTTTATTTTTTCAATTGATGACGACAAACTTCTATGTTGTGAATGGACAAAAAAACGGATGAAGGGTTTAACAGTGACCGACTGGAAGTAGAATCTGTTTACCGCATTGAATCGAGCAATTTCTCCAGGGAGTACTCGTCGGCAATAAATACATCGCGCGGTTTGCTCCCCTGTGCTGGTCCTACAATTCCGGCTGCCTCAATCTGATCCATGAGCCTGCCGGCACGGTTGTACCCAATGGAAAACTTACGCTGGATGAGCGATGTGGAGCCTTGTTGGTGTACCACGATGAGGCGTGCCGCTTCCTCGAAGAGGGGATCGCGATCGTTCAGGTCTACTGACCCGGATGGCGTATCAGCATCAGTGGTCACCTCAGGCAGTGCGAATGCACTGTCGTAACCATGCTGCTTGCCGATGTACTGCGCGATCTCCTCCACCTCAGGAGTGTCAACAAAGGCGCACTGAATGCGAATCAGGCTGCTTCCCTGAGAGAAGAGCATGTCGCCACGACCAATGAGTTGGTTGGCACCACTCATGTCGAGAATGGTGCGTGAGTCGATCTGCGAGGTCACGCGAAAAGCCATGCGTGCAGGGAAGTTGGCCTTGATGGTGCCGGTGATGATGTTGGTAGTGGGCCGTTGCGTGGCAATCACCATGTGAATACCCACGGCACGTGCTTTCTGCGCAATGCGAGCAATGGGCATCTCAATCTCCTTTCCTGCAGTCATAATCAAGTCGCCAAACTCGTCGATCACCACCACGATGTAAGGCATGTAGCGGTGTCCCTTTTCGGGGTTCAACCGTCTTTTCACAAACTTCTCGTTATACTCTTTGATGGCACGCACATGAGCACGCATCAGTAACTCATACCGGTCGTCCATTTCCCGGGTGAGTGAATTAAGAGTTTGTGTTACTTTTGTTACATCGGTGATGATGGCTTTTTCTTCATCGGGCAGCTTGGCAAGATAATGTTTTTCAATGGTAGAGTATATGTTAAACTCCACCATCTTGGGGTCGATCAGCACCATCTTCATCTCCGACGGGTGTTTCTTATAGAGCAACGAGGTGATGATCGCATTGAGTCCCACCGACTTGCCCTGCCCGGTGGCTCCAGCTACCAGCAGGTGCGGCATCTTGGTGAGATCGAACATAAAAACCTCGTTGGTAATGGTTTTCCCAAGGGCTACCGGTAGGTCGTAACCGCACTCTTGAAAACGCTTGGAGGAGATCACCGATTGCATGGATACGATCTGTGGGTCTTTGTTGGGAACCTCTATGCCAATGGTGCCCTTGCCGGGCATAGGGGCGATGATGCGAATGCCCAAGGCAGAAAGACTCAGTGCGATGTCATCTTCCAGGTTCCGGATCTTGGAGATGCGTACCCCAGCCTGGGGTACAATCTCGTAGAGGGTGATGGTGGGGCCTACAGTGGCTTTGATGGAGACAATTTCTATGCCATAGTTGCGCAGTGTATGGATGATCTTCTCCTTGTTTTCGTTTTGCTCATTCATGTCAACCCCTTTTTCGCCTGTGTTGTAAATCTTCAGCAGGCTCATGGAGGGAAACCTGAAGGAGGAGAGATCTTTTCGTGGATCATAATCTTCAATTACGTCGGTCTCTTCAGAAACTGGACTTTCCGGCGTTATCTTATCCGCTGGTGGTGGGCTCAACGATACCGTTTCATCATCCTTGGGTACAATTACCTCGAATGCGTTGTCCTGTACCGGTTTCCTTTGCGGCAGCGGCGACTGGGGTGTAACAAACGGCGCATTGTTGGGTGTTGTTTTTTCTTCAGCCTCTTCTTCGTCTTGCTCTTCCATCTCTTCCGAAGCAAGTGCAGCCTCTTTTTTCTCTTTTATCTTTGTGATGAACCGTTTGAACCACCCTGGTTTTTTCTCTTCCATGGGCTCCTCGGATTCTTCAGTTTCTGTTATTTCCGGACTGAGGACCGTGAAGGATGCATCATCGTGTTTGGGGAAGGGGGGCTTGTTATTCACCAAGGTCTGTTGAATCTTGTAAATCGAGCTTTTGCGGAAAATAACGATCGTGATCAATAAAAGCAGTAGAATAAGCAGGATCACGCCGGGCCAGCCCACACTGCTCTCCAGAATTCGTTCTATCTCTATGCCATGCGATCCACCCCATTTCACATGAGAGTGTGGAAATAGCTTGTCGAGGATGAAAGCACTGCTTACAGAACCGCCTATGAGACCAAAGGAAGTGATGAATATTGCTTTCAGGAAAGGAAAGTCGGACACTTTCATCATGCGGAGTCCGATATAAATAATAAAAATGGGTATCAGTACGGAGAAAATACCAAACCATTCGTTTACAACCGTCTCGGCGATAAAAGCTCCGCCGGCACCTGTCCAGTTCTCTACCTGTGGTGCCTGGGAGCGAATAAGCTCGAAGAACGTTTTGTTCAACACCTTACTTTGGTCTTCTGCACCGGTGAAAAAGAAGGAGACAATGGCCAGCAGCATGAAGATGCCGACAAAAGCGGTGATCACGCCCGTGATAAAATGGAGCCGTTCACTCTTTAAGGAGCTGAACCACGGGGTATTCTTTTTCCTTGTTGCGGAAGATCTCTTCCTTTTTCGTTTTGCCATATGTGAAGTTAACATCCCTTTTAAACGCGGATCGATAGCAGTATGCTGATCTCCCGGGACGACGGGAAGAAAAAATCGTCCTCGGGAATGAATGTACAAATTTAAGAAAAAGAAAATTAGATCAAAAACAAAGCTTTGCAGAAAAATGTGAAAGGTCCGCGAATCACTTCGCAGACCTCTCCTGTTAACACAATCTTCATGAA
>ENA-UOOR01001051-UOOR01001051.1-fermentation-metagenome-genome-assembly--contig:-NODE-1051-length-34600-cov-8.149457_pt1 | contig 34600 bp, 26 predicted proteins | sample MGYA00245780_ERZ724029 | MGnify/ENA primary metagenome ERZ724029 (study PRJEB28704, sample SAMN03018315) | fermentation metagenome | biome: anthropogenic terrestrial biome; feature: soil; material... | reverse complement strand
CATCGCCTTGGCCACCGCCGCCTTCTCGAGCTTGGCGTACGGGTTGGGCGCGGGCATCGCGCGCCGGGCGCCGGAGCCTGTCCTGACGGCTCGCTCGGAGCGCAGGCCCTTGGCGCTGCCGGCGAAGTGGGCCTTGGCCGACAGGTTCTTCATCGCCTTGGCCACCGCCGCCTTCTCGAGCTTGGCGTACGGGTTGGGCGCGGGCGTCGCCGAGCGGCCGAAGCTGCGCGTGGCCGGTCGGTCCATGCGCGCGCTGTCGAAGCCGCTCGGTCGCCCGCGCTGATCGGCGCGCGCCAGCCTCTCGCGCACCCGCGCCAGCACCGCGCTGTCCATCTTCGGCGCGGGCATCGCCCGGCGGTGCGTGTCGCCGCCGTAGCGCATCTGGTTGCGCTCGGCGGGCCGGAAGTGATCGGGCGGGCGAGCGTCGACGAGGCCCGGCGCCAACAGGGAAACGGCAAGAGCGATCATGAGCTGACGCATGCTTCCTCCGGTGCTTGAGGTGAGTGCACCTTTGGCTATTCACCTCGCGGGCCAAGCCTGTCTCTCGAGTAAATTCGACGGCTTGCGTCGCCCTGCGGTCGGTCGCGCCTCGGAAGAACAGGGGCCGGCCGACAGTCCGCTAACAGCCCTGCCCCCCGAGCGATCGGCCGCCAGGGCGACCTCCCGAAGTCGGATGCCGTCGCGGTCAGGCCAGGCGCCCTCGGCGAGGCTCGCTCGCGCCCGGGTGCCTGGCGGCTTTCCGGGAGATCACAGCGCCTGCCGCGCTTCCGAGGGCCGACCGGGCGACGCGAACGCAGACTGCAGGCTGCGGAGGTCGCGCTCGGTCGCCTATCCGGCCCGCATCTTTGCCGCCCTCCGGCCTCGGCGGCGCCCCGGGTCTGCCGGCGCGCAAATGCGTCCCGCGCGCCAAGCTGTTCACTTGGGCACAGCGTGCTAGTCTGCGCGCCGCGGTGGCGGGAGGCCCAGCCGCGTGGGGCCAGGCCCAAGGTGGCGCCGATGAAGTTCCCAGGCAGGCGAAAGAGCAAGCACTACTTTCCCATCACCGACCGCGGCCGCGTCTCGTTTCAGGACCCAGGGGCCGAGGCCGTAATCTACGTCGTGGGAATCGACCAGCTCCTCGTCGACATCGAGGCGCGGGTTGACCTCCCGGTGCTCGAGGCCCTCGGAATCCCCAAAGGCCAGTCGGTCCTGCTCGACGACGACACGCTCGAGCGTGCCTACCAAGAGCTCAAGCGCGACGGCCGCATCGTCGGAGAGTTTGCCGGCGGCTCTGTGGGCAACACCCTGCACAACTACTCGGTGCTGGCCGACGACCACTCGTACCTGCTCGGCACCATCACCCACCAGATCACGGTGGGCGACTACGCCTTCCATTACGTGCGCAACACCAGCTCGCGCGTCGACCTCAGCTACCTGCACCCGGTTCACGGGCCGATGGGCCGCGCGGTCTGCCTGGTCACCCCAGACGGCGAGCGCAGCTTCGGCGTCGCTCGCGGCATCATGGACGAGTTCCCCGAGTCCTCGGTCTCCGAGGAGCTGATCTCCGGGGCCTCGGCGCTGCTGCTGACCGCTTACCTGCTGCGCGACGAGAAGGCGCCCATCTTCAAGGCGACGATGCGGGCCATCGAGTACGCGAACCGCGCCTCGATTCCCGTCATCCTCTCGCTGGGAACGGCCGCCCTCGTGCGCGAGAAGCGCGACTTCCTCGTCGAGCTCTTCCGCTCGTGCTCGGTGGGCCTGATGGCCGGCAACTTCGACGAGGTGAGCACGCTGACGGGCAAGGACGACCCCTTCCTGGCCGGCGAGGCCGCGCTCGACTTCGCCGACCTCGTGCTGCTCACCCGCGACCACAACGGGCTCTACCTCTGCGCCTGGACCGACGAGGAGTACAGGCGCGAGACCAAGGACCCCATCCTTTCCAAGGCGATCGCCGAGTACAACCGCTTCGAGTACAGCCGGGCGATGTCGAAGCGAGAGTGCGCGAATCCCCGCAAGATCTACTCGCACATCAACCCGTATCTCGGCGGGCCGAGCATCATCCGCAACACCAACGGCGCCGGCGACGCGGCCCTGGCGGCCGTGCTGCACGACATCGCCGCCAACGTCCATCACCGGCGGGTCGCGCCGAGCTCGCCGAAGCACCGGGCGCGCTTCATCACCTATTCGTCCATCCACCAGGTCTGCAAGTACGCCAACCGCGTCAGCTACGAGGTGCTGCGCCGCAACTCGCCGCGGCTCAGCCACGGGCTGCCCGAGCGCGAGGACAGCCTCGAAGAGTCGTACTGGGCGGCGTAGGCGGCAACGCGCGTCGGGGACTGTGCCGAGCCTGTCGCTCTGCTGTCGATACGGGCAGGGCAGCGCTGTGGATGGACGGCGAAGCTCCAGCTTCGCCGCCTGATCCGCGCCAGACGAAGCTTCAACTCCGATTCGCCTGCGCTTCGCTAGCGCCTCGATAGGTTGGAGCTCTACTTTGCCGGCGTCCGACGGGCCAATTGCTTGGCGAGCCGGGCCCTGACGGCCTTCTCGACCCGAGGGATGGCCTCTCGGACGAGCTCTTCGAAAAACGCGGGAAGAGGGAAGTGGCTCTCGAACTGCCCCGGGTTCCTCTCGTCTGGCATCAGGATGCCGGGCAGGCGCGTGAGCGTCTCCCATTCGACGACGAGCAGCCTGGTCTTGATCGGCGCCTCGAGCACCGGCTCGCGAAGCTGACTCGCGGCCGAGCCCAGGATCGACAGATGCCAGCAGAGCGCGTCGAAGCTCGCGTTGCCGTGGCCGAAGCTCTTGCCGAGCTTGGCGGCGTATTTGGCGATGTGCTCGCAGCACCACTGGATGCGTGCGAGCAGGCGTTGTTCGTCAGTGTCGAGCATGTCCCTCTTTCCTGTGCGTCTCGCCCGAGCCGCAAACCCTTCGCGAGGCGACCGCCGGGGGTTTAGCCTCCCTGCGCGGCCGCGGCGACCTCGAGCGCGAGCTCGGCCATCGGCGTCAGCGACCGCTCGCGATCGTCCGGATGCATGATCGCCGTCCCGCCGATCACGTCGGAGACGGTGAGGATAGACAGCGCCGCGACCCGGTGGCGCGCGGCGACGGTGTAGAGGGCGCTCGTCTCCATCTCTACCGCGAGCACGCCGTGTTCGCTCCAAACGGCCATCGACTCGGCCGGCCCGTAGAAGTCGTCCGAAGTGACCACCGTGCCCACGCGCACTTGGAGCCCGCGGGCCTGGGCCCTCTCCCACGCCAGGCGCAGCAGCCCGAAGTCGGCCGCCGGCGCGAAGTCCGCGCCGCCGAAGGTGCGCCGGTTCATCGCCGAGTCGGTCGAGGCCGCGGTCGCCAGGATGAGGTCGCCGACCTTCAGCCCCGGGTGCAGCGCGCCGCAGGTGCCGATGCGCAGCAGGAAGCGCGCGCCGTAGTCGACGACGAGCTCGGTCGCGTAGATCGACATCGACGGCATGCCCATGCCGGTCGACTGGATGGAGACCGGCTTGCCGCCATAGCTGCCGGTGAAGCCGTAGGCCGCGCGGCGCTCGTTGACCCGCTGGGCGCCCTGCAGCAGCCCGTCGGCGATACGTTGGGCGCGCAGGGGATCGCCCGGAAGCAGGAGCGAAGGCGCGTAGCTGCCCGGCGTGGCATCGAGGTGAAGGCTCATCGGTTGGTTCTCCGTGGGCGGCTGTCGGACCGGTCGAATGGGCGGCCAGAGCGACGGCCCGGCTGTATACCGAGCAGTCGTCGGCGGCCGCAAGCCGGGTGGCCCATCGGCGGCCGAGGCATGGCAGAATCCGCCGTCGCAACCACCAGACGATAGCGAGCTTGAGACACCATGGCAGACGTCCTCTTCGTCCCCGTTTCCGAGAAGTCCACCGCCGCCGAGAGACAGCAGGCGTTCGAAAGGCTGCTCGCTGCGTTCGACCTGGCGCGGGTCGTCGAGGAGGGCGACAAGATCGCCGTCAAGACGCACTTTGGCGAGCACACCAACACGACGCACCTGTCGCCCGCGCTGGTCGGCGCCGTCGTGCGCCGGGTCAAAGAGGCGCAGGGCCTGCCTTTCCTGACCGAGACCTCGACGCTCTACAAAGGCCGGCGCTCGAACGCCCTCGTCCACCTCGAGCTCGCGCACGACCACGGCTTCACCTGGGAGGCGGTCGGCTGCCCGATAGTCATGGCCGACGGGCTGCTCGGCGACTCGGAGATCGAGGTCGAGATCAGCGGCGAGGTCTACGAGAGGGTCAACATCGCCCGCGACATCGTGCTCGCCGACGCGCTGGTGGTCGTCTCGCATCCGACCGGCCACATGGTCACCGCCGCGGGCGCCTGCCTGAAGAACCTCGGGATGGGCTGCGCGAGCCGCAAAGGCAAGCGGGCCCAGCACTGCTCACTCAAGCCGACGGTGGTCACCAAGCACTGCCGCAACTGCAAGGTCTGCAGGCGCTGGTGCCCGCAGGAGGCCATCGCCGAAGTGGACGGCCGAATCGTCATCGACCACGCGACCTGCATCGGCTGCGGCGAGTGCCTGGCGGTCTGCCGCCACGACGCGATCTCCATCGACTGGCGCACTGACTCCGAGGTGGTGCAGAAGCGCATCGTCGAGCACGCGCTGGGTGTCGTCAGCCGCAAGCGCGGCAAGTGCCTCTTCATCAACGCGCTCGTCGACATGACCTCCGAATGCGACTGCCTGGAGAAGAACCAGTCGCCGGTGATGGCCGACGTGGGCTTTGCGCTCTCGACCGATCCGGTGGCGCTCGACCAGGCGACGCTCGATCTGACCGCGCGGAGGGCGGGCAAGACCCTCGCCGAGCTGTCGCACCCGGCGCTCGACGCGACGGTGCAGCTTGCCCACGCGGAGAAGGTCGGCCTCGGCGAGCGCGGCTACCGGCTGGTGACGGTCGACTGAAAAGGGGGCGAGCTGGCCTCCGAGCGGTACCTCGCGAGGAAGGGAGCGCCGGTCATCACGGGGCTCGCCGGCAGCCGTGCGCGTCGCCCTCCCACCGAGAGAACCTTCCGTTCAAGCCGGCAGGAGTGCGCTGCCCTGAGCGCAAGGCCGCCAGGAGCCGAGAAATCGACACCGTCCCCGGCGGCCGGGACGCTCGACGGCCTCGAGCCCGGGCGGCCTACCCCCGCCTCTCCGAGGCTTTCCCGCACTTGCGCTAAGCTCGTCTGTGTCGACCAGCGGAAACACGTGAGCGGGCTTCGCGGCCCGCGTCGGGAGCGGCGATGCGAACCACGAACGTGTTGCGGACAGGCCGGGTGGAAGCCAGCATCCCCTGCAAGGTCGTCTCGCCCGAGTCGAGCTCCAGCGCGCAGCTCACCAGCTTCGCGGTCGATCTGCTCGCGCTCGTGTTGCAGCCGGGCGTGGTGCGCGAGGGCGACCCGGTCAAGGTTCGCGTGGAGTTGGGCGGTGAGACCTTCGAGATCGACGGCATGGTCGCCAACCTCGCGCAGGCGGCCGAGGGTCTCGAGCGCTGCAAGGTGCGCGTCGCGGACAGGTCGGCCCGGCAACGCAACGTCGCCCTCGAGCTGCTCGAGCGCGTCCTGCAGAGCCCGGCGCCCGGACGCCGGCGCTGCCCGCGGGTTGAGAAGCGCATCGGCGTCACCTGTGTCGGCGACGAGCAGTTCGAGGCGAGCATGGTCAACGTCTCGCGCGAGGGCCTGGCTCTCGAGGGCCGGCTGCCCATCAAGCGGGGCGACGTTATCGAGGTGCGCATCGCGCCGCTGGCCTTCCCGCATAGCCTCGAGCTGCCGGGCACCGTGGTCTACGTGCGCAGGCTCTCGGATACCGAGTCGCGCGCGGGCGTGCGCTTTGAGGGCCTCGACGAGCGCCAGCGCGAGGTGCTCGACGCGTACATCCGGCTGCTGATGCGCGGCAAGTAGCGCTGTCGCTCGACGTGCAGCGCGCACCCGCGCGTGCGGCGAGCCAGGGCTCGGTACCAGGCTGCCAACGGCGGTTGCGATCGCTTCCACTCGCCGCCGGCGAAACGCGGCGGGCCGTGATGGCCGCCGGAGCCCCCGACGAGCAGAGGTCGCCACTGGGTCGGCTCCCGAAGCCGCCGGCGCCGCCTTCTCCGGGCATCGGCGCCGCAACCAGGATCCTTTATAAGGAAGCGGCGGCCAGGTCGGCCGGGCGGGAGGCACCGGATGGCAGTGAGGATCAGCAAGAAGGCGGTGGGAACCGAGCTCGCGTTCGCAATCAACCCGTTGGTCAAGAGGTGGCTCGCAGGGCTCTCGGCCGACGACGGCGACGACGCGCCGGACTGGGACGCCTGGCGCGAGCGGCTCAAGGAGGCGGGCCGCCTGTTGAAGGTGGGTCCGGTCGAGGTCGATCGCGCCGTGCTCGAGCAGCGCTTCGCCTGCGTGCCCGAGAGGTGCTCGCCGTCGCAGACGCGCGGCAAGTCGAAGTGCTGCTGCACCGACCTCGAGGTCGAGCTCACCCGGCTTGAAGGCAGGCATCTTGACCGCTTCGGAGAGCCGCTCACCGGCTACATGGCGCGCAAGGAGCCGCGGCTGGGGATCGCCCCGTCGTGCAAGGGCAAATTCTGGCGCGAAGAGGACCGCGCAGTGCTGTGCCGGCCCGACGGACGCTGCGTCTTCTCCCTGCGTGACGACCAAGGGCGCGTGCGCTGCCACCTGCACGCCTTCGCGCGCAAGCAGGGCGTGCCGCTCAGCGAGATCCAGCCGCTCACCTGCCGGGTCTTTCCTCTGCTGATCATCGTCCTCGGCCGCGGGAAGCTGGTCCTCTCGGTGCTCGCCAAGCACTCCTTCCGCGAAGTGGGCAGCCTCCATCCGCGCCGATTTCCGTGCCTGAGCGACCCGACCCTGCCGCCCATTTTCGAGTCGCTGAGCGCCGACCTCGACTGGATGTTCGGGCAGGGCTTCGCCGGCAAGCTCGCGCAATTGGCCACCGAGTAGCAAAGCGCGCGGCTCGCCCGGGGCGAGCCGTACTCTTCGACTCGAGGTTCGCTGCGCGGCAGCACTCGCCTTCGTCCCGGCCGCCGGGATAGCGCACCCCTCTGCCCGATTTTTGGACGGGCGCATAGCGATGCGCCCCTACCATTCCGCGACCGATCGCTTCGGTTCCGGGCGACGCCCCATGGCGAAGGTGACCGCCGCTGTTCGCCGCGAAGACGCCCGCGATGCGGCGCGGGCGCCGTGGACCCCGGCTCGCAATCGACTCTCAGTCTTTCGTGGGTGCCGCGCCGTGAAACCAACGATGGAACGCAACCTTGATGGTCGCCGCGAAGTGCGCTCCTCTAAGTTTGGTGGAAGGCCCGTCTCTTGCCTGTCCCACGAGAATCCCGATGCCTTTGGAGGAACCATGAACGCGCGTTTCGTCTCCCCAATCGCCCTCTTCGCCGCACTCGCCCTGGTGGCCTGCAATCCGCCGGCGAGCGAAGAGAACCCGAAGGCTGACCCGCCGCCCGAGCTCGAGACCGCTCGCTCGACATTGGCGCGAGTGACGACGCCGGCGCCCGAGGCCGACGTGCTCGAGCTGGTGCGCGGCAACAACGGCTTCGGCGCCGACCTGCTCTCACGGGTACGCGAGCCGGGCGAGAACCTGCTCATCTCGCCGGTGAGCATCCAGGTCGCGATGGGGATGACCTTCGCCGGCGCGCGCGGCCAGACCGAGACCGAAATCGCCCGGGCGCTGCGCTTCACCCTGCCGCAGAGCCGGCTCCACCCGGCGTTCGGCACCCTCGACCTCGCGCTGCGCAGCCGCGGCGAAGGTGCTCAGGGCAAGGACGGGCAGCCGTTCCGCTTGCGCATCTCCAACGCGGCCTGGGCCCAGCGCGGCTATCCCTTCGTGCCCGAATACCTCGACCTCCTCGCGCAGAGCTACGGCGCCGGGGTCAACCTGCTCGACTTTATCGCCGCGCCCGAGCCGTCGCGCCGGCTCATCAACGAGTGGGTCGCCTACGAGACCGAGGACCGGATTCGGGAGCTGCTCGCCGAGGGCAGCATCACTCCGGACACCAGGCTCGTGCTCACCAACGCTGTCTACTTCAACGCCGCCTGGGAGAAGCAGTTCGACGAGGCGGCGACGCGCCCGGGCACCTTCCACCTCGCCGACGGCACGCAGGCGCAGGTGCCGATGATGGCGCAGACCCAGCGCTTCAAGTACGCCGCCGGCGCCGACTACCAGGCGGTCGAGCTTCCCTACGACGGGGGCGAGCTCGCGATGCTGGTGGTGCTGCCTGCCGCCGGGCAGCTCGCCGCGTTCGAGCAGGCGTTCGACGAGGCGAAGCTCACCTCCATCGTGAGCGCGCTCGCCGTGCGCGAGGTCGAGCTGAAGCTGCCCAAGTTCGAGTTCGAGTGGAAGTCGAGCTTGAAGGAGGCGCTGGTGGCGATGGGCATGCCGACCCCGTTCACGCCCGCCGCCGACTTCACCGGAATCAGCCCGAGCGGCAACCTGGCCATCTTCGACGTGGTCCACCAGACCTTCATCGCGGTCGACGAGTCGGGCACCGAGGCCGCCGCGGCGACCGCGGTCATCGTCGGCGAAACCTCGGTCCCGGTGACCGTGCCGATGTTCGTCGATCGTCCCTTCTTCTTCGCCATTCGCGACGTGGCGACCGGCGCCGTGGTCTTCCTCGGCGAAGTCCTCGATCCGAGATAGCGGGGCGGGCGCGATGGCGACGCCGGGCCCGGAGTGCCGCAGCAACGTGCGGCGCTTCGGGCCTTTCGCATTTGCGGGCTTTGGTCCGGTCGGTCGGCACGGAGGCTGTCCCCAAGGCCCTGCGCGCGGCTTGGAAGGCGAGTATCGTCGCTTTCCCAAAGCGCTCTCCACAGCGGAGGGCTGCCGGCCAGCGGCCGGCGTAAGGCAAGAGGTGGGTCATGGTGAAGAGCCGGCTCGTCGCAGTCGTGGCGCTGTTTGCGTTTTTCGGTTTCGGTTGCGGGGGCGGGACGACCGAGGAGACGGCCGACCCGTGCCAGGAGGTCTCCTGCGGCGAACACGGAACGTGTGTCGTCGAAGACGGCGAGGCCGCCTGCGATTGCGAAGAGGGCTACCTGGCCCAAGGGCTCTCCTGCCTGTCCGAGTCGGACCCGTGTTCCGGGGTGAAGTGCGGCGGCCATGGGACCTGCGTCGCCACCGGCGGCTCGGCGGCCTGCGAGTGCGAAGAGGGCTATCAGGCCGACGGGCTCTCCTGTGTCGCGGAAGCCGGCCCCTGTGCCGGAGTCAGGTGTAGCGGCCACGGCACCTGTGTCGCCGAGGGCGAGCTCCTCGCCTGCGAGTGCGACGGGGGCTATGTGGCCAGCGGGCTCGCCTGCTATGCCGAATCGAGCCCCTGCGAAGGCGTGACCTGCAGCAACCACGGCACTTGTGTCGCCGAGGGCGGGACCGCGGCCTGCCAGTGCCACGAGGGCTATCAGGCAGAAGGACTCTCGTGCGTCGCGGCGGCCGGCCCGTGTGCCGGAGTCACCTGCAGCGGCCACGGCACCTGCGCCCCCGAGGGCGACGAGGCCGCCTGTGAATGCGACGAGGGCTACGTCGCCGACGGGCTCGCGTGCGTGTCGGAGTCGGGCCTCTGTGCGGACGTGACCTGCAGCGGCCACGGCGCCTGCGTCGACGACGGCGAAGAGGCGGCCTGCGAGTGCGACGAGGGCTACGTCGCCGACGGGCTCGCCTGCGTCTCGGAAGGCGGCGCCTGCGCCGGGGTGACCTGCAGCGGCCACGGCGCCTGTGTCGATGACGGCGAGGGCGCGGTCTGCGAGTGCGACGAGGGCTACGTCGCCGACGGGCTCGCCTGCGTCTCGGAAGGCGGCGCCTGCGCCGGGGTGACCTGCAGCGGCCACGGCGCCTGTGTCGATGACGGCGAGGGCGCGGTCTGCGAGTGCGACGAGGGCTACGTCGCCGACGGGCTCGCCTGCGTCTCGGAAGGCGGCGCCTGCGCCGGGGTGACCTGCAGCGGCCACGGCGCCTGTGTCGATGACGGCGAAGAGGCGGTCTGCGAGTGCGACGAGGGCTACGTCGCCAGCGGGCTCACCTGCGTCTCGGAGGGCGGCGCCTGCGCCGGGGTGACCTGCAGCGGCCACGGCGCCTGTGTCGACGACGGCGAGGAGGCGGTCTGCGAGTGCGACGAAGGCTACGTCGCCAGCGGGCTCACCTGTGTGCCCGAGGGCGGCGCCTGCGCCGGGGTGACCTGCAGCGGCCACGGCGCCTGCGTCGACGACGGCGAGGGCGCGGTCTGCGAGTGCGACGAGGGCTACGTCGCCAGCGGGCTCACCTGCGTCTCGGAAGGCGGCGTCTGCGCCGGCGTGACCTGCAGCGGCCACGGCGCCTGCGTCGACGACGGCGAGGGCGCGGTCTGCGAGTGCGACGAGGGCTACGTCGCCAGCGGGCTCACCTGCGTCTCGGAAGGCGGCGTCTGCGCCGGCGTGACCTGCAGCGGCCACGGCGCCTGCGTCGACGACGGCGAGGGCGCGGTCTGCGAGTGCGACGAGGGCTACGTCGCCAGCGGGCTCGCGTGTCTCTCCGAGTCCAACCTCTGCGCGGGTGTGACCTGCAGCGGCCACGGCCAATGTTTCGACGACGGCGGGGAGGCCGTTTGCGAATGCGACGAGGGCTATGTCGCCGACGGTCTCGCGTGTCTGTCCGAGGCCGCCATCTGCGCTGGGGTGACCTGCAGCGGCCATGGCACCTGCGTCGTCGACGGCGCCGAGGCCTCGTGCGAGTGCGACGAGGGCTACTTCGCCGAGGGAACCGAGTGCGTCGAGGAATTCAGGAGGCGCGTGTGGTGGTGGTTGCGCTGAGGCGCTGAGGACAGTCGATATCCAAGCGATCGGTCGCAGGCTGGCAGGGCGCATGGAGATGCGCCGTCGAGGAATCGAGCAGAGGCGCGGGCCCTCCCTCCTGCCGGCACGAAGGTCGGGCCTCCGATCGCTATGCCGCCGCGATCCGAAGGCCGGCCCTCGCGGAAGCGGTTCCGGCCCGACCGGTTCAGGGAGGACTCGGCGCCGGCTCGCAGGCTTCGGTTTCGGCCTTGTGCCCCGGCAGTGTTAACCTTCTGAACTTCATGGAAGGCATGGGCTCACGCGCCCACTGGACCACCAAGGAGCCAAAGCATGGCTGGCCCGCACAAGCCACCGTACGGCACCCGAGATCCCCGCCTGGCGCGCACGCCGCTGCCGAAGTCGCGTCCCACACCGCCGCCTGCCGAGCCGGAGCTGGACGACGAGGAATCGGCGATGCCGGAGCGGACCATCGTCGCTGCCTTGGCCCCAGTCGAGTCCTTCCCGCCGAAGTCGAAGCCGGCGGCTTCGCCGTCGCAGGCCCAGCAACGCCCGCGGCCTACTCCTCCCCGCGCCGAGCCAGGGGGCGAGAGCCAGGCGGCCGAAGAGGCTTCCAGCGAGGCGGCCAAGCTGGTCCCGAGCGCAGGCGGGGCCGCTCCTTCGGCCGGCGAGTTGGAGAGGCTGCGCGACATCCTCTTCGGCCAGCAGACGCGGGAGGCCGAGCAGCGCCTTGCTGACGTCGAAAGCGGGCTCGAGGCTCTCCGTCAAGAGCTGACGGACGCGATGGCCAAGGAGATCGAGGAGGCCGCCGCGAAGCTGCGCGGTGAGCTCTCCGCTCTCTCCGACGAGCTTGCCGATGCGCGCGGCGAGGCCGAGCAGCTTCGCCAGAAGCTCGAGAAGACCGAGGCCGAGCTCTCCAAGAAGCTCCAGGCCGCCGAGTCGGCGGCGCGGGAGCGGGACGACGAGCTGCAGCAGACCCTGGCCGCGCTGGCCACGGAGATCGAGGAGAAGACGGTCTCGCGCCATGAGCTCGGGCACCTGCTGCAGGACCTCGGGCAGCGGGTTCGCGGCAAGGGCAAGTCCGGCTCCTAGCTCGCTCGGCCGCACCGGACACCAAGCCCTCGTCGAGCTGGCGCTGCTGCGGGCTCGCGGGCAGCGCCAGCACCGGCACGCCCGCCATTCGCCTGCCCACTTCCCCGGCGGGGAATGGCATGATTCGCGGCCGGTTCGACCGTCGCTGACAGGCAGGCGTCGCCCTCCGACCGACCGGGGCGAACCCGCGCTCGGTTGCAGCGCACTCAACGAGCCGCCCGACACACCAAGCCACCACTCAAGGACCGGAAGGTACCAATGAAGATCTCCCGAACGTCGATCCTCGCCCTGCTCGCCGGTGCGCCGCTCGCGCTGCCTGCCTGCCAGCATGCGCCGCCACCCGCTCCGAAGGTCGTCGAGCCGGTCGCCGCGCCTGCACCGGAGAAGCCGAAGCCTACCTTCGACCGCATCGATCGCACCGCGTTCAACCGCGCCGCCGTCCGGCTCAACCTGCCGCTCTACTGGTCGGCCGACAGCAACTCCAACGGCACGGTCGAGCCCGAGGAGATCGTCGGCCTGCTCTTCTATCCGTCGCAAGGCTGGTGGGTGCAGGACGGCGTGTTCACCGTGGAGTTCGAGGCCGCCTACGAGCAGCTCGTGAAGTGGGCCGACGCGCCGCCGCTGCCCGAGGTGATGACCCCCGAGGAGCGCCAGCGCCGCACGCTGGTCATCGCCGACCTCGACGAGGGGCGCGCCACGCTGATCCACAACGACCTGAGCGGGCTCTCGGAGGGCGAGAAGAGCTTCGTGGGCCACATGCTCGAGGCGGCGCTGCTCGTCGACGAGCTCTACGCGGCGCAGAACGGCCTCGACGCCATCGGCTCGAAGCTCGCCGAGGACGCGTCGAGCCGGAGCCTGGTGCGGCGCAACTGGAGCGCGCAGTGCGTGGCGCCGAAGACCGAGAAGGATCCGGCCTGCTCGGCGCTGCTTCATCCGGAGAAGGTCCCGGTCGGCGTCTATCCGGCCGAGTTGCAGGGCGACGACACCTTCTGTCAGACGCTCGGCAAGCACCCGGAGGCCAAGGCGCTTCTGAGCCCCTTCACCGTGGTGCGCCAGGAGGCCGAGAAGCTCGTCGCCGTCGGGCTGCCGCAGGCCTGGGGCGAGAAGATGCAGGCGGTCGCCGCCAAGCTGCGCGCGGCCGTCGAGGCGATGACCGATCCGTCCGAGGAGCCGCTGCGCGCCTACCTGCGCGCGGCCGCGCAGAGCTTCACCGACAACAACTGGGAGCCGGCCGACGAGGCGTGGTCGAAGATGAACGCCCAGAACTCGAAGTGGTACGTGCGCGTCGGGCCGGACGAGGTCTACTGGGAGCCCTGCAGCCAGAAGGCCGGCATGCATCTCACCTTCGCGCGCATCAACCCCGACTCGCTGCGCTGGCAGGAGAAGCTGACGCCGGTGCGGCAGGAGATGGAGGCGTCGCTCGCCAAGCTGATCGGCAAGCCGTACAAGGCGCGCAAAGTCACCTTCCACCTACCCGACTTCATCGACATCGTCTTCAACGCCGGCGACGACCGCGACCCGATGGGCGCGACCATCGGCCAGAGCCTGCCGAACTGGGGCCCGGTGGCCAACGAAGGCCGCGGGCGCACCGTGGCGATGAGCAACCTCTACGCCGACCCCGACAGCCTGACCAACCGGCGCATCCAGGCCTCGGCGCTGCTGTCGCAGGAGTCGATGGGCGCCTTCAGCGACTCGGCGCAGCCCGGCCTGCTCTCGACCATCCTCCACGAGGCCGCGCACAACCTCGGCCCCGCGCACGAGTACAAGGTGAAGGGCAAGACCGACGACCAGGTCTTCGGCGGGCCGCTCGCCTCGACGATGGAGGAGCTCAAGGCGCAGACCGCGGCGCTCTGGTACGTCGACCTGCTCGTGAAGAAGGGGGTCATCACCGAGCAGGAGGCGCGCGAGACCTACGGCGACAGCATCTTCTGGGCGCTCGCGCACATCGCGCGTGGCATGTACGACGGCGCGGGGCGGCCCAAGCCCTACAGCCAGCTCGCAGCCATCCAGGTCGGCTTCCTGATGAACGAGGGCGCCATCACCTTCGACGCGGAGATGATGGCGGCCAACGGCGCCGACAAGGGCGCCTTCACGCTGCACTTCGACAAGATGCCCGCGGCGGTCGAGAAGCTGATGAAGGTCGCCGGGCAGCTCAAGGCCAAGGGCGACAAGAAGGGCGCCGAGAAGATCGTCAAGACCTACGTGGACGGCAAGCTGGTGCCGTTCCAGGAGATCACCGAGCGCGTGCTGCGGCTGCCCAAGGCCAGCTTCGTCTACTCGCTGGATCTCTAGCGAGAATCGGCTTTCTATCGCGCATCCGCGCGAGGCGGGGACCGCCGCCGTCCCGGCGGCCTGCGGCGCACGAAAAAGAGGCGCTGAAGCGAGGCCGAGAAGGATTTCTCGACCGATCTTCACTCCAGACCGATGTCTCGAAAGCGCGGCCTCCGGGGACGACCCGGGGGCCGCGCTTTCTCGTCTGCGATGGACGCGCGGAAACGCGCTTACGGCAGCAGCTCAGGATGGGCGGCGCGGATTTCGTCCTCGACGAGCTGTCGCACCCGCGTCGCAACGCTCGCCATCTCCTGCGCCTCCATGTCGCTGATCCTGCCGGCCGCCTGATAGCCGCCGATGTTGCGCTTCTTGCGGAAGGCGTCGAGCTGGCGCACGAGTGCCTGGGGCGCGTTGATGGTGAAAGTCAGCGACTGGAGAATCCGATAGTGGTGGGCATCGCGGGTCGCGCGATAGCCCGAAGCGGCGAGCGCAGCAGTAGCCGCCTGGAGCGCTGCGTTGTAGGCGATATTGAACTTCCAGTCCGCGCTCAGACCAGGCGTTCCGCAGTCGTGCAGATTCCGATCGCTGAGACCAAGGAGATCGGCGATCTCCTCGCGGCTCGCAACATGCTCACTCAGCCAGCCGTTCTTGAGCCAATCGCGCAAGCTCACGGTCGCTTCCTACCAAGAAGGTCTTTGGACCGGCAAGGACCCGCTCGATGAAGTGCTGACGGGTGCGTGCCTTCTCGCCAAACTCCGAGGCCGGATAGACCGTGGGGTTGATCTCTCGGGCCAGGCGCTCCTCAGCGACGCTCAAGGCGGCGACGCTTTCGGCAAACGAGGCTTCTCCGACGATGAGGACGTCTACGTCGCTGTCTCGCCGCTCGTCGCCTCGCGCCACCGAACCGTAGATGAACGCGACGGCGACGCGGTCGCCAAGCGAGAAGAGAGCGTCCCGCAGCACGTCGGCGACGCCAGCCGTCTTGACCACCAGCCCGTGCAACTCGTGGAAGATGGGAGAGTCGCGATTGGCTTCGTAGTAGACCTGCCGGCCGCTTACGGTGCGGCGCAGGATGCCTACCTCGGTGAGCTCGATGAGCTCGCGCTGCACGACGCCCATCCCGCTTCCGGCGAACCGTGCGATGCGTCGCAAGTGAAACGACTCGCCGGGATGGCCATAGGTCAAGGCCAATACGGCCCGACGAGTCTTGCCGAAGAGCGTCGAGGCGAGATCGCGTGGTGTACCCATAGTGGGTGCAATTGTACTCATTATGGGTGCAGTTCGCCTTCCTCAGGCCTCGCCGCAAGTGGAACGTTTGCGGACTTGGAGCCGTGAGGCCAGCCCGTCCGCTGGCTAACGAGCAAGTCGAGCGCTTGATCGAGATGCCGTTCATGGCGCTCGAACTGACAAGTGTGGGGTCCGCAGGCGCAGCGCGCCGCTCACGGCGCGCCGCAGCGGTGCCTGAAGGTGCAAGAGACGAAATGCATTGCGCCATTTTGTGGCGGAGGCCAGGCCCAACCGCATTGCATTGCGTCTTTTCGTGGCCCGGGTCAGGCAGGAGGTCGATCGGGAGCGCGAAGTTGAACAAATCGCTCACCTCGACCCGTTCCCGAAGGGCATTTTTGCCCGAGATCGTCCGCTCGAACGCAATCGATTGCGTTCGGGCCTGGCCTCGCGCCGGGCGGGAACGCTCTGCATTGCGTCTGCGCCTGGCCCTGGCTGCCCGGAGCTCGATTCGACGAGTTCCTTCTGGAGGTGGCGGGCGGAACGCACCGGGTTCGGAAGCCGATACAACGGCCGAAACCTCGCCCGTCGAGCCAGCCGCCCGGCGGGCACCTTTCGCTCCGGCTCCAAGCCGTTCGAGCGAAGCGCAGCCGACCCTCTCCACCTTGATTGGAAGGCGCCCGAGCCTGGAGCGCCGGAAAGGATGAGGAATGCGGCTCATGGCAATCCTGGCCGTCCTGGCTTGGGCTCCGGCGGCTTGGTCGCAGGCAGACGAGAGCCCGACGAGAGGGGCCGACGGTGGGCAGTCGGGCGCAAACGGCTGCCAGCCGGGAGCGCGGGTGTGCCAGCCGAGGACCGGGCAGGGGACCGGGGGCGCAGGCGAGCAGGGCGACGAGGAGAGGGCCGGCGAGCAGCCGGACAGCAGCGCCTCCGAGCGCGACGCGACGAGCCGGGAAGGCCCCGGCGGCGCCGGGGCGCGAGAGGACGCGGACCAGGCCCCCGACGGCCTCGGCACCGATCCGGATGACGGAGACTCGGCCGACGATGGGCTCGACGAGGGCACCGGCGGCTCGGGCGTCGAGAGGGATGACGAGCGCGGCGCCGACGACGGCGAGCGCGAATAGCTCGACCTGATCGCGAGCCCCGCGGGCGCCTCCTCGAAACGAGGAGGCGCCTGCTTTCCAGCCCGAAGACCCTTCTTGCCTTGTGTTCGAGCCTGCGGCCGGGTCAGTCTCTTCGCGCACTCGGCGGGCGGGCGCGACCGGCGTCGGAGACAGGCATGCGACGACTGGTGATTCTCGACTTCGACGGGACGATGACCGACGCCGAGGCCGAAGGGCGCCCATTTCGCGAGGGCTACCTCGAGGACCTCGCGGCGCTGACCGGCCGCGCGCTGCCCGAGGTGCTCGGGATGGCCGAGCGCTTCGAGGCCGAAGTGCTCGCCGATCCTCAGCAGTACGGGTGGCTGTGGAAGGGCAGCATCGTCGCGCCGGCCTGCGTAGATCCCTACCTGCGGATGATGCCGGTCGCCCGGAAGATCCTCGATGCCTGCGGCGCGATCAGTAACGAGGCCGACCGCTCGCGGCTGCTCGAGGACGTGCTCTTCAAGTACAACTACCGCAAGACGGTGCGAGCCTTCCGGCCCCACGCGGCCGAGGCGCTCGCCGCCCTCGAGCCCTTCGACACCTGGGTCGTGACCAACGCCCACGTCGAGCCGGTGAAGGCGAAGATCGCCGAGCTCGAATCGCAGCTCTCGGCGGCGGGTTCGGGCTCTCTTGCCTGGCTGCTCGAGAAGGTCCGGGGGCGCGCGCAAAAGCAGGTCGTAGACGACAGCTTCGATGCGGTCCCGCGCGAGCTCTTGCTGCCTGGTCTGAGTCGCTCGGTGCTGGCGCGCAGGCCTCACTATCGCGCGTTGCTCGACGAGCTGCGCGGCAAGCTGCCGTGGGAGCAGGTCACGGTCGTCGGGGACATCTTCGAGCTCGATCTCTCGCTGCCGTTGATGCTCGGCGCGCACGTCGTCCTGGCGGCCAACCGGTTCACGCCCGACTACGAGCGCGCCTTCGTCAAGGCGCACCCGCGCGGCCACCTCGTCGAGGACCTGCGCGCGATTCGCGAGGTCGTGATGCGCTAGCCCCGGCCGCGCGCCGAGAGCGGAGTCGGGAGGCGCGTAACCTCGATGGCGCGAGGCGGGACCGCCGCCGCTACGCCCGCTCGAGCGACCGATGCCGTCATCGACGTTCAGACGGCTCCTCTCCAAGCCGGCCGCGGGCGCCGAAGCCACCGGTATCGCGAACCCGCAATCCTCCAGTCGCGGCGAGGGGTTACGCTGTTATTGAACACGCGCCTCCCATTTGGCGACGGCCACGGGAACCTCTCACAATGAGAGACGGTGACGGGGCCGGTTCCTTTGGCTCGCCAGTCCCTTCGTCGTGAACGGTCTGCGTATTTCAAACCTGGAGGGCTTCCCTTTGAAGGTCTTCTTTCGCGGCATTCTTGCTCTGACCACCTTGACCGCGCTCCCCGCGCTGGCCAATCCCGAAGGCTTCCTGGCGATGTGCCAGCGCGACGGGCGCAATCTCATCAGCCGGCTCGAACGCAACAGCGATGGCCAGCGGGGCGTGGCGGCCTTTGCCGCGACCTGCATCGACGGTCCCCGAGCAGCCGAGATCAAGGGAATCGCCGGCTACGACCGGGTCGTGGCCTCGTACGAAAAGGCGAAGTCCATGGTCGCGCAGGCTGCGGCTGCGGAAGCGGCGGCGAAGGAACAGGCAGACGCCGCGACTCTGGCCGCTGGCCCCGGCGGAGACTCGAAGAGCGTACGCGAGCGCTGGTCGGCTCGGCCCGGACGCTGCCAGTCCCCCAAGGCTTGGGCTGAAGCGGCTGGAGTCGCCAGCGCCCCCACCAAGACCAAGGCGCGCATCGCCGGCCTCGAGGAGGCAGGGATCGCCGCCGCGCCGAACGTCCATCCGCGGCTGTTCGAGGGCAAGAGCAGCGCTGGTCGCTTCCCCGAGGACATGACTCCGGACGACCACCTCGCGCGACTTCTTTGCGGCCAGGAAATCGAGGGCATCGATCCGTTCTTCCGCGAGCGCGACGACATCTGGGGCTCGCAGTTCCTCGACGGCGACCCGCGGCTCGTCCTCGGCTGGTCGCTCGACTCGGCGTCTGAGCCGGACCGCACGCTGTACAGCGCGACGCTCGCCCACCACTGCTTTGGCGCCACCCAGTGGGACGTGAAGGAGGACTACCTGAGCTTTCTCTTCTGCGACGACGCACTCGGCTCGCTGCCGCCGGTCGCGGAGGTGAGCGCGGCGTTCGACAAGCGTTTCCCTGGCCGGGACTACGAGAAGGCGAACCTGACCTATGCCTACCGGCGCGCGTTCGAGGCGGCGGCGGAGATCCGCGCGGCGTTCGGGCAGATCGAGGCCAGGTATCCGCGGCTGAAGGCCCTCTTCCGGACGACGGCAGAGAAGGCGCGAGCGCGCTACGCCGAACGTCGGGCGAAGTACGCGGCCTACTACGAGGTGCTCGACCCCGTCACCGCGGCGTTCCTCCGCAATCCCGCGTCGAAGACTGCGCCGGGATGCGAAGCGCCGCTGCTCGCGCTCCGCGCCAAGCTCGCGCAGGAGCTCGGCGTGAAAGATGAAGCCGGCGTAGAGCAACTGAAGAGCGAGCACCCGGTGGGATTCCAGATCACCGAAGCCTTGGCGTACTGCTATCTCGGCCAGGGCAAGCGGGCCAAGGCATGGCTCGAAACGCAGTCGCTCGGTCGCAACCGGCGGGTCACCGAGGCCGAAGAGGTGACCCTCAGCCGCTGGGAGGCGCTGTCTGCCGCGCAGAAGGAGCTCGCCGGGCGCATCCAGGAGGAGGTCCCCTGCTACGGCAGGCACTACAACTCCCCGAGCCCGCCCAGCCTGTGGGTGACCCGGAAGCTGATCGACCTCGTTGCCGCAGCCGGGCCCTTCGAGCTGCGTGGGCTCGACGAGCAGAAGCCGGCGGTCGTCGCTTCGCTGAAGAAGACCGAGGATGGCGGGGCCGACCTCACCTTCAAGAAGTTTTCGCATCAGCGCAAATACCGCGACCAACAATGCCGCGAGACCGACCGCGTGCAACGCTTCGAATTCTTCGGGAACGGCATCCGGCCGGTCTATCAGCGCGAGTGCTGGCTGGTCGGGCCGGTGAAGACGCGGCGCGTGACCTACCAGGAGGAGCAGGCCCACCTCATGCCGGAGGACGCAGCCCTGGTAGAAGCCGGCGTGCAGCTCACCTTCGTGGTGAACCGCTCAGATGCCACCGATTCCGCCCTCTCGGACCTCTTCCCAGCCAAGGAAGGGAAGGCCAAGGCGCGGATGCTCTCGGGCTTCCGGCTGAAGCAGTAGGGCGGCTCGCTCGACCGGTTCGGCCCCTCGCCGGACCGGTCGAAGATCCAAGGGTGCTTCGCTCGGCCTGATTCGCGACGCCTCTGAGCTGGCGGTGGTCACCGACCGGCGACGGGGAAGCCGGAGCGCCAGCCTTCGTGCTGGCAGCCCGCCGTCTCGGGGTACCAGATACAAGAGCCCTTCGACTCCGAGGCTCCCGCTGGTCGCCTCTACGCTCGGGGTGACGGGGACCGGGCTCTCGACTGACGGCCCCCGCGATGTTCCTCGAGGCTGGGCACGAGCGTTTGGTCGATGAGGAGGCCATCACTGGCTCCTTCTCTTCCCGCCCGAGCGCGGGCGAGGAGCCCCCCTCTCCCTCGCGCGCGTGTGGTTTTTCGGGAATCGGCTCTTCGTTCGAGGGAGGGTCAGGCAAGGGCCTGGAGCGGTGCTTTCGAGGTGAGCGGGCGGCGAGCCGAGGCGCTTCGGCTCCCGTCGAAGCTCTCGCGGCTGATCCGCAGCGAGCACCCGCCCAGAGATCCATCGGGCCGGCCGTCCGTTTCACCCGGCTCGAACCCGGGATTTCTCGCGCGGTATGCTGACCGCAATTCCCCTTCAGAATCGGAGCCGTCAATGCGATCGGTCCTTCGTTCCGCAGGATTCATCCTGGCCGCGGTCCTCGCCACCTCTGCGTCCGCTGCCGACGCGCCGCGCGGGTCGTTCTCCTTTCCGGCTGGCGAGACGGCGCTGCAGGTCCGCCCGGCCGAAGCGCCGATGAGCCTGACCGCCTCGGACGGCACGGGCCTGCGCCTGGTGAAGATGACCGGGCGGGCCGTGGTCGAGGAGCCGCTCGCGTTCACCGAGCTGCACCTCTCCTTCGAGAACCCGCAGGACCGGACCATCGAGGGCCACTTCCGCATCACCCTGCCCCAGGGCGCGACCATCAGCCGCTTCGCGATGAAGATCGACGACCGTTGGCAGGAGGGCGAGGTCGTCGAGAAGCAGGCCGCACGGCGGGCCTACGAGGACTTCCTGCACCGGCGCCAAGACCCGGCGCTGCTCGAGCAGGCCGCGGGCAACGAGTTCGGCGCCCGCGTCTTCCCCATCCCGGCGCGCGGGGTCAAGGAGCTCGTCGTCTCCTACTCACAGGAGCTCACCAGCACAGCCGAGCCCTACGTCTTGCCGCTGCGAGGCCTCCCGGAGCTCGGCGAGCTCGACCTCAAGGTCATGCAGGCGGGCAACAAGCCGCTCGAGCTGAAACGCACCCGCTTCGTGCCCAGCAAGGACCTCGTCTTCGAGCCCAAGCACGCGGCGGGGCGCTCTGGCCTGAGGCACGCGAACCTCGCGGTGGCGCGGGTCGCGCCGCTCGCCTCGTCGGAGCCCGACGCCGTCGAGTCGCTGCTCGTCTTGGTCGACACCAGCGCCTCGCGCGCGCTCGGCCTCGGTGAGCAGGCCCGCCTCGTCCAGCAGCTCGCCGAGGGTCTCGCCCGGGGCGGCGGCGCCGAGGTCCCGCTGCTCGTCGGCCTCTTCGATCAGACGGTGGTGCCCATCTTCGACGGCAAGGCCGGCGGGTTCGGCCAGAAGGAGGCCAAGGCGATCACCTCACGGCGCGCGCTGGGCGCGTCGGACCTCGGACGCGCGCTCGCCTGGGCGCGTGAACAGGCCGAGAAGAGGAAGCTCAAGCGCGTCCTCCTCCTCAGCGATGGCGTGGCGACCGCGGGCGCGATCGAGGGCGACGAGCTGCTCGCGGCGACGCTGCGCCTCAAGCGCGCCGGGGTCGAGCGGCTCGACGCGATCGCTGCCGGCGGAATCCGCGACGACGCGCTGCTGCGTCGGCTCGTGACCGCCGGGCTGGCAAGCGACGGCGTGGTCGCCGACGCGGCCGAGGGCCTGGCGTGCATCGGCGAACGGCTGACCAAGGCGACCCGCTCGAACCTCGAGGTGAAGGTGGCCGACGCGACCTGGTACTGGCCCAAGCGGCTCGACGGGGTCCAACCGGGCGACGAGGTCCTCGTCTACGCCGAGCTTCCGCCCGGCAAGCCGATGCGGGTGAGCATCGGCGGCAGCCCGGTCAAGGTCGGCGAGCTGGTCTCGGTCGACCGGCCGCTGCTCGAGCGCGCCGTGGTCCAAGCGAAGATCGCCAGCCTGCTGCACAAGCGCGACGTCGAGGCCGACGGCAAGGAGCAGAGGGCGAAGCTCCAAGAGGAGATCGTTGCCCTCTCGGTCAGCCACCGCGTCCTCAGCCCCTACACCGCGCTGCTCGTGCTCGAGACCGAGCAGGACTACGCGCGCTTCGGCATCGATAGGAAGGCGCTGGCCGACATCCTCACCGTGGACCACGACGGGCGCCTCGCGCTGACCAAGCGCGGGCCCGAGAGCCTCACGGCGGTAGCCACGCGGACCCAGAGGGCGTCGGACGCCAAGGACGGCAAGCCGAAGAAGAAGGTGGCGTCGGCTGCCTCCGAAGAGACGCTGGGGGCAGAGCCGTTCGGCGACGCGCTCGCCGACGGCGAGGCGGAGAAGAAGGCCGAGGCCGCGCCGCGGGCCGAGAGGGATGCCGCCAGGGAGCTGGAGCTTCCACAGCCGAGCAGCGCCGCGCCGGCAGCGCCGATGGAAGAGAGGGCCGACAGGATGGTGGCGCCCGAGGCGCCAAGCGCTGCGACAGCAGGCATGACGGGCATGGCACCGCAACGGCGCCGCTCGGCAACCTCCGACACGCGGATGCGGCGACTGCCCGTCCAGGACCAGCCACCTCGGGGCTCCGATCCCTACGTCGGCAAGTTCAAGGAGGTGATGAGCGCGATCGCGCGGTCGCAGCAGAAGGCGGCGATCACCGCGGCCATCGGCTGGCGCGAAGAGGACCCGGGCGACGTGATGGCGCTCGTGGCGATGGGCGAGGCCTTCGAGGCGGCCGGCGAGCTCGAGTCGGCGGCGCGCGCCTACGGCTCGATCATCGATTTCTTCTCCGGGCGCGCCGACCTGCGACGGTTTGCCGGCCAGAGGCTCGAGCGCCTGGGCCGCGGCATTGGGCTCGAGCTCGCCGCCGACACCTACGCGAAGGCGGCGCAACAGCGGCCCGATCACCCGGCGAGCCATCGGCTCTTTGCCTTCGCGCTGCTGAAGCAGGGCGAGCCGGCCAAGGCCTTCGAGGCGATGCTCGTCGCCCTCAAGCAGCGCTATCCCTCAGGCCGCTTCGCCGGCGTCGATCAGATCCTGCGCGAGGACCTGGGGCTCATCGCCGCGGCGTGGATCAAGAAGGAGCCGGGCAAGCGGGCCGAGATCCTGAACCGAGTGCAGGCGGCGGGCGGCGTCGTCGAGGACAAGCCTTCGCTGCGCTTCGTGCTCAACTGGGAGACCGACGCGAACGACGTCGACTTCCACATCTACGACGCCCGCGGCGGGCACGCCTACTACAGCAACCGGGAGCTTCCGAGCGGCGGCAAGCTCTACGCGGACGTGACCACCGGCTATGGGCCGGAGTGCTTCACCATCCGCCTGCCGAAGGGCAAGCGCGCCGGACCGTACAAGCTGCAAGCCCACTACTACTCGCGCGGTCCGATGGGCTACGGCATGGGCAAGCTCCAGATCATCGACCACGACGGCAAGGGCGGCCTCAGCTTCGAGGAGCGGCCGTTCGTGGTGATGGTCGACGGGGCGTACCTGGATCTCGGGAGCGTGCGCAACTAGGGCCTGTTGTGAAGGGGCGACAAGCGGTCGGCAACGACGAGCCGAGCTTGCGAGGGCGGGGTCGAAGCCACCCTCGACAAGCCCGGCGCACTCTCCGAAGCTCCTCGGTCCTCGAGCAGCGCCCGGTCCGAGACCACTGTTGCCTGTAGACCAACGCCTTGGAACGACCAGCCGCCCGCGTTGTCGCCGCGTGGCACCGAGGCCTAGCCTCGCGCCGCACTGCAAACGGAAGGAGCGCGCAATGGCAGACACCAGCAAGCCGGTCTACAAGCTCGAAATCGGCGACCCGGCGCCGGACTTCACGTTAATCGGGACCGAGGGCGGGGCCGGCCGCGGCAAGGGCTACCGCGAGTACAAATTGAGTGAATGGAGAGGCAAGAACGTGGTGCTGGCCTTCGTCCCGGCCGCGTTCACCCCTGTCTGAACGGCGCAGATGCCTTCGTACGAGGGGCAGCTCCCCGAGTTCACGAAGCGCAATGCCCAGGTCGTGGGCATAAGCTGCGATTCGCATTTCTCCAACGAGGCATGGGCCAAGTCGATAGGAGGGCTCAGCTATCCGCTGCTCTCCGACTTCTGGCCCCACGGCAAGGTCTGCGTCGACTACGGCGTGCTGCGGCCGGGAGGCGTCTGCGAGCGCGCCATCTTCGTGGTCGATGGGGCCGGGGTGATTCGGTACATCGACATCCACGACATCAACGAGCAGCCACCGGCAAAGGAGATCCTCAAGGCGCTCGACAGGCTGCAGTGATCGTTGGGAGGCCCGGTTCACCCTGAACGCTGCTCCCGTCCGCCTCAGCGGGCGGGAGCCGAGTCGAAGGGGCTCCACGGCGCTTGCGAAGTCGCTCACTCCCGTCACTCTGAATCCACCGACCTTGAGTTCGATCGCTGTGCGGCGATCGACGGCGACCAACGAGAGACGAGCTCTGGCTCGATTTCTGGCCGGGCGCATTGCGATGCGCCCGTACCAACCTGCGGCCGGTCTAGAGGTGCGCCCCGGGTTCCGGCCCGGCCTGCGGCCGGTTCGCCCATGTGAGGGCGCGCCGATGCCGGCCTCGGGCCTATCGGTGCGTCCAGGCGGTGGCGCCGCTCGGGCCCGTCAGATCGATCTCGTAGAACCCTTCGGTCCTGCCGCTCACCCAGGGCTCGTGTTGCGGCCCGCCCTCGGCCGAGGGCAGCACGTCGTTGTAGTTGCCGCCGCCCGAGACGACGTGCCCGGCGACGCGCAGGCGCGTCGGGGACCCGAGCTGCGAGCGCCGCACGCGGAAGGAGAGTGTGCGGCCCGAGTCGCTGCCGACCCAGAACTCGCGGCCCTCCTCGAAGCGCTGCTGGCGCACCCAGCCGCCGTTGTCCCAGCGGAAGAGGCCGTTCCAGGGGCCAGCGCCGTCGCCGGTGTCGCTGGTGCGCCGCACGGCGACGAGGTACCCGGCTTCGAAGGGGACGTTGGCGGTCTGGTTGTCGTAGGCCAAGCCCGCACGAGCGGCCGGGTTGGCGAACGGCGCGCTCGAGCCCTGCAGGTAGAGCATGTACGGTCGCACGCCTGAGGCCTCGAACGCGCTCGAGACGACGGCGACGTAGACGAAGTCCTCGTCCCAAGTCAGCGCGAAGCGCTCCCAGTCGGCGAGGGTGATGCCCGGCGTCACCTTGCTCGCCTCCGGCAGCTCGTCGTAGTCGGAGCTGCCGTCGAAGCTCGCCGCGGGCGTGAGCGCGACCCCACCCTCGAGCGCGAGCAGCTTCAGGTGGCTGAGGTTGACCCGGTTGAAGGCGCCTTCCCGCCCGCCCAGGCCCGCGGTGTAGGCCTCGAAGTGGCTGAACGCCGACATGTTGATCGAGCGCTCGTCGCCGTGGATGCGCACGCGGTAGGTCTTCGACGCGTCGAGCGTCGCGCGCAGGAAGGAGCTGTCGTGCCACTCCGACCAGCTCGCGAGGTGCGGCATGAAGAGCTGGCCCTCGGCGACCACGTCGCCGGAGGGCAGCTCCTCGACGCTCACCTTCTTCACCGCGCAGGTGACGCCGGTGTTGATGGGGCCGGCGCCGTTGCCGTAGACGAGCTGCAGCAGGTGCTCGCCGGTGAAGTCCGGGCGCAGGTAGTCGACGACCAGCTCGTGGCCCGCGTCGCCCCAGTTCTGGAAGTGGAAGCGGTCGTGCTCGACGACCGGGTCGCCGCCGGTGTTGCGGAAGTCGCGGGCGCTGACGATCCTCACCCGCGCCTCGTCGCGGCCCCAGAAGCAGCTCGGGCGCGAGCGCTGGGAGGCGTTACCGGAGGCGAGGAAGTAGGACTCGACCGCGTAGCAGCGGGTCTTCGAGAGGTGATCGCCCGAGGCGGGGTCGAGCCAGGTCCCCGCGCTCCCGGCGAGGTCGGCTGCCGCGAGCTGGCCGTCCCGGTAGACCCGGAAGGCGATGTCCGCGGCCGCCTCGCCGCCGGTGCCGAGCGCGAGCTTGAGCTTGCCGCCCTCGACGGCGATGGCGTCGATGGTCGGCGTCTTCGGCCCGAAGACGTTGCGCCAGGCGTCGGTGTCGGCGACGACGCGCATCGGCGCGCCGCTCTCGGTCGCTTCGGCCAGCGTGATCTCGAGGGTGTTCTTCTCGGCGAGCCCCTCGGCGGGCAGGAAGCCGGTGCCCGCGTCTGCGCCGTTGAGCTTGACCGAGCCGACCGTGTAGGCGCCTTCGTTGGAGTTGATCCTCTCCGGCAGGCGGACGACGACCGAGATGCGCCGGCCGCGGTAGGGGAAGTTGTTGAGGACGATCGAGTCGGCCCCGCCGAAGACCGAGTTGCGCAAATCGCGCGTCACGTAGGGCAGGAAGCGGATGCCCTGGGGCGAGGTCTCGAGGCCGAAGACGACCGACTGGACCATCGCCAGATAGCCGGCGACCGACCAGAGCTGGCGTTGCGAGTTGACCACTGGGCCGGAGGTCGCGCCCTCGTCGAGCCAGTTGGCGCCGGTGACCAGCTCGAAGTTTTCCATGTTCGAGAGGTTGAGCGCCGCGCCGCGCATCAGCGACCAGACGCAGTGGCTGGCCACCTTGTCGTTGCGCGCCGCGCGCGCCGCCTCGAGCCAGTAGGCGGTCACGAACGGCCAGAACGAGCGGTTGTGGTAGATGGCCGTCGCCTGCTGTTGTGGCCAGAGCGTCGGTGGTCCCTTGCCGGCGTGCGGATAGCTCGAGAGCACGTCTTTGGCCTGCGCCTCGTCGGCGACCCCGAGGAGGACCGCGAGCGCCGAGGCGAGCAGGTCGTAGCGGCGCGTCGGCGCCGGGTCGAGGAAGGTGGTCGAGAAGCTGCTGAAGAGCCCCTCCTCGGGCAGCCAGAAGCGGGCGCGGATGGCCTCGCGCAGCGTGTCGGCCCAGCCCTGGTAGCGGGCGCGGGCGGCCTCGTCGCTCTTCTCGGCGGCGAGCGCCGCGGCGACCGAGAGCGCGTGCAGGTGCAGCAGGTTCGTCGAGAGCGACTTCGACATGCCGATGTGGACGGTGTCGGCCGCGGTCCAGTCCGGATAGCTCTGCTCGCGCCAGTCGAGGAAGGACTGCTCGCCGGTGTAGAGGCCGTCGATCGGGTCGAAGACGACGAGCCGGTCATGCTCGACGGTGTTGCGCACCGCCTCGAAGGTCCGGTCGCGGAAGGCCGTGCGCTCGGCGCCGTCGAGGAAGTCGAGCAGGCGCGAGGCGCCGATCGCCCAGCTCACGCGGTCGCTGGAGACCGGGTAGCTGCCGCCGGTGCCGGTGTCCTGGACTATCTGCAGGTCGCCGCCTTCGCGGCGTTCGGAGAGCTTGAGCTCGAGGGAGTTGCGCGCCCGCGTCGGGTCGAGCGCGGCGAGCGCGAGGTCGACCGAGTAGGCGGTGTCGCGCGTCCAGACGTAGTGCCAGTTGCGGCCGGTCTCGAAGCAGCCGCCCGCCCCGCAGGCGACCGGCGCGCCGTCGTTGAACGCGCCGTCCCGGATGGCGTCGACCGAGTTCTCGCGCGCCTCTTCGACAGCGAGCGCGTAGAGCGCGTCGAACAGGTCGTTGTTGGTGCGCACCGTCGGCTGGCCGCACCTCTCCACGAGGGCGCGCGGACTGGCGGGGAAGCTGTCGCGCAGCGGGGCGGTCGTCTGCAGGCTGTAGCGGCGCAGGCAGCGCGAGGGGTCGTCGATGGTCACCTCGGCGCGCTCATCCCCGTCGATGAAGAGGGCAGTGCCCTGCGCGCCCGGGCCGGTCGCCGCGAGGCAGTCGTCGTCCTCGACTCCGGCGTCCGCGCCGGCGTCGGGACCGGGACCGGGATCGTCGCCGCCATCCGGGCGGGGATCCTCGCCAGCGTCCTTGGTCGAGTCGCCCGCGTCGCTGCCGCCGTCCTTCTTGCCGTAGCTCACGTCGCCTCCGTCGGTCGGTTCGGGATCGGGGCACGCGGTCGCGAGGAGCGCGACTGCGAGGGCTGCGAGGATTCGTCCTGCTGGCGCCATCGTTCTCTCTCCGAGGTTGTTGCGGGGCTCAGGCTCGCATCCCGAAGGTATCGCGGCAAGGTTGCCCGGGGCGCACGCGGGCTCAGGTCGATGCGGAGGAGCAGCGTCGATGAAGCGCTCTTTCGCAGGCGCGGAATTCGGAGCGCCCGGCAGCCTGGCGAGCGCGTCACGGCGGGGTCGCCAAGACGGGTTGGCGGTGGACGAACAGCGGTTCACGGATTCGAGGGCATCGCCCAGACGGCCTTTGACAGCCTCTTCGTGCCGGCCGGATCATCGGCGCATGGCCGACCTCGACAAGTTGCTCGAAGAGTCCTCGCGAACCTTCGCGCTGACCATCCCGTTGCTTCCGGAGCCGACGCGCCGCGAGGTGACCATCGCCTATCTCTTGCTGCGAATCGCCGACACGCTCGAGGACGCCGAGGGCTGGAGCGGTGAGCACAAGCGTGACGAGCTGCTGCGGTTCGGCCGGCTGTTGAGGCAGAGGAGCCCGGAGGACGTCGCGGCGATGGCGCGGCGCCTCGAGGCCGACCTGCCCACGCATCACCCGGGCTATCTCGACCTGCTGCGCGAGACGCCCGCCGTCTTCGCCGAGCTCGACGCGCTCGGCCCGGCGCAGCGCGAGCAGGTGATCCGCTTCGCGCTCGAGACGGTCGAGGGGATGGCCGAGGTCGTCGCCTCGGTCGATGCGCGGGGTCGGCTGGCGCTGCGCACGCTCGATGATTTGCGGCGCTACTGCTACATCGTCGCCGGTCTCGTCGGCGAGATGCTCACCGAGCTGATGCTGCTCGACGCGCCGATCCTTGCGCCGGTCGCCCCATCGCTGCGCCGGTCGGCGCGGGTGTTCGGGGAGGGGCTGCAGCTCACCAACATCCTCAAGGACTGTGAGGCCGACGCCGGCGAGGGCAGGGCATTCCTGCCACCCGACGTGCCGCGCAGCGAGGTCTTCGCGCTCGCGCGTGCCGATCTCGTGGAGGCGGCTCGATACGTCGCGACGCTCCAGCGGGCGAAGGCGCCCGAGGGGTTTCTCGCGTTTACCGCGCTTCCCGTGAAGCTCGCCTTCGCGACCCTGGAGGCGGTCGAGAGGCTCGGTCCGGGCGCGAAGATCGGCCGGGCGCGGGTGGCCGGGGCGATGGTCGACCTCCAAGCCGCGCTCGCCCGCGCGCAGCCTCTGATTCCCGAGGCGCAATCTGCCGCCGAGGGCCTGCGCCCTCGCACGGCCGAGGCGTGAACAATCCGATCGCCCGTGCTAACGGTATCCGCGCGCCAAGCCAGGCGCCGACAGAGGAGGCGACATGACCTGCGGAAATCGTCACGGCCACGGATGCTGCTGCGACCACTCCCATGACACCGAGGCCTGCCAGAACGACGGAAGCTGGATGAGCTTCATGTTCAACAGGCGCTTCCAGACGAAGGCCGAGCAGACTGCCGAGCTCGAGGCTTACCTCGAGGAGCTGCGGGCCGAGGTCCAGGCGGTCGAGGAGCGGCTCGAGGATTTGAAGAAGTAGTCGACGAGCGCCTGAAGAGGCGTCGAGAAATCCTTCTTCGACTCCGTCCTGTTCCGCTCACCCTGAGCGGAACGACGGGCGAGAGACGGGCGAGAGACGGGGAAGGGGAGGCGGTCCCTGCACCGTTGGCCCGCCCCCTCCCCTCCCAACCGGCGCGCGCGACGACCGTGCTCGACTCGATCACCGAGGGCGCGCCGGGGAGGGGCGATCGCGCGTGCTGAACGCGACGCCTCTCCTCTTGATCGACCGTGGTTCGCTCGCTACGCGCGGCGTGATGGAAGCCCGCTCCCCGTCGAACACGCCGCTTCGCTCACAGGCAGTGGTCCTCGCACAGGGCCTGACCGCTCTCGGGCCAGTCCATGATCTCGCCCTCGGTGCAGCCGTTGGGGCAGGTCGTGGTGCAGCGGTATCCGACGATCTGCTCGGGCGGCGGCCCGCAGAAGACGTGCTCGTGCCAGCTCACCGTGATCTGGCCGGCTTCGCACTTGGCCATCACCCCGCACTGGAAGTCGGTCACCTCGCAGCAGTCCTCGGGATGGTCCGGGGGCGAGCACTCGCCCGCGTCGCCTGCGTAGCGGCACTTGCCGGTGGCCGGATTGAGCTCGAACCCCGAGTTGCACACGCAGGTGCCGTCGGCCTGGCACGTGCCCTCCAGCGATGAGACCTCGGGGTCGTCGTTGCAGGTGTGGTCGTGACCGAAGACGCACGCGCTCCCTCCATCTGCGCCGCCGTCCTCCACGCCTCCGTCCTCGACGCCACCGTCGAGCGCCGGCGCGCAGTGACCTGCGACGAAGGCCTGTCCAGTCGGCGGCCAGTCCTGAATCTCGCCTTCGGCACAGCCTTCGGGACTGGCGGTCTCGCACGACAGCTCGAAGATCTCCTCCTGGCCCGAGTCGCAGAGGACGTGCTCGTGCCAGTCGGCCTTGAGGACGCCGCCCTGGCAGCGTCCCGAGAACCCGCATTGGAATCGGGGCACCTGGCTGCAGTCGTCCGAGTAGCTCGGCCGCTCGCACGGGAGCGGGGTTCCGGCGTCGGCGGGATCGGTGTCGGTCCCGGCGCAAGCGAGAGCCAAGAAGGCGGCGGCGAATGGCGCGAACGTAGGTTTCATCATCGGTCGCTTCCCCTGCGCGGAGAGACCGCGCGTCGAATCGGGCGCCCTCGGCCCGGAGGCGCTCGAGAGATGAGGCCATCTTCGCTCGCACGGGCGCGCAGGCGCCAGTCACCGAGGCGGCCTTGAGATCCCTTGCGCGGCAGCACGATTCCGGAGGGGCGGCCTTCGTGCCGGCCGCCTCTCTCTCGCGCGCATCTGCTCGGTTCCCCGACGGGCGCATTGCTATGCGCCCCCAACCAACCCCGGGCAATGCCCGAGCTATCGACTCCCGACTCTCTTTCAGTCCTGCTTCCCGACGAGAGCCCAGACGATGCAGTGGTCCGAGGCAAACGGCGCGGCCGCGCTCACGACCCCCTGCGACCTGACCCGCCACGGCTGATCGGAGCCCGGACGCGAGAGGAGGATGTGGTCGATCCGCTCGCCCTCCTCACCCGCGCAGCCCCGGCCGTAGGGCGCCCACGACAGCGGCGGCGAGGCCTCGCCGTCTTGAGCGGCGATCAGGCGCGCGCGCTCGAGGATGCGCTGCACCGGCGCCTCGTCGAGGCGCGCGTTGAAATCGCCGAGCACGACGACCAGCTCGCCGGGCGGACGCCCGCTCAGCACACGGCAGACCGCGTCGGCCTGCGGCAGCGTGATCGAAGAGTCTCGGGTGGAGGCCTGGTGCAGGTTGACCAGCCGCAGCGTCACCCCGGGCGCGCGCACGGTCGCGACCATCAAGCCCTTGCGGCGAAAGGCGCGGTTGACCCCGTAGACCTCTCCCTCGGCCGTCTCGATCGGCCAGCGCGACAGCAAGTAGAGCCCGTTCTCCCTGAGCGGTCCGCGCCGCTCGAGCATGAAGTAGGCCTGGTAGGGATACGGCAGGCTCGCGAGCATCGGCTTGGCGTCTCGCCCGGCGAGCCAGCCCTCGGAGACCTCCTGCAGGGCGACGAGGTCCGCGTCGAGCGCGAGGAGCTCTTCGCGAGCCCGCGCCAGGCGCACTTCGCGATCCCACGGGCGGTTGTAGAGGTTGAAGGTGGCGAGCTTGACCGCGCCGACCGGCCGCCTCGGCGCCGCCGGGCCGCGCAGGAGCACGACCTGCTCGCCGACAGAGGCGCACCCGCCGCAGGCCAGCCAGACGGCCAGGGCGGGCGCGGCGAAGGGGCCGAGACAGGCTCGCCTCATGGCATCGACGAGTAGTCGAGGCTCTCGTTCGCGTCGACCTTCGCCCGCAGCATCCCGCGCTCCGCAATGCGGGCGGCGAAGACCGGGAACAGCTCGAGGAAGGTGTCCGAGCGGATGGCCGGCGGCAGCTCTCGCGCCTCGGTGAGCACCACGCCGGTCGCGTCGAGCCGGTGCATCCCGCCGTGGAAGCTGGCGATGGCGATGGCGTTGCCTCCCCCCGGCACCTCGAAGCCGACCGAGGCGTAGGGATGGCGAAACGAGACGAGGACCTGTGCCGGGAACTCGAGCCCGGCCGGCTCGAGCGCCGTCCGGGTGCGGTAGAGGAGGTCGGGGAAGTCGGAGTAGCGGGTGCGCTCAAAGAGCTCCTGATCGCCGACCGAGACGATTCCCTTGCCGGACCCGATCCAGTCGAGGTCGAGGGCCTCGAGCGCGCCGCTCACGTCTACGAGGTAGCTGTCGGCCCGCGCGTCGAAGCCGAACCGCAGCGCCAACCCGCCGTCGCGCCAGACGCCATACCAGGGCTCGGTGTGGCCGTTTGGCGCGGGCAGCTTGGCTATCGTGAGGTCCGTGAACCGAGCCCCGGAGACCCGCCGCGCGACCTCGGGCGCCTGCTCCTGCAGCGTGTGCAGCGCGACGTAGGTGACTCGGGCGTGGACGATGGGGACCGCGGCGAGCGGCCCGTCGGCGTCGCGACCCTCCAGGCTGTCGACCGCCTCGATGGCGAGCCGCGGCAGCTCGTCGTGGAAGCGAATCATCTTCTCGTCGGGCGAGGAGATGAAGTTGTGGCCGTGGTCGGAGACGAGGGTGAAGAGCCAGGTGCGCTCGGGGTGGGCGGCCTTGAAAGCCTCGATGCGCCTGTCGAGGACCAGCAGCGCCTCGAGGTAGTCCTCGTAGGGCTCCATATGCCCGATGGCGTCGAGCTCGTTGATGAAGGCGAGGAAGGCCTCGGTGCTTCGGGTCTGGGCCCGGCCTTCGAGCAGGGTGAAGACGTTGTCGAGCGTGGTGCCCAGGCTGTAGCGCGGCGACTCGTAGTTGTAGAGCGCGTTGGTCAGGCCGTTGGCGCTGAAGTCGAAGGCCTCGTAGCAGGGCCGGGTGTCGAAGGGCACCGCGTGCATCAGCAGGCCGGCGTAGCCGCTGTAGACCAGCTCGTTCTCGACCGGGTCGTAGTACTGCAGCTCGTACGACTCGATGGGCGCGGTGTGCAGGATGCGCGTCCAGGAGATGTCCGAGGTGCCGGGAAAGCCCGTCAGGTGGCGCGCCAGCGTGAAGCCGGGGAAGGCGCCGCGGCTCTGCGCGTCGACCGCGGCGGCGTAGGCGAGGCTGTCGACCGCGAGCATCACGTGGACGACGGGGTTCGCCGCCGGATCGCCCCGGATCGGCACGCTGTTCATCATCGCGTAGTAGTCCCAGTCGCACGCGGCGAGCGCCAGCAGCGCCGCCACGGTCAGCGAGCGGCGCGTCATAGATAGGCCCCCACGCTGAGCAGCGGCGAGCCTTGCGCGCCCTCGGGCCTGAGCCGGTAGGCGAAGCCGAGCTGCATCATGAACCAGGCGTAGTTGAGCCGGTACGAGGCGCCGAGATAGGCGAAGTCGTGGTCCCACAGGCCGACCTCGCCGCCGTGCAGCAGCAGCGAGTGGCCCCGCACCACCGGCAGCTCGACCATCGCCGAGAGGCCGCCGACGGCGCGGTTCTCGAAGTCCTTTTCGTTGGAGAGCATCGGCAGAACGGTCGCCGAGCCGTGCACGAGCAGGAACGAGAAGGGGCGCCAGGTCGCGTGGAGTGAGGCCGGCGCGAGGACGACGTTCGAGTTGGGGTTGGTCAGCCGCGAGGCGTAGACCGGGGTGATCATCCGGTCCTGCGCGTTGCGGAAGAGGACGATGACCGATTGGCGAAGGGCGAGCTGCAGCTCCGCGCGCTTCAGGATGGAGACCTTCGCCTCCAGGTTCGGTGCGCGGTGCAGGTAGTAGGTCGGCTGAAGCCCGAGCTGCACATCGCCGGGGATGCGGACGCGGAATCCATTGCTCGCGAGCTGGATGTCCGCCGGCTCGAGCAGCGAGCCCGTGTCTTCCCAAATCGGATAGAAGCCGGAGGTCGCGAGCCGGTGCCGGCCCCACGACGAACCGCCGCTACTGCCGGGTTCGCTGGCCGCCAGGCACGGTCGCGCCGTGAAAAAGAGCAGAGCTCCGACCGCGGCCGCCAGCAGCCTGAGACGTGTTGCCCTGCTTACCCCTCGCCAACAAGAAGCCCCACCACCGACCCGCCCGGTCGCCGCCACGCCGCCACCCCCATGCACCTAGCCTTCTTCGAGCTTGTGCATCTGGCGCGGAAGCCGCCAACCGCCCGGGCGCCCGCTTCACGAGCGGTCGCAGGCTTTGCACGGGCCGGGGCTGTCGATAGTGAGCGCGCGAGGGGTCGAACCGCGCGGGCGAAGCGGCGAGGCAGGCGGCGCTGGCGGATCAGTGCCCGGACTTGCCGTGCTTGCCTTGGTGGTGCTTGTGGCCCTTGCCGTGGTGCTTGGCGGGGTCGTGGCCCTTTCCGCGATCGTGGCAACGGCCGTCCGACCAGCGATGGCCCGGCGGGCAGCTCTTCAGTTCATGGGATGAATGCGCGGGCCGGGGGGAGGGCGCGGGGACGGTGACACAGCCGCCGAGCAAGCCAAAGGAGAGGGTCAGAGTGAGTGCGAGCAGGCCTTTCATGGGCTCAATCATGCGGGTGCGGGCGGCGAACGCATAACTGCTGGATGGGGCGATCCCTCGAAGGCGGCATGAGGCGAAGGAAAACGAGAGTTTAGGTGAGCGCCACCCAGGCAGCCAGCAGCCTGCCCGAGACCCCGCCGGCTTCGCGCTCCGCCAGGCGTGCCGCTTGCCCGTCGAATGGATGGTGGCAGGCTCGCGGGCGGGTGCTTCCCGTGACGCGTTGCTGGCGACCGGGGTGAGCGAGAGCGCTTTCGGATTGGTCCGGACGGCCTTCCGGACCGATGCGGACGGCCTTCGGACCGATGCGGACGGCCTTCGGACCGATGCGGACGGCCTTCGGACCGATGCGGACGGC
>ENA-UOOR01001050-UOOR01001050.1-fermentation-metagenome-genome-assembly--contig:-NODE-1050-length-34628-cov-201.776704_pt1 | contig 34628 bp, 57 predicted proteins | sample MGYA00245780_ERZ724029 | MGnify/ENA primary metagenome ERZ724029 (study PRJEB28704, sample SAMN03018315) | fermentation metagenome | biome: anthropogenic terrestrial biome; feature: soil... | reverse complement strand
CTATCAACTCCATCATCTTGTTCATTGCGTCAGTTGATGAATCCACAACGTCAGCTTTTGAGCCAGCTTTATCTTCTTTTATCTTGAATAACCACGAAACGCCGCCTCCCGTAAGCATTCCGACTACCGCCGATATAATTATCTCCCAATTCATTCCAACGTGTTAAAATAGTTAGTATTCGATTGTTTCCCGACCACCTCCACCTGATTTTAGTTCAAATCGTCCTCAATCAAATTCGATATATGCTTCCATGTTCAAATCATTGAAGAATGTATTCGGAAGCATGTTCTCATTGTAATAACCTGACTGGAACGCAAGTACACCATTATCATAAACAGGTCTTAACAGCTTGTCCTTGCTCCTTCTTATCGTTTTTTCAATAACGGCGTTTCCGTCAACTATCAAGTAACGCTCAATACACCAGCAATACTTAACCTTGTCGTATCTGCTGATATATATCTCATTCTTTGAAATCCCGAAAACCGCTCCACCGTAGTAATGCGACGAGTTGTGAAACGCCTTTCCGCCGCTGCATATGTCTATTGTCGTGCCGTTGGAGTATAGTTTGTATTGACCGTCATTATTAAAATCGCTCGTAAGCATGTCGCAGTAGAGTATCTCGAAAGTGCTCCCGCCTTTCACCGCATCGAATAGCCTGAATGCGTGACCTGACTGTGGAGTGATCAACGGCGTGAAAGAACTTATGCTTACCGCCGTGCCTATAGTGCCTATCTGTGCACCTGATTCGTCCAGAACGGTATTACTTACCAAGTCCAGGAAACCGCCGCGAATTACGGTATCTCCACTTGAAGGATGGTTATATACGACAATCCTTATCCTGTCGTCCTCCGTCTTTCTGAATATGCAGTATAACAGATTTGTCCCACCGGAAATCACGTCAACCGAACTTGTCCATGTTTGCCCGAAATCATTAGATTTTATCATCGACCATGCAGTACTTCCATGTCTGAAAAAAACATAAACAACGCCTCCAATTTCAAGTATCTGCGAGTAGGTGACGTTATTCGTCATCGTAAGAATTACAGGGTTGAAACTTCCGTTCGGTTTTTTCAAAGCCACGCAAAACTTGTTGTTATTGTTATGCGAAGTAGAGAAGCAGGCCAATGTGTCCCCGTTCGACAGCACTTCAACGGCTGCTGCATTATGGTCGTCGGCACTGACAGACAGTCCTGTCGGGATGACAGTCCTGCTTATTTCGCCACCGTTCATCTTTTTTTCGATAACGCCTATGTTCGAGTCGGTGTCGGTGTACCCAAGCAACGCAGATGCCGAACCGTTGCCAGTTGTGCGCAGAATAGGATATGTCCACCACGACCACACTGCATTATCAAGCAGCGAATCGCCTTTCTCCAGCAGAATATTTGACAGTTCAACGAAATTGAAAACAGGGTATCCAAGCTCTGCGGCTCTCATGTCTGTGAAGTACGTCAATATAAGCAGATTAGCTCCGTCAGGGATTTCAAGGAATACTCTTTGACCGGTCGAATAACCGTCAAATCCACCTATTTTTATAATATCTACCGCCTGGGCATTTCCAGAACTTTCACCGGTTGCATTTTTGCAGAACGCATAGCCATACATTTGAGAAGAGAGTGCCGGCACATTTACAGACTTGTATCCCAATGTCGGGATTAAGAATACATTCATTGACGCGGATATATCAATCAAACCGCTTGTTTTGTTCAACCCTTTCAATGCGAATTTTTCAATATGATTTCTGTCAAATATAAGGTTGCCTCCGATACTGCTGTTTATTTTTTTTGAATTTAATGTACTGAAAGCGTTGCTGTTAAGTACAGCGTTTACTGTTATAGCTGCGGCCATATCCTCGATAAGTTCCATGTCGGCCTCGATAATACAGTTATATCCTTCTGCCTTACAAACAAGTGCAAACAGATTCTGATTGCCGAAAACGTAGTCGTTTCTTAATACATCAACTCCTCCGGTTGTCTGCCCTTTAGGGTACTCGGTTACGACTATTGTTCTTAGTTTGGCATCTTTTCTTATCGCCCTTATTGCGTAATCCTTATTGGCCGTATCGACTGAACTTCCGTACAGGTATATCTCCCTAAACAGTCTGTTTACTATCTGGTTATCCGTGTACGATACGGTCGGAATGTTTATGTTTCGCTGAATTGAAGGCGAGTAGCTTGATTCAAAAGCAAACTTGTTAATCTGTTCATTCATCTCTGTTTCCCCGCTATTTACTGCGCTCCAATCTACAATCAAGTATCCGGATACAATTTTAGTAACGTAATTGGTGAGTGGAAAGAAGCTTTGGCCGACAACGCTTTGCGGAGCTGTAAGATGCGTTACTTCGTCCTGATCTCTTATGATTATCGCCACTCTGTTATATGTATCACCTTTTCTGACAAACCTCAGAAAATAGGTCTTGGCCGGGTCATGATCGATAATATATGCCTCCTTTATAAACCCGTTCAAATTGCTCGATCCTATGAAAGCAGTTGTTGTGCCCGCTAATTGAAACACTTCGTCATCCACCTGCTTAAGAGTTTTCGGGATTGATGAATAACCATGCTGTGCATAGTTGCTTATTGCCACATCCACCGCTGGCGCCTCCGTTGTGGTCGCCGTCCATACCCCGGAAACAACGTTATATATGTAGTATCCTGTCGATGAAGCAACGTTTGCAACGTAAGCGATATTGCCCGCTTTCGGCGACGGGAAAGCCGCCTGCAACGAGGCCAACGTGTCGAAATAACCTTTGTTTGCTATTGCCACGTTTTCAAGCGTAGTAATAGCCTGCTTTATTTTACTATTATTGTCGTTATGTCTCGATACGTTCTCCCCGTATGTCCCCGAATTTAGTATTGTGTTTAAACTGTCCATTATGGTTTAATTTTTAATGTTCTTCCGTCTCTGTACCATTCACCGCTAACAAGTAGCGTATCGGCCTGCGCATCCGTCATGCTCGGAATACCGCCGTTTTGTATCTGCCCGTTCTTGCTGTATGTTATTTTTACTGGAACGGGGTTGCCATCCGCATACTCGCTAAAATAAACCCCGTTAACCAAATCAAGCGCAGCAACAGTTTTTAGTGTTCCGTTCGGGTGATAGTCGTAAAATTGAACCGCACCCCATCCGCTGCCCTCTGAAAAGAAAATTTGTCCTGAAAGTCTGTTTTGGCTGTTTATCATCTCGATAGACCTGTTTTCTGGGTTTATGACAATCCTATTTCCCGAAACATTACTCTCAATCCTGCCCCTAAAGAACCCTCCCAAAGCGTATATATATCCCCTGAAAAATCCATCCCCACCGTGGGTGAAAACGATCTTTGCCATTTCAGCCCATTCGACTTCGGTGGGTTGATAATTCGGATTTGAGAGGAACTTCTGAACCGTCCTTATCGCCATTTCCATCGTCCCACCAGCCCATACGGCAGGGTCGTTATCGTTGTTGTATATTCCGCTTATCCCTGCGTTTACCTTTTCCATCACGCCATCCTTATACTTGCCCAATTGTATCATTGAAGTAAGAATAAGACCGCCAAGAATGTCGGTATCGTAGTTTTTTATAGCATCTGTTATTACATTGATTGCTTGTAGCTGTGCAATGGCTTTCAGGTCGTCCGCTTCCGAATAGGAATAACTCACCTCTGCGTTTCCCTCGGATAGCATGATCTCGTAAATGTAGGCATCACCGGAAAGAGAAAATGTGTGTGCTCCAGAACTGGCCACCGTGATGTCGAACGAGTATTTTTTATACTCCGAATCGATCGAAACGGGAACACTCTCGACCAGATCGACCAAAAGCGAATTACCCTTGGCCCAGAAACTTAATACGTGCGATCCTTGTTTAAGATTAACAGTTTGCTGAATAGAGCCGATTTTAACCCCTTTTCCCGATCGTGAAGGTGCGTCTATAACCTCCGTGTTGCTGTAAACCCAATGAACGAGGGGATTGGTGTTTATAGGTGTGCTTCCTGTTACTGCGGTAAGCGCATCGACGGTTAAACTTTGAAAGTCTCCCAGAAATCCGGTATTTAGAAGTAAATTGGCTGGCCCAACCTTTATATTATTTACCTTATCGTTAACATCGTCTATCCGTTCATTAATTCCTCCTATCAATCCAGTATCTATGCCAGTACTCCCGCTTGCCCCAGCCGAGATACCGCCGATACTCTTTATCCCGCTCTCTCCCTCACCAAAATAAGAATAAATAAAATCCCTTACAGTTGCACTCTGAAATGCAACCTCTTCTAATTCAACTGATAGGTTACTCTTGAAGAAGTCAAATTGCGCTGATACGACTGTATACCTTTTTTCACACGCTACAAAAATTGATAAAGGATCAAAATTGCTTACCTCTATTTCTGCACTTAACAGGTCATGAGCGACTGAAAACATACGCCTCATCTGTCTCATTGAATGATGAAGTAGAGGTAATTCGCTCGTCTCATTAGGTATGCTCGGGGTAGTCCAAATTGGACTGCTTAAAGTATTAACATCCTTATAGATTGAAGATGTATCATCATTTGGGTATCTATAAAAATAACCATCTAACCCTGACAACAGATAATCCCCAAAAATCGAAGTCTCTATGTCGTATGCCTTTGTAAATACTTCTCCTTGTTCAGTCTTATACATTGTGCCTTTCGGTAACTCTGACACATCGCTGAACTTTATCGTAGCATAATTTACAGTGACATATTGATCTCCAGAACCATATATTCTAATGGTTGCTGAATAGTCGTTAACATCATCATCCTCACCGACTTCGAATAAACCTTTAAAAGAATCTGAATTAGAAAAAGCTGGTGATGCTAACAATAATGGAGGCTGTTGTCCACCACGCAACAATAATGAGTGTCCGCTTATATTTTCAGGGTCTAATATTTCAAAGATACCCGCTTTTGTAAGAGTGTAGGTTTTAACACCATTGGTCAAAATCACTGCATACCTCAAAAAACTTATAGCCGTATTGCTCGATAGTTTTTCAGCCATCGTGGAACTGATATCAACAGTTACCTCCACCCTGTCGGCTCTTGGACTATTTATTGGGATTGCATCAGTTGAAATGTATGGAGCTGTATTTAGATTATTTGTGTTATCTATCCAATTATTGTAATTTAATAGATATTGCTTTACTGTTCTTTCTGCGTCAAAAAGTGGCGTCCCTCCTAAAAATCCAATTATATGCCTATTTTCTATTGTAGCTACAAAACCATTAACGCTATTCCACCCTGATAAATCAAGCGAAAAATCGTAATTTTCCGGGTGCGACTTTCTCCCCCCGTGTTCGTGATATATTCCTATTGAGCCAGCAACAGGAGTAATAGTTCTTCTTGCTCCTATGCTGACTTCATCAAAATTATAAATATTTTCTAAATAGTTGGTGAAGCTGCTTAATGAGTTATATATTTTCCCGCTTCCTATTTCATGCTGTAGCTTATTAATGATAACCCACTCGCCCGCTCTTTGAACCAATTTAGAATTACTCGCTATTAAAATTGAGGAAAGAATATCGTAACAACTAATTGAACGCCCTTTAATATCTTTAATCCTTTGAGAATCAACGTAATAACTGAAAAAAGCATTATCAGTATCATCATTACTAAAATCCGCCATCGTCTTAAGCGGAAGCGTCAACCCTGTTTTATTCAAGCATGAAACCGCCAACTCTCTGATATTTACCATCGTTGGTAAATCTGATAACGTTACGCTTTTAAGCGTGCCCAACCTGTCACTTGCCGTCATGACAATGACAGGGTTGCTTCTTACTTCGATTGAGAAAAAGTCGGGTATGATAAAGCCTTTCCACTTAACAATATTATTAATGTAGTAGGTAACCGCCAATTCAGTTTCATTTGAGGTTTTAAGATTGTCGATATTAAAATCTGTCGTTTCGTAAATCTCAATGTCGGCTGAACTTGAACGAATAGCTCCTCTTTTATCAGGCTTATCATTTTGATAAGATAGGATAAATGGCTTTCCTGTGCCCTCAACATCAATAACAGGTGTTGATGAGCCTTTCTGTATATCAACCCTTGCCTCAACACCGTCTTTATTGCAATATCTTAACCTGTATATCATATCAACTGTTTTATATCCTTACTACAGCCTGTTACGTCTCTGTTCTGCCGTATTCAGTACTCCAACCAACTCATTTGTGCCAATCTTAAACTCAACTTTAAAATCATCCTGATACTGCCCTCTATATTCGGATGGCCCATACGATGGACCTGTATTCCTCATTGATGGTGCGGATGAATAGCCCCCAGATCCCATTGAGCTTCCGATTTTTCTTGCTCCTGCCTTGAACATTGATCCTATTGCTATAAGTGCTGCGCCAGCTGCAATTGCTCCAAGTCCGCCAAGGCTTGTTAGTGCTAACTTCACCGCTTCAATAGCTGAACCCGTTGCAATAACTTGTTGCCCTAACTGTACCATTATACCACCCATCGTTCCAAGCAATGCAGATCCTAACGCCTCCATAACATTGTCTCCAGAAACAATAGCTTCAGAAACAGCCCCGAATATGTCAGTCAATGAAGCTGCGAGCATACTTGAAAGGTCAATTGTAAGAACCTGAATACCCTCCGATAAATCACCCATTGCCGATTTAACCGATTCCATCATTTTGTCTTTTAGCACTTTCGGCTCAATGGTGGGCTCGATTATTGGCTTAAGCACCATATTCCCATCTTTTTCTGAAAATAGCTGGTCGAATATGGTTTCTTTCTTTTGCTTGTCAATTACGATACCACCGCCGATAATACTTTCAGGAACTTTCACTTTAGTTAACTCTTTCATTGAACTTGTTAACTTGTCAACCTTTTCCGCTGTATCTGCCGCTTCTTTTTTAACAGCCTGCATCGCTCCTGCTGAACCAGTCATCTCGTTCGCTGCCAAAGCTGCTTCGAGTGCTGCCTGGTCTAACTTTATCTCATCTACCCCGGTGAAGTATTCTTTTAATTGCCTTAACTTGTCTTTTAAATATTCAATGTTCTTTCTCCATGTTGATTGTACCTTTTCCCACCAACCTGAAAAATTACCGCTCAAAACATCTCCAATCCCTGCACTCGTCGTTTTTATGTGCTCGGTGAAAAAATCAAAATCGGTTCTAATCGCCTCGATGTTTTTGTGAAAATTAACAGCTACGACTGTCATCGTTACGGCTATCGCACCAAGCGGACCTATCAATGCTGATGCTGCTATTTTTATTTGTGGTAACAATTGAAGTAATTTCCCAAGTCCGATGAGTAACGGCCCTATGGCTGCTACTGTAGCTGCAATTCCAACCGTCAGCGTCTGCATCTCCGGCGACATTGTTCTTATTCCAGCGACAATATCCCGTAGTCCTGAAATGACAGGAGTTATAACTGGGATCAACACCTGCCCCAACTCGGTTGATAAATTGGTTATCTCCGTCCTTAATGCTCTCATCGATCCGCTGGCTCCGTCCGCTTCTCTCGCTGCCTGCCCTTGCGCCGCCCCGGTCTGTTCGAAGATTAAAGAAAGTGTTGCGGCCTGTTTTGCTTGTAAACTAAGCTCTCCCGTGCCGTCAGATAGCCCCAACTCGAATGCTCTTGTCTTAATGAGTGCATCGTTAACGGCCATCCCGTAATTATCCAGCATGGTATTATTGCCTTTCAAAGCTCCGGTTAACGCCCTAACAGCGTCCTGCGTCCTGCCTCCGTACATTGCCGTAAGGTCTCCGGCTAACTCAATAAGTTTTGCTGATTGTTTGGCCGCCTCTTGTTCTGTAAGTCGTCCGATATTGATAAGCATTGATCCCATCAGATTGGAGTACTCTAACGCTTCTTTTTTTGCAATACCGTACTCCGTTCCAAGGTTATCCGACCAGTTTCTTACTATATCGGCATTCTCCTTGAATATCTGCCCGGTTGCGCCCAAAGCGTCCTCGAAATCGGCAGCCATCATGTACGCTTTCCCTCCTGCGGCGACAAGAACTGCACTTAATACGGATGCTTTCTTTCCTATGTTTTCGAACGACTTTCCAATTCCAGAAAGCCTTTGTTCAACGTTCTTCTGAAGCCCGTCGATTGATCTGGTCGCTTGCTCTACTCCCTTTTCAAAGTTGGCTATATCGGCTGTTATCTTTGCGGTAAAACTCATAGCTTTTTGTTATAATGATCCATTGCTTCGTTGTACTCCCTCATCCGCTGCTCGAATAGGGCTCTCATCTCGTCCGATACCATGCTTTTCTTCTTCTCGCCTATCGGCATAAAACTTTCGATTGATTTTGGAAACTTCTTGATGTCAATGTGTGAACCTATCGCAGAATAGTATGATATTAGTCTCGTGTGCTTCAATCGTTCTTCCTGCATCCGGTTGTAAGCAAAACTCTTAATCCTGAACTCACACCACGGCATTTCATAAAACTCCTCCAGCCTTAAACCTAATTCCCCTACCGCAAACGCCACTACGTCCCGATCCCAGTCAAAATCTAACGGGGTTTCGTGGCTTTCGGGTTTTTTGGCACGTTCGTTTCATTGTGTTTTACCCATAACTCTTGAATGCGCTGTACTTCTTCTCCGGATATACCTCCCTGTTCGTCCATCCAGTCGTAACAATCAAACACATCAAATCCTATCGGGTCATTGGCTACGTACTTGCTCCTTAACCCCTCACCGTGTATCAGTCCGAAAAATATCATGTAGGCGAATATCTCTATATTCCCCACTTCTTTTTTTACGATCTTTTCAATCTCTCCGGTTACCCACGAACCAAAGCGGATAATTCTTTCTTTGCCTTTAAAGTGTATTTTCGTTTCAAACATATCGTTAAGTTTTAAAAGTTACCCCCGAAGGGGTAACTTGATTAAGGAGTTGTAACTTTTGGGTCTGTTTCTGAAATATCCCCGTTGATGGTGAGCGTGCCTGAAAAGGTTGCGTCCTCCCCAGCCTGAAAGGTGTCGTCCAGATTTGAAATGACAGCATTAAAATACTGTGCGCTTCCCCTGCCCTCTAATTTAAATGTCTGCTCCGCTTCCTGCAAAGCTAACAATTCGGCGTAGCTTACCGCGTCTCCAGGTGCTCCTATTGTCATCACTTCCGCATCGAAGTTAACCGTCCTGTCTACCCCGTCAATGGATTGGACAGTCTTTCCCTCCGTGCAGTAGTTCACTTTTTCAATAAGCCGCAATACGCTGCTCATCGAAGTTGAAGTAAAACACACGATCGGTTTATACGCTGCCGTATCATATACGGACAGTAAACCGGTGTGCCCTTTTACGTTTGTATTAGCCATTTTGTATAAAGTTTAATGTTATAATTTTCGTGAATGCTAAATTTTGATTAGTTATTTCCGTCATTGTTCTCGATACGGGCATTTCTACTTTCTGATAGCCCGCTAACTTACTCCCCCCCCTGTCGTCTCTAAGCAAAGCTAAAACTGCGTCTCCTATGTCCTCGCATAACTTCTTGCTTCCAACAAGCCCCCATTTGGTCACTATCCGTAAGGTTATGTTAAGATTGAATCTTGGATTGCAAAACGTGTGCTGCCCGTCATACTGTTGCTGGTTTTGGATAACCATGTAAACCTCCGCTCCGTCTATTTTTGGAATAGTCGTATTCGGGTTTACTATCTCATCGAATATCGGCACTAATGTGTTCTTGTGCTTAAACCCGCTTAACGCTGTTAAAACAGCTCCCCTAATTGTCGTCGACCGATCCATCCAGTATTTTGTTTAGCTCGTTTTTAAATTCCGCTTCCTTTACTAAAAAATTATTGTATAAATACGGGCTGCTTTTGAGTGTCCCCATTCCGTTTATGTAAAACTCAATTGCAATATCCCTTATCCATTGCGGATAATCTTTTAATAAATCGGCTGCGTAAAGTCCTGTTCCAAATTCGATATAAGCCGCCATTACGTTTTCACCCATCACGCCCACTTCGCCCTCCAATTCATCGGCCGTAAACTTCTTGTCTATGCTGATAAAATTCGGCGCCTGCCTGGTAGCCATCTCCTCTACGTCAGTAATCTTATCTACAACCAAATCTTTTATCTTTTGGATGGTTTTCCGTTGATACTTCTTCAGATTCTTTGATGTCGTGTTTATGACTGGCATATATCAAATATCCATTCTTTCTTTAATCTTACGTTCTCGACTACGGGCGAAGTAAGTATGTTGAACTTCTGACCGTTCCATTTTACTCTCATATTTACCGTCGGGTAAAAACCCCCTCTTACCTGTACCTTAACCCTGTAAGTTGATGGTAACTTCATCTGAACCTGTTCTATTGACCGTGATTGCTTAAGCTGCTCGATAGCTGCCCACGTGCTCAATTCGACCGTCTCGGATGGTGTCACCCCTCCGTAACCGTCCGAAGTTTCGCCCTCTGTGATAAAATCAATCTTCTGGTCGTAGTTCATATCATCGGTCTTATTGAAAGTCTCCTGTATGTTTTCATCGACGATAAAGAGCCGCCATCCCCTCGATACATAGCTTCTATGTCGTCTAAAACAGCTTCGTGCGCTTCGTGATTGGTTGCAAGATCAAGCTCACCGATAACGCTTGTCGCTCTCGCTATTGCTGCGTTCATCAACGATGTTATCAAGGTGTCGTGATCGTTGAAATCAACCCTTAATCTGCTCTTTACGTCCGCTAATGTCATGTCGTCTCTAATGTTTTAATCCTTGTGCTTAATGCTATTGCCAAAGCCTGAATGTCGGATGCTGCTTCCAGTCCGCTGGCAGCATCTGCTACTACGGCGTGATTATGGTTTCCAGCTGCCGCTTTCGTTGCGGTCGTCCCTATCTCCGGTGCAAACGTTGAGGGTTTTCCAGTTACGTCAGCCCATGCAAGAGCCTGTTTTGCTCCAACGGTCGCAAGTGCGGCATATGCTTTCGTACCGTCACCCTTTTTGATTATACCTGTATCAGATTCAATCATAAGGGTATTTGCCGGGTAAATCTTAGTGTCGGCTGCCCATTGTGCCGCTGTGGCCTCGTATGCAATTACGTTATAAAGTATTTTTGCCATTTTGTTAAAGTTTTAAAGTAGGGAGGAGTAACCCTCCCTACAAGTTATCAAAGAGTGATCTTAATCATTGCATTCAGGTCTTTAGCTACAAAACCGATCATTTCTTCCACACGGAACGTAACCTTGTTATAGGCGAAGTTTTCGTCGTGTTCTTCAGAAACTTTCAGTTCGGGTGCAAGACGGTTTATGAACTCAAATTCCGGTGCGGAAACAACATATGCAACTCCGGCGGTCAACGAGGGAACGGGAACGATCTGAACGTTGGCCTCCAGTCCGCTTCCGGCAAATCCCCTCAACATGTCGTTAGGAAGATCATACTCACCACTTCCAACGGCCTTGTTGAATTTAACATAAGTCAGGTAATCTGCCTGATTCATCAATACGTGAGTAGGATTGAAGTAATTCCCCAAAAGCTGGTTGAATGCTGCATCGATAATCTTTTCGGCCGCTATGGTCTTTGCCCCAGAATAGGCAACTGCACTTCCTGCCAGATAATCGGTTATATACTTGTTTTCGGCCGCGAACAAACCTTTATTCGAGTATAAAAGAGTATTCGTGATGCTGCCCTGCAAATATTTTACGTTCAAAAGAAGCTCCCGGTTAACGGTTGTCATACCTGCCAGCCATTTGATGGGCACATTTACATCCTTGTAGGCGGGTGATACGTCCGGCTTCGGCTCGTCTGCGCCCAATTCACCTGTTCCTCTCGCCCATTCTGCGGCTGCTCCGGTGATCACTCCTCTCTGCGGAATAACGATGGCTGCGCTGTCGGTCGATACGTTCGGGAAAATGTTTCTCAAATACAAGGGAGAATAAGGACTATTGTATAGGCTTCTTCTTACCTCGTCGGTCTGTAACGACAATGTAGCTGCGTCCGTCCAGCTTGCGGCTGTTACGGCTTTCATGGTTAGACTCTGCTTTCCGCTCAAATTCTTGAGTGTCTCAGCTCCGTCCAAAAGTGCTTCGGAAATGGAGTCGGCAATGCTCTTGTGTGTTTTTTCTTGCATGGTTGTCTGGTTGATAGATTTAACTCTCGCCTGAAGTTCTGACACTTCCTTTTTCATGTCTGCCTTCAGTTTTTCGGCGTCCTCTTTTGAGAATACCCCCTCAAATTTCTTTTCAATTTCGCCGACCGCTTCATCTACGGTGCTCTTGGCTGTTTCCGAGGCTGTCTTTTTGATGTTTTCCAACGCCTCAAGTTTTGCTTTTTCTAATTCGTCCATTTTGTTTTTAGTTAAAAAGTTTATAAAAATCTAAAATCAACTTGGGCGGCTCATTAACGGGAGTGGAAGCGTCCGGCTCCTGTCCGAGTGTCAAAAATTGTTCTAATGATTTAAGTATGTTGTCTGAAAATCTTTCGTTATATGCTTTTTCTATCAGTCTCCAGAATTCCTCCTGGTTGGGCTCTGACAGGTCTTTTACTGCCTTTACCGTGTCAATTAGTGAATATTCGTTGGCTGGATCGTCGGTGGTTAATACTGAAATCTCCTTTAACTTGTACTCGGCTACCTCTGATTTATTCTTTGTGCCTCTTTTAACTATCCAACCCCCTATTGATAACCCGCTTTCAAATCCGTTTTCCTTTAAAAACTTAGTCTCCAGCCATGCGTTTCTACCGGCCTCTGTCTCCATAGCCATCTGCGCTACCATCTTCAATCCGTATGTATCTGCTATATCAAGCTCGGTTGGTACTCCAACCAATCCCGGTTGGTGGTTCTTGAATATCTTTATCTTGTTCTTTCGCTCGGTAACGGTCTTTGCGAATGATCCAGGCAGGGATATATCCCCGTCTGAATCTTTTACATTGTAAACGTTTGCATATCCAACTATAATCCCGTCCGATATGTCCTGTATTTCACTTAAGGTCTTGATTATTGCTTCCATATTATTTCCATCTTTTATATAAAACTTGACAGCCACAGTTTATCACGTTTCCTGCGCTTGCGTTAAGGTCGTGTGGGTGTTTCATGTGGTCTGTTTGTCCGGTGTTCGGGTCAGTTACAGACCATGTCTCTTCTTTTCGTATCATCGTTCCGTTATCTAAAGACAAGTGCCAGTCTCGAGGGTCTTTCGCTCCACGGTGAATCCATATCTTGCCCAACTCTCTCCCCGAATCTCTCTCCCAGTCATCCGCACTTTTGGTTTTAGAAATATTTACGGCGTTAGCTGTTTCCGTCCGAGCAATCATCAAGGCCCTTTTTGCGGATGCAATTCCTCCATTTTTTATTCTTTGTGCAATAACCTCAAATTCCAACCCCTCAGCGGTGGCTCTCTCTGATATGTGTCTTAGCCTTTCTCTTGTGGTGTCGTCTATGTCTGTTACCTTTTTGGCCAAATTCGCTTCCTTGAATACCTGAATCCATATTAACCATTCGCTTAAAAAGAATCCAGCCTTTACGGTCTCTCCCTCAAGTTGCTTCCATTGCCTTGGTAGAAAGAATGTCATCACCTCGTCGTATAGCTCGCTGATTACCGGGTATAGTGCGTTATTGATATCTCCGTGCTTCAAAAAGTGTTCGGATTGCTCGATTAGAGCTCTGCGGATGGCTTTGGCGTGCCTCTTTTCGTAAGAAGCAATTATCCTGTCCTCAATCTGTGCCATCCTCCTGAAATTCATAACTTGTCCTTTATAACTATGAAAAAATCATCCCCGGAATACCCTATAATTCTATCGATGAATAGTGCTATATCAAGCATCATATCCCAGAACTTGTTAACTCCTGTCACGTGAGCACCGTCTATCAGTTGGCTCACGAACACAGGAATGAATCCGTACATTATTCCTCTATGTGTATATCCTAATTTTTCCGCCTCTTTCTCCGTCATACGTTATAGTCGCTTAGTGGTACTAAACCCTGCTGAATGAATATCTCGTTTGCATATGGTTCTTCGCTCTCGTCAGATCCCTGCATTACTCTTACCTCGTTGATCGAATGTGTTTTTAGAAACGCTTCTACCTGCGTGTCTGAAATCCTTAGCTCTTCATAAGAGGAAAGGTCGTAGTCGATTATATATGTTTTGTTGTCTCTATTCGAAAAAGGTTCTACCAGCCATTTATTAAGCTTGTCCTCCTCCAATGAAAGGTAAGGCAGCACAACATCCATAACAAGTCTCAATCTTCCCTCTCTTGCGTTCTGGTAGGTAGGATTAGGATCGAACAAGACCGCAGGAACGTTCCACAGGTCGCACAATTTAACCCCTGCGTGCTCCAATCCCTTTACGATGTTTAGTGCGTCTGGCGACAGCCCTATATGTGTGTATTGAAGTGGCATTCCAGAAACAACAATCTTGTTCTTGTTGTCCACTCCGTGTATCTTCGTTTCTACTGTTGTTTGTGTGGTCTCTACCTGATCAGGTGTCAACCAAAGGTTAGGGTCAGCATGGTTTGGTGAAATAAGTCCCTTTGCTCCCTCGTTCTCTACGGACTTAATCCAGCTTTGAATTGCGGAATCGTCAAGCTGAAGATATTTAAGCCCGGCTAAAAGAGGGCTCATTCCCCTTAGTTGTGTTCCCGAAGCGTCGAATACGGGGTTTGGCATCTTCAAATGAAAAACATCACTTGCCGGGATCTCCCTCGTGAGTCCGTTAAGCAGATTGAGCTTCCACGCTACCAGCCCCTCCGAGCTAACCACTTGTGTCATTAAATGCGCAGGAACTACGTGCAAACTTAACGCACAATCGTCATCCCCGGCCTCCCTGTAAATGAATGTTTCGCCCTGAACGAAATAAAATATCCTCGCAAGAGTGATGAACTCCCTCCATGTCTGTAACGTGTTCGGGTTTTTGAGTAGTTTTACAAGATCGTTATCCTCCGGGGCGTACTTTAATTCCTTATGCACGTAAAGCCTATGTTTGGCTACCGATATGTCGCTGTCCTTTCTCGATTTTGACTTAACTCCTTTTGAATCGATATAAACGTATGGTGTTGATGCCGCACACTTGTCAGTAATCTTCTTGATGATTGAATATATCTCCCCGTTAGACGTGTACCCCTTTGAAATGTAGTCCTCGGCGTTGTAGTTGTACAATACAACAGGTGAATTGCCTATAAATGTGGAGTACAGGAACGACTTCGATACTTTATTTTTTCTTCTGAATAATCTCATCTTATTGCAAATGAAAATTTGTGTTTCGGATTTAGGCTATATCTTAAAGCGTCTATTGCGTGATTATACATATCAATCGGTTTATTTGTTGATATTCCGTCTTTGTTAAGTGCCCAACTATAAGATCTTAACTCTTTAATTAAATTGGTGCTTCTTTTTGTTACATAAATAGGCTTGCTTTGCAATCTATCTATTCCGGCTCTTACGCTATCTGCACCTTTCACCGCTCCTTTTATATTATATCCGGCATTGTGTATCTCCTGAATACTTTTAGGCTCTGCGCTGTCTGCAATTATCTCGTCGTAGCTCTTTTTTATACCAAGACTTTCGAGCTTTTTAACAATAGTTGAATTTAGCATACCTGTCTGATAGATCAGTTCGTCAACGTAAAAAGCATCATCTGTTTCAAGTGTCTTAACTAATGCTGTATGGTCATTTATGAATCCAAAATCTAAACCATAGATATAATTACCTTCAGGCATCCTATCCACCTGCATCCAGTTTGAAAAAATGATCCCCTCGGTTACGCCGTATTCGCAGTCAATGTGAATCCGCCTGAAGTTTTCATCTCGCGACGCTCTTTTGGCGATCCTGTTTTTTTCGGTCTCAGGAAGAAAGGGATTATCTAAGTAGTTAGATTTAATGGTTAAAACTTTATCGTAGTTTGCTGCCCAGTCCTCAACCCAGAATTGAGCGGTAGGATTAAAGTCGGCAATAACATTCTCTGAACGCCTTGCCAATTCATCCCAAACATCTTTTTTCAATGAGTTGATCTCGTTTCCGTATAACCAGTCTCTACGTGCTCCAAGTGCCTTGTCGATACGGTCAGCGGAAAAGAACTCGATTATCGTTCCGGTTGGTGAAGTCCATGTCGATTTTGATATGTTCCAGTTCTCTTTCCCCCAAAGATTTAAAGGTTTGCATATTCCGGAAAGTATCCTTATTGCTCCGATTTCCAGGTGCGGCCTACTCTCCGAAACAACGGTAATGATCAGATCGGGATGGGTTACCGCTACTGAAAAAAGATATAACATGTTGTCATATGTCTTTCCCGATCCCGTTCCTCCACGGTGGATGCAAATCTTAAAACCGTCGTCAAAGGCCTGACGGGTCTTATTGTATATCGTCCCCGTCTTTATTTCCATAATTTATGAATTTGATGTTTAGGCCTGAAATCTCCTGCTTGATCGGATCTTTGCCGAAAATCCTGTCTATGAGCTTTTCCGTGTTTGTAAGGTTTTTGTTGTCAATGTCTCCTGCTATCGATGATGCTATGATGATGACAGCTATGGGTGTTTTATTGTCGCTCGCTATCGATTTTAATTCTTCTGGAGTTAACGATAAAAGGTGAGCGATGATGTTGTTGTAATCCTCCCTCGTTAGTGGCTCCTCGTTGGCTGTTCTTAGCTGGCTTATAATCTGCTTGAAACGTGACGGCTTCCTGCCTCTTGATTCTGGCTGATAGTCGGATGTGAATTGGGTGTCCTTCCCAAATTCATTACCAATATCGAATGTTCCATCATCTCTTCTCATTGCTCCGCCGTTTATCCGCCGTTTAGAATATTACGCCCTGATTCGGATTGTATGCAAGCCTTGCTCTCCGTCGGCTTGCTGCCGTATTCCCTCTTATATTGCTCCCGCTTCTTCCTGTTGATCGTGTTGCCATTTCTATAATTTTTTAATCAAATCCCAAAGCTGTTTTCCCCTTAGGGATTTGTTCCGTTTAAATTCCTTGTTTATTGTCTTGTATTTTTCAATTATCTCTTTGTGATAACATAAATGAAAGTCGTACAGACCTGGGTTTTCTTCAATTGTGAATTGCTCTATGTTGCTCGAGCTTCTTAAATTCGCCGAACCGTGAATTACTATCTTCTTTTTCCCGGCTGTTTCAAAAAGTACTATTTTTGTATGCGATCCTGCTGAGGCCAATTGGAACCTGTCGTCTATGTCTAATTTGTCGTATATGTATGGTATCAGTGATTTTCTTTCATGTGCGAAAAAGTAATCCGATACTATCATGTTAAGGTTATCTACAAACTTTCCATCCATCAAATTAACAAGGCTATCTACGTTATTTTGATCTAACGAAAGCGTTGATATTGTCATTTCTGTACACTTTGCGTTGTTGTGAGTTATAAACGCCTCTATAAAATCACCAAAAATAAAATTACCTGCAACGATAGCATCATACCTTATCCCTGTGTCAAGCTTGATGTCTCTTGCAAGCTTTTGAGCGTTTGAGTATTTTATTTTATGCGCTGGCAAGTCTCTTGCTATCTTTGATTTTTTATAACGGTTTTTAAATCCGTTATCCATCATCGGTATATCTAAATCAAAATCGTTTATTTCAATGTTAAAATCAAACTCCATACCTCACCCTTTAATGGATTACTCCTATATACTTCACAAATTTTTGTTTAACAATTTCTGTAACCGTTTATTAAGGCTGTTTTCAGACGTTCGGATACAAAAAAACCGACACTACTTGTGTCGGCTTCCGAATAATATCTTGTACTTTTGCTTTTCCGTCTTTATAAAACGGTGTCTCATTCGCCTGTACTCATCCATAAATTCTTTTACAATTACATCGTCAATAGCTGTCTTCAGATTATCCCTCCTTATTATGTACTCGAATGTCTCAAGCATTATATCTTCACAGTTATACCCGTTATGAATTTTTCCGTTATCTCTCAATAGCTTTTTGCGCAGATAGCCCCAGTTGGAAGCCAAAACATCCATTATTTTTTTATGTGGCTTCCTGGCTATCATTTTCAAGTTTACTGATTTTATCGGATAACAATACTCCTTCCTCATCCTGTAATTTGTTAAGTGAATGTTTAATTAATACCCTTATAACAAGGGATTGACTTACCCTCATCATTTCGGCAAGCTCCCTTATCAGCATGTCTGTTTCTGAATCAACTCTACACCCCTTAAAGTGCTCTTTCTTCATTTTGTTACTAATTGCTTACTTTTTTTCGTCTCCGCTCGGTGTTGTGATTTCTTTTTGCTACCTTTTCATTTATCATTATATCCAACATCTCATCCGTGCTAATCTCAATTTCACCGATTATCATCCCTATTACCTTGCAAGTCCTGTCAAATCTGCCAGATAAGATACCAATCATAAGTTTTAAGTCCGCCTCGTCCCGACTTTCCGCTTCTATGTAGTCCTCGTCTTTCAGGAATCTAACTCCGTCAATTGTGCGTTCAACTGCGAATGTCATACCTTTTTTATTAAATCCCGTTCTCTCCTCCATGCGCTACAAACTCTTTTTACGTTATGAATAACCGTAATGTCATCTTTTGCCCATCTTTCAATAGTCACCAAAAACTCCTCGAGCAAATCTCTTTCCTCAGCTACCTGCTCTACTCCCCACTTTTTTGCCTTGTGTTGTATCATAATAAATCATTTTTATTTTCCACGACCATCACCGTCGATATATATCAAACTAACCTTTTCCCCGTCACCGTGAATAGTAAAGGTAGGGTATGAGCCGTCATCATTTCTTTTGTTTATCTTGTCAGTCGGCCATATCTGATAACCGTACTCCCAGCAAAGACTGTCAACTTTTTCTATAAACTCATCCATCTTTTTGCTAATCATATCTCTTAGTGTTAATATTATGCCTGATCAGCACAGGGTCTGTTTTTAACGCTACCTCCATAATGGCGATTGCTACATCTATAGCCTCCCCGATTGTTTTCGGGTCTTGAGGATGGGAATACCCTCCACGTCTCCAGTTGTTGTGCTTTTTCAGCACGCTTATTGCCTGTTTTACTGTCATGACTGTTATATTTTAAACATTCGTAAATGCCACGTTATGTGCCATTTTAAAAAGACCCTGCACTATCTTCAAACCCTCTTTGGAAATAGTTTACAAGCATAAAAATATCTTTTTCCGACACATCTTTAAAGCAGGGGATTACAGGGTAGTCGTGACCACTATGTCCAGAATTTACAGAAACATAGCTTTTAATCACCTGAATCCCACACAAAGTATCTTCATCCCATTCCCAATCATTAAACCTTTCCGCAATAATTAGTAAATAATCTGGGGTATAATTCATTTTTCTCAAACCTGAAGCAACCGCTTCAATAAATTCTCTTTTTGTCATTTTAGTTAAAATTTGTGAAGAAAAACGACACATAACAGCACCTAACCAAAACTGGCGGTTCAGTGGTTATATGGGCGTTTCTGCTTCGATTATACATTTTTTTTAAGTTTTAAAGTTTGTCCTTCGTAATCGCCAACTTCGGTTAGCTGCAAAACGTTATCCGTTCGGGTGAATTTTACAACCATTAGGATACCATTTGTCACTCCCAGTAAATCTTATGCACTTACACTCGTCATCCGTCAACTCATCATCAACAAGATTCGATAACAGTTCTTTTGCTTCTGACGGCTCCATTTTTTTATTGTAAAGCAATTCTAAAATTTGGTCTATGCTCATTTTATCGCTCATATCCGTGATTTTTGGGATTATCGTCATACAATCCGATTTCTTCATCACCCCGCATCGTGTCGATCAGGGCTCGCTTTTGTTTATTTTTATCGTGGATATTGCCAACTACCTCTATTTCTTTTATTTTTAACCAGTCGCTTTCAACACACCACTTACTATCCTGTTTAAAGAGTCCAAAGCAGGCGAATAGATCATCCCAACGCACAATATGCGTATGAAACGTTTTTGAATGAGGTTGATAATATCTAATTATATCCCCCTCGTAAATCTCAACACCGTTTTTGTCTTTTAGTCCTGTAAACTGACCGATTGTTTCGGAAATAACTTCGTAATTTGCATAACCGCCCATATTCCAATCCCCTGCTTCCCATTGCCAAATTCTATGATAAGTTTTATGAGGTTTAGTCTTAAAACACTCATTATGGTCATCTTCTCTCATCTGTGTATAGCTGCCATATACCCATACATTATTATCAACTATCTGACCTCTGAATTTTATTTCTCTCATTACTTCTCGTTTTTTAGTTCATTTTCAATAAAATCCCCACAATTCACCTCGTTAAAATCACTATAGCAGTACGTCTCCCAAGACAGGCGGTCCAGATACCTCTTGCATTTCAGCCTCTTCCTGCATCGCTTGTTTTGGCAGCGGGATATGTCGTTTGGTAGTATCATAGCTTCAAAATTGTTTCGTACTCCTCCGACAAATAATAATCCCAAAAACCCAACTTTCCTTTCACGTTCAAAATCGGTTTGTCGAAGAGTATTGGGTTGGCCAATACCCAGTGATAGATAACTTTTGGATCGCTTGGCCATCCACGACTATATTCCGCCCATATACTCGGATGGTTTAAAACGCAATCAACGATTTCAACGCTGCCGATGATGGCAGAACGTGTCAATTTATCAGCAAAAGGGAAATCATCACTCTTGAATGTCTGTTTGTCCAAGAAAGCATTATATTGCTTTATGTTTAGCACATCATAATTGAACTTCTTGTCACTACTCGCATGAATCAACACCCTCTCACCTTTGTACTTTTCGGGTAATTTCCACGTCCTGTTTTCTATGTCCTTGATGCCGGAACATATTAAAAAACTCCATGGCTGTTTCACTGACAATACTTTGTGTATCATATACTCCTTTTTTAAATTCCCATCTCCTCTGCTGCTTTAATTTCCTCGTCGATATTCTCTGCCGGAATATCGTAATACTCCTTTACCCGCTTTAATTCTTCGCTCCACTTTTCAGTTCTATCACAGGTGCAGTTTGGGCAATAATCGCTCTCTGTCCAGTAGTAACCCGGAAGATCGGCCATATACGCCCCGCAGACGGAGCAGCAACCCTGTTCTCTTAGATAATCGGTATCCTCTGCACTATAATCTATATCCGCATACCATGACGGTTCCCATTGATACTTCTTTTCTTTCATTTCGTCTGTCGGTTCTGTTTTCATTTTTTCAATTTCAAAATTGATTGTTTGTCAATTTCACCCGTTAAATAATCTTTTTCATATTCACAAGATGCAGCTTCAACAGCATCCTCTATCGCCTGATTATATGCTTCTTTTTGAGCCTGTTCAATAATCTCTTTTAGCTCATTCTCGAAAGCTCTATTAAGCACATTTTTATTATTGTTTGTGATCCACCAATTAGACCACTTACTGACAAATTCTTCTGCTGTTTTCATCTTACTTCTCCTTTGCTAATTCTTCTTTTTATCCTGTCTTGACAAATCACCCAGACTTTCAGCCTCTTTTATCCGCTCTACTATCGCATAAGCAATAGTTTCACCCCATGTCCCCTTTCGTCGATGCTTAACGTAGTATTCCAAAGCCCAGAATATCACATCATCAACCTTCTCGGGGTGCATATCTTCGTTCAGCTCTTCGATTAGTATTTCTTTTGCTGTCATAATCCACCCTCCTGTCCTAATTTTTCTTCTTTCATTTCTTTTTCGGTTTAAACTTTGCAATCAATTCGTTCTTGCTCCAAATCTCCTTATCTTTCGTTATCCTGATGTCGTATTCGATGCTTTGGATGAACCGCCAATACTCAAGTCGCTCCGTGAATATCCTCATATCGCTATTCCGTTAATCGTTGTCACCACCTTGTATTCATCGTCTTTTATCATATTGTAATAATCGACTGCCAGCTTATCGCCGTATGAGAGCTTGTCTCTCATCTGGTTTATTCCGTTACATATCGAACTGTGGCTTTTATAGCCGAAGTAGTCCGTTATCTTTTTCAGCCCCCATCCTTTTTCCCTCAAATAATAGTACACGGCAAATCTCGCATACGTGTACTCCTGTTTCCTTGTTTTTCTTGTCAAGTCAATTCCTAAAATCTCCGAATATTTATTTACATTAAAATGGTGTTTCATCGATTGGTGCATAATTATCTGTTGTTTCGTAAAATCTCGTTGTCTTTGCATCGAATCCGCAAATAAACTTCAATAACCCTATGTTCCTCCCCTTTGCAATGTCTATCATTGCCGTTCCGCTTGTCGAAGCATTGGCGAACGGCTCAGGGTAGAACTTTCCGTAAACTTCGGGCCTGTAAACGAACATAACTACGTCTGCGGCCTCCGCTATCTGCCCTGAATCCCTTAGTCTGTTCAAGTTGGGTATAGGATTTTGGCTATCCCTGTTAAGTTGTGAAATAGCAATAACCCATATATCTATCTCTTTTGCAAGGTTTTTTAATCGTCTCGCAACGTCTCCCATAGCCTGCTCCTTGTTTTGAGATTTCTGGTTTACGTTAAGAATCTGCAAATAGTCTATAACTGCACCGGATATGTCGTACTTCTGCTTCATGCTCCTTATTGAAGCTATTATCTTATCAATGTTTGATGTTGAACTGTCGTCAAAGTAAATAGGCATTCCGTTTATCCGGTTCACACCTTCATCAAGAATCCTTAAATAGTCCGTATCAAGACGTGAATAAAGTATCTGGTTTGATGGAACTCCGGTATTCATTGACAAAAGTCTTGCGGCTAACTGCCGTGATGTCATCTCCATTGAATAGACGGCCACCGCCTCACCTGATTTTGCAGCACTATCCGTTAAGGCCAAACTTAAACTCGTCTTGCCGGATGATGTTTCGCCGGCTACTATTATCAGGTCACTTTTCTGCAATCCTCCCGAAGCCTTGTTTATCTCTGAAAATCCGGTATCCGTTCCTGTTAGCGAATCACCTTTAAGGTTACATTCTATCTGCTTGTAAACGTCGTTAATCGCATCGCTTAGTCTCAATACTTCCGATCTGGAAACGTCATGTGTAACCCCCGACAATTCGCCCTGTAAGCTGTAAAGTATATCCCCTGTATCCTTTGAGCCGAATATGTCCGCGGATACCTGTTGACCTAACAACCACAACATTCTTCTTACAAACTTGTCTTGAATGTTTAAGGCGTGATCGTAATAATCGATTGAAAAATGGCTTGATATGTCTGCTATCTTCATAATAGCATCCGATGAGCCTACGTACTTTTCGCTCAACATCACTATATCGGGTGCTTTTCCTCTTTTGCTCAACGAAGTGATGGTTTCGTATAAATCCTTGTGAAACGGATCGTAAAACATCTCCGGTGTGAGTATCGGTGAAACTTCCGAATAGGCATTTGTATCTGAAAGTATCGAACCGATAACTATCTTTTCGCTGTCTAAATTGTGAGGTAGTATTTTATCCATATTCTTTTTTTGCCCAGTTTTGGAATGTAAGGTTTACGGACACATACCTTTTTGGTGAATCCTTATAATTTGACATATCAGTTAATATTTTGCGAATTTGCTCCCCGTTGTATTTTTCGGTTAATCTTTTATATTCGTCAAGAGTTATCTGATCTCTTATTTTTCTCAGGTATGGAATGTTTTTATCTATCCATTCGTTGAATCGGTCGAACTCTTTTTCTTTTTCAGATTTTTCGCTTATATATGTATTCTTCTTTTCATTATTATCATTATTATCATTATTGTTTGGGTCGGCTTGCGTTTGCGTTGCGTTCGGCTTGCGTTTGCGTTGCGTTTGCGTTGCGTGCGGCAAAGTCTGGTAATCATCATAATTTAAGATAGTTATCCGTGTGGTAACCGTGATGTTTTCCGTGCGTAACATTGAGTCATTTTTGAGCAGGTCGAAAAAACTTCTTACCGTGCTTTTTGATACTCCCCACCGCTTCGACCACCCCTGTAAACTTCTTATACTTTGTCCTCTTTTACACTCAATCAATTGCATCCCGATATTGACTGTTCCATCGGCATGGTTGGCCTCTAAAATCATATCAATCCACCATCTTAACTTCACAGGGTCTTCCCAAATCCAATGGCTTCTTATTTTTCGGTGAAGCATTATCCATCCTTCCATGTTTTCCGTTTAGTTTTCTTAATACAATATCCATAACCTTGTATATGTGTTGAATCTTTCCAGATCGTACTTCATTCATATCAAAACCTCTTATACCCTATCAATCCATTTTTCAAAGCATGTGTAAGCGCAACCGCCAAAGCCGGGAACATGTGCGAGTTTATCCCGTAAAGCGCACCGGGTTGTTTTTTTGTGCCGATACTCGGTTCTTTTCCGCCGCCAGTTTTCGGGAACATATCTAAAAGCGCCCTGCGTATCATTGCATCCTTCACGTTCGAGTTGAAACAGATTGCAGGATTTATGTCGGTCTTTTTGTAGTACCTCTCAACGGATATACCGAAACTTCTCGCCTTTTCAGCAAACCGACCTATCCAGTACACCGTCTCAAATGTTTCTTTTCCAACAGGCATGCCATAAGAAGCGACCATCTCGATTGATAGCACGTCAAAATCAAAGGCGGCTATTGCTTCTAAAACCTTTTCGTTATCCCATATTCCCTTGTCTATTATCGAGTGATTTTCCGTATCGTAAATCACCCATCCCGATTCAGTTGTGCCGGGATCTATTCCAAGTATTTTCATAACCCTTTCTCCTTTTTCAACCGTTTAACTTCCCTTTTGTAATGCTTTGTCATCTCTTTGATTTCATACGGCGCAAACTTCGTTACAGTCGTTTTAAGCATCGTTAGCTTGTCGATGATGCTCTCTCCGTAGTCACGCTTTAAATGTGCCTCAAATGCCTCCAGATTGCCACCGTTGTAACTGTTGCATGGTTCACATCCACCGTGACAATTCTCTTCGCTAAATCGTGTTCCTAAATGTCTCCGATTCATAAAGTGCATATTGTGTGCGTACTCCCAATGAACCTGGTAACCGCAGCAATAACACATAATATAACCGTTGTCGTCTGCATCACGGATTCTCACATACTCGCTGAAAATTTTATCAAGCTTCTCCATATCAAAACAATTCAGGCATCAATTCCTTAATCCTGTTATTCGTGAAAAATGAAAGTCGTTTAAAATCAATTGTAGGGTTTTTGAACTCCTTTATGAAATTCCAGCTTTCCTCTTTCACAAGGCAATAGAAAACTGTGCTTAATAGTCTTGGAATAAACTTTGAGCTCCATCCCGCTTCGGCGTTAATTTTTGCAAATTCCTTTTCAACCAAAGATTTGGTAATAAACTTTTCGGCTATTTCCTGTTCGATTATTTTAGCCTCTTTTATCTCCGCAACATCCTTTTTACGATGCTTAGCCTTAAATTCATTTGCTACGATTTTAGCCCAAACAATTCGCCCGAATTTGTTTCTGTAATCGTAATTCTTGATCACAATACCCTCTCCGGTTCCTTTTCCATCTTCAATCAGGTAGTCGTTCTTTTCGAGTTGTGCTATAAGTCTTTCGTATGTAGGATTTTCAACCTTGCAAATCGGCGGAATGTACTCTATTCCGTGGGTGCTCAATATTTTGCTATAATCGTCGTAGTGCAAATACTCATCTCCGCTCATCACGTCGAAAACGTAAAAGTTTCGCCAGGCACATTCGTGGTAAGTCTTTAACGTGTGCGGCACAAGCCATTCGCCGTACAGTCTTAATTGTGGATGCTCCCGAAACAAATCCCTAAACGATGGTTTGTTGATAGCCCACACCATAAATCCGGCATTGTCATAATTTAGTGAAAGCTCCCTGTTTCGGCTCCCGGCTTTTAGTCCATCGTCCCACCAAAGAGAAGCGTTCGTTCCGTCAATCTTCGGAAATACGTAACACATCCCGTTTTCAATCCCTGCGGTCTCAATCGTTCCGAACCGCTCAACGTGCTGATATTTTTTAAATTCCATGTTGCTTTCTGTTTATTTCATTTAACCTTTTCGTTACTGCCAAAAACGCCCTTTCGTACATCTCCGCTTTCTGTTTCCAGTAGTTTACCAACCTTATAAGGTATTTTATCTTACCACAGAAACGCCCCCTTTCGTCGCGGTTCTTATAAACTCTTGTCGCTTGTTTGAATAAGTCCAATTGCATCATTTCAAAAAATCTTTAATGTTGTCAATTCGTTTATATCCCACATCGTGCCGAAGTGCTCTGTCAGTTTTCTCCATTGCATCTTACTATTGTAAATTTGTCGCTCATTTTGTTAAGGTCAGTGTAAACGGCATATTCAATACCGCCTACTTTCGCTATAGTGGCATAGCAATACTGCTTACCGTTGTTGCTTATCCTGCCCTCCGAAACAACCAGTTCGATTAATCTCAATGCGTCCAAGTCGTCCAGATCGCTTTGGTTGTTTATTATTAGCTTGTTCATAAATACCTCCTATTTCTATCAATCTGTCGTAAAATCTCTAACCGTTCCTGTTCGTCGAACGCATCAGGCAAAAATATACCAGCATCTTTACTTGCCCACACCTTGAATCGGTCTATCGCAGTAACCATTTCATCCTTGCTTAAATCGGCACTCGAACGTAAATAGGTTATTTCGCCCAAAAGTTTATCGGATTTAGTCCTTACAAATATTTCAGGATTGCATAATTCCTTAAAGAATCGTTGCTTGACAAACTCTATACCCTCCCCGTAATCGAGTGAGAAAACCGAAAGAATTAGGTACAGATAGTTATTCTGTTTTCCGCTTCTCCCGGTTTTCTCTGTTAGCTCAACTACTTTTCGCTTATCAAGAAGAAAATCACACCTTGTCTTGAATTTCTCCCTGTCGAAGTCATTATTCAAATCGAGTATCATAGCCAGATAACCGCTCCGATAAACATCGCAATAAATCCCAGAATGATAGTCCCGATACGCTTAATACGTTCTCCATTTGTTGCGTAGGTATCTTCCTTTAAAAGAGTAAATCCAACCGAAACGATGATCGTCCCGGCTACAAGGAAAACAAGTGTTATGAATAGTTTGTAGAGTATCATCTTTTCACCAGTTTATACGTTTTTGCATCAACCCTTTCAAGTCTCATAATATCCATATAATATCTACCAATACCTGAATTTCTTATAGCGTCATCCCTTTGTTTAATCCTGTGTTCTATCCATTGTGCCTTACTCATTTCCTGAACACCTCCCCGGCTCTCAATTTTGCACGTTGTTTCACTTCGGGTAACTTTATATCAACGAACTCTTCAAGCGTCTGTAGCGGGTTTAAAATGCCCACCAACGCCTTTCCCGTATTGTTGAAGTTGGGCTCGGGAACTCTCTCACCCTTTATCACCGCATCACGCTTCAAATCGGTGAGGATATATGTTCTGTTTCCTTGAATAAAGGTGTAGTAGCCTTTGTATTCCTGCTTTATCATCCTTTTCTTATTTTTTCGAGGTGTTCTATTGTGCCGTCCCATTTGACAGCGTGGTTCCACCCAATCAGATGGTCAACTACATACTTCTCCAATTCATCAGGCCTTATATCAGTCAACATTCCAATTCTTGCTACTTCAATGTGATCCCAGAAAATCACCCAATCCCCAACTTTCGGCTCATCGCTCCACGGTTCGAGCCAGTCCTCGTCAAATTGATACCCATAATCATCTTCGTAAAATACTATCCATCCAATATTATTGTACTCTTCCACTGTCAACTCTTTCCCGATAAATTCATCCATTAGTTTTATGAAGTGTGGACCTGCGTGTCTATGTGTATCACTCGAAATACCGTCTTTAATCTTAACCTTATCTCCTGCCTTAAATTTACGCTTCGGGATGTCTTCAATACACTTTTTTTCGGCATTCCAACGCTTACCAACTTCCGCCAAAGCATCGATTAATTCTTTCTTTTCGGATTCTGTGGCTAAACGAAAATCTCCACCGTCAGTCCAAAACCCTTCTTTGTCAAAATCCAACCCAATACTGTTCGATTTGCTTGCATGGTAATAAAGACGGATACAGTTTCTCTTTCTGTATATGATTGTAATATTTTCACCATTCCAATCTGAATGTAAAAAGTCACCATCATTGTACTTCGACTCTTCCACCAGTTCCATCAAACTGTCAACTCCCGATTCAATCTCTTTTAATCGGTAAATCTTATCGTTAAATTTTATTCTCATGTCTTTTGTTTTTAATCATTTCACACTTTCCTGATTTTCCCTAATCTCCTTAAGCATGTTGAAAATACCGGATATTGTCTCACGCTCGTTCTCCTCGAAGTTTAAATACTCGCCTCCGTACTTTAGGAAGTGATATGTTCTCTGCAGCACAAAAAAATTATGCGCAATGAAAATCAATGCGAACACAAACGGGGCAACTATAAGCCTGTAGACAAACCGCCTTTTATTAAATTTCCTGTTCATGGCTAAAATGGTAAATCCCCGTTATCGTTAATTCCGCCTCTTCCAACTTTTTCACCCATCGGAGGATCTTCTTTATGGTCCGCCTGTTTGTCTTTCGGCTGCCACTTCTCGGAAAGAGTTATGTTAAAACCTTTTATTTTATCGGATTTTGGTATCCATAAAGTAGCATCCCATTCATTTCCAGACGGGTCGATAACTTTTCCTTTTGCGTAGGGTTGATTACCGCCTTTTATATACTTTTCATTCTTAAAAATCGTGCCCTGACCGGGCTTGTGTGTGTAGTTGCTCATATCTCGTTAAATATTTTTTTATCAGTTATCAATTCTCTGTTGCTCTCTAAGAACTCAATCAATCTCTCGCAATGCTCAACCAAAAGAGGGACATCCCTTTCTGGAACAAATGAATACTGCTCAATATAAATCTGCTTGAAATCGGTTACCACATATTCAAAATCGCTGACCATATTCCCGTTTTCGATGAGACAATATGGGTAAACCTTGTGCTGCCAATTGTCCTTAAACTTAAAAGCGTTGTATTTGCCCGTTGTTTTCAAATCACAGACCTTGAATGGTAATAGCTCGTCTATGTATCCATAAAGCTCTATCGTGCCGTATTTCGTCTCTAAAGGTGCTGAAACGTGAAGCTGCGGGATTGATTCCTTGAAGTAGTCTCTGATCTTTAAAGTCAAGTCCAAAGGAAACTCCCAGATATAGGATTTATACGCAGCGGCTATAACGCCTAAATCTTTATGGGTTTTGAACTCCATTTCCTTTTCGGGCTTCTTGTTTAAAATCAGACAGTCGATCAGTTCGTTATAACAAGTACCCTTATCTGCCGCCTCGCTTTCAAAGGGCACCCTGTTTATTCTGTCTATCAAACCCTGAAACTGTTCCTGCTCGAATTCCTCTTCCGTCTTTTTTGGATTTTCAGAACCGCCCCAGTAAAGATTCCAGATTTTAAAGCTGTCTATGTAACCCTGAAAAGAATCCAACAAAGTAGCGTAAAACCTATACTTCATAACCCTTTCCCTTTACCCATTTAAGGTTTAGTTCGTCCGTCTTGGCTTTTAAAAGTGATCTCGCCATTTCCTTTGAGCTTCCTATGTGGTCGTAATCGTCAATCCTCGCCACAAAATCGTTAGCTAAATCAGCATCGGTAATTACAGAAATATCGCTCTTGATCAACTCTACCACATCCTTGTATTTCTCTCCGTCGACTATCCTGTCTTTTAATCTTCTTATGTATGGCTCGATAACCTGAACGGAAAGAAAATTATTATCTGCAACGGGGTTTCCGTGTTCGTCGGTTATTGTGGGGATATCCATCACGCTCGGAAGATTACAGGTGTTTTTCCCGTCGTTTCTCGAAGTTGGGTCAAAAGTGATTGTTCTTTTTCTTCCAACGGCTTCCATGTATCCAACCAAATCCAATTCCGTAACCAATGAATCGTAGTTCGATCCACCGAATAAAGGCACATATCTCATATCGTCACCGTCCTGTCTTGTTTCCCTGTGAGCGACAAAGACCAGGTGTTTTCCCATTATGGATATTTTTTTGATCAATGCGGAAAACATTGCCTTTCTTTCCCCGTATCCCTGCAATGTGAGCATCCCGTTAGCCCTGCCCATCTTTGAGTTCTTTTTTGTGATATACTCGCCCATATAGTCCAGAAGTTTACCACCAGTGTCGATTACAAGTGTTTCGTAAGGCTTTAAATCTTCCTTATCCAGCACGTCGATGAAGTTCTGATAGTTTTCTATCTGGACCGTATCAACTCCGTCCAAATGAGCGTAGTTAATCCTGTGCACCCCTCCATCGAAGTCGAATAAAAGTGGTTTCGGTGCTGAAATTGCAAGTGTGCTTTTTCCCGTTCCCGCTTGTCCGTAAATCAACGCTTTAATTTTAGCGTCAATGTTCAATTCGTTCGCTTTCTTTATTAAACTCATATCTTTTAATTTATAAATAATGTGCTGTTGTCGCCCCCGCTCTCCACGGGTCGTAATAATTCACCTCTTCCTCTATTATTCGCTCCTGTTCTTCCGCTCTCTCAATCTCCCTCTTTTTTATAAGTGAGAATCTTTTGATGAAGAAAATAAACTCCTCCATGTTAAATCCCTCCGGCACCGAATTAACCGTCCTCCAATTCCCCGATTTTAGCTTTTCAATTCGGTTAAAGATTACGTTCAAATCGTGATCTACGGTTATGTCCATCTTGTAATTGCCGTCCACAAGCTCATAATCTCCGCAGTAATAAGCGTTTTCGTCGATTGCTATTATAGCATCGGCGATCATTCGTGATGTTGTCATGTTGTTTAAACTTGTTCCCGCACCCCAATCAAATGAAGTGCGGGCTGTAAAAATCAATCCTTTCTTGCGATTAAATCCAAGAGCCTCTAAACCATATAAAGGTTTACATCCTTGATTTTGCCAGTAAATAGTGTCAATTTTTAATTAAATTTTTCATTTCGCAGCGTTTTATGATTTATTGCTTCGTTCCCGAAAACTCGGCAAAGAGTAATCGGTTAGTTTGTCAGAATATATATTCTTTATCTTCTGATGTTATGGCAAAAGCATCTTCGAGAAACCTTTTAGCTATCTCTTCATTGTTGTCCGATAATGGCAAATATGTTTCATTATACTTTCTCTTTATCATATCAAGCCTGTCATATTTTCTCACTATTGAATTATACTTTTCATAAATAGCCTCCTGCTCTACTTCTTTCTTCTCAACAAACTGGTCATATTCCTGTCTTAGTAAATTATATTCGCTTTTTATAGCGTTGTTTTGCTTCGTGATTTTATCATTTTCTCGCTCTCTTTCCTTCGAGAATGAATATGACGGCTCCGAGAAGTATATTCGCTTGTTGCTCATGTCAACGATTGATTCAAAACCATTCAGCAATTCAGCTAATCTGTCAGCTTCATCCTTACTGGTAAATTTAATGTAAATAGACACTCCTCCACCGATTGAATATGTTATCAGGTCTTTTTCTAACTCTTTCTCATAAACTGGACTTTTAGGTCTATCAACAATTTGAATTCCTTTTTCTGCGCATTCGATTAGAACGTACTTATCTAATTCATCGTACGTTAAATCTTTAATTTCAAGTTCTGTTAGTTCATTAAATCTTTTCATATTTTTTATTTTAAATGGATTTATTTGGCCCATAACCACCAATTAGGTGCCTCGTTCCCGAAAACCGATCACTCGATAATCGGGCTGGCATTGAATTAATCGGTCTGTTAAACTCCTTTGCCTCGATGCGTCTCCGGTGCACCACCCCGTTTGGCAGCTATTAATCAAAAACATCAAACATTGGTTAATACTGTGGGAACTGCCTGTTGGCGCAATATGGTTTTGTAACCTCCACCAAAAGGATTGCCTAAGCATTGCGCTGTATTGTGAAAGGATGTGGCAGGGTCGTGAATAACGGCTACTATTATTCACCGTTTGCTAAAGTTTTCGTTGGTACTTTTAATGAGGTCGTGTCTCTGTTATCTCGCTTTCGCTACCTATCCAACTATTTCACATATAGTCCATGCACCCATCCTAATTTATTCTTTCTCCGCACATATCAGGGTCTTGTTAACCGCCTCCCCAAGGATTACATTGCTTTCTACAATGGATTGTGCTATCTTCCGGCTTCCTTTCGCCGTGTTATCGCTACCTTTTCCGTAGCTCACCATTAAGTCAAAGAACTTTTTTGTTCCCGAAACCGAAACAAATCAGCTTCGGGTGTGCAGACCGTATCACTACGACCTTTTCCGCAATGCTTATGAAAACAAATCGTTATTTACCAGTATCGTACAACGCCCTGTACGAATTTCAAAACCAACAATCTTCTTACCTACCTTGACAGGTTTTATATTTTTCTTGTCCGTTACGCCTCTCGCTATATTTAAAGCCGTTATTGCGAGCTTGTCAGATTCGGTCATCCACCGACCGTAGGCGAACGTTAAATTTTTGATTGGTTTCATATTGAGTTATAAATTGCGTTACAAACTGCGATTAGAAACATTATCAGGCTCCATCCAAGGATTACCCGTAAAATGATGGTCATTGCTTTTGTTGTCATAATATTAAGAACGATTATCCTATACATCGTGAGGTATTAAAAATTAAACAATTATCATATGCTGTTAATAAATTCCATCACCTCTGAAATTGTCAACGTTCTATATTGCAGTCTTTCAATAGCCCTTGCGCAAACAAACTGCCTGGTTGAATATCTGCAATCAGTCATTACATCAAGGTTTCCGTCAGAACAGCAAATTGTCATTATGTTGTCTACATAGTCACAATCTTTTGTTGTTTTGCGCAAATATATAGCCTCGCGATACCATTCCTCGTAAACATATCGAGGCACATGTTTTCCAATTTTTTCAAATATTACCGTCATCAATGAGTTTAATTTCCCGTTATTCATAACATTAATGTTTACTTTTTTATGATTACTGCATAAGCATAGTTATGCTTACCTTTTCCATATCCCACCTGTATACGTGTCTCACCTTTCATTTCTTTAACCTGCAACACTCCTCCAGAACCCATTGCGCATTCTTTAACGGTGTATCCCATGTCTCTCAACTTTATAACTCTATCAGAAACTAATCTATTATCACTAACTACTTTTTGAATGTTTTTTAAATCTGTCTTCATAATTCTGTTTTTTTAAATTAATTATTACTACTTGTTTAACTGAACAATACAAAGATAACATCTATCTTGATGTTGTGCAAATATAAAGTGTTAAATTTTTAGTATGATATGGTTAAATAAAATTAAAAAAGCGACCGTTTCCCAACGCCCGCCTTTACCGTTATGAAAAGTACACTAAAAAATCTTATTCCCGATGATCTGCTTGTTATCTACAATAAACTCCCCGTCCGGTTCTTTTTCGACTATCGCAAAGCCGTGATTCCAGTTGTTTTGCGGATTGTACCTCGGTGAGAGTGAACACAAACATCCAGTAGTCCAGCTTCCGTAAAACTTCCCCGATATGCTCTTTTTTATGCTGTTCTGCGTTACGTGTGAATGTCCGCTTATAACGTTATCCATCGCCTTGTTTAAACGATTGTAGGCTACGTGAACACCGCTGCCGTAATATTCGTGTCCGTGCATCACGTTGAGCTTTCCGAACTCGATAATGTTGTAATCTTCTATAACTTCAACGGTTGAACCATCAAAGAAAACATAATCCCTTATGTCTGTCAGTCCGTCAATTTCCGGCACGTCGTTCAGCTTTCTTTGTATGTGCAATTCTCTTCTTATGTCGTGGTTTCCCTTTTTGAATATCACCTTTCCGAAATGTTTTTGGAGTAATTCCAAAAAGTCAGTTACCCATTCCCGTTCCGAATAGAAATATTTTAAGATGTTCGGGTTTTTGTCAAACTTCGAAAACTGGTAAAAATCCAGCAGGTCACCGTTGATAATCACCAAATCACAATCCCGTTTCAGTCCGTAATTGATAGCCGTCTCCAAAGCGTTCCTATCGTGGAATCTCGAATGGATGTCGCTCATCACGAGCGCCTTTTTATACTGTTTCGGTACGATAAAAGGTTTTAGGTCTAACTCCTGAACGGGTTGTTCCAATAGTGCGAAGTCCGCCGCAAGCTGTTTGTCCTGTGATGCTAATTTTCTACCCATTGAGCCAGTTACAATTCTTACGTATTTTCTTGCGTCTTCCTTGTCGTTGAATTTCTCCGGGTGCAGATCGTGTATGTATGCTGCTATTTTGTGCTTAGAATAGCTTGTGTTGTTACTTATCGCTGTGTTTATGAATTCCTGTGTTACCTTTCTTGCTATATCCGTTTTAGTCATGATAATTTGATTTTGATTACTACTGCAAGAATAACAAGTATTACTCCCGCCAAAACTCCCCATCCGAATAGTCGGAAATTAAATCCCGTTGTCGGTGTGATCTTACTTTTAAGGTCTTTATTTTCTTCTAATAGTTTTTCTACTGTCTGTTCTAAATCGGTGTTTATCTCTATTGATTGTTGAAGTTTAGTGTTTAGATCGTCTATTTTTTTGAGGTATTCCCTTTTTGTATTCTCATATTCGGTCTTGCTTTCCGTTTTTGTCTCGCTCGCTATCGGATATGTTCCGTCTGGCTTTAACGGTGCGTCCGTGTTGTATTTTATTTCGTGTTTCGACACATCGCTCCGCAGCTTTATATTCTCCTCTCTAAATCGCTCTAAATCGGTTTTAAGCGTTTCTACTTCGATGGTCTTTTTCTGCAACTCACTTTTAAGAGAAACAATCGCCGTGCTGTCAACTTTCGTTATGGTGCGCTCCTGAATGATTTGCTTAGACTTGCACCCTGTAAGCAGGAATATAACGAGAATAGCAAGCAGGATCACCGTCCAAACAAGCCGTATTTTTTGATCACGTTTATTAGTCATGTTGGTTTTATTT
>ENA-UOOR01001049-UOOR01001049.1-fermentation-metagenome-genome-assembly--contig:-NODE-1049-length-34643-cov-6.606829_pt1 | contig 34643 bp, 28 predicted proteins | sample MGYA00245780_ERZ724029 | MGnify/ENA primary metagenome ERZ724029 (study PRJEB28704, sample SAMN03018315) | fermentation metagenome | biome: anthropogenic terrestrial biome; feature: soil; material... | reverse complement strand
GAGCGAGGCCGCGGCCGGGCCGCGCGTGGCGAGGGCGAGCCGGCGCGCGGCCTTTTGCCCGGCGCGGACGGCGGCGAGCGCGGCGAAGCGGTCGTCGATCGACCCGCTCGGAGCGCGGCTCTCGTCCTTGAGCCAGAGTCCCCGCAGCCCGAGCCAAGAGGCGAGGCGCGGGGCGCCGTAGACCGGCGTCATCCCGACCTGCAGCGGCGGGAGGGCGGCGAGCTCGTCGATGGGCAGCAACTCCTTGAAGCGCCACATCCACGGCTCACGCCGTTCGAGCGAGGGCCTGTCGAGGGTCCGCGCGACCTCTTCGAGGTCGTAGGTGACCTCGAGCGCGTTCTCGGCCCCGCAGTCGGGGCAGTCGGCCCGCGGGCCGACCCGCTGCGTGCGGCCGCAGGCGATGCAGGTCATTGCGCTGGCGTGTTCCAGGCCCATCCACCCGGTTCCGTTCGATCGAGGCGACGAGCGCGACCAACTCCGGTCGCGCGGCGGGGTGATAGCCGAGAGGGCGGGGCACAGCAAGCGCGGAGCGACAGTCGAGAGTCGATGCCAAGGGTGGTAAGTCGCCAGCCCCGCGCCGCCTGGCGGTGGGCGCTGCGGTAGGGGCCCACAGCAGTGCGCCCGTCCCCGCAGGCCCCGGAAGCCGAGAGTTGCCCAGCCCCGGGCCGCGTGTCGGTGCGGTAGGGGCGCACAGCAGTGCGCCCGTCGAGGAATCGCACAGATGCGCGGGCGATACGAGGTTCTCGGCGGCCGCCACGAAGGGCGGCCCTCACGAAATCGCGTCGCGGCGCCGATCGAAGGTCACATCGGCGAGGGTCCCTCAGCACCTCTTCAACGCGTGGGCTCGAGCGCGGGGTCGGGCCCTGTCGGCGCGTCGGCAGCGACCATCTCGGCCTTGGCGCGCAGGAGCTGCCGCAGGCGGATCCGGTAGACGAGCACCGACACCAAGCCGACCAAGAGCTGGGTCGAGAAGGTCGCCAGGTGGGTCAGCGCGGCGAAAGAGGCAGCCTGCTCGGGCGCAGCGCCGAGGGCGCGGGCGGCCCAGCTCGAGGTCAGGTAGTACATGCCCATGCCGATGGGCAGCCCGGGGCTGAGCTGGCCGAGCGAGATGGCGCCGAGGACGATGCCGCCGGCGAAGAGGCCGTGCTCGACCCCGAGCGCCTGCAGCGCGACCCCGTAGGCGATGGCCGAGGCGAGCACCGGGCCAAAGGAGGCGGCAAAGGCGAGCACCGCCCGGCGCGGCGACTTCGTGGCGCCAAGCCCCTTGCCCAAGTGACCGAGCGCCATGCTCAGCTTCGGCAGCCGGCCCCGCGAGTCGAGCCACGCGCAGAGCCGCCCGGCGTAGCGAGCGCCGGCGAGGGCGAGGCCGAGCAGCACGGCGAACAGGCCGAAGGCGGCCAGGACGGCGGGCCCGAGGCTCGAGGCGCCCGAGCCGAGCGGCCCGGCGAGCGCGACTCCGACGACGGCGATGAGGGCCGCCAGCTCGAGCAGCTTGCAGACGAGCACCGAGCCCAAGCTCTCGAAGAAGGGCAGGCCTTGGCGGCGCGAGAGGACGAAGGCGCGCACGAACTCGCCGAGCTTGCCGGGGACCGCGTTGTGGAAGAAGGCGCCGATGGCGACCGAGTGGTAGCGGTGGCGAAACCCGGGGGCGCGCTCGCCGAGCGTGTGGCGCCACTGGACCGCGCGCAGCGGGATGATCGCCGCGGTGAGCAGGGCGAAGGCCGCGACCCAAGGCAGGTGCGTGGGCAGGTCGGCAGTCCAGGCGCCGAGGGTGAAGCGCGGGGTGAGCGAGAGCTGGCCCGCGGCGAGCGAGGGCTTGAAGAAGGCGCTGCCTATCAGCACCACGCTCAGGCACGCCCCGAGCAGCCCGAGCGCTGCCCGGCCGAGCCATCGTGACCGGCGCGGCCTGGTGTATGGGTTCGTGTCCCTCGGTGCTGGAGCCTTCGCCGAAGTCGTCATCCGTGCTGGTTCCCTCCGTGGGCGCTTGTCTGAAAAAAACGTCGGAGGAGCCCCGCGCCTTCCCTGGAGGGGCGCGAGGACGGGCCGCTTCGTGGAGGCGGCGCAGAGGACGATCGAAGGAGATGGTTCCAGCGCTGCTCGCCCTCACCTTGGCTGTGGCCGGAGGGGTTTCGGCCCGTGAGGCGCCGGACGCGACGCTCGATCGGGAAGCCGGCAGCTCGATGGACGCGTTGGTCGTTCCCCTGGCGAGCTACAACTCGGACGAGAAGCTCGGCTTCGGCCTGGCCGGCGGCGCCTACCTCTATCGCGACGGCAAGCGGCCGTACGCGCACGCGCTTGCCGGGCAGGTCTTCATGACCACCGGCGGGGTGCAGTCGCACTTTCTGCGCTACGACGGGCCGCAGTTCCTCGGCACGGGCGTGCGGCTCGAGGCCAGGCTCGACTATCGGCGCGAGAGGTTTGCGCCCTACTTCGGGCCGGGCAACAACTCGGCCCCGGACTACGGGGGCGAGGAGCGCTCGGGGCTCTACACCTACGAGCGGCTCAACGCCGGCGGCTGGCTGCGGGTGCGGATAGGCCGTCCGAGCGCGCTGCCGCAGCCCTACGTGGGCTACTCGTATCGCCTCACCTCGGTGCGGCCGGGCGAAGGGTCGTTGCTCGCGCAGCGCCGACCGCTCGGCGTCGAGGGAGGCCTGACCGGCCAGGTGCTCGTGGGGATAGTGCGCGACACGCGCGACGACGAGTCGGACCCGAGCCGAGGCGGCAGCCAGGAGCTCGCCTTGCGGATAGGCGGCCGGGCGACCGGCAGCGACTACGACTATGGGCAGGCGACCGTGACCCTGCGCGGGTTCGTGCCGCTCGGTCGCCGGTTGGTGCTCGGCGGGCGCATCGCCGGCGACTGGCTGTTCGGGGACGTGCCGTTCTACGAGTGGCCCAACCTCGGTGGGCTGCTCGGCTCCGAGGGCATCGGCGGGATCAGCAGCGTGCGCGGCATCGCGCGCCACCGCTACACCGGGACCCTCAAGCTGCTCGGCAATGCCGAGCTGCGGGCGACCCTCGCCGAGCCGCGCCTGCTCGGCCGCCGGATCAAGGTGGGCGGGGTGCTCTTCGCCGACGCGGGCCGCGCCTGGTCCGAGGAGAGCTACGACGGGCCCTGGTACCGGCTGCACACCGCGGGCGGCGTCGGCGTGCGGCTCGCGCACGGCGCCGCGGTCGCGCGGTTCGACTTCGGCATCTCGCGCGACCGGCAGGCGGTCTATTTCATGTTTGGGCAGATGTTTTAGGGCAAGTTGGGAGTTGTGAGTTTTGAGTTGGGAGCAAAGCCGCGCGGCTCGGTAGGGCGCACAGCAGTGCGCCCGGCCAGATATCGAGCACGGGCGCGGCATTCCCGCGAACCGTCGACCGAGCGCCTGCTCATCCTGAAGAGCGGTTCCGTACGGCACAGCAGTAGGGCAGGCGGCGACGGGAACTGGCGCGGGCAAGTGGCTCCGGGACCTGCGGCGACGGGCGCACTGCTGTGCGCCCCTACCGCACCGCCGGGCGACGCGGGGCCGTCGACTCACAACTCCCAACTCACGACTCCCAACTGACGTGTCTACCTTTCCACCGTGTGGAAGCTCGCGGCATTCTTCGCCCTCGCGCTCCTGGCCGCCGGCTGCCCGTATCCCAACCATCCGGACGATCTCCAGGTGCGCGATCCGGTGCCCAGCGGCGGCGACGGTTTTTCGCTGGCGCTCTACCAGTCGGTCGGTGTCGCGATGCGCCCGGGGCACGAGGTGGAGCTGGTCGAAAACGGCCGCATCTTCGACGTGCTCGAGGAGGAGATCCTCCGGGCCGAGTCGAGCATCCACATCGTCAGCTTCATCTGGAGGCCCTCGTATCCCTCGACGCGGCTGATTCGCGCGATCCTCAAGCGCACGCAGGAAGGGGTCGCATGCCGGGTCATCTACGAGCCGTTCGGCAGCCCGGGCTTCGACGACAAGATCCGCCGCACGCTCGCCGAGGGCGGCTGTGACGTGCGCCGCTTTCGCAACTACTCCAACGGAACCCCAGGGCGGCTCTTCTATCGCAATCACCGCAAAATCCTCATCGTTGACGGCCGCCGCGGGGTCACCGGCGGCTTTGGTATCTGGTGGTCCTGGCTCGGCGACGGGCTGGCGCCCGACGAGTGGCGCGAGAGCAACGTTCGGGTCCAGGGACCGGCCGTCGCCGAGATGCAGCTCGCCTTCGCCGAGAATTGGCAGGAGGCCGGCGGCGCGCTACTCGGCCCCGAGGCCTTTCCCAAGCTCGAGCAGGCCGGGAAAGCGCGGGCCGCGTTCGTCGCGAGCACGTCCGCCGCCGGCGAGACGAGCGCCGAGAGGCTCACGCAGGTCGCCATCGCCTCAGCCCAGCACCGGCTGTGGATCGCCAACTCGTACTTCATCCCCTCGAAAGCCATCGCCGACGCGCTCGTTCGCAGGGCGCAAGCGGGCGTCGACGTCCGCATCCTCGCGCCCGGCCGCAACCACGACCTTCACCCCATCCGCTCGGCCCAGCGCTCGACCTACGAGCAGCTTCTGAGGCAGGGGGTGCGAATCTGGGAGTACCAGCCGGCGATGATGCATTCGAAGACGATGCTCATCGACGACCGGCTCGCGGTGGTCGGGTCGATCAACATCGACCCGATGTCGATGCGCAAAAGCGAGGAGGGGGCGCTGGTCATCGAGGATCCCGCGGTCGCCGCCGAGCTTGAGCGGCACTGGAAGGTCGATCTCGAGCGCTCGATAGAGATCCGCTGGGACTCCTGGCGCAGGCGCGGGTTGCTCGAGCGGCTGATGTACGAGCTGACCTGGATCTTCGGCGCCTTCGCGTGAAGAGATCCGTCGAGAAACCCTCCTCAGTCTCGCTTCAGTGCCTCTTCTTCACGCGCTCACGCAGGCTGCCGAGACGGCGGCCATCCCCGCCTCGCGCGATACCCCGCAGATTTCCCGACACCTCTTGAGCCGCAGCGCGTGCCGCGCTCCCGAGCCCGGCGCGGCAGCCCGGCGAGTGGCCAGCGGCACAGCCGGCGGCTTGCTCGAGCGCGGGCCTTCGGCCCTCTTCCTCGGCACGGCGGTCGGATCTAGTGTAGGCCCCCTTTTCCCGAGGACATCATGCAGAGTCTCAAGGACAAGCTCGTGCAGGCTGGCGTCGTCTCGGCCGACTATCGGCCCGGCGAGAAGGCCGAGCAGCGGGCCGCGCGCCTGAACCGTGAGCAGGCCGAGAAGCGCAACCAGATCGAGCAGATCGTCAAGGCGGCCCGCATCGCCACCCCGCTGGGCGAGCACACCTTCTTCTTCACGACCCGGTCGAAGAAGATGCGCCGGCTCGTCATCGAGGAGCCAGTGCGCCGCGGGCTCGAGCGTGGTGACTTCGCGGTCGTCGAGTTTCCGAACCAGCCGGACTTTCCCTGGGCGGTCGTCCCGCGCGCGGCGGCCGAGAAGATCCTGAAGATCGACCAGGTCGCCGTGCGCTTCTTCGTTCGCAGCGAGACCGAGCAGTACGGCGTCGCCCCCGAGCCGAAAAAATGAGGATCGCCGGGTGGAAACGTCTTCCCTCCGAACCGCGGGTTCTTGCTATGGTCCGCGCCTTTCCAAGGTTGACCGGGGGCTAGGGATGAAGACGCGCGCGAAGGTCCTTGTGGCCGAAGGCTGTCCGTCGACTCGTTCGCGGCTGTGCGACGCGCTTTGCGGGGCGGGGTTGCTGCCGCTTCAGGCTGGTGAGGCCTCCGAGGTCTTGCGGCGCGCCCGTGAGGAGGCGCCTGACCTCGTGCTGCTCGACCTTGGGCTCGACGCCGGGGGCGATCTGGTCCGCGTGCTCAAGGCCTCGCGCGACGCCGACGAGTTCCTGCCTCTGGTCTGCCTGAGTCGCGGGAGCGACGAGCGGCTCGGCGCGCTGCGGCGCGGGGCCGACGAGTGCCTCGAGCGAGGGGTGGACGACGAGCTGTTGATCGCGCGGCTAGAGTCCCTGCTGCGCATCAAGCGCTCTCATGATCGACTGCTGGCCCGCGAGCGAGAGCTCGAGCGCCTCTCGGTCACCGATCCGCTCACGGGGCTCTACAACCGGCGCTTGTTCGAGGAGCGGCTGCGCGAGGAGTTCGTGCGCTCGCAGCGCTTCGGCGATCCGCTGTCGCTGATCATGGTCGACCTCGACCACTTCAAGCGGGTCAACGATCGGCACGGCCACCTCGCCGGCGACGAGGTCCTGCGCGGCGCGGCGGCCATCCTGCGCAACTGCGTGCGCGAGATCGACATCGTGACCCGCTATGGCGGCGAGGAGTTCGCGGTGATCCTGCCGCGCACCTGCCTGCCGGGATGCCTGGCGGTCGCCGAGCGCATCTGGCGCGCGTTCGGCGAGGCGCGCTTCGGCGCGGCCGACTGCCGGCTGCGCGTGAGTGCCTCGCTCGGCGCAGCGAGCGTGCCGGCGAAGGAGGTGCGCATCCCCTCGGACCTCGTCGATGCCGCCGACCGCGCGCTCTACCAGGCCAAGCGCTCTGGCCGCGACCGCATCGGTCTGCCGGACTGGTCGCGCCCGCTGCCGCGGCAGCAGGCCGCGCCGGTCGCCGGTGGCGCGCGCGGGGTCTTCGGGTAGTGGGCTGAGTTGGGAATGAAGGCGCGCGGCTCGGTAGGGGCGCACAGCAGTGCGCCCGGCCAGAAATCGACCACGAGCGCGGCATTCGTTACGAGCCGTCGGCGATGCGCCCCAGCCGCACCGTTCGGGGAAGGCGGGGCCGTCAAACCCGCGGGGTCGGGCGCACTGCTGTGCACCCCTGCCCACCAGGCGGAGCGGGACCGTCGACTCGCGCCTCTCGACCCCGACTCGTCGACTGTCGCGACCACCGCGCGTGGGTCAGCGGTGACTGCCATGACAAGTGCCGACGAGTCTCGAAGTCTCCTCTGACAGGGTACGCAATGGCAGCTTCCGGCCTCCCAAAAGCGCCCAGTGGGTCCGCTGGCACCCCTGGCTAACCCCAGGTAATCTCTAGGGCGGTCCCGCGGTTGGGTCGTAACTGACCCATTTGCGGCCGCGGGGGAGCGCGAGCCTTGGTCGCAATTCGGGGAGCTTGCGCTGCCCGGGTCAGTAGGCACCCCGAATGCATCTGGGGGGGGCGAAAGGACGCCCTCTTGGTCAGTTCAGCGAAGCTCGAGCCAGGGCTACAGCCAGCGGTTCTTCTCGTCGCAGGGGACGAGGCGCTCATCGGGCGCGTCCGGTACCTGCTGCCGGCGGCGGACTTCCGTCTGCTGACAGCCGGCGAGGCGAGCGCAGGTGCCGAGGTTGTCGCGCGGGAGTGCCCGGCGCTCGTGCTCATCGAGCCGCGCCTTCTCGGCGCCAGCGACACGGAAGCGCTGGCCAGCGCCGCCGCGCGCGTCGGCGCGCACTTGCTGGTGGTCTGCGACGCCGAAGAGGACGGCAACGCCACAGGCGAGCAGGCCGTCGAGAGCGTCTTCGTCTCGCGAAGCGGGTCGCCGGCCAGCAATCCGCTGCGCTCGGCCTTCGAACGGCACCTGCTCGATGAGAACCGGCGCCTGCGTGCGCTGAGGCGCGCGAGCGAGGAGCGCATCGAGGAGCTCTTGGGCGCTCGCGACGACTGGGCGCGCACCTTCGACGCCATCGACGAGCCGCTTGCCATCCTCTCGCGTGATCTAAAGGTGACGCACGCCAACCGCGCCTTCCTGCGCCTTGCCGGGGCTCGAGTATCGGAGCCGGTCGGCATGGCCTGCCACCGGGCTCTCTTCGGGACCGAACGCCCCTGCGAGGCCTGTGCGTTGGGGTGGGGCGAGAGGCCCACGGCGCCGGTCGAGCTGGTCGCCGGCGGGCGCAGCTACTCGATGCACTGTTTCGACGGGGGCGAGCGGCACATCTGCCTCTATCGCGAGACGACCGAGGAGCGGGTCGTCACCCGCCGCGCGATGCAGACCGAGAAGCTCGCCGCGATAGGCCAGCTCGCCGCGGGCATCGCCCACGAGATCAACAACCCGCTCGGCGGCATACTCGCCTTCACGCAGTTGATGCTGCGCGACGAGGGGCGCTCGGAGCAGGACTTGGAGATGCTGGGTGAGGTCGAGAGGGCGGCCCTGCGCTGCAAACGCATCGTCGGCGGCCTACTCAACTTCAGCCGCCGGCGGCACGCGGGGTGCTCCTCCTTCGACCTCAACCAGCTCGCCGAGGACGTGGCGCTGCTCTTTCGTCCCCAGCTCAAGGGCCCGGCGACCGTCGTCCTCCACGAGGAGCTGTGGCCCGTGCCGCTGATGGTGCGCGGCGACGCGACGGAGATCGAGCAGGTCGCGCTCAACCTGCTCGTCAACGCGCTGCAGGCCTTCGACGGCCGCCCGGGGACGATAACCCTGCGCACCCGCCGGCAGGGCGAGCACGTCGAGCTGACAACCAGCGACGACGGCCCGGGAATCGCGCCCGAGCTGTTGTCGCGCATCTTCGAGCCGACCTTCACCACCAAGCCGCCCGGATTGGGCACCGGACTCGGGCTCGCGGTCGCCTGGGGCATCGCCGAAAGACACGGCGGGTCCCTCGAGGTGAAGAGCGAGCCGGGCACGGGCAGCACCTTCACGCTGAGGCTTTCGGCCGCCGCCGAGGCGGCCGGAGGCGACTTCGACCGCGGAACCCCAGGAGGCTGAGCATGTCAGTCGCCCCGTGCCCCAACCCGCAGGCCGCCGCAGCCGTGCGCCCCCGGGTCCTCGTCGCGGACGACGACCGGGTGGTCCTCAAGGCGGTCGCCGAGATTCTGCGCCGCGCCGGCTACGAGGTGACGGCCGTCGAGGACTCGGTCGAGGCGTTGGCGGCCGCCAGCGAGCCCGGCCTGGACGTCGCCGTCCTGGACATCAAGATGCCCAACGTCGGCGGGATGGACGTGCTGCGGGAGATCAAGGCGAAGCGCCCGGAGGTCGAGGTGGTGATGATGACCGCCTTTGCGACCGTGGAGACCGCGGTCGCCGCCGTCAAGGCGGGCGCCTACGACTACCTGACCAAGCCCTTCGAGAACATCGACGAGGTGGTGCTCACCGTCCAGAAGGCCTATGAGCGCAAGGCCCTGCTCGACCGCAACCGGCGCCTCGAGGGCATGCTCGAGGTGCGCGACCGGTTCGAGGGGCTCATCGGCCAGAGCCCGCGGATGCAGGCGGTCTTCAAGATGATCGCCGGAGTCGGCTACTCCTCGGCCACCGTGCTGCTGCAGGGCGAGAGCGGCACCGGCAAGGAGCTGGCGGCGCAGGCCCTGCACTACAAGAGCCCGAGGCGCGACAAGCCGCTCGTCGCGGTCAACTGCTCGGCGCTCTCCGAGACTCTGCTGGAGAGCGAGCTGTTCGGACACGTGCGCGGGGCCTTCACCGACGCGCACAGCAACAAGCGGGGCCTCTTCGAGGCGGCCGACGGGGGGACGCTGTTTCTCGACGAGATCGGCGACATTTCGCCCGTCACGCAGGTGCGGCTGCTGCGCGCGCTGCAGTCCGGCGAGATCAAGCGGGTCGGCTCCGACGAGGTCGTCCGGGTCGACGTCCGGGTGATCACCGCGACGAACAAGGACCTTGCCAAGGAGATGATCGAGGGCCGCTTCCGCGAGGATCTCTACTACCGGCTCAACGTCATCTCCATCCAGCTTCCGCCGCTGCGCGACCGGCGCGAGGACATCCCGCTGCTCGCCCACCATTTCCTCGGCGAGTACTCGGCGCGCATGGGCAAGAAGCTGCTCGGGATGGAGCCCGAAGCGCTGGAGGCGCTGGGCGCTCACTCGTGGCCGGGCAACGTGCGCGAGCTGCAGAACGTGATCGAGCGGGCAGTCGTGCTCGCCCAGGGCCAGAGCGTGACGGCCGCGGACCTCCCGGCGTCGATGCAAGGCAAGAGGGAGCTCGAACACGAGCGCGGCGCGACCAGCCTGGCGCACCTGCCGTACACGACGGCGAAGCGGCTGGCCGTCGCGGCTTTCGAACGCCGCTACTTGACGGCCGTGCTCGCCAACGCCAACGGGAACATCTCGATGGCGGCCAAGGCCGCTGGCGTCGACAGGTCGAACTTCCGCAGGCTGCTCAAGCAGTATCAGGTCGAGCGCTATGCGGCCTCGGCAGAGGAAACCGAGGCCGCCGGCCGCGATAGGTAGGCCCGCGGGCGCGCGCCGCGCATTCCCGAGAGCTTGGCACGGAATATTTCGGTCGGCCGCCTGCCTCCAGCCGCTGCCAGCCACGACGCTCAAGGTCTGTCGGGATGCCGCTCGCCCCGAGCCTGCCGAGGGGCTCGGGCCGATCGGTTATCGCTCGAAGGATTCTTCGACACATCCTCAGCGCACGCGGCGTTTGTCGCGCCTGCGGCGCGATGGCAAGATGGCGCCGCATTTTTTCCGGTGGAGGTGTCATGGGTCGAGCGCTGTGGGCGGGGATTCTTCTTGGTCTGTTCGCGGCCTGCGGTGACGTGGATGCCCCTGGAGGGCAGGACGCAGGCGATTTTCCCGACGCTCAGGCGGTGCTGGACGCAGGCACGGACGGACCGGATGCCTCGGCGGCCGACAGTGGCTCAGAGGAGGCCGACGCGGGAGATCGCTGCGAGCAGAGCCGGCCGCGCGCGCTCGTCTCGCTCAGCCTCGAGCCGGCGACGATTACGGTCGAGGCCGGCGAGCAGGTGCGAATCGGCGTGCGCGGCACCTTCGACGACGGCTGCGTCGCCAACGTGACCGGCAGCGTGCGCTACACGGTGGCCGACGGGGCCATCGCCCGGGTCGTCGACGCGCCGCCGGACCCTGACAGCGCGCTGCTCGGAAAGGCCGTCGAGGGGCTCGCCGAGGGGCAGACGACGCTGGTTGCCAGCACGCAGGAAGGCGGCGCTGGCATCGCCTCGGCGCCCACCTCCATCACCGTCGAGCAGGGCGAGGTCATCCCCGGGGCGACCGAGACCCGCGCGATTTGGGTGACCCGCTTCGCCTACGGCTCGGCCGCCGAGGTCAGGAGCATCATCAACAAGGCCGCCGACAACAACTTCAACGCCGTCTATTTCCAGGTGCGCGGGGTGGCCGACGCCTACTACCGCTCGAACCTGGTGCCCTGGTGGAAGGGCTGGGGCCGTGACCTCGGCGAGGACCCGGGCTGGGACCCGCTGCAGACGGCCATCGACGCGGCGCACGCGCGCGGCATCGAGCTGCATGCCTACATCAACGCGCTCAGCGGCTGGACCAAGAGCGGGACGACCCCGGGGGTCATCCCGGATTCGGTCGCTGGCGCCGCGCAGCACATCCTCAAGCAGCACCCGGAATACGTCTGCAAGGACGATCAAGGGGTCGACAGCCCCAGCGAGTACACCTACATCGCGGCCGACCCCGGCTACATCGAGCACTTCGCCGACGTCGTCGAGGAGCTGATCACCAACTACGACGTCGACGGCGTCCACATGGACCGGCTGCGTACCCCGGGGCGCAGCTTCTGCCACACGCCGACGCTCGACGCGATGTTCGCCCAGCAGTCGCTCTCGTTCGCCGACTTCCAGCGCGCGCAGATCGACAAGCTCGTCGAGGCGGTCTACCAGCGGGTGCTCGACACCAAGCCGAGCGTCATCGTCTCGGCGGCGGTCGGGGGAATCTACAAGAGGCTGCCCAACTGCAGCACCAGCGAGGGTTACGGCGACTACTACCAGGACTCGATCGGCTGGATGGCCAAGGGGATCATCGACGAGCTCAACCCGATGACCTACTGGGACCTCAACCCGGGGAGCTGCACCGACTGGGGCGCGCACACCGATGTCTTCCTCGCCGGCGCCAACGGGCGGCGAGTCGTCGCCGGGATGCACGCGCGCGAGGGCTCGACGGCCAACTTCTCGCGCATCGCCGCGCGCATCGAGTTCGCCCGGAGCCGGAACACCACCGGCCACATCGTCTTCGCGAGCACCTACCTGGAACAGGACAACACCTGGGACGACTTCCTCGCCGGCCCCTACGCCGAGCCCAAGCCGCCGACGCCGCTGACGCACCGGTAGGGATGGACGGCAGAGCTCCAGCTCCGCCAGTCGCAATGGGCCGGCCGCGCGAACGATGAAAGGTCGGGACGCGCGGAGGGGAAGGATGGACGGCGGAGCTCCAGCTCCGCCAGTCGCAATGGGCCGGCCGCGCGAAGGATGAAAGGTCGGGGACGCGCGGAGGGGAAGGATGGACCGCGGAGCTCCAGCTCCGCCAGTCGCAATGGGCCGGCCGCGCGAACGATGAAAGGTCGGGACGCGCGGAGGGGAAGGATGGACGGCGGAGCTCCAGCTCCGCCAGTCGCAATGGGCCGGCCGCGCGAAGGATAAAAGGTCGGCGACGCGCGGAGGGGAAGGATGGACGGCGGAGATCCAGCTCCGCCAGTCGCAATGGGCCGGCCGCGAGCGCCCGCTCCGCTTCCTGGCAGCGACGGCGAAGCTCCCCTCGATTCAACCTCGTCCGCTCGTTCCCGCGGAAGCTTCCTCCATCCGTTCGCGCGTCCGCCCTCCATCCCTCGGCGCCCATGAGGTATGGTGCGCGCCTTCTAACCCCAAGAGCACGGAAAGCCATGCGATTTCTCTCCGGCGTACAGCCTTCGGGCGCTCTCCATCTCGGCAACTACTTCGGCGCCATCCGCCAGTTCGTGGAGCTGCAGGAGAAGGGCGAGTCGCTCTACTTCATCGCCAACCTCCACGCGCTGACCACCGTGCGCGACGCGGAGACCCTGCGCCAGAACACGCTGGGCATTGCGCTCGACTACCTGGCCCTCGGGCTCGATCCGGCGCGCGCCGTGCTGTTTCGCCAGTCCGACATCCCCTTCCACACCGAGCTCTACTGGATTCTCGGCGCGGTGACGCCGATGGGGCTGCTCGAGCGGGGCCACAGCTACAAGGACAAGACCGCGCGCGGCTTCTCGCCCGATCTCGGGCTGTTCTCCTATCCGGTGCTGATGGCCGCCGACATCCTGCTCTACCGCGCCGACACGGTGCCGGTCGGCAAGGACCAGAAGCAGCACCTCGAGTTCGCGCGGGACATCGCCACCAAGTTCAACGTCACCTTCGTCAAGGGCTACGACCCGCAGGACCCGGAGGCGACGCAGGGCAAGAAGAAGGCAAAGGGCATCCTCAAGCTGCCCGATCCGATGATCCTCGAGAGCACCGCGGTCGTCCCCGGGACCGATGGCCAGAAGATGTCGAAGAGCTACGGCAACACCATCGACCTCTTCGCCGACGACAAGACGCTCAAGAAGCAGATCATGGGAATCGTGACCGACTCGACCCCGGTCGAGGCGCCCAAGGCCCCCGAGAACAACTCGGTCTTTCTCCTGCTCAGCCTCTTCCTGAGCCCCTCGGAGATAGAGGAGGTCGCCGAGAGCTACCGGCGCGGCGGCACCGGGTACGGCGAGTACAAGAAGCGGCTGCTCGAGGCGTTTCACGCGCACTTCGACCCGGCGCGGCAGAAGCGCGCCGAGCTCGTCAAGGACCTCGGCGCCGTCGAGCAGATCCTCAGAGACGGGGCGCGCCGTGCCACCGAGATCGCCGCTCCGGTGATGGACGAGGTGCGCGGGGCGGTGGGCTTGCCGACCGGGATCTGATCGAGAGAGAAGGCGCCGATGGTGTTCAAGATCGTTCCCGCACCCGGGACGCCCGCCGCGGAGCTGCTGCAGCTTTCCGACCGCGAGGCCGCGCTCTCACGCGACGAGGTTGCGCTGCTCGAGAAGGGCGCCGAGATCGAGGTTTTCGCGCGTGACGTGCAGGTGCGGCTCGACGAGGCGCGGGCAGCGCTCCAGCGGCTGGCGAGCTCGCCTGTCCACTCGAGCGCCGAAGCGGCGTTCATGCGCAGCCTCGGTCTGGTCGTGCCGCCGCACATCGCGAGCGCGGAGACCGCGGCCGCGCTCGAAGCCCGCCGTCAGGCGTTCGCGGCTCGAGCGGGCCGCGGCCGCCGAGCGAGCCGCCGTCGAGACCCGCGCTTCCCAACTCGCCGAGATCGACCGGCAGGTCGCCGAGATCAAGGGGCTCGCCGGAGAGCTCGCGGCGCAGGCCGAACAGGCGCTCGCGCGGGCCCGAGCCGAGGAGCAGCGCCGGGTCGCCGCGCAGATCATCGATTTGACGAGGCCCAAGACGCGCCCCGCTGCTGCGCCCCACCCGGCGCCCGTGCCGCAGGCGGCGGCCGCTTCGGCGCCGCAGAAGCAGCCCGCCGCCGGAGCGCGTTCGGCCGAGCCCGCGGCACCTGTCGCGCCGAGCAGGCCGGCCGCAGCGTTGCAGCCGGCGCCACAAGCCGGCCCGCCGGTGGCCAGCCAAGCTGCGCTCGCCGATGCGAACAGGCGCCAGAGCCCGCGTCACCGACTGCAGGCCGAGGTCTCGCTGTCGAGCGAGTCCAACTTCTTCACCGGCTTCTCGGGCGACCTCTCCGAGACCGGCATCTTCGTCGCGACCTACGAGAAGCTGCTGCCGCCCGGCAGCCAGGTCGACCTCTCGCTGAAGCTCCCGGGCAGGCCGCCGCTCAACGTGAGCGGGGTCGTGCGATGGGTGCGCGACTCGGCTGATCGTGCGCCGGGCGTCTTTCCGGGCATGGGCATCGAGTTTGGGCAGCTCAGTCCTCAGGACGCCGCCGCGGTGCAGTCGTTCCTGCAGAAGCGCGAGCCGATGTTCTGGGCCGACTGAAGCGCTGTCGAAGAGTACTTCGGACGGTTGCACCCCTAAATCCCCTCTTCCCGCGCAAGCGCGGGTGAGGGGACTTTCGCTTGCTCGCGCGCGGTGGCTCTGCGGCGGTCGGCTGTTCGTTGGCGGGACAGAGCGGGGCAAGAGACCGGTAACGAGCTCGGGGTGAGCGGCAACCGGAGATTTCGCGACGACTCTCGAGACACCGGCGCTGCGTCCCGGGCTACGGCTTGTCGGCGTCGATCCCGTAGTCCTTGATCTTGTAGATGAGCGCGCGCTGGCTCAGCTCGAGTAGCTCGGCGGCTCGCGTGCGGTTGCCGCCGGTCTTGCGCAGCGCCCGGCGGATAAGCTCGGCCTCGACGATGACGGTGGCCCGCTTTATCGAGAGCTCTTCGGGGCCGATGACCAAGGCGTCGGCTGCGCCTGAGGCTAGCGGAGGCCTTGCGGACATTTGCCGCAGGCCCTCGGGCATGATCACCTCGCCCTCGCTGAGCACCATCGCGCGCTCGATGGCGTTCTCCAGCTCGCGCACGTTGCCCGGCCAGGAATAGGCGAGCAGCCGCTCCATCGCCGCCGCCGAGATCGAGCTGATGGGCGGCTTGCGCCCGAGCCGCTCGTTGTACTTGGCGACGAAGTGCCAGGCGAGGTTGGGGATGTCCGAAGGGCGCTCGCGCAGCGGTGGCAGCCGCACGTTGACCACGTTGAGCCGGTAGAAGAGGTCCTCGCGAAACCGCCCCTCGGCGACCTCCTGCGCGAGGTCGCGCCGGGTCGCGGCGACGACGCGCACGTCGATCCTCTCGCTCCGAGTGTCGCCGACGCGCCGCAGCTCCTCCTCCTGCAGCACTCGCAACAGCTTCACCTGCAGGGCCGCCGGCAGCTCGCCGACCTCGTCGAGCAGTAGCGTGCCGCCGTCGGCTTCGCCGAAGAGCCCCTTCTTGCTGCGCACCGCGTCGGTAAAGGCGCCCTTGACGTGCCCGAACAGCTCGCTCTCCATGAGCTGCTCGGGCAGCGCGCCGCAGTTGACCGCGACAAAGGGCATCGAGGCCCGCGGCGACAGATCGTGCAGGGCGCGGGCGATGAGCTCCTTGCCGGTTCCGCTCTCGCCGGTGATCAGCGCGGTCGACTTGACGGGCGCGAGCTTGCGGACCTGCCGCACGACCTCCTGCATCTGCTCGCTGGTCCCGATGAGGTTCTTGATCGTGAGGTCGCGCGACAGCTCGCTTCTCAGGCGCTCGTTCTCTCGCTTGAGCCGCTCGCGCTCCTCGGCCTTGCGCAGGACGAGCACGACCTCGTCCGGCTTGAACGGCTTGTTCACGTAGTCGTAGGCGCCCGCCTTCATCGCCTCGATGGCCGAGTCGTGCGTGCCGTAGGCGCTCATCACCACGACGGTCAGCTCGGGGCGGCGCTGGCGGATCTCCTTGAGGAGCGTGATGCCGTCCATCTTCGGCATCCGCACGTCCGAGAGCACCAGGTCGTAGTCGCGCGCCTCGAGCTCCGCGAGCGCCTCCTCTCCATTGGAGACGGCACGGACCTCGTAGCCGCCCTCGGTGAGGATGACTGCGAGGACGTGCCGCATGCTGCTGTCGTCGTCGACGAGGAGAACGTTTCGGAAGCGCATCGACTCGGAAGACTAGCCGATCGCAGCCGCGCGTGGAGGGGAGCGGTGAGGAGCGGATGCGCGTCGGGTCTCACCTTTCCGAGCAGCGGACTGCCGCGTGAGGCGACGCGCTGCGAGAGTTATCAACCGTGGTTTCGCTCGCAGGCCCGCGTCGGAACTGGCGGCATCTTCGAGGCGCGGCCGACCTCGCCATGAACCGCCGTCCCGCTAACGGGTCGCCAGAGCGAGCGCCTGGGCGCTCAACCGGTTCATCAGCGCCCGGAAGCACCGCACGCACAGATCGTGGTCGAGCCGGGCCTTCCACCGGCCGCCGTAGCAGAACCGGGCGTGGGCACTGTGGCAGTGCTGGCAGAGGTGGCGCTGACTGCGCATCGGCTCGGTCATGACGGCTCTCCGGATCGGTCGAGCGGACATACGGCGCTCGCCGCGCGCGGCGATGCCCGGCGTGGCCTGCGCTTCTCCTTGTTTCCCGGGCGTATCGAGTTGCGGTTGATGCGGTGTGAGCTCGGAGCAGAACCGGGCGGAGTCGAAGAGGGTTTTCTCGACAGGTCTTCAGTGGACACGACTCACCTCCACTCGGACGATCTCTCGGGTCCAGCCCACGCTCGAGAGCGATTCGAAGAGCTTGAAGCGAGCGACAGCGCGGCCGGCGGCCTGTCGCTCGTCGGGGGCGTGAATGACGAAGCACGACGAGTATTCGCGGACTCGGCCGGTTTGCAGCTCATAGGTCGGCTCCCGATAGCGAACGGTGACGGCGAATCCAGGCTCGAGGGCTTTGGGGGTCGTCGCGCTCATCGCTTCCTCCCGACTGAATGGAACCAACGTTCAGGAGCTTGGTCCGATGCTTCGAGGTCGTTCAGGCTGCGTGGGCCTTCAGGCTACCTGCCAGCACGGACGCGGCTTCGGCCTCGCTTCTGACAGGCGACGCTCGAAAAGGTGCCGGGGCGCGCCAGGGCTCGTGCAGGTCCACGTGATGAGCCGGCAACCACGCGAAGCCCGGGCAGTTGAGGCCAGGCTCGATTTCGCGGTCGGTTTGGGGTTCGCGGCGACTCGCCGCGAGGGCCTCACGACCGTTCCTCGACTTTGACGCGAGGCGCCTCAGCCTGCCCTGGACTACCGACTTTGGAACTCGTTGCCCGGCAGCACGATTGTGGAGTTCCGGCCTTTCTGTCGGCCGCCGGGATCGCTCGCATAGCGGCCCAATCCCTCGAAAAGTGCATTGCCACGCGCCTCGACCAACCGGCGACCGATGGCCTGGGTTGCGGGCGAAACTCGGGCTCTGCTCGTGGCACGGCCGGTGGCCCGTCCAAATTGCTCGAAGAGGCTCGTGGCGCGTCTGGCGCGGCGGTGCATCCCTGCTGTTGCTTGCGCTTTGGCTGCAGCCAGGTTGAGCGAGCTTTTGTGTCCGTGTCCGGGGGTATGCTCGCCACGTTGCGAAGGGGTCGAGGGGCGGCGGCGCCGGGGTCGCGGGCGAGAGCGGGCGCTGTCAGACAGGGGCCGAACGCGGCGTCTGGACGGGCAGGAACCAACCGAGGAGAAGCAGCGAATGAGAAGGACGCGACCGATGCTGAGGATTCTGGGCGGCTTGAGCGAAGCGCAGGACCTCATGGACGCCAGGGACTACGAGAAGGCGCGTGACTTGTTGCTGGAGGTCGAGGTCGACATCCAGCGCGCATCCATTCGCTCGGCGCATGTCCACTGGCTGCTCGGCATCACCCTCGACAACCTTGGAGACCTGCCCATGGCGCTTTCGCACATCGAGAAGGCAATCGAGCTCGACCCGCTCGCGGTGCCCTTCCACCGCTCGTTCGACATCGTGACCAACCGCATCCGCGCCTCGCTCGTCGCGCCCGAGCGCGACCCCGGCGACGAGTCGACCCCGCGGCTCTACGAGCTGCTCGTGCGCTCGGGCGAGGCGGACACCGGCTGCCATGTGGCGATGGCACGCCACCACCTGCACGCCGGAGAGCTCGACGAGGCGATGCGGCTGCTCGTCGCGGTCACCACGCTCGATCCGCTCCACCACGAGGCCTGGGTGCTCACCGCGGCCCTCGCGAGGAAGGCGGGCGATGCCGAGCTCGCCGAACGCGCAGAGATCGAGGCCGCGGCCACTTCGGGCAAGGCGCCTGTGCCTTTCGCGATCAAGGGCGTCGCCGAGGGGTAGGCACCACAGCGCCCCGGCAGGAAGGCCCTCGTGTCCGGTCGCCGGCGCGAGGGCTTTCGCGTCCCGGCGGTCCGAGGCCGGGCGAAAAGCGCGGTAAAAGCGCAAGGTTGGCCGGAAGAAAAGAAGCCCAGGGAATGCCCCCTGCAGGGCCTGGAGCGGCCCCAGGGGCTCCGTCCCCAAGGCCGGCAACCAAAAGCTCTACGGGACAGCCAGGCCCTTCCCAGGCCGATCCGGCCTCCAAAAGTTGCCCGAAGGAGCACAAGCGCGGCTGAAGAGGTGTCGAGGAATCCTTCGAACGGGAACCGGTCAGCCCGAGCGTCGGACGAGCTTGCGAGGCCGAAGGGCCCGACTCCGCATTCCATCCATCCATCGGCTGCGATAAGGCGAGGCAGCCAAATCTTCCAATCGGAATGGAGGATGAAGCTCCAGTTTCGTCGTCGTGCGGTGGCGAGGCGGAGCTGGAGCTCCGCCCTCCATCCTTCGGGTGTGGGCGGCTTTCTGGGCGCGGCGGAGCAGGAGTTCCGCCCTCCATCGCTATCCGCCGTCCATTGCTACCGCGGGCCCTTCAGCAGCCCCCAGCGCCCTTCGGTTAGAGTGCTCCTCACGTTTGCGGAACGAAAGCAGGCGCCCAACAGGAGCTTCGGCGATGTCAGCGAACTCGCGTCGGAAAAGGACCGTGGCCCTCACGCTCCTCGCTTTGGGGATCGCGACTTCGCTCGCCGTCTATCTCACGTCGGACGATGAGGACACGCTCTTTCGGTCGAGCGCCGAAGAGGTCACGCCCTCGCGCGAAACGCGCCCCGGAGACCAAAGTGGGAGCAGTGTGGCGCGGTCGCGCTCTGCGCATTCCTCCCCGGGCGCCGACGCCGGTGACGCGTCTGAAGCCTCGCGAGTCGCCGTCCGCGCGGCTTGGGGCTCGGGCCCGAACGAGCTTGGACGCACGCGCCCTTCGGAGGGCAACCCCGAGGCGCCGATGAGCTTCGCGACCGATGCGCTGGGCCGCAGCTTCGTGCTCGATCAGGTCAACGGGCGCATCGCGCGCTACGACAAGGACGGCAAACCGCTCGACTCGTTCCTGACCACCCAGCAGGCGCCACAGGATCTCGCGCTGGGACCCGAGGGCAACGCCTTGGTCCTCGATCGGCTCGTCGACAAGACCGTCGCTGTCATCGGACCCGACGGCCGTCTCCTCGGCGAGCTGCCGGTCGAAGGCCGGGGCATCGAAGAGGGCGGCGGCGTCACCGGCGTGTTCGTCGACGGCACCGATGTCTACGTCGAGCGCGAACACGGAGATCTCGTCCGCATCGGCGACACCGAAGGCAACGTCGACGAAGAGCGCCCCGAAGTGCCCGGCCGACCCTCGCGCGACGGCCAGTCCTTCCTCAATGCCGGCATCGTCGAGGTGCTCTCGGGCCGGGTCTACGTCAACTCGGTGGAGCGGCCTTCGCTAGAGCATCGCTTCACGCGCGAGCTGCGAATGGGCGCGCCGACCCCCGGCATCGTGCTGCTCGACACCGACCTGCGCGGCAACATCTACCTTGGCCTCCTCCTCGAGCTTGGCGCCGCGGGCCCCGAAGACGAGCCGAGGCCCTCCATCCGCGTGCTCTGCCTGTCACCCGCCGACGGCCAGCCGTGGGGAAGCGCCGACTTGCCGGTCAGCTCCATGCCGGAGGAGACCTTCCGCGACCTCGTCGTCCTCGACGAAGGCGGGCTCCTTTTCGCGTTTCGCGGCGAGTCCGGCGTCAGCTACCAGCGCTACGAGTGCCGCTGACAGCGAAACCCCTCTCGGCCCGCCGGTTCAGTTCGGCTCGCCCCGAGCCCCGTTCTCCCCGAGCTCTGCACCGGGGCCTCGCCCGGCCGTGACCTCGAGCTGACAGGGGGTTGAGAGGGCCGGAGCCCCAGCCTTCGTGCTGGCGGATCCGAGAGTCGTCGCGAGTCTCTCCCGCTCATCTCGAGCCCGTTACCGGCCCCTGAGGCTCGGCCGACGAAGAGGCCGGAGGAGGCAGCGTCCCGGCGGCGACGAGGCCTCGGAAGAGCACCGTCGCGGAGACGACCGCCGCGGGGACGAAGAAGGAATTGAGCAGCGGGATCCAGAGCATCAGCGCAATCGCCGCGCCGAACCCCAGGCACAGGGGCAGGCGCTTCTTGAGCACGTGGATCTCGTGGTCGAAGCCGTAGAGGTGGCGCGCCATCGGAATGTCCAGGTACGAGACGGTCACCCAGACTGCGGTCCAGCACCAGCTCAGCCCCGTCCACAGAGGCCCGCCCGCGACCGGTATCAGCAAAAGCGGCAGGAGGGCCGCCTGACCAACGAGCAGCACGAGGAGCCTGACCAGCCCGTTGGCGATGGCGCGCACGGTCTCTTTGAGAAGGCGGCCAAAGCTTCCGTCCTCGCTCACCGCAACCCCGAGCGCCTTCTCGGCCTGGACAGAGAGCGGGTCCATCAGCGGCGCGACGAGCAGGGGCGGCACGACGTTGGCGCCGATGATGAAGAGCAGCCCGTAGACCAGGGCGACCAGCAGCTTGTGGGCCGCGAGCGCGTACCAGGCTTCAGGCTCCTTCCAGAAGGTGGCGACCAGGTCGGGCGCGAGGTGCCAGAGCGCCACCAGCACCCCGATCAGCGAAAGGAAGGTCACCGCCGCGACGCTCAGGGTCAGCAGCATCAGCTTCGAGGTCGAGAAGACGAGGCGCAGCCCGCGGAAGGGGATGGCGAAACCCCGGAACAAATCGAGCGGGCCCGCACGGCGCAGGTCTGGGATGGGCAAGGGTCAACCTCCTCCACGACTACGCGCGAGGCATCCGTTTGATTGCCGAGCTCGTGAAAGGGCGTGGATTCTAGCCGCGAACCCCGGGAGCGGGCGCTGGCTGCAGCCGCGACGGGCGCGGGCAAGTCGCCTCGGGCCCTTGGCGGGCGAATGACCGCTCGGCCGCGACCACGGCGGGCAGCGCCCGGCTGCCCGCCCGGGCCTCGACCGCGCGCTCGTGACATGCGGATCAGGCCTGCTGGCAGCGCTACCCTTTCTCAGGCCGTGTTTTCGAGGGGTTGCTTGACTGCTTTTGCCGGCGCGATGTTTGCTGTCGAGCGCCCGTCACACGACAAAGGAGCTCTCGATGAAGCACCTCACTCGCGCCCTTCTGAAGCTGATGACCGCTGGAATCCCCGTAGTAATCGCCGCCTGCTACGGAGTGCCGTACGAATACGGCTTCAGCAAGAGCGGCAACGTCGTCGATCGCACGACGCACGCCGGCATCGGCGGCATCAAGATCGGCTGCGTGCTCGCCGACGGCACGCTCGAGTCCGAGACCTACAGCAGCACCGACGGGTCCTTCATGGTCGAGTACAACCAGGACTGCGCGACGCTCACCGCCGAGGACGTCGACGGCGAAGAGAACGGCGGTCTGTACGCGAAGACCGAGATCCCCTTCAGCCCCGATTCGGCCACCATCACGGTGCTGATGGACAAGGAGTAGGCAAGGTGCAGGGAAAACTGCGCGGATGGCTTCATCCGGTCTATCGCTCCCTCGAAACATCCGCGCACCTGCTGCGCTACCTCTTCCTGGAGCTCACGCAGCGCTGCAACCTCGACTGCCTGCACTGCGGCAGCGATTGCGGGCGCGAGACGCGGCTGAACGAGCTCACCACCGAGGAGTGGCTCGCCTTCTTGCGCTACCTGCCGCAGCACTTCGACCGCAGACAGCTCGTCCTCGTCGTCACCGGGGGCGAGCCGTTCTGCTGTCCCGATTTCGAGCGGATCCTTGGCGGGCTGAAGGAGAACGGCCTGACCTGGGGCATGGTCTCCAACGGCTGGGCGCTGAGCGAGGCGAACGTCGCCAAGGTCGTCGATGCGGGCCTGGCCAGCATCACCGTCAGCCTCGACGGGCTCGCCGAGTCACACGACTGGCTGCGCGGTCGCGCCGGCTCCTACGAGCGCGCGGTCGCTGGCATTCGCCGCCTCGTCGCCGCGCGGCTGCCGTTCTTCGACGTGGTCACCTGCGTCAACCCGCGCAACCTCGACGAGCTGCCGCGCGTGCTCGAGCAGCTTCACGCCCTGGGAGTGCCGGCTTGGCGGCTCTTCAACATCTTCCCCAAGGGCCGCGCAAAGCAGAATTCCGAGCTGCACCTCTCCGAGGAGCAGATGCGCCGGCTCTTCTCCTGGATCGACGAGACGCGCGCCTCGCTCCGGGGCAGCGGCTTTCAGATGCAGTTTAGCTGCGAGGGCTACCTGCCTCCTGCGCTCGACAGGCAGGTGCGCGACGAGCCGTACTTCTGCCGCGCGGGCATCAACATCGGCTCGGTCCTCGCCGACGGGGCCATCTCGGCCTGCCCCAACATCTCGCGCTCGCTCGTGCAGGGGAACATCCGCGAGGACGACTTCGAGAAGGTCTGGGAGGAGCGCTTCGAGCCCTTCCGCAAGCGCGAGTGGATGCGCACCGGCGATTGCGTCGGCTGCAAGCAGTGGCGCCACTGCAAGGGCAACTCTCTGCACCTTTGGGACGACGAGACAAAGCGCACCGCGCTCTGCCACCACCGAATCCTCTCGAAATAGCCCCCGCGCACCGCTGCCACGGTGCGGCCGGACAAGCCGCCCTCGGACGGTCGAAAACGCCTACGGGCGTTCGCCAGAAAAGCCCTGCGCAAGGGCGCGACGGCGTCGCGGCACGAAGGCGAGCGCAAGCGCCGCGGCAAGGAGCGGCATCGCACCGGAGGGAGTGCTCTCGCAGCCGCAACCGGTCGGGACCGCCACCGATTCGACCCCCCGCCCTGTTCCGCTGTCGGTGCCGAGCCCGGCGTCTTCGCTTCCTGCGTCGTTGACGAGGCCTGCGTCGCGGGGACGGCCCGCGTCACGCCCGTTCCCCGCGTCCTCGGAGATACCGGCGTCGTCAGGGATGCCCGAGTCGCTGGGAATGCCCGCGTCGTAGGAAACGCCCGCGTCGTAAGACCAGCCGGCGTCATAAGGCAGCCCCGCGTCGTAGGGCAGGCCGGCGTCGTAGGGCAGGCCGGCGTCGTAGGGCAGGCCGGCGTCATAGGGCAGGCCGGCGTCATAGGGCAGGCCGGCGTCGTAGGGCAGCCCCGCGTCGTAGGGCAGCCCCGCGTCGTAAGGCAGCCCGGCGTCGTAAGGCAGCCCGGCGTCGTAGGGCAGGCCTGCGTCGAAAGGGAACCCTGCATCCGGCGTCTCGCAACCCGTGGAGACGAGCCCGGCGGCGCGGGCGACGAACGTCGCGAGCTCCGCGCGCGTCGTGGTCTTGGCCGGGCAGAAGAGCCCCGGCGCGCAGCCCGACACCACGCAGTGCTCGACCAGGCTGTGGATGGCGCCGGCGGCCGGATCGCTCACCGGGACGTCGGAGAACTGCGAGCTCGCCGGCGGCGTGGTCGGCAACCCGAAGGCCCGGGCGCTGAAGATCGCGACCGCCCACCGCGGCGCCGGGTCGTCGGGGCAGAACCGGCCTCCTCCGCAGCCGGCGGTGATGCCCTGGGCGACTGCGGTCTCGATCTCGCGGTAGAGGGCATGGCTTCGCGGCACATCGCTGAAGGTGGGCGTGGCCGGATTGACCTGCGGCATCCCGGCGACCCGCACGAGCATGGCGATCGCGGCCGCGCGCGTGGTCCGGCAGAGCGGGCAGTAGTAGGGCGGGTTGGCGCTGCACCCGTTGGTTCCGCCGGCGGCGTAGACCGCCTCGATGACCGGGAAGGCCCAGTAGGTGTCGGCCACGTCGTCGAAGGTGCCCGTGGCGCCGGCGACCGGCGCGGGGCTGCAGCAGCGCGAGGGCTCGTTCTCGGGAATCTGCAGGCGCGTCACGCCGAGGTGGTTGGCGACGACGCGCTCGGAGCCGTCGCTCGGACGGTTGACGACGCCTCGGGCCGCCAGCCACAGGGCGCTCGAGCCGCCGCCGTCGAAGTTCATCGCGTCCCAGGCGCCCAGGTCGAGCAGGACCTGGCCGAGCTCCTGGGTGGTCACCCCGCGCGAAGAGGTCGAGCGCCCATCGACGACCGCGAGGATCAAGGTCTTGCCGTCACGGCTTATCCCCACGGCGCTGCGCGGGTGGCGCTCGGCGTAGTGGCTGTCGGTGTCGTACTGCGGCACTCCGCCCACCAGGCAGTTGGGGTCGCCGCCGACGATCTCGCGCATCCAGGCTTCCGGCGTCGTTCCGAGGTTTTCGGATTCCGGGCGAATGCTGATCTTGCCGTCTCTTCCGGCGGCGAAGAGCGCCCAGGACGCGTTGTCGGCGGTGTCGGTCCAACGCTGGCCTGAGCCCATGGCGAGTCCCACGGTGCCGTAGGTCGTGTAGCCGAAGAAGTCGCCGTTGATCGCCGCGCGGGCGCCCACGCTGCTGCCCCAGCGACTCGGCGTCTGCCGGCGCTCGTCGCTGCGAGTGGCGCGCAGGTCGATGGACGGGTCGCACATGTCCACGAGGAGCGCGTGGATGGAGAGCGGTGCGCTGGTGGTGCGGTGCAGGTACCTCAGACCGGGCTCGGGGTTGCTCCAGTTGTCCGCGGCGCGCGCGGGCGCGCTGAAGGTCAGTGCGAGGGCGACCAGCAGGACGGGCTTCGTGGTGTTCGTTGTGGCGCGCATGGCGTTCAGCTAGCAGGCATCTTCGCGACTGTCGAGACACGGGCCCGCGACGGTGAGCCCCGGTCTACTGCGCCGCGGGTTCGCCTGGCGGCTTCGAGAGGTGTCGCGAAAGCTCCGGCGGCCCGTCGCGCAAAGGCTGGGAAGCGCCCCCGCCGTCTCGGCGGCCAGTGTGCGCGAGTGAAGTAAGGCGTCGAAGCGAGGCTGAGAAGGTGCTTTCGGCGCATCCACAGCGCCGCAAGACCTGCGAATGCTCCTGTCCGCGAGAGCAGGCCCCCTTCGACTTCGGCCTCGCAAGCTCGGCCTGCGCTCGGGGTGAACGGGCGGGCGGGCCGAGACTAGGGAGATTCTTCGACACCTCTTGAGCGGCTGGGCCCAGCCCGAGGACCGGGAGCGCTCGCTGAAGGCAGGTTTCGACCGGCACCTGGCCAAGCCGCCCGAGCTCGAGGAGCTGCTGCAGGAGCTGTCCGGCCGTCCCGACCAGGTGAGAGACGGGCCGCCCGGTGCTGCGCTTCCGGAGTCGGACCAAAGCACGCTCGACCCGGCAGAGAGTATCCTTGCGCTGTGCTCCCGGCCGGTGAAATAGCCGGCGACCTCCTGCGTAGTGAGAGACCATGGAAAAGCAGACCTCCGCCTGCGGATTGTTGCTGGCGACCTTCACCTCGCCGCTGCGCGCGCTGCGCGAGGCGGCAGAATCGCGCCGCTGCCTCCTGCCCATCCTCGTCGCTACGGCGCTCTCCGGGGCGTTCGCGGTGGTGGCGATCCCACGCATCGACTTCGCCACGACCATCGCCGAGAACCTCGACGCCTCGCCCGCGGCCGCGAAGATGACTCCGCACGAGCGCAAGAAAGCGATCGAGACCGGCTCGAAGGTCGGCGCGATAGCCGCCGTCGTCGGGGGCATCGCCGGCCCGGCGGCCATGATCCTCGCCGCCGCGCTCTTTCTGTGGATCGGCTTCAAGGTCGCCGGGGGCAAGCCTGGCTTCGTCCCTTCGCTCGCGGTCGTCGGGCACGGGATGTTGCCGCTGTCGCTCAAGAGCCTGCTGAGCATCCCCGCTCTGCTGCGACGGCAGGCCCTCCCCGCCGACGCGCTCGGAGGCCTGCTGCCCTCCAGTCTCGCGGCGCTCGCCCCGGACGCCGCCACATCGCGCCTCGCGCTGCTGTCGGCCTTCGACCTGTTCAGCCTCTGGTCCCTCGTGCTCGTGGCCCTCGGCATGGCGCACGTCGCGCGGGTTTCCAAGGTGCGCTCGGCCGTCACCACCCTGGTCCTCTGGGGCGGCTACGTCGCTCTCTTCCACGTCGCCCTCCCGTCCATCGGGGCCGCGTCCTGATGCCCATGCTCGCTCCGCTCCTCCTCGCGCTCGCCGCGGCCGCCGCGCCTCTCGGGCCCCCGGGCGTTCCCCTCTGTCTCGACGACGCGCTCGCCGAGGCGGCTCGCAACAACCCGGACCTGCAGCTCGCGCGGCTGCAGGGCGAGAGCGCCGATGCCCAGGCGAGCGCGAGCTGGGCCGGCGTGCTGCCCCGGCTCGACCTGACCGCGGGCTTCGGCCGCATTCACTACGGCGCCCAGGAGCGGGTGGTCACCGCGCCGGCCATCGGCACCGATCCGCAGACCGGCGCGCCCACCTTCACCTTCGAGCAGAACGCGGTCGAGACGCCGGCGCGCGGGTTCGCCAGCTATTCGCTCGGCCTGCAGCTCCAGCAGCCGCTCTTCGACGGCTTTCGCTCCTGGACCGAGATCGAGAAGGCCAAGGTCGGCCTCAAGGAGGCGCGCCGCGCGGTCGACGAGACGCAGCTCACGGTCGCCTTCGAGGTGACGCGCCGCTTCTACGAGGTGGTCAAGGCCCAGCAGGGCGCCCAGGTGCTCACCGAGACCGTCGCGCTCAGCGACGGCTACGTCCAGCGGGCCCGCGCGCTCTTCGAGGCCGGGCGCGGCGCCAAGAGCGAGCTGATCGCCGCCCAGGTCAACCTCGGCACCGACCGGGCGGGCCTCGAGACCCAGCGCGCGCGGGTCGTCCAGGCCTGGACCGACCTCGCCCTCGTGGTCGGGCGCGACGCGAGCCAGCCGCTCGAGGTGAGCGAGCCCGACCAGGTCCAGCTCGTCGCCCACCGTTCGCCGCCGCCGCTCGGCTCGCTCGCCGAGCTCGTCGAGAGGGCCAAGGCCTCGCGGCCCGCCGTCGCCCGGGCGCGCGCCGCGCTCGAGGCCGCGACGCTCGACAAGCGCATCGCCTCGGCCGATCGCTACCCGACCGTCGGCCTGGGCCTCGGCTACGAGCGCTCGGGCCCCAACTTCACCGGCTCCGAAGGCGTCTACGGCAACCCCGTGCGCCAGTACGTCGCCTCCGCGCAGCTCTACGGCCAGTGGAACCTCTTCAACGGCGGGCGCACCCGCGCCGCCGAGCAGACCGCGGCCATCGCCGAGCGCAGGGCGCGGGTCGGGCTCGCGCAGGCCGAGCAGCAGGTCGCCGCCGAGGTCGCCCGCGCCTACGCGACGGTCGTCAGCCTGACCCGCTCGGTCGAGCTCTCCGACCAGAACCTCGCCAGCGCCGAAGAGGGCGTGCGCCTGTCGACCGAGAGGCTCGGCGCCGGGGCCGCCACCCAGCTCGAGGTGCGCGACGCCAGCCTCAAGCTGACCTCGTCGCGCCTGACCCTGGTGAACGCCCGTATCGACCTGATCATCGCCCGCGCCGAGCTCAACCGCGCCGTCGGCGGCGGGCTCTAGTGGTCTCGGGAGCTTCGAGATGCAAATCGGACCGAAGGGCGCTAGCCGAATGGAGGATGAAGCTCGAGCTTCGTTTGGCGGAGCTGGAGCTCCGCCGTCCATCCTTCCGCTCCGCCCTCCACTCCCTCGGCCACTCAAAACTCAAAACTCACAACTGAGAACTCTCATGTCCTGGCCCAAGCGCATCCTCGCCCTCCTCTTCGTGCTCGGCATCGCCGGGCTCGTCGCCCTCTCGCTCAAGCCGAAGCAGGAGAAGCCGACCCCGGTCCAGCTCACCGAGGCGCGCCGCGCATCGATCACCCGGCGGGTCTCCGCCGCCGGCAAGCTGCAGCCGGCCAAGCAGGTGAAGATCTCCTCGAACCTCTCCGGCGACCTGCTCGAGCTCGCGGTCGAAGAGGGCGACAAGGTCGAGAAGGGCCAGTTCCTCGCCCGCATCGACGCGCGCCGCTACAGCGCCCAGGTCCGGCAGCAGGAGGCGACCCGGGCCGGCGCCGAGGCCGAGCTCAAGCTGCAGGAGGTCGAGCTCGTGCGGCTGCAGGCCGAGCGCGACCGCGTCGCCAAGCTCGTCGAGACCGAGAGCGCGAGCGCCGCCGAGCTCGAGCGCGCCGACTCCGAGATCCTCGCCCAGCGCGCGCGCATCGCCGCGGTCCAGCAGCGGGTCGCGCAGGCGAACGCGGTGCTCACCGAGGCCTCGCACCTGCTGTCGATGAGCACGCTCTATGCCCCCATCGACGGCGTCGTCACCTCCAAGCTCAAGGAGGTCGGCGAGCGGCTGCGCGGCTCGGACTTCAGCGAGGACGTGCTGCTGGTCATCTCCACGCTCTCGTCGATGGAGGTCAACGTCGAGGTCGGCGAGCACGAGGTGGTCTACCTGCGCGAGGGCAACAAGGCCGAGATCGAGATCGACGCCTTCCCCGACCGCAAGTGGCCGGCGACCGTCGTGGAGATCGCCAACAACGCCACCATCAAGAACCCGGGCACCGAGGCCGAGGTGACCAGCTTCCCGGTGCGCATGACGCTCGAGACCCCGGTGCCCGGCGCTCTGCCGGGCATGAGCGCCGAGGCCTCCATCGCCACCGAGACGCACGACGACGCGCTCGTCGTCCCCATCCAGGCCGTCGCCGCGCGCACCGCGCGCGAGCTGAAGAAGGAGAAGAGCGGCGAGGGCGCCGTCGTCGAGGGCCAGGTCGGCCAGATAGCTGGCGCCAAGCCCGCCCCGCGCAACCGGATGCAGAAGGTGGTCTTCGTCGTCGAGAACGGAATCGCCAAGGCCCGCCCGGTCGAGACCGGGCTCGCCAGCGAGACCGAGATCGAGATCCTCGACGGCCTGAAGGAGGGCGAGACCATCGTCGAGGGCCCGTACAAGGCCGTGGCGCGCGAGCTCTCCGACGGCAAGCCGATCAAGGACGAGAAGAAGGACAAGCCCGCCGAAGGGAAGCGCTCGTGAGCTCGGAAGAGTCGCCAAAGAACTCCGGCCGAGCTGCGGCCCCCGTCCAGCCTGAAAAGACGTCGAGAGAACCTTCTTCGACCCGCTCCGGTTCCGCTCACCCTGAGCGCAGCTCTCGAGGCGCGAGCGGCGGGAGCGGAGTCGAAGGGCCCCTCGAGGGCTCGGTCGAAGTCGGCGCCGACGCCGCGCCCGCGCTCATCGCCCTCGAAGAGATCCGGCGCACCTACCACGTCGGCGGCGAGGAGGTACGGGCGCTCGACGGCGTCAGCGTCGCGGTCGGCCGCGGCGAGTGGGTCGCCATCGTCGGCCAGTCGGGCTCGGGCAAGTCGACCTTGATGAACATCGTCGGCTGCCTCGACACGCCGACCTCGGGCCGCTACCGGCTCAACGGCACCGACGTGCGCGGGCTCTCCGACGACGAGCTCGCCGACCTGCGCAACAAGGAGATCGGCTTCGTCTTCCAGACCTTCCAGCTCCTGCCGCGCTCGACCGCGCTCGCCAACGTCGAGCTGCCGCTCGTCTACCGCGGCGTGCCCCGGCGCCAGCGGCGCGAATTGGCCGAGGAGGCGCTGGTGCGCGTGGGGCTCGAGCAGCGCATGCACCACCGGCCCAACGAGCTCTCCGGCGGCCAGCGCCAGCGCGTCGCGGTCGCCCGTGCCCTGGTCGGCAGGCCCGCGCTGCTGCTCGCCGACGAGCCGACCGGCAACCTCGACACCGCCACCGGGGAGGAGATCATCGGGCTCTTCACCGAGCTGCACGAGGCGGGCAACACCATCGTCCTCGTCACCCACGAGCCCAAGCTCGCCGCGCGCTGTCCGCGCGCTGTGCGGCTCTCCGACGGCAAGGTCGTCGCCGACGGGCCGGGCGTCGAGGTCGCGTCGCTGCAGCTCCCGCGGGCGGTGGGCACGTGAGGATCGGGCGCGCCATCTCCGAGCTGGTCGAGGGGTTGCGCATCGGGCTCGGCGCGCTTGCGGGCAATCGCCTGCGCACCCTGCTGACGACCCTGGGCATCGTCATCGGCGTGATGACGGTGATCGCCATCGTCGCGATCATCCAGGGGCTCAACAAGAGCTTCGCCGACCAGATCTCCGGTCTGGGCGCGAGCACGCTCTACGTCTCCAAGCACCAGTGGCTGAGCCTGGGCGACGACTGGTGGACGCGGCGCAACCGCCAGTCCATCGGCCGCAGGGAGCTCAAGGCCATCGAGGAGGGCGCGCTGCTCGCCCGCGCGGTCGCGCCGCAGATTGGCGGGCGCGTCACCGTCTCGGGCAACGGCCACGAGCTGAGCCGCGTCTCCATCGCCGGCACCAACGCCAAGTACCTCGAGACCGGTGCGGGCACCCTGCGCGCCGGGCGCTTCCTCGTCGAGGCCGACGTCGACTTCTCGCGCAACGTCGTCGTCCTCGGCGCCGACGTCGCCGACCAGCTCTTCCCCGGGCTCGAGCCGGAGGAGACCCTCGGCGGTCGCGTGCGCATCAACGGGCGCGGCTTCACCGTGCAGGGCGTGATGGAGCGGCGCGGCAGCTTCCTCGGCCAGACGCAGGACAACAACGTCTTCGTCCCCGTCACCACGTTTCAGCGGCTGCTCGGCAGCAAGCGCTCGATGCAGATCGCCGTCGTCGGCAGCCCCGAGGAGCTCTCCAAGCTCGAAGACGAGCTCGTCGGCCTGTTGCGGCGCGTGCGCCGCGTGCCGCCGGAGAAGCCGGACGACTTCTCCATCAACCGGCAGGAGCAGTTCCTCAAGATTTACCGGCAGCTCACCGGCGCGCTCTACGGCGTGGCGGTCGGCGTCGGGCTGATCACCCTGATCGTCGGCGGCATCGGCATCATGAACATCATGCTCGTCTCGGTGCACGAGCGGACCCGCGAGATAGGCCTGCGGCGAGCGCTCGGGGCGCGCAAGCGGACCATCCTCGTGCAGTTCCTCATCGAGTCCTCGGCGGTCGCCGCTGCCGGCGGCGCCATCGGCACGCTTCTCGGGCTGGCGGTCGCGCAGCTCGTCGCGCTCGTCTCACCGCTGGCGGCGGCGGTGACGCCCTCGGCGGTCGCGCTGGGCTTCGGCTTCTCGGCCATCGTCGGCCTCATCTTCGGCTCCTGGCCCGCCTGGCGCGCGGCCAACCTCGACCCCGTGGAGGCGCTGCGGTGGGAGTGAAGAGTGTGCGAAGAACCCTTCGAGCGATGACCGTTCGGCCCGAGCGCAGGCCGAGCTCGCGAGGCCGAGGCCGAGGGCCTCTCGGCTTCGCCGGAGGTGACCGGAGGGGACCGCCCGCGGTCAGGGACACTCCGCGACACCTCTCGAGCACGCCATGACCGCGCTCTTCGACAACATCGCGCTCGCGCTCTCGACCCTGCGGTCCAACCCGCTGCGCTCGCTGCTGACGCTGCTCGGCATCGTCATCGGCGCGGCCACGGTGGTGGCGATGATGTCGCTGACCGAGGGCCTGCGAAAGAAGGTGACCGACGACCTGTCGTTTCTGGGCGCGGGAGCCTTCCAGGTGCAGAAGTACCCGGCCATCGGCATCAACCTCGACTGGGCGAAGTACCGCAAGCGCAAGGACCTGACCGTGGAGCAGGGCGAGGCGCTGCGCGAGCACTGCCCGCACGTCGCGCGGGTCTCCATCGAGGCCTGGGCCGGGCCGGAGAAGGTCACCGCGCTCGGCCGCTCGACCCAGCCGAACATCTCGGTCGCCGGGGCGACCTCCGAGTTCGAGCAGGTGAACGGCTACGCGGTGGCCGACGGGCGCTTTCTGTCCGAGGCAGACACCGAGCTGGCGCGCCGCGTCGCCGTCATCGGCGCCGACGTGGCCGACCTGCTCTTTCCGCAGGGCGGCGCGGTGGGCGAGCGGATTCGCATCCGCAACGCGAGCTTCACCGTCATCGGCACGCTCGAGCGGGCCGGCAGCGTGCTCGGGCTGGCCAGCAAGGACACGCTGGTGGTCCTGCCGATGAGCGCCTTCGCGCTCGTCTTCGGCAAGAAGCACTCGGTCAACCTGGCCGTGCAGGCGGCCACGCCCGAGGACGTCCGCTACGCCGAGGACGAGGTCGTCGCCCAGCTTCGCCGGCTGCGGCGCGTGCCCGACGGCGAGGAGAACGACTTCGAGATCTTCTCCAACGACTCGCTCACCACGACCTTCAACAACCTGGCGGCGACCGTGGCCGCGGCGACCTTCGGGGTCTGCCTGCTCGCGCTGCTGGTGGGCGGCATCGGCGTGATGAACATCATGCTGGTGTCGGTGGTCGAGCGCACCCGCGAGATAGGCATCCGCAAGGCGCTCGGGGCGCGGCGCCGACGGGTGCTCACGCAGTTCGTCATCGAGGCGATCGTCCTGTCACTGCTCGGCGGGGTGATCGGCGTGCTGCTCGGCGCGCTCGTCGCGGTGGGGGCGCGCGAGGTCTATCAAGTGCCGGCGAGCGTGCCGCTCTGGGCGGTGCTGCTCGCGCTCTTCTCGGCTTCCGGTTGCGGGCTCGTCTTCGGCATCTATCCGGCGGTGCGCGCGAGCCGGCTCGACCCGGTCGAGGCGATGCGGGCGGAGTAGTGCCGGAGCGCCGGCCTTCGTACCGGCGGCCGACAAGGAGCGGACCGCAGCGTCGAATCGGTCTCGCGACAGGCGTGGGGGCTGGCCATTATCGAGACCTGCCGCGCTGCGGTAGCGTTGCTCCCCGAACGAGGACGCGAGGGGGCGCGCCTGAAGAGGTCGGCCGCGGGACGCGAAGTCTCGAACCGTGTCATGCTCGGAGTCCTCAAGGTCTGCCGGCGGCGCGGCATCGACGAGCGGCCGCTGCTCGAAGGCCTCGCCCTGACCGACGGGCTTTCGGATCCGCGCGGTCGCCATTCGTGGGACGAGCTCACCGTCTTCCTCGCTCGGCTTCAGGACGCGACCGGCGGCCCGTCGGGCGTCGAGGAGGTGTGTGCCGAGACCGTCGAGACGAGCCCCTGGATGAAGCTGCTGGGCAAGCTCATCCTCGACCCGCAGGATCTCTACTATTTCGGCCTGGAGCGCATCAGCCGCGCGCTCTACTCGGACGTGCTCGGCGTCGCTCTCCACCTCGGGGCCAACGGCGTCCTCGAGACGCAGACTCGCATCCGCGAGCCGAACCGCCCGAGCCTGACCTTCATGTACGCGACGGTCGGCTCGATGCGCGTCTATCCGCGCCTGATCGGCGCCGAGTGCGGATGGGTGGACGCGGACCTCGAGGAGCGGCTGGGCGTCGTTCGTATCCACCTGCCACCGGCGCGCTCGCTGATCGCGCGGGGCCGACGCCTGTTCTGGGATCCTGCACAGCTCGCCGGCGTCGCGCCCGAGACACTCCAATCGGCGATGGAGGTCGGCCTCGATCCGTCGATTCCCAGCGCCCCGGCACACCGTATCGGCCAGCGGCTCGCCGCCCAGCGCACGATGGCCGGTCTCGCCGGGGAGCTGGAAGCGGTGATGACCGAGTACTTCCTCTGCCGCACGATCCGCCTCTCGGTGCGCGGAGACGACGGCAAGATGCAACGGGTCGGCGAGGCGAAGGCCGAGGGCCGTCAGACCCGCTGCGTGCAGCGCAGTCTGGTCTGTTCGGGAGAAGAGGTCGGACGGCTCGAGGTGGACTTTGAATGCCTCGAGGACTCGCCGCTGTTCGAGGCGCTGCTGCCATGGGTGGCGATGGCCGTGGAGAGCTGCCGCCGGGGTCTCGACACTGGAACGCGCGAGCGCCCATGGCCCCGCCGAAGTCGATCAGGCGCGACTCGAGAAGTTGGCCCAAGCCTGGTCGCTGACGGCGCGTGAGCGCGAGGTGCTCGGCACGCTCGTGCGCGGCTTGGCGAACAAGGAGAACGCCGTGGCCCTGAACACCAGCGTCAAGACTTGCGAGGCGCACGTCACGAAGCTGCTGCGCAAGGCGGACGCCGACAGCCGGGCCGAGCTCATCGCCCGGTTCTGGGCGGGACGCTGAAGAGGCGTCGAGAAACCCTGCTTCCCGCTCACCCTTCGACTTCGGCCTCGCACGCTCGGCCTACGATCGCGCCTCTCGACTTTGTTCGAGGTGAAAGGAGGCCGAGCCGAGTCGGACCAGAGCGCCGGCCTTCGTGCCGATCCGGCCGCCTGCTTGGAAACCTCCGCGACGGAGGGAGGGCGTGGCTTCTCGGGGACGGAAGGCGGGGAGGGCAGGTCCAGGAGGGCGCAGAGGAATTGCTGAACGTCGAAGGAGAGCACCGGGGGTGCGAGAAGGGCTCCGGACGCTGGGGGGCGGCGGCTCGCGAGGGGGGGCCAAGGCCCTCGCGACGGTGGGGACGCGGCTCGCGAGGGGGGCCAAGGCCCTCGCGACGGTGGGGACGCGGCTCGCGAGGCGGGCCAAGGTCTTCGCGACGGTGGGGACGCGGCTCGCGAGGGGGGGCCAAGGCCCTCGCGACGGTGGGGACGCGGCTCGCGAGGGGGGCCAAGGCCCTCGCGACGGTGGGGACGCGGCTCGCGAGGCGGGCCAAGGTCTTCGCGACGGTGGGGACGCGGCTCGCGAGGGGGGGCCAAGGCCCTCGCGACGGTGGGGACGCGGCTCGCGAG
>ENA-UOOR01001047-UOOR01001047.1-fermentation-metagenome-genome-assembly--contig:-NODE-1047-length-34649-cov-5.348066_pt1 | contig 34649 bp, 33 predicted proteins | sample MGYA00245780_ERZ724029 | MGnify/ENA primary metagenome ERZ724029 (study PRJEB28704, sample SAMN03018315) | fermentation metagenome | biome: anthropogenic terrestrial biome; feature: soil; material... | reverse complement strand
ATGATGATAATATGATAGAAATAACTCTTGATCATGATGATGAAATATAGTTATAAAAATGGAGGAAATAATGAACCGAAAATTTATTATTATACTTTGCATTATAATGGCTTTATCAAGTGCAGTATATGCAGAGGAGAGTACTGATGTTGAATTGGGTACTCCAGAATATCTTACATTAGAGGCAGTAAATGATTGCTTTAAGATAGGCTGGAAAAATCCTATGTCAAATTATGCTTTTCAAGGAGTTGAATATCAGATAGACTTTAGAGAAGGAAGAGGAGATTGGATATCAGCTCATAGAGAACTTCCAACAGGAGAGTTGCCAACTATAGAGGCTGGCAGATCTTATGTTACAATAGATCCAATGGAAGAAGGATTGATTGATGATTCCATAGATTTAGACAATAACAGCTATAGCTTTAGAATCAGATATAAATATCTGAAAAATGGAACAAGTGAATATATTTATAGTAACTTTTCTAGTCCTGTATTGCTAGGATTTCAGCCTCTTTATCAGAATGCAAGTAAGTGGGCTTTTGAAGAGCTTGATAAGGCTTCAGAGGTTGGTATGATACCAGAAGCCATTAGACAGGATATGAAAAAGGTAATTACTAGGGAAGAATTTAGTGAAGTTGTAATAAAGCTATACGAGCTTCATACTGGTATTACTGTAAACTATGAAGGTCAGTCCTTTAAAGATACAAATGAACCTGATGTTTTGAAAGCTGCTAAACTTGGGATAGTTAAGGGCGTAGGAGATGGGAACTTTTCTCCGAAGACTCCTGTAACCAGACAGGAAATGGCTGTAATGTTGAAAAGAACATTGGAATTAATGTATCCTAATATGGATTTTAGTTATGGAAAAAATATATCACCAACACCTGAATCCAATATAGCTGAATGGGCAATACATGAAGTAAATTTTATGCGAGAGTACGATATACTTATGGGAGACAGCAATGGACTTATCAATCCAACTGAGCATACTACCAGGGAACAGGCGGTAGTACTTACCTATAGAACATATAAGAAATTTAAATAGAAATTACGAACCAAGATTTCAAAAGAAGTCTTGGTTTTTTATTTAATGGGAGTGTATCCAGTGAAGTCAGATACTTTGCTAGAGATATCTTTAAGTTGATAATTATGCAAAATGAAATGTATAAATACATTATATATGAAATATATTTTTAGTAACTACTATAATTACCTAGTTGCTTTATGACGGTAATGTGATAAATTGCATTAAGGATTTTCATGAGAGATGAATTTTAAGAGGGGAAAGAGTACTTTAAGGTGGTGATTTAATGCTTGGCTAAGCTTAAAAAATATATCAAAGCCATTTTTAATTAAATTATTTGAAAAAAGGAGGTAAAAAATATTGGATAATAAGAATGTACAAAAAAATGGGTTGACAAAGCTGTTAAGAAATAGTTACCGGGTATTTATTGGAACATTAGTACTTGCTGTTATTGCAGAATTAATTGGTAGTAAAACAATTCGTTTTGGACCATTAATTATTGCAATAGTTCCTATGATGTATAGTCTTGTGATGGGAACTGTATTAGGTAAGGACTTATTGGGGTTTTTCACTGAAGAAGAATCCGAAACGGCTTCTCAATTTGCGTCAATAGCTATTTCACTTTTTATGGCTAAACTGGGTATTTCTGCTGGTGGAAGTTTTACGGAATTGGTTGAAGTTGGTCCGGCTCTGATACTTCAAGAATTTGGGAATATAGGAACTATATTTATTTCCGTACCTGTTGCTGTTGCCCTTGGTTTAGGTAGGAAGCAAATAGTAGGGGCTACACACTCAATTAACCGAGAAACAAATTTAGCCCTAATTACTTCAGTTTATGGAGGAAATAGTAAGGAAATGGAAGGTACTCTTTCTGTGTATCTAGTCGGTACATTGATAGGAACTGCGATATTTGGGCTTATAGCAAGTATTACTGCGTCGACAAATTTGTTTCATCCTATGGCCCTTGGGATGGCTTCGGGAGTTGGTAGTGGTACTAGAATGGCTGCAGCTGTAGCTACATTATCTGAGATATATCCTGAATGGACTGAACAAATTTCTATGTTAGGTGGAGCTAGTGATGTATTAACAGGAATAGATGGTGTAATCTTTGGATTATTCATTGGGTTACCTCTTACTAATAAATACACAGACTTTTGGATAAGAAGGATAAAAAGGAAAGAAATAGAGGGGGTAGAAAAAAATGAAAATTAATGAATGGATTTTGGTAATATTGCTCAGTGGGCTAATTATTCTTGCTGTAAATTTAGTTGGATTTCAAACATCCATAATTGATTCTATTCCTGGTGTTTTAATATTATCTGCAATTGCATTGGGTGGCAAATTAATTAGTATGATACTTCCATTTAAGCTACCTATGATTACTTATGTTTCTTTATTAGCTATCTTAGTAGCATCTCCAATTTCACCAATTTCTCAATTAGTATTAACACACGTTGGTAAAATAGGTTTTACTGCACCTTCAGCTGTATCAGTAGCTTATATTGGTATTTCACTTGGAACAAGATGGAAACCTTTTATTCGTCAAGGACCTAAATATATATTAGTTGCAATACTGGTTTTTGCAGGTACATTTGTCGGATCTGCTCTAGTTGCACAAATAGTACTTAAATTAACAGGAGTAATTTAATGTGAAAATAGAGTAAGATACATGTTGATAAAAACGCATATGACTCTGTGTAGGATTAAATGTGTGTTACATTAGTAATTGTGTTAAGTAGAATATTTCTATATTTAGAAGTTGAAATCCTCAGCTGTATTTAAATTTACTAACACTTATAGAATTGGAGGTTTTAATATGAACTGTGATTTGTTAATTAAAAATTGTTTTCTCTTAACTTCTGACTTTAATGTAATAGAAGACCAAGGGATTGCTATAAAAGATGGTAAGATTTTGGAAATTGGAGATGCGATATATATTAGTGAAAAATACAAAGCTGCTACTACCATAGATGGTAAAGGAAAATTAGCTATGCCTGGTCTAATAGATGCCCATACTCATACATGTCAACAACTTTTACGTGGGCGAACTATGGATGAATATCCTATGATATGGACAAGGTTTTTGGTTCCATTTGAAAGCAATTTAACACCTGATGATGTTTATCACAGTGCTAAATTAAGTTGTTTAGAGATGATAAAGTCTGGAACTACTGCATTCGCAGATTCAGGCGGAGTGCATATGAATAGAGTAGCAGATGCTGTAGTTGAATCAGGCATGAGAGCTGCTATTGCTAAATCTACAATGGATATGGGGAATGCCATAGCTGACCCTATGAAAGAAACACCAGAAGAAGTAATAAAAGCTACAGAAGAATTATATAGTGGATATCAAGGCAAAGGTGATGGACGAATAGATATATGGTTTGCAATAAGGCAAGTGATGACTTGCTCACCAAAATTAGTACGAATGATTGGAGAAAAAGCTAAGGAGTATTCGACCGGAATCCATGCACATTTATGTGAACACAAAGATGAAGTAAGTTTTTGTCTTCAGAATTACAAAAAAAGGCCGGTTGAATTTTTGAATGAAATGGGCGTATTAGGGCCAAATTTACTAACAGCCCACAATGTTGTTTTGTCAGAAGGAGATTTAACTTTAATAAAAGAAAAAGATATTAAGATAATACACTGCCCTAGAGCTAACTTTTCATCCCATGGGTTTCCTAAAACACCTCGTATGTTAGAAATGGGTATATCTGTAGGATTAGGTTCTGATGGAGCGGCTCAATCGAGTTTAAGTTTATTTGATGAGATTAAAATTTTTCATAGTGGAATAAAAGCATTTTGGGGGTTGCCTTATTTTGATCCAGCTGTACTTACTGCAAAAGAGCTAATTAAAATGGGAACGTTAGGTGGAGCTAAGGCACTTCAGTTGGAGGAAAAGATTGGCACTATTGAAGCAGAAAAAAGGGCGGATATTATATTAATTGACATAGATAAACCCCACATTTTGCCGACACATAATATAATTAAAACATTTGTTGGTGCAGTAGGTGCACATGATGTTAATGATGTTATAATTGATGGAAAACTTATTATGAAAAATCGTGAAGTTTTAACTTTGGATGAAGAGGAAATTCTTTATAATAGCAAAAAAAGAATGGAGTCTATTACGAGTAGAGCTGGAATTTAAATAAATATATAAAGACTAAAAATACCTTGGATGTTTTATAAAATATCCAAGGTATTTGTTATTTCTTTGTAGATTTTAATCCAAATAGGCTTCCGACCAGTCCTAGAACTAAACTTAAAATAAGATTGATTGCACCCATTCCCAATAGCATATCATGAGCATCCGGTAATATTAAGAAAGGAAGGGATACTGTCAATTTTGAACTTATATATTTAAAAACAATAAAGATAAGTGACATAGATAAAAAGCCTGCTAATATAGTCATTATTATTCCCTCAAGTATAAAAGGCAGATTTATAAATCCCTCAGGGGCACCTAGAAGTCTTAAGGTATTTATTTGTTCTTTATTCATATAAATTCCCTGTCTTATTATATGAGATGTAATCACCAGTGTGGCAACACTGACTGCGATTACAAGAAGCGCTCCCAATATATTTGCTAAGCTTGATATTCCTTTAAGCTTGTCAAGTATTTCCTTGTTATCCCTTACAAGTTCTACTCCCTCAATTTTCTTAACTTCGTCAGCAACAGTGTCCATAAAATCCAGGTCTATCTTTACTTCAATATATGGGCTAAAGGGATTGTGTTCAAACAATTCCAGTATTCTTGATTCTTCTCCCATGATTTCACTTATCTCTTCTTTAGCTTCAGCTGCATTGATTTCTATTACTTCTCTTACACCATCAATACTTCTTATTTTTTCGGAAATAGTTGATACTTGTGAGTCCTTTGTATAATATACACTTATTTCAGCCTCATCCTCTATTGCCTCTATCATATAATTTGTACCCCAACCCCCTGCAATTATCAAGGAAAGAATAAAAAGTATAAATCCAAGGCTTATTATTGAGAAAAGGTTAGAAAAAAAGTCTAGCTTAATCATGGTTTTTATCTCTTTAAAAAAATACCCTGTATTTCTAACGATTGTTTTCATATGCTGCCTCCTCCACCCTAAACTCTCCATTAAGGACATGAATCTTTGTACAATTTACTTCATCCTCAATAAGATGGGTAGCATGGGTAGTGATTATAACTGTTGTTTCATTGTCACTGAATGATCTTAACAACTCCAATATATTTAAAGAATTGTCTCTATCAAGATTACCTGTAGGCTCATCAGCTACTATCAAAGAAGGCTTTCGGGCTACAGCTCTGGCAATGGCAACTCTTTGACGTTCTCCATAGGACAAATTGTCCACTAGAGATTTAACCTTATGTCCAAGTCCTACTCTTTCAATAGATGATAAAGCTGCTTCTTTCATATTCTTATTCGAAAAGTTAAGAAATCTCATGCCTATAAGTACATTATCCATGACAGTTCTGCCATCTAAAAGTTTAAAATCCTGAAATATAGGACCAATATTTCTTCTTAAGGCTCTTAATTCTTTATCACTTAAATTATTCATATCATAACCTGATACTGTCAAAGAACCTGATGTAGGCAGTTCAATGCCTATTAAGAGTTTTAAAAAGCTAGTTTTACCAGATCCACTTGGCCCAGATATATAGGTAATAGATCCATCCGGTATATTTAAATTAACACCTCTTATGCCCAGTGTTCCATCAGGATACTTTAAATCTACATCCTTTGCAATTATCATAATTTCCCTCCAATTAAAATAGTACTGGATTTAGCTTCAATTCCAGACTATCGTCTTTAATTTTAATGGATTTAATAGTGCTTCTACCAAGCATACTCTTGAAATTTAACTCAAGATATCCAAAGCTGAATAGTTCTTCCAAAGCTGATTTCTCTAGTTTCATTCCCATATATGAGCCTTGCTCCATATTAAATATCAGTGATTGCTTATTGTCCATAATCTCTAGGGTTCCCGACATATAAATCTCTATTTCAGGCATAATAAGTTCAATTTTACCATCTGATAATTCTATATCTACCTTTGTTGGAAAGTCCAAAGATTTTAGTATGTTTTTGAACTTAGCCTCACTTATGGTACCTGTTACACTAATTAAGCTAATGTTACTTAGAAGTATGGTGTCATCTGGTACATTACCCTCTTCAATTGTCCTAACAAGCATACTTATAGTATTAGAGAATAACGGTTTAATCTCCTTCCATGTAGTTTCCAGATTATTTAAATATGATTCATACTTTGATTTATCCTCTTGTAGTGAAGCTAGTTTTAATTCCAAATTGTTCTTAAGTGCATTACTTTTCATAAGAGTGTCTTCAAGCTGTTTTTGCCTTTCCTCAACTAAATCAAGAGTTTCCTCTATCTTTGCCTTATCTTCAATAAGTTCTGCTTTGGCAGCTTCAAGATCCTCTAAAAGGGTATTGGTACTTCTAGAAATATCTCGTATAATATTTATTCGTCTTAGCAACGTATGTAAGCTGTCTGAGCTTAAAATAAGATTTAGATAGGAGGTAGCACCATTTTTTTGATAATTCTTCAAAATCTCTTCCATTATATGTAGATTATCATCATATTTCTTTTCCTGCTCTGTTATTTGAGCCTCCATATTCTTGATATCTATCCTTAGATTTTCAATTTCAACTTTGGTTGATTCTTGAATATTTTCTGTTTCTTTAATTGATTGAACAATAATGAATAATTCTTCAAGGACCTTTTTTTCTTCTTGTGTCATATCAGTCAAATTTTCTCTAGCTTCAGACATTCCGGATAAGCCCTCTTCGCCAAAAGCAAATGATAGTAACGTAATAATAATTAGAATAAAGCATATAAATCGCCTCATGGCATAACCTCCTATATAATTTATATACCTTTTAAGATGAGCTATGTCAACATAAATTACATGATGATAATTCATTTGGATAGTTGTTTTATTAAGATGTTGACTTACATATATTTTAATAAACTAGAGAAATAACAGTTATGGGAGGTGATTTAATGGAAGAATTAATTTCTCTTATTGAAAGTGGTAAATTTGTTAAAGGAAGCTTTAAGGATAAAGAAGATTTTTTCAAAATTGTAAGCGATAAGTTGTTTAGGGAAGATTATGTTTCAGAAAAGTTTTTAGAAAAAATATTAGACAGGGAAATTGTATATCCTACAGGGCTTAAAATAAATAATATTGGCATTAGCATACCACATTGTGATAGTGAATATATCTATAAAAATGGGATATTAATAGCTATTTTTGATAACCCAATTCAATTTAACAGAATGGATGCCCCGGAAGAACTTATTGACGTTAATATTTCTTTTGTTCTATTGATAAAGGATAAAGAAACACATTTATTAGCCTTGCAGCAATTAATAATCTTCATTCAATCTCAACAATTTGACAACTTAATTAAAGCTGAATCACAAGAGGATGTACTAAAACTAATAAGAGGGTAACGTGAAAGAAGATCGGCACAGAATATGGGAAAGAAAGGAGGAATTCTAGTTGAAAACAATTATTATAGCTTGTGGTGCTGGAGTAGCTACATCTACAGTTATAACTAGTTACGTTACACAGCTTTTAAGAGATAATAATATTGAGCATAGAATAATTCAATGCAGCCTCAATGAGGTTCGTATGCATATTGATAAAGGAGATCTTTTAGTTACTTCAATGCCACTAAAGGAGAAGTATGATATACCGACTGTGCTTGGGATTTCATTTTTAACAGGTGTAGAAGTGAGTAAGACGATGGAAGATATTGTCTCATATTTAGGTAATTAGGAGGTGCAATTATGGAATTTATTTCTAGTATTTTTAACTATATTAGTGGATTGGGTTCGTATGTAATGATACCTATCATGATAACAATAGTGGGATTAGTTGTCAGGCTAAAACCAATCAAAGCGTTAAAAGCTGGGATCACAGTAGGAATCGGATTAATAGGGTTAGATATTGTATTGGGTTTAATATGGACTAATATAGGTCCAGTTGCTGAACTTTTTGTAGAAAAATTTAATTTAAATCTTACAACTATTGATACTGGCTGGGGAGCTGCAGCAGGTCTGGCGTTCTCCACAACTATAGGCTCATTTATTATTCCGTTCATTATATTAGTCAATATTTTGTTGCTAACTTTTAAGCTCACAAGAACTGTTAACATAGATATCTGGAACTACTGGCATTACGCGTTTAGTGGGGCTACAGTCTATATGCTTACGAACAATATCTTATATGGATTTATTGCTGCAGCAGCACATTGCACAATTTCACTAAGGATAGCTGATATGACCGCACCAATTGTGCAGAAGTCTTTGGGTATTCCCGGGATATCAATACCACAAGGCTTTGCTGTAAGTACTGTTCCAATCTATTCAGTATTGGACAGAGTGTATGATACTATCCTTCCTTGGACTAAGGATAAACAGGATAAAAAGATTGATTCATCTAAGCTTTCATTTATATCGGTAATAGCTGAACCAATTTTCTTAGGTTTAATCATAGGAATTTTGTTAGGATTGTCAGTAGGATACGCAATAGGCAACTCTCTGCAACTTGGAATGTCCATGGCTGCTTTAATGTATTTATTGCCAAGGGTTACAAAGATTATCATGGAGGGCTTATTGCCAATAAGTGAGCAGACAAGAACATTTATGCAGAAGAAATATCAAGGAGCAGAATTTTATATTGGACTTGATTCAGCAGTTTTACTAGGGTTACCAGCTACAGTTTCAGTGGGTCTTTTACTGATTCCGGTGTCACTTTTTCTAGCAATGATAATACCAATGAATACAACACTGCCATTAGGAGATCTTGCAGCGACGGCTTTCTTTATATCAATGGCTACTCCAATGCATAAAGACAATTTTATAAGAACACTTATTAGCGGAACTATAATGATGGCAGTAGTTTTATTAGTTGCATCATTCTTTGCTCCTATGATTACGATATTTGCGCAAGGTGGAGGAATGGAGATTCCTGCAGGTGCAGTTCAGGTAACTGCCTTATCAGCTGGAAACTTGATAGCATTAATTATTTATCAACTTAGCAGATTAGGGTTTATTGGCATTGCATTGGTTATTGCATTAGTAGCTTGTATATTATATATCACTAGACAGAGGAAGAAAGAGACTGTATAGCAATGAAAATTTGGCCTTCAATAGCATCATCCAATCTGCTGAATCTTGAAAATGAGATATCTTTTGTAGATAAGGATTACGGGAATATTCATATCGATATAGAAGACGGCAACTATGTACCAAATATTACATTTGGAACAAAAATGATGGAATTGATTTGCAAAGGAAGTACATCTAAGAAGTCAGTTCATCTAATGGTCACTAATCAAGAGCATTATATCGATAGTATAGTAAAATGCAAAATAAATATTGTGTTTTTACATTTAGATAACTGTAGGTACCCCTCTGAACTAATAGGGAAATTTAAGAATCTAGGAATTAATGTAGGTATAACTCTCAATCCGAGCGTAGCCATAGATAATTATATCTATCTTTATCCACTGGTAAATGATATATTGATAATGATGAGTGAACCAGATGGACTAGGACAAAAATATATTCCTTTAATGGAGTCAAAGATTATTGAAGCTTCAAAGTTTGATAATCTAAGAATCTGGGTGGATGGAGGTATAACCTTTGAAATATTACCAAAACTAAAAGATTTGAATGTATCAAATGTAGTTATGGGAAGAGCAATATTTAATAACAGAGGAGAAAGGAAGGGTTAAATGAAATCGGTTTTATTTGATATGGATGGCGTGATTCTAGATAGTGAAATAGGTGCTTTTTCAATGATGAGGGATACTTTGTTAAGAAAGGGCATTGATGTTTCTGTAGAAACTTTGCTATCCTATACTGGGAAAAGCAGTATAACAATAGCTGCTGAGCTTGTTAAGAAATATAATTTAAATCAAAGTGCGGAAGAATTTTTAGAAGAACATCGCAGCTATGGAAACTATTATGCTGATTTTCCCGATTTAAGGCCTATGCCAGGGTTGTTAGAATGTCTTGAGAAGTTAAGAAATAATAATGTTAGTATGGCAATAGTTTCATCAACAAGTAGCAAAAGTGTACTATTTGCCTTAAATAGATTGTCATTAATAAAGTATTTTGATGTAATAATATGTGGAGATATGGTCAAAAAAACGAAGCCCTCCCCTGAAGGATATTTGTTGGCATCTAAGTGGTTGGAATCTAAACCTGAAGAATGTATTATAATAGAGGATTCTCCAATAGGAATTCAAGCTGCTAAAAATGCAGGGATTAAGGTAATTGCATATAAAGGCTCTGCGCATATACAGGATACATCAGCAGCTGATATTGAAGTAAATACATTTAGTGAGCTTTTAGATATAATGGATATAAAATAAATCAAATATTAAATAAAAAATGCTTTTTCTGGTGGAATTTTATTGAAGCCAAAAGGAGCATTTTTTATTTTTGGTACAAGAAGTTACTATTAAGTGAAAATGATTCTAAAACTTGAGTACTTATAATAATTATTATTATAAGTCATATAAATAAAAAAAGGCGAATTTATAAGAGGGGGATCAATATGAAAAAGGTAATACTGTTTTTAGCTTTAGTTTTGGCATCATCAGTATTAGCAGGGTGTGGAGCTCAAGAAACCAGCGGAGGAGACGAAAAGTATGTAATTGCTAATACACCAAAGATGGTTGGTATTGCTTGGTGGGACAGAATGGAAGTGGGTAACAAGGAATTTGCCAAGGAAACAGGACATGAAGTGTTCCAAGTTGGCTCAACAGAATCTGATCCAGCAGAACAGGTTAAAGTCATTGAAGACGTTATCGCTCAAGGTGTTGATGCAATTAACGTAATTCCTGTCTCACCTGAAGCTTTGGAGCCTGTTCTGAAAAAGGCTAGGGATAACAATATTGTAGTCATTAGTCATGAAGCTTCGAATTTACAAAACATTGACTATGATATAGAAGCTTTTCAGAACAATGAATATGGTGCTCACCTTATGGAAAATTTAGCACAAGAAATGGGCGGTAAGGGTGGTTATATCATTCAAGTTGGTGCTTTGACCATGGCCTCTCACCAAGAGTGGGCTGCTAGTGCCATCGCTTACCAAGAAGAAAACTATCCTGAAATGTATCAGGTAGCTGCTATGGTAGAAAGGGCCCCGGAAGGTGGAGGGCAAGAAGCTTCTTACAAAGTTGCCAAGGAAGTTATAGCCTCCTATCCGGACATTAAGGGTTTCATAGGAATGGATATGACCAATCCTCCTGGGATAGCTATGGCGGTAGAAGAAGCTGGAAAAGCGGGAGAGATTGCAGTAACAGGGACATGTCTGGTATCCGTCGCCCGAGACTACTTGGAAAATGGAACGATTAAGACTATATCTTTCTGGGATCCTGCAATTGCAGGTAAAGCTATGTCTGCTTTGGCTGTAAAGGTCATAGAAGGAGAGGAAATAGGTGATGGTATCAATCTTGGCGTAACTGGATTTGAAAATTGTAAACTGGATGGTAAAGTATTGATTGGTTCAGCATGGATAGACGCAACTAAAGATAATATGGATGATTATGATTTCTAGATTTTAGCTCAATATGGATGAATGTAATGACTGGCAAAACTCTGGACTGGAGTGGTTGTAAATGAATGAAATAGTAAAAATACAAGGGATGTATAAATCTTTTTTTGGTGCTAAGGCTCTAGATGGAATGGATTTTACCATTTATGAAGGAGAGATACACTGCCTCATTGGTGAGAATGGCTGTGGTAAATCAACTATGATTAAAATCATTTCAGGTTTTCATCCATTTGATAAAGGTGATTTATATATTAATAGCAAAAAATTTGGGAAAATCACACCGATTGAGGCTATGAAGGAAGGCATTCAGGTAATTTATCAGGATTTTTCCTTGATTCCTAATATGACAATTGCAGAAAATATCACCATGTATAATGATGTTTACCAAAATAGGATGTTTGTAAATAGGAATAAAATGAGAAAAATGGCAAGAGCTACAGTTAAGAAAGTTAATTTCGATATTGATATTGATAAGTATGTCTATGAGTTAGGAGTCGCGCAGAAGCAGATGGTTGCCATATGTAGAGCCATGGCTTTAGATGCAAAGTTAATAATTATGGATGAACCAACTACTGCACTTACATCCAAAGAGGTAGAGAATTTATTTAAGCTTGTGTTTAAGCTTAAGGAAAATGGAGTTTCCATTTTGTTTGTTAGCCACAAATTAGACGAGGTTTTAAAGATAGCAGATAGTATTACAGTAATGCGTAATGGTAAAAGTGTTTACAATTCTCGTGGAGATAAAATTTCCAAGGAAGAAATGGTTTATTATATGACAGGAAAGAAGTTTAGTGAAGAAAGATACAGCTATATTCAAGCTGATAATAATCCATTATTGAAGGTAAAAAACTATAGCTTAAAAAATAAATTCAGTGATATAAGTTTTTCTCTTTATCGGGGAGAAATTCTTGGACTCACTGGGCTTCTAGGTTGTGGAAGAAATGAAGTCGCTAAGTCTTTATTTGGACTTATACCTGCAACAAATGGGAGTGTAGAAATAAACAACGAAGATATAGGTATTATAAAAAATGTAGGGCATGCCCTCAAATATAATATTGGGTATGTACCGGAGGATAGATTGACAGAGGGGCTTCATATGGAACAGTCAATTGCTGATAATGGAATATCCAGAATAATTGGTTCTTTAGTAGACAAAAATGGTTTGCTTAATATGAAGAAGGTTCAAGAAAAGAAAAAAGAGATATTATCTTTGATATATATTCCTCAATTGAAACCTAATAACCCTGCCAGATCCCTTTCGGGAGGTAATCAACAAAAAGTTGTTCTTGCGAAATGGTTAGCTGCTCAACCAAAGATATTTATCCTAAATTCCCCAACAGTCGGTGTAGACGTAGGCTCTAAGACTGAAATTCATAATATCGTAAAGAAGCTAGCCTCCAAAGGGGTCGGTATTATTTTGATTTCGGATGATATACCTGAATTGATGGCATTGTGCAATCGGGTGCTAATTATGAATGAGGGACATATAATCAATGAAAAAATTATAATGGATACTTCAATGGAGGAGTTATCAGAGCTCATAGCAATAAACTATAAAGAGGTAGGGAAGGCGATATGAAAAGGATAATAAAAACTAATGAATTTTCTGTAGCTGCCATTATTACTATTATCTGGATTCTATTTGGACTTGTTAATCCAGATATATTGACAGTTGCAAATTTATATGCCATTACAAGAGCTTCTATTATATCAGCTACATTTGCATTGTCATGTTTGCTGGTTTTATTGGCTGTAGGTATTGATATGTCCTTTTATGCAGTTGGGTGTACCTCAATATATGTTGTTTTAAATTACCTAGTTAAAAACAAGATGTTTGATACACCCTTATTGTTGATATTCGGAGCATCGATTGTATTAGCGATTATTTTACAATTAATAAACTGGTTTTTCATAGATAGGCTTAGCCTACAGCCTTTTATTGTTACGATTGGTTCTCAAAGTTTATATAAGGGATTTTTGTTAGCATTTATCGGTACTACATATATTACAACATTGCCAACTAGTATGAAGAGTTTGGCTACAAAATATATCGCTTCTACTACAAATAGTAGTGGAATAACATCTAATCTACATTTTTTGGTTTTTATTGTAATAATCATGTATGTATTGATGCATCTAATGCTGAGTTATACAAGATTCGGTAGAAATATCTATGCTATAGGTGCTGATGTCATAGCTGCAAAGCGTGCAGGTATCAATATATCAAAAACTAGATTTTTTGTTTTCTTATTAGCAGGGATAATCTGTGGAATTGGTGGCATGTTCCAAGTGACACTTAATAGAGCTGCAGTTCCAGCTGATTTGGTAGGACAAGAATTAATGGTTATAGCAGCTGTAGTTTTAGGTGGAGGAATGGGAAAGCAGGCAAGAGGTTCGATACTTGGAACAGCGCTTGGAGTTATTCTATTGTCACTTATATCCAATAGTTTAATATTGATGAAGATACCTTCATACTACCAACAAGCATTTACAGGCATTATTATACTAATTGGTCTGGTAATTCAGTCATCAAAGGGCAAAGAGCAGGCTGTTGATTGAAAAACCTAAGTAACTGGAGGAATAATCATGAAAAAAATTGTAACATTTGTTCATAATCTAGACCAAGATGTAAAAAGACTTATGGGAATAACTATATTTGTATTCGTAGCTATGGTGCTAATGAGGCCAAAACTTTTCTTGACCTCTAATAATTTTACCTCAATGGGATATCAGATTGCAGAGATTGGTTTTTTCTCTATAGCAATGATGATGGTAATGGTAACCGGAGGTCGTGACCTTTCTATGGTTGGCATTTCCAATCTGTCAGGTATATTAGCAGCATTTATTTTACATGATGCATTTGTTAAGGAGCTTTCCGGACTAATGCTATTTCTATATATATTGATGGCAATTATAGTATCAATAGCTGTAGGTATCACTTGTGGATTCATGAACGGTACTATCATATCAAAACTAGGGATTTCACCTATGCTTGTTACTCTTGGTACCCTCAATCTATATACGGGTATAGGGATTATTCTGACAAAAGCAGAAGCAATTTCAATGTTTCCTAAGGAGTTTCTATACTTTGGCAACAACACCCTTATAGGTGTTCCGATTCCACTTATACTTCTAATAGCTGCTCTTATAGTAACAGCCATAATCCTTAATAAAACAAGATATGGTTTTGAATTAAAATTTATTGGTTCTAATTATAAAGCAAGTCTTTTTACCGGAATGAGAAATAAGAATGTATTACTAAAAACATATGTATATAGTGGCCTTTTAAGTGCATTGATAGGATTAGAAGTTCTAGCAAGAACAGATTCAGCAAAAGCTGACTTTGGAACAAACTACACTTTTCAGGCTATACTTTGTGCTGTTCTTGGTGCTACAAACCCTGGAGGAGGATATGCAAAGGTGTCTTGTTTGGCACTTTCATTGATTACTTTGCAATTTTTATCAAGTGGATTTAGCATGCTTAGATTAGGAGGATATTTTAAGGAATTTGCATGGGGACTAATCCTTTTAGCTGCGTTATCGGTTAATTATTTTGTTGAACAAAGAAAACTTAAAAAAAGTTAAGTACCATAGCAAAATAGATTAAAAGGGGGATTTTTATGATTAACAGAATTGAAAAGTATCTTAGCGATGTAGCAATGATTCCTGCATTGGCTGGTCATGAACAGAAAATGACTGCATATATGCAGAAGGAATTTGAGGTTTTGGGTTATCCTACCGAGATTGATACCTTTGGGAATGTGATCGCAAAATTAGAGGGCAAGGACAATAAAGCTCCGATCATTATGATATTTGCACATATGGATAGCCTTGGATTTCTTGTAAGATATATAGAAGACGATGGATTTCTAAGAATAGAAAGATTAGGAGGAATACCTGAGAAGGTTCTTCCTGCAACTGCAATTCAGGTACAGTGTAGAGACGGGTCTATGGTAGATGGTGTAATCGGAGTAAAAGCCCACCACGTAACACCTCCGGAAGAAAAATATACCGTTGAAAAATATATGAATCTATTTGTAGATATAGGAGCGAAGAGCAAGGAAGAAGTGCTAGGATTGGGAATCGATATAGGTTCACCAATAGTATATAAACCTAAATTCCAAAAACTTTTAGGTACGAGAGTCTTAATGTCTGCTGTTGACAATCGTGGTGGGTGTACAGCTGTTTTAGAATTGGCAAATCTTTTAAAAGATAATCCTCAGGAGAGTACTATTTATCTCGTGGGAACAGTTCAGGAGGAGTACAACTTGAGAGGAGCAATGATGGCTGCCAGAACAATAAAACCGGATATTGCTATTGCAATAGATATTGATGGAGGTACTGATACTCCTGATTTAAAAGGTCTTGGAGATATAAGATGTGGTCATGGTCCTACTATGTCTCTATATAATTTTCATGGAAGAGGAACTCTAAATGGAACTATTGCTCACCCTGCAATGGTGAGACTATTTGAAGAAGCTTCTGAGAGAACAGGTATATACTTCCAGCGTTCAGCTAAAATTGGTGGTCTGACTGATCTATCATATGTCCAACTTGAAGGAACTGGAGTCAAGTCAATAGACGTTGGGTTCCCGGGAAGATATTCACATAGCCCATATGAACTTGCAGATATGAGGGATATCGATAGTCTAACGTTATGGATTTATGATGTCCTAAAGAATATAAACAAAGATACAGATTTTACAAGATAGAGACTTTGTCGTATAAATCTGGAGGGAAGATGATGAAAAAAAGATACCTTTTAGGATTTGATTGTGGAACTTATGAATCGAAGGGAGTCATATGTGATAACAATGGAAAAATTCTTTCCATAGCTATATCCAAGCATAATTTGAGAGTGCCAAAGCCGGGATATGCAGAACATGACCCAATTGATGATTGGTGGTTTGATTTCAAGAAAATAGTGAAGGAATTGCTTGGTAAAAGTGGAATATCTGCTGATGAGATAGCAGGGATAGGCATTAGTACTATCATGGCCGCTATTACTGCTGTTGATGAATATTGTAATCCTTTGCGCAATGCAATTCTTTATGGAATAGATACTAGATGTCAAAAAGAAGCTGATGAATTGAATTTAACTATTGGCGAGGAAAAAATTATTGAAATAAGCGGAGCTACCTGTAATGTAGAATCATTCGGTCCAAAGATTAGGTGGATTAGAGATAATGAACCGGAAGTCTTTAAAAGGACTAAGCATTTTACTATAGCATCAGGATTTTTGACAGCAAAATTGACCGGAAAATATTGTGTTGATAGATATTCAGCTATGAAAGCACAGCCTATGATTGATGTAAGAGATATGACATGGAGTGATGAACTTTGCGAATATGTATGCCCAAAGGAAATGCTTCCGGAAATAGTTAAGACTACGGATATAATAGGTACTGTTACTAAAAAGGCGAGTGATGAAACTGGATTAGCCGAGGGAACGCCTGTTATTACAGGTACAACAGATGGCGGAGCAGAGGCAGTCAGCGTTGGAGTAGTAGAGTCTGGAGATACGATGTTGATGTATGGATCAACTTCGTTTATCGCACATCTTACCGACTCCCTTAAGAAGGATACTGGATTGTGGTCAGGTCACTATGTACTGGACGATGTATATACAATAACATCAGGTATGGCTACTACGGGTTCATTAACAAGATGGATTAGAGACAATTTTGCTAAAGAGCTAATGGAAATGGAGAATAGAGGAGAAGTAAACGCTTATACAGAGTTGTTTAAGGAAGCTGAGAATATACATGCTGGAGCAGACGGTATTATCGTTTTACCATATTTTGCAGGGGAGAGAATGCCTATAAAAGACCCACAGGCTAAGGGGGTAATATTTGGACTTAATACAAGTCATACAAGGGGTCATATTGTTAAGGCAGCATTTGAAGGTATAGGATATGGAATAAATCAGAATTTCGATATATTGAGAAAATCCGGCTCTAATATCAACAATGTAATGGCAGTAGGAGGCGGAACAAAATCTAAAATATATATTCAGACTGTCAGTGATGTATGTGAAATCACACAGATAGTACCTGAAATCACAGTAGGAGCTTCCTTCGGTGATGCAATTCTTGCTGGACTAGGTGTTGGACTGTTGAATAGTCCTAAAGAAGTTAAAGACTGGATAAAAGTTAATTACGTGACCAAACCAAATTCTGAATACAAGGACATTTACAATCGGAACAAGAGGTTCTACTCTGAACTTTATTTAAGAAACAAGGATATAATGCATAATCTATAAAGTATTGATAAAAAATTTGAAAGGAGTGTTATGGATTATGGGTTGGATTACAGATGTTTTTAAAACTAAAAAGCCAATCATAGCTATGTGCCATTTTCAGGCTATGCCAGGGGATCCATATTATGATAGAAGCAGAGGAATGAAAAAGGTTCTTGATAGTGCAAGACATGACCTTTTAGCTCTTCAAAAAGGTGGAGTTGATGCTATACTGTTTTCAAATGAATTTAGTTTACCTTATCTAACCGAGGTGAAAATGGAAACTGTTGTAAGCATGGGAAGAATCATAGGTCAATTGTCTGAAGAGATAGCTGTTCCATTTGGAGTAAATGTTCTATGGGATCCAAAAGCCTCCATAGATCTTGCAGTCGCTACTGGAGCAAAATTTGTTAGAGAAATATTCAGTGGAGTTTATGCAAGTGATTTTGGTTTATGGAATACTAATTTTGGAGAGGTAGCACGCCATAAACAAAGTGTTGGTGCAGAAGATGTTAAGCTATTATTTAATATTGTTCCAGAGGCAGCAAAATATCTGTCCGAAAGGGATATCCAGCAAATAGCAAAAACTACGGTATTCAATTGCCGCCCAGATGCCTTATGTGTATCAGGCTTAACTGCCGGTTCGGAAACTGATTCTGAAATATTAAAACAGGTAAAGAATGTAGCAGTAAATACACCAGTATTCGCAAATACTGGCTGTAGAATAAATAATATAGAAAAACAACTTTCCATAGCTGATGGTGCAGTAGTAGGAACTACCTTCAAAAAAGACGGAAAGTTTGAGAATGAGGTAGATGAGAAAAGAGTAAAAGAATTTATGGATGTAGTTAAGTCATTTAGAAATTCTTTAACTTTAACAGGGTGTTAAACTGTAGTTATTTTAGGAGCTTATAATCAACACTTCTATTGAAAGGTTTAAGTCATTTTAATACTCTTCTTTGATAATCACTTGGTATGATGAATAACCAATAATTTTGAAGAAGAGTATTATGCATTTTAGGTTAAATATAAAATATAGAGGATTTATTTAGTTAAATATAGAATTAATACTTGTTATTTATTTCTAATAATGTTTTTTAGTTGAATGCAATTTTGAAGAGTAGGGGGAAGAAAATGATAAAAGGCATAGGGGCATCACCAGGAATAGCTATAGGAATGGCATTTGTAAAAAAGGACCCTGAGGTCATAGTACAAAAGAAGACAATAGTGAATGTGATTGGTGAAATAGAGAAATTTAATGCTGCAATAGAAAAAGCAAGGAACGAGATAAAAATTCTATACGAAAATACATTAAAAACAGTTGGAGAAGAGGAAGCTAAAATATTTGAAGCCCACATGATGATGCTTGATGACCCTGAAGTATTTGGTAAGGTCAGAGAAAAGATAAAAGCTGAAAGTGTAAATGCAGAATGGATTATAAAAGAAGTAACGGATATGTTTGTACAAATATTTGAAAGTATGGAAGATCAATACTTAAAAGAAAGAGCTGCAGATTTAAAGGATGTAACAAATAGAGTAACCCGTATACTATTAGGAGTAGAACTTGTTGACTTAACAAATATATCTGAGGATGTAATCATAGTGTCTGAAGATCTAACTCCATCAGATACAGCTCAGATGAATAAGGAAATGGTTCTAGGATTTATTACAGAGATTGGAGGAAGAACCTCACACTCAGTTATTATGGCAAGAACACTTGAAATACCAGCTGTTGTCGCAGCACAAGGAATAATGAAAAGTGTAAAGACTGGAGATATTATAGCCTTCAACGGAGAAGAAGGTATAATAGTTATTAATCCAGACGAGGAAATAATCGCTAAATTTAGGAAAGAAAGGGAAGATATAGATAATTTTAAGAAGAGTTTAGAATCTCTAAGGGGATGCAAAACAGTATCCAAGGATGGATTTGAGGTAGAACTAGTTGCAAATATTGGAACTCCTAAAGATGTAGACGGAATACTAAGGAATGATGGAGAAGGAGTAGGTTTATATAGAACTGAATTTCTATATATGGATAGAGACATGTTGCCAACAGAGGAAGAACAGTTTGAAGCCTATAAGGAAGTAGCTGAAAAACTAGGAAATAAGCCTGTAATTATCAGAACACTGGATATAGGAGGAGACAAAGAACTACCTTATTTAGAATTACCAGAAGAAATGAATCCATTCCTAGGATATAGAGCTATAAGACTATGCCTTGACAGAAAGGACATATTTAAAACTCAGTTGAGAGCACTATTAAGAGCAAGTGCCTATGGCAATATAAAGATAATGTTTCCAATGATCTCAAGCATAGAAGAGTTAAGAGAAGCAAAAGCAATATTAGAAGAAGCAAAGGAAGAATTATACAAAGAAGATATTCCATATAATAGTCAAATAGAGGTAGGTATAATGGTAGAAATACCAGCTGTAGCCGTTCTGTCTGATATATTTGCAAAAGAAGTTGACTTTTTTAGCATAGGAACCAATGATTTAATTCAATATACAACAGCAGTAGATAGAGGGAATAGGAAGATTGCACATCTGTACAATCAATTTCATCCAGCCCTACTAAGACTAATAAAGACAGTAATAGAAAATGGACATAAGGAAGGAATATGGGTTGGGATGTGTGGGGAGGTAGCAGGAGACCCTAAGCTAATACCAGTATTATTAGGAATGGGTCTAGATGAATTCAGCATGAGTCCAATATCCATATTAAGAGCAAGATGGATTATAAACAATCTGTCCAAGAAAGAAATGGAGGAAGTAGTCAACAAGGTAATCAATCTGCCTACTGCTAGTGAAGTGGAGGATCTTTTGGAAAAGATTCAAATTTAGAGCAAATTTTTTGTCATTCCGACTGTAGTGAAGGGCAATGGAGAAATCTCCTCCTGAAGGTTTTGAAAACAGGAGATATTCGGCTACACTCGGGATGACAGTATTGGTATCCACTGGGGTTCTACCCCTTTAATCGATTCTCTTTTTAAATTTAACTGTGGCCATTGAAAGGACAGCCATTCCAAAGATAACTAATATTAAAAATTCCACTTTAAGGGATGAAAATCCATTACCCTTAAGTATTATTCCTCTTAAGACCTTTATAAAATATGTCAATGGGAAGATATTGCTAATTACCTGAATAATCTTAGGCATGGCTTCTCTTGGGAACATATACCCTGATAGTAATATATTTGGCATTATCATGAACATTGACAATTGCATTGCCTGTAGTTGGCTTTTAGATACTGTGGAAATTAGTAGTCCTACCCCTAAGGCACTGAATAAAAATATTACTGAGAAAAATAGTAACAGCAATATGCTACCAGCAACGGATACTCTAAACCAGAATACACTAAGAGCCAAGGCCAACACTATATCTATAAACCCAATAATTACGTATGGAATAATTTTACCAATCATCAATTCCATTTTTGAAATAGGTGTTACAATAAGCTGCTCCAGCGTACCCTTTTCTCTTTCTCTTACTATGGAAAAGGATGTAAGCATCAACGTAACAGTTTGAAGTATTACTCCAATAAGCCCAGGGACATTAAACTTGATACTGCTCATATCAGGGTTATACCAAACCCTACTTCTTAAATCCAATGGCTGTGAGATTGAATTGATGGCTACCCTGCTACCTGTAATTTCTACAGCCATAGATTGTGTTATTGCCCCTGCACTTTGTAATATCGTTTGGGCAGTTGTAGGATCAGAACCATCTACTAGTAATTGTATCTGTGTAGTTTTTCCACTCTTAATGTTTGCAGAATATTCTGGTGGAATTATTATACCTGCTTTGGCATATCCATCATCTATATATTCCTGAACATCACTCATACTATATGCGATGTAGTTTATATCGAAATACTGGGAGTTTGTAAAGCTATCTAGGAGCTCATGACTATCTATTCCTATGTCGTTGTTAAAAACCACTGTGGAAATATGATCTACACTAGTGGAGGCGGCATAACCAAATAACAATAGCTCCATTATGGGCATTAATAGTATTATAGCGATGGTTCTTTTATCCCTTTTAATCTGATAAAATTCTTTTCGTATAATTGCAATTACTCTTTTTATGTTAAGTTTCATTTTATCACTCCAGACATGCTTATATTATGGTGCAACATTTTTGTTTTCCTCATTTACAAGAAAAATAAATACATCTTCAAGTGAAGGCTTGACTTTTTTTATACTGCTTAATCCTATTTCATGTTTTATTAGGTAATGCTCTAACTCAGTTAAAGGTAGATCAGTTTCAACTAAAGCATGGACACCAGCACCATATACGGAGGCTTCCCTTACTTTATCCTTGGTTTTCAAGATTTCAATAGTTTTCAAAGTATCGTTTACTTTGATTTCTATTATATCTCCATCTATTGCTTTTTCCCTCATATTGTTAGGGGTATCAAGAGTAAGTAAATTACCATAATAAATGAACCCTATAGTATTACAATGCTCAGCCTCATCCATATAGTGAGTTGTTACAAGTATAGTAACGCCTTCCTCGGATAATTTATATATTAGATCCCAGAAATTCCTTCGAGCTATAGGGTCAACTCCACCAGTCGGTTCATCTAAAAACAAGATCTTGGGTTCATGGATAATAGCACATCCAAGAGCGAGTCTTTGTTTCCAGCCGCCAGAGAGGTTAGAAGTTATCATTTTCTCTCTTCCTTTTAGGTCTGCCATCTTCAGTATTTCTTTTTTCTTAATTGCTAATTTGTCCTTGGAAAGACCATATATCCCACCATAAAAATCTAAATTCTCCTCTACTGTTAAATCCTCATAGAGACTAAATTTCTGTGACATATAACCTATTTCTTCTTTAATCTTATCATTGTCCTTAGCTATATCATATCCTAATACTTTACCCTTTCCTGAAGTAGGGCTTATAAGTCCCATTAGCATTCTAATTACAGTAGTTTTTCCAGAGCCGTTTGGACCAAGAAAACCAAATACTTCTCCTTTTTTTACATTGAAGCTTACGTCATTAACTGCAGTAAACTTTCCAAACTTCCTTGTAAGATGTTTTATTTCTATAGCATTTCCCATTAAATCACGACCTTACTTCTTCATTTTTTATAATGTTTACAAATACATCTTCAAAAGAAGGACTTATTTTTTTAATATCATTAATTTTAATTTTCTTGTCACTAAAATCATTTAAAATTTTTTCCTTTGTTTCTTCATAGTCCTCAACTACTACATGTAGTTCTTCACCTAGTAGATATGCATCTTCAATATAATCAAGAGTATTTGAAAAATCCCTAGCTTTATAATTATCCTCTGAAAAGATACATATGATATGCTTGTTGAAATCCTCAATAATTTTATTGGGTTTATCTTTTTTAACTACCCTTCCTTTATTCATAAGACCTATTTCATCACATCTTTCGGCTTCGTCCATATAAGGTGTGCTTACAAATATGGTTACACCTTCATCCTTAAGCTCAAATAATATTTTCCAAAGCTCCCTTCTTGCTACAGGGTCAACCCCTATGGTAGGTTCATCCAAAAACAAATACTTTGGGGTATGAATGAGGTTGCAGGCAAGAGATAATTTTTGCTTCATACCACCGGAAAGCTGGTCTGCCAATTTATATGAATGCTTCGTAAGATTGCTAAATTCTAGAAGACTTGCAATCTTTTCCTTTCTTATCTTCTTTGGCACCTGATATATTTCTGCATAAAAGTTTAAATTCTCCATAACAGTTAAATCACCATAGAGACTAAATTTCTGAGGCATATAGCCTATATCGAACTTTATTTTTTCACTATTAGCTATAATATCATTGCCTCCGATTTTAGCAGTACCACTATCTGGTGTAATCAATGAACAAAGCATCCTCATAGTAGTTGTTTTTCCTGCACCATCTGGACCAATTAGCCCAAATATGGTACCTCCTTCTACTTGGATATCTAAATTATCCACCGCTGCTATATCACCATAGTTTTTAGTAAGAGATAATGTCTCTATTTCGTATCCCATATTTATGTCTCCTATCATCCTAATTTGTTAATCAATTTTAATACTTACATCTACAGGCATTCCTGCTTTAATAACCCCTTTTGAATCCAAAACTTGAATTTTAACCTCGAAAACAGTATTTATTCTTTCCTCTTTAGTCTGAATATTCTTAGGCGTAAATTCAGCACTATTGTTTATTCTTATGACATTGCCCTTAAAGGACTGTTCACTATCTGAATCAACATAGATATTTACATCTTGACCCACCTTTATGTGACCGATATTTGCTTCAGAAACGTATACTCTAATCTCCATATTCTTAGTATCATAAATTTCTGCTACAGCTTTACCTAATGATGTAAATTCACCTTTTTTAATGGCCAAAAGGTTTATTATCCCATCAATAGGTGATAATATTATCATTTTAGAAAGCTCCTCCTTAAGCTGATCAGAAATAGTTTTAGCCTGGTCATATTTTAACTTGGCCAATTCATACTGATTTTGAAGCTGTGTTAGCTGCATATTTCCATTAGATATGCTAAGCTCGTGAGCTGACTTTGCCTGAAGCATTTTGTTTTTTACAGCCTTTACAGTAGCTTCACTGGGTCCAGCTTTTATCTGGTCTAGCTTCGCACTTGCAATATTGAACTGAGTTTGTGCAATATTATAATTTTTCTCTATTTCTTCATGATTCTTTTGGCTAATAATATCATGTTCAAGTAAAATCTTACTATCTTCCAGATTATCCTCTAAATACTTAAGATTGATTTCAGCTTGTGTATATGCCTCTTCAGCTTGTTTGATTTCCTCGGCACTAGCTCCTTCAAGTATTCTTTCATATTCACCATAGGAGGAATAATAAGCATTCTTTGCTTGCTCAGTGGAATTCATATTAACTGCCTTATAGGACTCTAAACTTTCTATAGCTACTTCTACATTTTTTTCGGCTATTTCTAAAGTATCCATAGCCTGCTCATATTGATTCTTAATAGTAGAATTACTTATTTCGGCAATAATTTGTCCTTCCTTTATTACATCTCCCTCTTTTACAGTTACTTCTGATATGATACCATTAACCTCACTACTTAAATTTATTGAATTATTCTCTACCATTCCGGAAGCTTCAATAAATGTACCTTCATCTGTTGTTACAAATAATGTTTTAGTACTTTGGAAACTATTAAAGATAAAAATTGACACTAAAATAAATACCATAAGTACCGGAAACATAATAATTTTTCTGTGGGATTTAATAAAATCTTTGATTTTCGCCATTTTACTACCTCCAAGTTAATATTAGAATGATTGATTTTGCAATATGGTGCTATTATAATATTAGTTAATATCAAGAAGCTGTAACATATGTTACAGCTTCCAAAATAAAGGAGATTTAACATGAAATTAAAGGATTATTTCAGTGTTTTAAAGGATATAGAGTTGTTTAAAAACTTTACTGAAGAGGATTTTAGAAAGTTATTTAAAAATGTAGACTATAGGATTTCTAATTATTCAAAGAATAGCATGGTATTTATCGAGGGTAGAGAATGCAATACCTTAAATATTATTCTTAATGGTAATATTAGAATTCAGAAGATTGATTCATTTGGGAATTCATTAGTCGTTGTAGATTTTAAGGAAGGCGATATATATGGAGAAACCCTGCTCTTTGGTAAATTAAATATTTATCCTATGACTGGAATCAGTACCATGGATACAACAATACTTTATATTCCAAAGGATACTGTCCTTTATCTGTGTAAGAATGATGATATATTTCTATCTGAATTTCTTAGTCTTCTTTCTGAGAAATCAGTTACATTAAGTAGTAAAATAAATCAGATAGGCTTAAAAACAATTCGACAGAAGATCTGTGAGTTTATTTTTCTGAATTATGATAGAAACAAGAGTCTGAAAATCAAATTAAATATGACTAAAAGAGAATGGGCAGATATTTTGGGTGTTCAAAGGCCATCGCTATCAAGAGAGTTGCTTGTGCTCAAGGACTTAGGTTTGATTGATTATGATTATAAATATATATATATTAAAGACCTTGATGGAATTAGGCAAGTACTTAATATTTAATGTTACTATTTACAGTTAATCACAGCAGATAAAGAAAAATGATAAAAATCCTAAGGGAACATTTGCAGGAGTGACTATAATTCTTAGTGAATGGAAGATAAAAATCCGTTAAGCAGCTTTCATGTCCCTAAAGATAGACCACTAAGGGAATTGAAAGATGTAGGATTTTTGTCTGGAATGAGCTATAGAATTATTCATCTCCGAAACCGTGAGTGTGTATTTTTATCATTTTGCGATTTTACACAATTTAATACTGTGAATAGTAACTATTTAATTGAAGATCTAACGAACAAAGACATATTTTATTGACAAATAAACTATAGTTTAATATCATATTATTCAACACTTTAATTCGATAAGGAGGTACAATATGAAGACAAACCTAGCTAGAATAAAGAATGACATAGAACAGCTTTCAAAATTTAATGCAACTCCGGGTAAAGGTCTTACTAGAATGACTTTTACCAAAGAAGATAGAGGTGCAGGAGAGTACCTTAAGGAACAAATGAGACAAGCCGGTCTTGAAGTTTTTGAAGATGCTGCAGGGACAATAGTAGGAAGACTTGAAGGCGAAATAGATAGTCCTGTAGTCATGATAGGTTCTCATTATGATTCGGTAAAAAATGGAGGAAATTTTGATGGTCCTGCTGGAGTAGTGACAGGTCTTGAAATTGCCAGACTAATGAAGGATAACAATTTAAAACCTAAGTATCCAGTAGAATTTATAGCCATGATTGAAGAAGAGGGAACTAGATTTGGTGGAGGTCTATTTGCAAGTCGTGCAATTGTTGGAGATGTAACAAGGGAAAGCCTTGATACATTTAAGGATAGCCAGGGAATTTCTATTGCAGAGGCAATGAAGGAATTTGGTTTCGACCCGGATAAGATATATGATGCAGTAAGAAAGCCTGAAGATGTAAAGGCATTTTTAGAACTGCATATAGAGCAAGGACCAATACTAGAGGCACATGGAAAAGATATCGGAGTGGTAGAATATATTGTAGGGATAAATGAGATTCAAGTTATTGTCAAGGGTAGACCTGATCATGCAGGAACTACACCTATGACTATGAGAGCTGACCCTCTAGATACTTCATCAAAGGTTATAAGTAAAATCAGCACCTTTGCAAAGGAGGCAGGGGAAGGTACAGTAGCAACAGTTGGCATTTTAACTGTACTTCCAGGTGCAGCAAATATCGTTCCTGCAGAAGTAAGCTTTACAGTTGATATTAGATCAAAAAAAGCGGAATTAATAAAGCAAGTAAGGAAAAATATTGAAGATTCACTGGAAGAGATTTCTAAATTAAATGGAGTACAATATACTACTATTGACCTATTAAATGTTCCACCAGTTAAGCTTGCTGATGATATAATTGATAAGCTTAATAAATATAGTTATAACCTAGGATTTAAAAAGGAGTTAATGTTGAGTGGTGCTGGTCATGATGCTATGGTAATGACTAAAATAACAGATGTAGGTCTTATCTTTGTACCAAGTAAAGCAGGACGAAGTCATTGTCCAGAAGAGTGGACGGACTATGAGGATTTACAAAAGGGAATAGAAGTAGCTTATGAAACAATTAAGGATATAGCTGAGGTAAAATAATATAAGCTCTTTTCTGGAATAGACCGGAAGAGAGTTTTTTTGTATCTAATTTTTCAAAATAATGAAAAAATATTGTATTGGTATTTACTCTAAGATAGGTTAAAATTAGATTAAGGTGGATATATAAGACATACTAGATATGATTTTTAGTATTTGAAAAAAATGATAGCGAGGTTATTATGAAAAGAAAAGAATTGAGTATAGGAATTATAATATGGTTGTTTTATACAATTATCAATAGATTTACAACTATTCCAAATCTACCTGCTGGAATTATTCAAGGAATAGGTATGTTGCTAATAGTGATAGGCATTTTGCCTAACAAAGCATATGATAGGTTAAAAAGCTGGAAGGAGTCTTTGATTAATTCCAAATAAATAATATTTATTCATAATAGGACACGCCTTGCAATATATATTGTTAATAAATGGTTAAAATAAATCAAACGGAGGTGTAAGAGATGTATGATTTTGTTTTAAAAGATGGACTAGTAGTTGATGGCACAAGAAAACCGCCTTATAAATCATCAGTATGCATTAAGGGTAGTAAAATTGTCGCTATCACAGATGATGCTACGGTAACTGGCAATGAGGTTATAAATTGTAAAGGTAAGATTATTTCACCAGGATTTATAGACCTTCATACACATTCTGATGCATGTCCCCTAAATACTTCTAAGTCTGAAAGTATGTTACATCAGGGTGTAACACTACAAATTGGAGGTAACTGTGGGATATCATTGATACCTTCAAACAAGGAAAAGGAAAAGGAAATTAGAACCTTCTTTGCAAGGACAGTGGAAAAATCTATAGAAGATGAGTCATTAGTAGTAAACAACATGAATGATTATGTTGAAGCTGCAAGTAAAATTAAACAAGCTATCAATAGTGGATTGTTAGTTGGACATGGAACACTTAGAGCCTGTGTTATGGGCTTTGATGATAGGAGACCTACTACCGATGAGCTTGAACAAATGAAGAGTCTTCTTGATAGTGAGTTGAAAAATGGTGCTTTTGGAATGTCATTAGGACTTATTTATCCTCCAAGTAACTTTGGAGATGTAGATGAGTTTGTTGAATTGGCAAAGATTATTAAGGAGAACAATGGTATACTGGCAGTTCATATGAGAAATGAGGGAGATAAGATATTTGATTCGGTTAATGAGATGATAGAGGTGGCTGAGAAATCGGGCGTGCACCTTCATATATCGCATTTAAAGCTGATGGGCAAACCACAGTGGGGGAGATCACAAGAACTTTTAGACCATGTAGAAGCTGCCCGAAAGAAAGGATGCACTATTACATGTGACCAATATCCATATGAAGCAACAGCAACCGGACTAACAGCTTTAATTCCTAGGTGGGCGCTTGATGGCGGCAATTCGAAGATGCTTGAAAGACTAGAGAAAAAAGAAGATAGATTGGTAAAAGATATTTTCGATATAATGGATAAGCGTGGTGGTCCAGAACGTGTAGTTATTGCATCTACACATGGTCATTTAACTGAATTTGATGGTAAAAGCATAGAGGAAGTATCTCAAATATTGGGACTATCACCTGTTGATTCAGTTGTAGAAATATTGCTTAAATGTAAAGGTGAAGTAGCTGCGATTTATTTCTCACTACATCTTAATGATGTATACAATATTATGAAATCGATGGATATAGCAACTGGTTCAGATGGAGTAGATTTTAGTTATGATGTGACATATAACCCACATCCTAGATATTTTGGAACATTCCCTAGGTATTTGCAAACCGTAAGAGAACAAAATTTGATGCCAATAGAGGATGCAGTATATAAAATAACAGGATTACCAGCTAATATCATTCATTTACCCGATAGGGGAGTATTGGAAGTTGGTAAGGTAGCTGATATAACAGTGTTTGATTTTAATGAAGTTAGAGATATGTCCACCTTTAAGAAATCTGCGGTAAAACCAAAGGGAATTGAACACGTTTTTGTAAAAGGTAAACCAGCGCTGTTAAATGGTAAGCAAACTGAAAACATGGAAGGGAGAATAATATTAAAAACTATGTAGGAGCTATTTCCAGAATAGGGCTGATGCTATTGTAATCTGTGATACTCCAGGAGTACGTCCAACAAACCTAAGATTAAATCCTTATAAAAATGTAAGAAGACCAATTTATCCTCTAGATGATGATGTAACTTTTAATGGAATATAGTTATAGTAAAAAATAAAAAGGAGGACTAACAAATGGAAATTGAATTTGGCAGTTGGGCAATTGTACATGCACCATCATTACTAGCATTAATACCACTGATTGTTTATATAGTCATGGCATTCAGAGGTAAAAACAATGTTTCAGGATTAATTACTGGTATTGCATTAGCAGCTATTATGTTTGGATTAAATTTAAAGCAATTGGCTCAAATATTTCAAGCTGCACTTGGTTCGACAACTGTTTTGATAGGTATCATAATATTAGCAGGTGCTGGACTAGGGGTATTGATGTCCGAGACTCGTGTTACTCATACACTTGTTTACTGGATAATAAAGAAAATAGGTGTAAATACACAGACAAAGGCAAAGTTAGCTTTGGTTATCGTTTCAATACTCATCTGCGGTATGTTAGGTACTCTTGGTGGAGGAAATGCAGTTATTGCTCCTATAATGATTCCTATTATGGCTTCATTAGGAATTGCTCCTACAGTAGTTGCTGTATTGTTTAAAACAGCCGGAGAAGTTGGATTGATATTGGGACCTTTGACCGGTGTTACATTGATTACAATGGAAGTAACTGGACTATCATATGTTCAACTGTTACTTTATGCAGCATTACCATTTTCATTAGTATGGTTAATTGGTACCTGGATTGGAGTAAACCGAACACAAAAGAGATTGGAAGGCAAAGAAGTATATAAATTAAGTGATGATATCAAATCAATAGATTCAATAGAAATTCACCCAAAGGAAAAGCGCACTGCAATTGCATTCCTAATAAGTTTTGTATTGCTAGTAGTGTATGGAGTAATAACAAAACAGGGAACAAACTATGCCTTAATAGTAATGATGATATTAGCGGCAGTTATTGCAATATTTAATCGCATGGATATCGATAGCGTAATTGCTTTAATGGGAAAAGGTATGGCTTCTCAGTTTAATATGTTATTAATATTCATTACTATAGAAGTATTGCTAAACTTAGTAACAGCTGGTGGTGGTTTTGATGCTTTAGCTGGACTATTAGGAGGTCTTGCTAAACAAGCTGGTCCATTTGCAGTATATATAATAGCAAGTATAGTTGGAGGATTTGGGATAGAAGCTGCAGCTGTAGCAGAAATAAAGATAATATCTGATATGTTTGGTGGATTAGCTGTAGAAACAGGGCTGCCAATGGCAGTATTTGCAACGAGTATTTTAGCAGCTACGAGAATTACAGGTTCGATTTATCCTACGACTAACTTTGCAGGGCAAATGGGAACAGCACAATCAGAAAATACAAAAGAAGCACTGCAAGCAATGTGGATTTCCGTAGCCATAGTATGGGCTTGGATAATTATCTGGGGATTTATTGGACCAATGATATTAGGATAATGAAATTTTTCTATTATAGCTAGGTATTGAAAAATGCCTAGCTATCTATATTTTTTGCTTTTGCTATTTTGAGTGAAGCTAATGTTTTCCAAATTTTAATGCTCCTAAAAGAAATCTAAATGATATAATATGGTAAACTAATTTAAAACAACAGTTGGAGGTAGAGGATAATGAGATTAGCTGTAATAGGGTTTGGAGGAGTGGGGAAAGCATTCTTAAAACTATTAAATGATAAAAAAGAAGAATTGCTAGAAGAAGGTATAGACCTAAAAGTAAATTACATATTATCTAGCAGAGGTGGAATATATAATCCTAAAGGCATTAATACTATGGAGTTTTTGAATAATTCAACAACTTTTTCAAAGGATATCATATTTGATACGATACTAAAGAATAGAGATGTTGATATGGTAGTAGAAATGACTCCTACCAATATAGAGGATGGGGAGCCAGGAATGACACATATAACAAAATCCTTAGAAAATGGATTTCATGTAGTCACTGCCAATAAAGGACCAATATTACTAGCATATAAAAGATTAAAGGAAATAGCAGCTAAAAGCAATGTTCAGCTTGGTATAGGTTGTACAACAGGAGGAGCATTGCCTACAGTAAATGGTGGGATAATTGATTTGGCTGGTTCTAAAATTCTATCTATAGAAGGAGTGTTAAACGGTACATCAAATTTTATATTAAATGAGATGGAATCCAAAGGCGTAGAATATATGGAGGCTCTAAAGATGGCACAAAAACTTGGTATAGCCGAAACTAACCCTTCACTTGATGTAGATGGATGGGATACTGCTACGAAGCTTTTGATACTAACTAATGTACTAATGAATCAAAATAAGACCATGAATGATGTGAAGGTTGAGGGAATAACTTCTATTACTTCTGCGGATATCAAAGAGGCCGCTAAGAATGGGTTGAAGTACAAACTAATAGGTAGAACTATAAAGAAAGAAAAAGATTTAGAAATATCAGTAAGCCTTCAAAAGATAGATACTGATAATCATCTGTATGGAGTTGAAGGAAAGAATAAAGCTGTAAGATATGTATCTGATACCCTAGGTGATTTAACAATCATTGGAGGAGCTTCCGGAGTAACACCGGCTGCTGCATCTATACTTAGAGATATTGTAAACATTTGTAGAGGTTATAAATTCATACAATAAAAAATCTGATGCTCTTATGCATCAGGTTTTTTATTGTACCGGAAACTTAGCTACTTTACTTCTATTTTTCCATCTTCAATCAGCTCATTGGCAACCCATCTGGCTACCTTTCCAGTAATCGTAATACAGTGAGCTTTTCTTTCAGGACTCTTAAAATTATCGCCTTTCCATTGCCTTGTAATAACCCTACAGCAGTTCGATTTATATTCATCCATTATATAATCATGAAGCTTCTTTGACATTTCAAACATCTTTTCCTGCATTGGTTCACCTTCGACTCTTCCATAAACCATGCCTAAAGCCATTTGTCCGCCAGATACTGCTCCGCAAAGGCAGCCTGCTTTACCCATACCTATAGGAAATCCACTTGCAAGTTTAACAACATCTGCGCTATAAGGCATTCCCAATAGCTCATTTATTGTTTGCAATACTGCTTCACTACAATAATAAGTACCAGAACGGAAAAGTTCCTCTGCATTCTTAGTTACCATATCAAGCATTTCATCTTTCGTTAATTCTGCACTTAATGTTGTCATTTCAGTCCCCCTAATAAATTTTTATTGTAAATCTAACATTATTTAAGCTTTTGTAATAGCCTCTTTTTTGAATAAGAAAGTCACATATTTTAAAAGTACATAAATAACTATAATTACCGCTACTAATTCTTCGAACATTACGAGATACTTAAGAAATGAAATAGTATTCCCTGATTTAACTAAGAATCCATTTGTTAACTTTAAGGACAAACCGCTAATTACCAAAGGGAATGTGAATCCTGAATAACTTGGATAGAACTTAAGGTTTAACAGTTTAGGTAAATAAATAAGTACTGCGAAATATGTAATCTGTGATACTATAAGTAAAAAATATACGATTAACATATTTTTTTCTGCAAAGGAGTTCATATATCCTGCTAAACACAAGCTTGCTGGTGCACAAAGAATAGCAATACCAGGCTGTGCAGGCTCAGGAATCTCTTTAACTATGAAAGTTCTTTTTAAAACAATTGGTAGTAGGACTAAATAAGCTATAAAGCCAAAGTAAAATGCTACTTTTCCTAAAGACTGCATTTCAAATGCCCCAGAGGTTACACTAGCTACAACTATCCCGACATAAACAATATACCAGCTGGGGAAAACCTTTTTAATATTGAAATTAGAAACAAATTTGATAGTAAAAGAAATCATCAATACTAAATGAAGTATAATACCAATAACCCAAAAGTAATATGCAAATTGGGTATTTATTGGTTTTAAATATACTGCCAATAGCATAATTGACATCGATAATGTAGGAAAAACACTTGCTACAGCTGGAGAATCAAGTGCCTCTCTAACACCTTTTGGAAACATAATGATTTTTAACAATACTAATACTAGGATAATACCTGAGGCAAGTCCCAAAATATTTCTTAGTGGGTTGCTATATGACTGTATCAGATTACCTAATGCAGCCAATCCTAACATAAGTCCAGTAATTGGAACTGGCAATTTTTTAACAATATTTTTCACGCTATACCCCTTCCTTATTTTTCTTATTAATGAATAGTTTATCATAGCTTGAAAAGAACTTTAAATAGATATAATTAATACTTTCAAAGGGTGTTATAAGCAAAGCTTATTTATGCTTTGACTTTAAAGCGAAAACATGGTAAAATTTTTAAATATTAATTAAAGTGAGGTTTTAGAAATGGAAAATAAACCGCAAAACCAGTTACAAAAGAGATATGGATTATTTACTGCTATTGCAATGGTAGTTGGTATAGTAATCGGAAGTGGGGTATTCTTTAAAGCTGAAGCAGTATTGAAGGCTACAGGTGGTAATATACCAGTGGGAATTGCTGCATGGGTCATTGTCGGACTAATCATGGTTATATGTTCTTATACTTTTGCAATCATGGCATCAAGATATGAAAAGGTAAATGGTGTAGTGGATTATGCTGAAATGGTCGTCAGCAGTAAATATGGTTACTATGTAGGCTGGTTTATGACAATTATATATATTCCTGCTCTAACCTCTGTTCTTGCATGGGTATCTGCACGATATACAGGTGTTCTTCTTGGATGGGACATCACTGGCGGATCTGTAATGACCATTGCTTGTTTCTATTTGATAGCTAGCTATGCAATAAATGCATTATCTCCAGTTTTGGCAGGCAAATTTCAGGTATCTACTACAATAATTAAACTTATTCCGCTTATGCTTATGGCAGTAGTTGGAACCGTTGTAGGATTATCAAACGGAATGACTGTAAACAATTTCAATCATGTTGTGGACTCCGGTATTGGTACAAGTAGTGGACTTTTTGCTTCAGTTGTTGCTGTAGCATTTGCCTATGAAGGCTGGATTATAGCCACATCCATAAATGCAGAGCTTAAAGATTCTAAGAAA
>ENA-UOOR01001044-UOOR01001044.1-fermentation-metagenome-genome-assembly--contig:-NODE-1044-length-34709-cov-90.098546_pt1 | contig 34709 bp, 31 predicted proteins | sample MGYA00245780_ERZ724029 | MGnify/ENA primary metagenome ERZ724029 (study PRJEB28704, sample SAMN03018315) | fermentation metagenome | biome: anthropogenic terrestrial biome; feature: soil... | reverse complement strand
TGGCAAATTTTTATGTAAGTTTGCACCCGATGAAAGGAAAACTGCTCATACTTCTTTTTTTCTGCGTGACTACGACACTTATATTTTCGCAGGCACGCGTTATTCTGCCCGATTCGTCGCAGATCACTACCCATCCCGATTCGGTAAACCTGTTACCCCGAAAGGCTCCTTCAGGCCTTGACCGTAGCCAGGAAGAACCTTTTGATACCGTCAACCTGGAGTTGCCGGCAGCAACGGTGTGGTATTTACATCCAAGAAGCGGAGACCGCATCGTTGTGCCCATGGATACGTTGAAGCACAACTTCCAGCAAACGACCGTTCCAGATGGGTATTCGGTTGCCGGAGGGTATCTCGGCCCGATTGGTTCACCGTTTATATCCAAACTGTTTTTTGAAAGGGATGAAACGAGCCAGTTTCCGTTTTACGATGCCTACAAACCCTACAACAAATCTCCCAGGCAACAGGTCTTTTATAATACCCGGGTGCCGTATGCCCGACTGGACTACCAGACGGCGGGCAGCCGTCCGTTGAGGGAGCAGCGTCTTAGGGCCTTACTGACAACAAACTTCGGAAAACGCCTCAATATGGGCCTCGAGGGGGACCTGATCAGTGCAAAAGGATTATACAAGTCGCAGGAGACCAAGCATAATGACTGGAGCTTCTTTGGGAACTACCTGAGCGACCGGTTTGAGACCCATCTTTTGGTATCGACATCAACTGCCAAGCAATTTGAAAACGGCGGGGTTACCGACGAACGGTTTATCCGTGATCCGGAATCCGTTGGACAGAACTTTTCGACTGTAGACATTCCTGTAAAATTTACCGATACATGGAACAAGATGAAGACCAATCATTTGTTTTTTTCAGGAAAATACAATATCGGCTACAATGATCAGAAAAAGGATTCACTCGGTAACGGAGAGTTTATTCCCGTGGCGAGTGTCATTTTTACGTCGCATTATACCGGACAGGACCGCCGCTTCCTTTCTTACGACACGGTGCAGGTAACGGTAGAAGGCAAGGAGATGCAGCGTATTGATCAGTTTTACCCCAACCGGTTTTACAACACCGCGGTCGACGACAGCACAACGTTCTCATCCTTTAAAAACACGTTTGCCCTATCGCTTCGCGAAGGATTCAAACCGTGGGTGAAGTTCGGATTAACGGGATATATCGAACACGAGCTCCGTAATTTTTCGATGATGGACTCCATCAACGGGACTATTGACCGGAGAAAACACCGGGAGAACTCGCTTTTTATCGGTGGAATTCTTAATAAACAACAGGGCGAAAACCTCCGATTCAACCTTCAGGCCAATCTTGGGGTGGTGGGGGTCGATCTCGGAGAATTTAACCTGGAAGGTGAGGTTGAAACAGGTTTTACCATTGCTGGAAAACGAACTGTCTTAAGCGGCCATGCATATATTAAGAACCTAACCCCTAATTATTTGCAAAAACACTATCACTCCAAGTATTTTTGGTGGAACAAAGACTTCAATAATATGCGCAGGGTGTTTGTAGGCGGTAAACTTTATATACCCTTTACCAATACGACATTGAGTGTCGGAGTAGAAAATTTGCAGAATTATATCTATTTTGACAAGGACAGAAACAGTGCACAGTATTCTTCAAACGTACAGGTTTTGACCGTTGGTGTGGAGCAGAACCTGAGACTGGGCGTTTTTAACTGGGATAACCGGGTAGTGTATCAAACTTCAGGAAATCAGGAGGTAATCCCCGTCCCTACGGTAAGTATCTATTCAAACATGTATCTGAAAGCATTGATAGTGAATGAATTAACTTTTCAGTTTGGAGTTGATGCACATTATCATACCGCTTATTTTTCCCCCGGATACGAGCCGGCATTGCTCCAATTTTACAATCAGCGGGAAAAAGAGATCGGAAATTACCCCATTGCAACGGTGTATGCCAACATGCACCTGAAACAAACCCGCTTTTTTGTGATGCTTTACAACGCGGCGTCTGCCGTTTGGAAACCGCGCGATTACTTCTCTTTGCCTGGCTATCCGGTAAATCCAATGATGCTTAAACTGGGGCTTTCGGTTGACCTGCACAATTAATTTTCTCTGCTGTGAAATCGAAAAAAATGATTGTCATTTACGGCGTACTTTTAGTTGTCGCGCTTTCCCTGATGGTTATCCTTTATACCGTTTCCAGGAAGGTGGAGATTGTTTTACCCAGAGATTTTTCCGAGATAGTGAACAGCGGCGAGTTGAACATCGTTACCGATTATAATCCCATTGGATACCATGTCTCCGGCGATACCCTGGCCGGATTTCAGCATGGGCTCATCAAGGCCCTGGAACAGGATTGGAAGCTGAAAGTAAATATCTTCCTGGAAAACAGCCTGGATAAAAGTCTTCAAGGGCTGGAACAGGGGCAGTACGATATCGTTGCCCGGAACATTCCCGTAAACACGCATTTGCGTCAGCAATTTGGCTTTACCGAGTCAATTAACCTGAATAAACAGGTACTTGTACAGCGAAAACCGGAGTTTAACGACAGCATAACACCCATCCGCCAACACCTGGATTTAGCCAAAAAAACCATCCATATACACAGGGATTCGCCCGTAATTTTGCGTCTGCAAAACCTTTCTCACGAAATAGGAGATACCATTTTTATAATACAAAACGATATATACGAAACAGAACAACTGGTGATGATGGTTGCAGGCGGAGATATTGACTTCACGGTTTGTGACGAGGTCCTTGCGCGGAAACTTGCCCAAGAGATGCCGGAAATAGATGTTGATACCGACATCAGTTTTACGCAACTGGAGTCGTGGGCGGTGCGGAAAGACTCGCCTGTTCTGCTGGATAGCCTGAATGCCTGGCTCTCGCGGTTTCTTACACCCGCATCAACTCACTCATTATCCCATCGGAAATAAATATACCTTTCCGATTCATTATCAGCGAATTGTCTTTAGACACAAGAAAGCCTTCACGGATGAATTTTCGCGCATTTTGCAAGCAGTAATCGAACAGTTCCTGTCCGAATTTTTCCTTCAGCAGGTTTAGGTCCACGCCCCACATCGTGCGCAACCCCGTCAGAATAAACTCGTTGTATTTTTGGGTGAACGTTAACTTTTCCGTTTCCTGCAAAAGTTCCCCGGACTGAATTGCGGTAATGTATTTTTCGAGCGAAGCTATGTTCCAAGACCGGTTTTCCCCATCGTATGAGTGGGCCGAAGGTCCCAGTCCGATATATTTTTCATTTTTCCAATACGAGGTGTTGTGAATGGAATATTTCTTGCTTTTGGCAAAATTTGAAATTTCGTAATGTTCAAACCCGTTTTGGGCAAGCGTATCGATGAGCATGGAAAACATTTCCGTGCTTGCTTCGTCGGTAACGGGCCTCACGCTCCCTTTCTGCAGGAGAGCATAGAGCCTGGTCTGCTTCTCGTAAATAAGGTGGTACGCCGAGATGTGCCAGACATCCAGTTCACAGGCCTGTCGCAGGCTCTTCTCCCACATTCCGGGTGTCTGGCCGGGCAAACCGTACATCAGGTCAATGCTTATGTTTTCAAACCCTGCTTGCCGGCAGAGCTTGACTGCCTGGATCGCTTGCCGGGCCGAGTGCCTCCGGCTTAAAAACTTCAATTCCCCGTCATCGAAACTTTGAATTCCAATACTGATCCGGTTGAAAGGCAATTTCCGCAGCAAGTGTATATATTCTTCCGAAAGATCGTCAGGATTTGCTTCTAGGGTGATTTCCGCATCTTCCTCTATCGGAAAATGGGAGAACAATGTTTCAAAAATTTCCGCGAAAGCTTGGTTATCTAATCTCGACGGCGTTCCGCCCCCGAAATAAACGGTTTTTACCGGTTCCGTCACTTCGTTTTTTCTTAGTGCCGCCTCGGTACACAATGCTTCCGTAAAAACTTTTATTTGGTTTTCGTCGGTTTCCTTGTAAAAGTCGCAGTAAACGCAGCGCGTCTTACAAAAAGGAATGTGGATATAGATGCCGGCCATTATTCGGGTTGAAGTGCGGGAAGGGTTTCCGTGAGAAATTTATAGGCTTTTAAATACTTCCGGATGCGGGAAACGGCGGTATCGTCAAGCTCTTTGAGGCGGCGGACATCCATGTTGTCCGACAAATCGTTCATCTTTACCCGGACCGCCAGGGGATTTTTTGCCACACGCGCCAGATAGGCGTCGTATGTTTCCGGATCATCATGCGTCAAGGCTCCGACCGCATCCAGTATTTCCGGGGAAAAACCTTCTTCCGCCAGATCTTCCAATGTCCAATCGGAGTCTTCGATCACATCGTGCAACGCACCGACAATTTTTTCCCGTAGCGTATGCCCGGCGCTCATTACACGCAAGACGTGTCCGAGATACGGCTGTCCGTTTTTATCGTAATGCCCAGTGTGTGCCTCGATGGCAATATCCGCCGCCCGTAAAAGCTGTTCCTGCAGGGTCATTTTTGTTTGTTTATCAGCTCCCCGGTCAAAAGAGGCTCGTCAGTGGTTATGAAATCGACTTTCAGGTCAAGCATTTCCCGGATACCATCAGGTGTATTCACCGTCCACACGTTGACCTTCAATCCGAGGTCGTGTGCTTCCTTCACCCAGTGCGGATTTTTCTTCAACACATTGAAATGATAGTCTATGCCTGCTGCGCCCATGGCTTTGATTACCCGGGGCGACAGGTCTCCGTTCAGGTAATATACCGGAGCTGCCGGATTAAGCTTCCTGACCTGATTAACAAAGTTAATGCCGAACGAAATGTATTCTACCCGGTTTTGCAACCCCTTTTCGTGAATCATATTGATCACCTTCTCCGCCAACTCATCTTCCGCTTTTCTGTCGCTGTGCGTCTTGAATTCGACGATCAGCCGGACGTTCCTGCATTTTTCAAATGCAATTAAATACTCTTCCATCGTAGGTAACGGTTCGCCATTTGCTAATTTCACTTTCCGGAGGACAGCGGCAGGAGTTTCCTGTACCCGTAATTTTACCCCGTCGAGCAGCACGTCAGCGTCGTGATTTACCACAGGCACACCGTCCGACGACAGCCAGATATCTACCTCAGATCCGTAAACATCAAGCGCATCGGCCTTCATTAAGGCCGCAACGGAGTTTTGTGCGGAACCTTCAGTTTTCCAGTATCCGCGATGCGCAATGATTTCCTGTGACGTTGCGGAAAAAGCAAACAATAGGAAGAGCAGGGTAATGATTACATTTTTTTGATTCATAATTGTCGAATTTATATTGTTATTTTTCAGTCCACCGTAGTTTCTGTTGATAAAAATCGTAACTAGCTGAATACTCTACCGAAACGGCCGGTTTTTCGAAAGAAAAGACGAACCGCTCGTCGTTGGGGCTCTCTATGTAACGGAGCACCAACTCCAGTGTTTTTTCATCTTTCCAGACATAGTTTCCCGCCACCTTAAAGGGTGGCAAACCCGTTAAACCGGCTTTGGAGCCAGCAGTGAGCGAAGGCCCGTGGCGCAACGTTTCACCTTCTTCCCACGAAGTGGAGTTGAACCGGAATTCGTAGGTTGCCGTGTCTTGTCTTAGGGTCATCCGACAAACGTCGCCTTCGAATCGCAATGTTAATTCCGATATTTTCAGTGGATTTTTGTTGAAAGCCATTGTTTTTCCGGAAATAATTTCCCGGACAGGAGAGGAGGTTCTCGTGGTGTGGACAGGTAACCTCAACGCCGACAAACGGGATTTCAACCTGTCCAGCGCGTCACCGTCCTCAGCCAACGCAGATTCCCGGAAAGCAGGAAAAATATGCTTCCAGACCAGGTTGATCTCCTTTTGCATATCCTGAGCGTTAGCCGTAAGGACAATAACCGCATCTTTCTCCGGCAGGACAATGATGAACTGCCCGAAAGCCCCGTCGCCGCGGAACGCGTTATTTCGCGTTTGCCAGAACTGATAACCGTAACCTTGTGCCCAGTCATTCGCCGGGTCTTCTTCTCCCGTTACGGTCTTGATCTGCTCGGAAGTAGCCGCATTCACCCATTCTTCCGTCAGGATCCGGTGATCTCTCCATTTACCTTTTTGCAAGTAGAGCAGCCCCAGTTTCGCCATATCTTCCGTCTTAACGCGCAGCCCCCATCCGCCGACGTTTATTCCCTGCGGGTTCACTTCCCAATCGGCATCTTTAATGCCCAAAGGTTCAAACAGGCGGGGCTTGAGGTAATCGATGAGTTTTTCACCTGTCGCTTTTTGCAGGATGGCAGACAGCATGAACGATCCTGCCGAGTTATAAAGGAAAACCGTTCCCGGCTCGTATTGGACAGGAGCGGCCAAAAACGTTTTTATCCAATCGTCGCTAAAGCGCATCTCCTGAGGTTCCCGGGCCTGTCCCACGGACATTTTCAGCAGGTCGTCCACATCGAGCTGCGCGAGATAAGGAGAGACCGTGTCGGGCAATGATTCGGGAAAAAACGAAACCACCTTGTCGGTCAGTTTCAGTCTCCCTTCCGCCACAGCTAGGCCTATGGCGGTGGAAGTAAAACTTTTGGACACGGAATACATCGTGTGCCTGAGGCCGCGCCGGTAGGGTGACCACCAGCCTTCGGCCAGGACTTTTCCGTGCCGTACGATCATGAAACTGTGGAGTTCGATGCTGCTGTCGCGAACGCTCTCAGCAGCGTCGATAAATTGGATGACCGCCTCGGACGATAAGCCCTCTGCTTCAGGTGTACTGCGGGGCAACGAGTAATTGTCGATCATTTTTTGTTCCGTTTTTTGAACACATCCACTCAACATGAGGATCAATCCAAATAGGGGAAAAAGGAGCGAGTTTTTCATTTACTGCCTGTTTAATCGATGAATTTGGTTCAAAGGTACGGAAATTTATAATTTTTCAGAAACAGGCTTGAATTTTTTAAAGAATATGGTTTTCGTTTCGCATTATTTTATGATCGAGATGTTAAAATACGGAGCCAGAAAGTGACGGTACCGGTTTATTCCGAAAACTTTTTCAAGTGGGCGATAACCTCTTCATTGTTATCGTAAAGCCCCAGGTTGAGGTGATGCAAATCGCCGCGTTCCGCCATTTCTCCGATGACGGGGTAGACGGGGCGTTCGGTTGTCCAGAAGTGCTTATCCAAAAAAATCATCGGGCTGGCGTAACCGTATGACTCGTAATGGTTTTGTGCCAGGTCCTGAAAAACCTCCTGCAGGGTCCCCGCACTTCCGGGGGTGAAAACCACGCCTCCTTTGGCGATGGCGAGCAACCCTTCTTCGCGGATACTGTTCTCGAAATATTTGGCAATTTTCGTGGCAAATGGGGTGGGGAGCTCGTGCCCGTAATGCCATGTGGGAATTCCCAGACTATCGAAAGGCGGGTCGGGGAAACGTTCCATTACCTCGAATGCCGAAGAAAGCCATCCCTCATCGGAGTAACGGGGGGCCGCACTCAAGATGCCGACGGCCCGAAGACATTCGTTGTCGCCCCTTCCGGCCATCCACGCTCCCAGGTGCGTGGCTTCCATTGCCCCGGGGCCGCCTCCGGAAAGCATCAGGTAACCCTGCTCCGTGAGTGATTTCGACAGCAAGACCACTTGCCGGTAGATGTGTTCGGTTCGCAGGATGCCATGTCCGCCCATTATTGCCACGAGCTTGCGTTCATCAAAACTGGCGATGTACTCGTGCAGCGAATCGGTGATGGAGTGGTCGTGCAAACGTTGCGCCAGCGTATCCTTTATCGACAGGTTTTTCCGGGACTCCCGGTAATAATCGTAAACAACCTTATCAGGAGTCTTCAGGTACGTTTTAGGCTTGTGGCGGTTAAAACCGGCATAAAGCGAATCTGTGTCGTACAACCGGCTCGGATAGGTATTGAACGGAACATCCAGGAGGGGAAAAATAAAATTCCCGGGCAGTAAATGGTGCAACAGGTCGTCAGACATCGAACAACCCAGAAACAAACACCTGGAAAAACGAATATTGAGCATTAGCGGTTCAATCTCGGTCAGGCGGAGCGATTGAACAGCAATCTCTTCTACGTAAGAAACCGTTAAAAAACGTTTCAGTTCGGATATGGATTCGAATTGTTTCATTTCTTTGAATTACAGGTTTAGGATTGTGCCATTTTTAACGCCTTTTTCGCCCATACGGTTTGTAAAATTCCCCGAACGGACAAATACAAAATAAAAGCCAGCCACAGGCCGTTGTTTCCGAGTACCGGCACGGCGATATAATAACAGGCAAAGAAAACGACAGCAGAGAACACCATAGCGTTGCGCATCTCTTTCGAGGCTGTTGCCCCAATGAAAACACCGTCCCAGAGAAAAGCAGCAAAACCGGTTACCGGGATAAGCACTGTCCAGAAAAGGAACGATTTGGTGGTTTCAATGACCGCTTTATCGTTGGTGAGCATTTTCAAAATCGGGTCGGGGAAGAACAGGTAAATCATTACCGATACGGCACTCACGATAAATCCCCAGAAAAACAATCTTCTTAGCATCCCGGCAAGCAGCACCTTGTTATCTGCCCCTATGTATCTTCCCGTTAATGCTTCCCCCGCGTATGCAAATCCATCCATAAAGTAGGAGAAAAGCATGAAAAACTGCATCAACAGGGCGTTGGCAGCTAAAATCATGTCTCCCATACCCGATGACACAAACGTGAAAAACGTGGTAACCAGCGTCAACAGGAACGTGCGTACAAAAACATCGCCGTTTACCCGGAAATAAGACCGGATGGCAGCGGTTTCCAAAACAGAAGACCTGACAATGTATTTTCTCAGCCGGCCGTAAAATTTCAGCCACATCAGCACACAAACGACAAGTGTTATCACCTGCGATAACATTGTCCCAAGGGCAATTCCTGCCACCTTCATGCCAAATCCGAAAACAAACAACATGCTCAGGACAATATTCAGCACGTTGTTGAGAATGGCAATTACCATTGGTGTTTTAGCATTCTGCATTCCGATGAAAAAACCTTTAAAAGCATACGTCCCGAGTACGGCCGGGGCACTCCAGACACAAATACGGAAATAGGTTTCAACAGCTGCTTTACTTTCGGAACCGGACTTTATCAGGCTTAAGGCAAACTTCCCGATGGGGTATTGCAACAAGACAATCAGCAGCCCGATTCCCACACCCACGATAAGCGAACGTATCAACACATTCATGGCTTCGGTAAAATCGCGGGCTCCATAGGCCTGCGCGGCAAATCCGCTGGAGCTCATCCGGATAAACCCAAAATTCCAGTAAATCATGTTGAAGATATTGGCGCCGAGAGCTATGGCACCTATATATACTGCCGAACCCAAATGCCCCGCAATGGCGATATCGATCATCCCAAGCAGCGGAACAGTAATGTTGGTGATTATATTGGGTATGGCAAGCCGAAAGATTTTCTTATCCATGGCTGCAAAAATAATACAAAACATTGACACGGGTAAAAAACTATTTTGAAAGAAAAAAAGATCCACAAAAAATAAAAGAAAATATTTTGTGATGATTATCTTCCTTTTTTATATCTTTGTTCTATAAAATTTTGATAGCCAATAAGCGATTAACCTTGTTGCTCAATAACAGAAAAAATTTATGGACAAAATTCAGGAAATCACCTCTAAACTCTACGCGGAAGGAATAGAAAAAGGTAAGGAAGAGGCCAATAAAATTGTTGCCGAAGCAAAAGTATTGCGTGATCAGATAGTGGAGGAGGCAAAAAAAGAGGCCGAACAGATCGTTGTGTCAGCAAAGAAAGAAACCCACGAATGGAAAAGCAATACGGAGTCTGAACTTAAGCTTTTCGCATCTCAGGCGGTCGAGGCGCTGAAGAGCGAAATCACCAACCTGGTGACCGGTAAGTTATCGGCATCCAACGTGAAAGCAGCGTTGGAAGACAAAACGTTCATGCAAAAACTGATCACTGAACTTGTGCAAAATTGGTCGAAGAACGAAACATTAACAATCGGAGTAGAAAATTCCGAGGAATTGAAGCAATACATTTCCGAAAACGCTAAATACCTGCTTGACAAAGGCCTGAAGATTGAATCCGTGAATGGATTGAAAACCAGCTTTATCTTATCCCCCGAAGACGGTTCTTACCGGGTAAAATTCGGCGAAGAAGAGTTTATAGAATATTTCCGTGAATTCCTTCGCCCGCAAATACAAAAACTGCTTTTTTAAAAGGTATTCAGCTGTAATCCAGCACCTATTCTATTGTAATCCGTTGTTTCGTTAAACGGCTCAACGTCGCACCAATAGTACGCAAAACGCAAATTACGGCGGAGCTAACTTACAACGCAGGCAAAAAACTGTGAAACATATGCTTTTCAAACATCAATATTACTGTTTTATAGCAGGGTTGCCCGATTTTTCTTTCGACAGCATGAAACTTCCGTTTACCGTGGAAGAGTTCAAACGAATGCTCGACGAAGAATTGAAGCCGGACGACAAACGGTTGCTGAACAAATACTTCCTGAAGTACGACAACGACAACCTACTGCACTTGTTGAAAAACAAGGATGCCGAACTGAATCCGATGGGCAGTATTTCCCGAGAAGAGATTCAGGAAACGATCGGAAGAATCAAAGAGGACTTACCGGTAAAAAACAGGAAGGTTCCGGATTTTCACGAAAAATTTATCCGAACATGGCTGGACGAAGAGGCTCAGGCAGAAAACAAATTGTGGGACGACCTGATGGCCTCTTTGTATATGGATTACGGCACAGAGGTGAAAAATTCGCTCATGTCGCGATGGTTTGAGCTCAATCTGAATATAGGCAACCTGTTGTCGGCAATTTATGCCCGAAAGTATGGATTGGATGTGGCCCGGGTGGTCGTTGGCCATAACCCGGTAGCTCAGCTGATCCGTGAGAACGCGAATGCCCGCGATTTCGGGTTGAGTCAGGAACTGGAGATTTTTGATGCTGTCGTGCGGCTCTCCGAAGAGACGGATATATACGAACGCGAAAGGAAAATGGACAAATTCCGTTGGGATTGGCTGGAAGAAAACACGGTTTTCGATTATTTCAACATAGAATATATTTTTGCCTACCTGTGCAAGCTCCAGATGCTGGAACGCTGGGTAAAACTGAATGCCGAAGAAGGTGAACGTGTTTTCCGTGAACTGATCGCCGGATTAAAAGGCGATGTAAAAATGCCTGAGGAATAAAAAAGAAGTTGAATTTCCATTGCATAACACGAAGCAAATAACAAAGAATTATAATATGACAAAAGGAACAGTAAAGGGGATCATTTCCAACCTGGTAATTGTGGAGGTAGATGGCCCTGTTGCGCAGAACGAAATTGCCTATATCAATCTTGACGGTACGCATCTGATGTCGGAAGTCATTAAGGTTATCGGAAAAAACGTGTATGTCCAGGTTTTTGAAAGCACGCGCGGTCTTAAGGTAGGTGCCGGGGTGGAGTTTCGGGGACATATGCTCGAAGTTGTGCTCGGACCGGGTCTTCTTGAACGAAACCTGGACGGCTTGGAAAACGATCTGGACAAGATGGAGGGTGTCTTTCTGAAAAGGGGACAATATACTTTTCCGCTTGACGAGGAAAAAAAATGGGCTTTTAAGCCCATAGCACAGGTTGGCGACAACGTTTCCGGAGGATCATGGTTGGGTGAAGTGGATGAGAATTTCCAACCCCACAAGATAATGGTCCCGTTCGTGATGACCAGCGAATACAAGGTGAAAAGTATCGCACCGGAAGGAGAGTACAACATTTACCACACCGTAGCGGTGGTTGAAGATAAAAACGGGGAGGAGCATAAACTGAACATGATTCAGAAATGGCCGGTGAAAGTGCCCGTTACCCTGTACAAGGAAAAACCCAGGCCGTTTAAACTGCTGGAAACCGGCGTGAGAACGATAGATACACTGAACCCGATTGTGGAAGGCGGAACCGGATTTATACCCGGCGCTTTCGGAACTGGGAAAACGGTGCTGCAGCACGCCATTTCCAAACAAGCGGAGGCCGATATTGTTATTATCGCTGCCTGTGGTGAACGTGCTAACGAGGTGGTGGAAATTTTCACCGAATTTCCCGAACTTGATGACCCGCATACCGGACGGAAACTGATGGAGCGGACCATTATCGTTGCAAACACGTCCAACATGCCCGTTGCCGCGCGCGAAGCCTCGGTTTACACAGCCATGACCATCGGAGAATATTATCGTTCCATGGGGCTGAAGGTGTTGCTGATGGCCGACTCCACATCGCGTTGGGCGCAAGCGTTACGCGAGATGAGCAACCGGCTGGAGGAGCTTCCTGGACCCGATGCTTTCCCGATGGACTTGTCGGCGATCATTTCGAACTTCTACGGACGTGCCGGACACGTTACGCTGAATAACGGCAAGGAAGGTTCCATCACCTTTATCGGAACCGTGTCGCCTGCTGGCGGTAACCTGAAAGAACCCGTTACCGAAAACACGAAGAAAGTAGCCCGTTGTTATTACGCACTCGAGCAGGATCGCGCCGACAGAAAACGCTACCCGGCCATCAACCCCATCGAATCTTATTCCAAATACATTGAATATCCCGAATTTGAGGAATATATCTCAAAAGAGATATCCGGAGACTGGACAACAAAGGTCAACGATATTAAAACGCGGTTGCTCCGGGGAAAGGAAATTGCCGAGCAAATTAATATTCTCGGCGACGACGGTGTCCCCGTTGAATACCACATCACATTCTGGAAATCGGAGTTGATCGATTTTGTTATCCTGCAACAGGACGCTTTTGACGAAATTGATTCGGTAACACCGATCGAACGGCAGAAGTATATCCTGGATATGGTAGTAGACATATGTCGTGCTGAATTCGAATTTGAAAATTTCAACCAGGTAGCGGAATACTTCAAGAAACTGATCAACGTATGCAGGCAGATGAATTATTCGGAGTTCAAATCGGATAAATTCAACGATTACCGCAGGCAACTGGAGGAATTAATTAACAATTGAAAAATTATGGCTAAAGCATTTCAAAAAATATACACCAAGATCACACAGATCACCAAAGCCACGTGTTCTGTAAAAGCCACCGATGTGGGTTACGACGAACTGGCCACCGTAGACGGACGATTGGCCCAGGTAGTGAAAATCATCAACGACGAGGTTACCCTCCAGATTTTCGAAGGAACGGAAGGCATCCCGACCAATGCAGAAGTGGTCTTTCTCGGAAAAGCGCCTTCGCTGAAAGTGGGAGACCAACTTGCCGGACGTTTTTTTAATGCCTACGGCGACCCCATCGACGGCGGGCCTGTACCCGAAGGAGAAGAACGCCAGATTGGCGGGCCATCGGTTAACCCGGTAAGAAGGAAACAACCGTCGGAACTCATCGCTACGGGCATCTCGGGTATAGACCTGAACAACACGCTCGTCTCGGGACAGAAAATCCCGTTCTTTGCCGATCCCGACCAGCCTTTCAACCAGGTAATGGCAACGGTGGCCCTTCGTGCCAAGGCCGATAAAATTATTCTCGGCGGGATGGGGATGACGAATGACGATTACCTCTATTACAAAAATGTGTTCAGCAACGCTGGCGCGCTCGACCGCATCATCAGCTTTATGAACACGACGGAAAATCCAGCCGTTGAACGGCTGCTCGTTCCCGATATGGCATTGACGGCCGCAGAATATTTTGCCGTAGATAAAAACGAACAGGTGCTGGTCCTTTTGTCGGACATGACCTCGTATGCCGATGCGTTGTCCATCGTGTCTAACCGTATGGACCAGATTCCGTCGAAAGATTCCATGCCGGGATCGTTATATTCAGACCTGGCAAAAGTGTATGAGAAAGCGGCTCAATTCCCCGATGGCGGTTCCATCACGATCATCGCTGTTACAACGCTTTCGGGCGGCGATATCACACACGCCGTTCCCGATAATACCGGATACATTACCGAAGGGCAGCTGTTCCTTCGCCGGGACAGCGATGTAGGTAAGGTGATCGTGGATCCTTTCCGTTCGCTTTCGCGATTGAAACAACTGGTTCAAGGCAAGAAGACACGTGAAGACCACCCGCAGGTGATGAACGCTGCCGTACGCTTGTACGCTGATGCCGCCAATGCGAAAACCAAACTCGAGAACGGCTTCGACCTGACTGATTACGACCAGCGGGCATTGTCGTTCGCCAGGGACTATTCCGAATACCTTCTCGCCATAGATGTAAACCTCGACACCGTTGAGATGCTGGATACAACCTGGACGTTGTTATCGAAGCATTTCAAACCGCAGGAAGTAAACATGAAGCGCGAAATGGTAGACAGGTACTGGAAGCAGTAACAGGTAAAGTTTATGGCTATAAAATTTCAATACAACAAAACGTCGCGTCAGCAGTTGGAAAAACAACTGAAGATACGCGAACGTGCACTCCCTACGTTGCAAAACAAGGAAACAGCCTTGCGTATGGAGGTGAAAAGGGCAAAAAATGAAATCGATGAGCTGGAAAAAGAACTCGAAAAACAGATCCGGTCTTACCAAAAAATGGTGGGAATGTGGCTCGAGTTCGACGCGAGCCTTCTCCGCGTAAAAGATGTTCATTTCTCAAAAAAGAAAATAGCCGGCGTATTGATCCCGATACTGGAAACGGTGGATTTCGAAACCCGGCCGTTCAGTGTTTTTAATCGTCCGAAATGGTACCTGGACGGGGTCCGGACACTCGAAACGCTTGCCGAAATAGGAATAAGGAGAGATTTTCACGAGTTACGGATTCAGCGGCTCGATTACGCGAGAAAGAAGACGACTCAAAAAGTAAATCTGTTTGAGAAAGTTCAGATACCCGGTTATCAGGATGCCATCCTGAAAATAAAACGATACCTCGAGGACGAGGAAAATCTCTCCAAGTCATCGCAAAAGATTATGCGTGCTCATTTAGAGAAAAAGAAGGAAGAGGAGGATAGCGTATGGTAGCAAAAATGAAAAAATTCACTTTCCTTGCCTTTTACAGGGATTACGATGCGTTTTTGCATGATTTGCGCGATCTGGGGCTTATTCATGTGGCAGCGTCGGACCGGCCGGTGGAAGATAACGAACAACTGGACGAGTTCCTGGTGAAGTTAAAACAGTTGCGGGAGGCACAAAAAATATTGAACAGGCAAATCGATAAAAAATCAGCGGCCCCGCTAAATGAACCCGATATCGAACGGGGAAAAACAATTCCCCGCGAGATTGAACTTATCCAGAACGCAACGGCTTCGTTGAACCAGCAATTGCAGGTGAGCATCAAAGAACGCGAATTACTGCGACCCTGGGGAAACTTCGATCCTGAAAACATTGAACGGCTACGAAAAGCAGGATACTTACTGGATTTCTTCATAGTCCCCGATAATCAGTACAATCCCGAATGGGAAACTACCTACGATGCGGTAGTGGTGAAACGGGAAACCTCCAGGACCTATTTTGTCACCCTTACACAAAACGAAAAAGTGGCAGACGAGCTAAACCTGGAGAGTGTGAAAATTCCCGGGATATCCCTCACGCAACTGGACGGGCTCATTGCATCACTGCGCGAAAAAATTCAGGTTCAAGATCAAAAGCTGAAAGCGCTCGCAGCAGAACTGCCTTCGCTGAAAGCAGCGATAGGGGATATTGAACAAAGGATGAACTATACCCGGGTTCACCAAAGCGGCACTTCACTGGCCGACGACAAATTAATGTTGTTACAGGGCTGGGCACCGGCAGACAACCAACGGGAAATATCGGATTACCTGGAATTGAAAGCGGTATATTTTGACGTTGCCGATCCCACTCCCGACGATGAGGTGCCCATCAAGTTCAAAAACAACAAGTTCGCCCGACTTTTTGAACCGATAGCCGAACTTTATATGCTTCCGAAATACAATGAAATTGACCTGACTCCCTATTTTGCACCGTTTTACATGGTGTTCTTCGGCTTGTCGCTCGGCGATGTCGGTTACGGACTTTTTCTTTTCACGGCAGCCACATTGGCTAAAATACTTCAGAAAAGCAAACTCAGCACTTCCATGAAGGCGATCCTGTCGCTGGTACAGGTGTTGGGTGCGTCCACCATGGTAACAGGCTTGCTGACAGGCGGATTCTTCGGATTTGCCTTATACGATCTCGACTGGCCTATTGTTCAGGCATTGAAAGAGAAAGCCTTTTTCGACAATAACCGCATGTTTATGTTGTCGCTCGTGCTCGGTGTCGTTCAGGTTTTATTCGGTATGTGCATGAAGGTTTTCAACCGCATAAAACAGCAAGGATTCAAGTATTCGCTATCCACCGTGGGATGGATTGTACTTCTGGTGAGTTTTATTGTCGCGGCGTTATTGCCTAACGCGTTACCGATGTTCGGAACCGTTCACCTTATCGTGCTCATTCCGGCAGCGTTGCTCATTTACTTTTACAACTCACCGGACAAGAATCCGTTCCTGAATCTGGGGATAGGTTTGTGGGACACCTACAACATGGCTACCGGACTATTGGGTGATGTGTTGTCTTACGTCCGCCTGTTTGCCCTGGGGTTGTCGGGAGGAATCCTGGCAAGTGTATTCAACAGCCTGGCAGCAGGCATGAGCCCCGATAACGCTATAGCAAAACCCATTGTTTATGTGTTGATATTTCTTATCGGACACGCCATCAATATCTTTATGAATACATTGGGAGCTATCGTGCATCCTGTGCGCCTTACATTTGTTGAATTTTACAAGAACTCGGAATTCGAAGGAGGAGGAAAAAAATACAGTCCGTTTAGAAAATAGCAATCAGAAATTAATAAACACAATAATTTAAAAACAATTTATGGAAACTAATTTATTTATTGCCTATATCGGCATAGCGATTATGTTGGCTCTCACAGGTATCGGAAGTGCTTACGGGGTTACGATTGTGGGAAATGCAGCCATTGGCGCTGCTAAAAAAGTGGACGGAAAATTCGGTAACTTCCTGGTTCTAACAGCCTTGCCAGGGACGCAAGGATTGTATGGATTTGCCGGATACTTTATGTTTCAAAACATCTTTAACGTGCTTACACCCGAGATCACATTTTTCCAGTCAATGGCCACGCTTGCAGCCGGACTTGCACTGGGCTTTATCGGCTTGTTGTCGGCAATCCGTCAGGGGCAGGTTTGCGCTAACGGTGTCGTCTCGATTGGGCAGGGACACGATGCTTTCGGTAACACCCTGATTCTTGCCGTATTTCCCGAGCTTTACGCTATTGTGGCCCTTGCCGCTGCATTCCTTATCGGAAGCGCAATTGCGGTATAAATACAGTTCATTATTCTTCAAAAGCCGTCCTCCGATACAAGGGCGGCTTTTTTGTATCCAATTAATCCAATGGCTAAAAATGTAGTCTGATCAGAAAACAAAGGACCAAAACAATGAAAAAAATACTGTTCTCTTTCCTGATTATTTTTCCTGCTTTTTTGACGGTACGGGCGCAATCCTATGCCTTGCAATTGACAAACAACGATCTGGCTTGCTACCTCGATATCTTTGAAAGTGGGAAGTACCTGATAAAATTAAGCCACAAAAATGCTCCCGACCTGGTGATATCGCAACCTTTGTCCTTCGGGAAGTATACGGTGGAAGATAACGGCAACTACACGCTGACCGACGGGACAAATCAATATGTCATTACCCTGGAACCTGTTACGGGAAACAAGATTTTTATGGTGAAGGACGGATTCAGATGGATGCAATTAAATTATTTTGTAAAAAGCTCGGATAAGCCCTCGTCCCCCGTATCAATTTCAAGTGATTTCCTGTCGCGCAGTGAGCTGCTCAGTTACAGGGAAAAGATAAGGATAGATAAGAATATTTACAAAAATAAATTCAGAAATGGTTTTTATCAATCCGATTTCAATCCGGAGTTTACGTTTCGTGCGCATGAAGACGGAACCTATTCCATACGGTTTTATTCGTTGGAACTTTCCAATGGAACGTGGGAAAAAGAGGATAATTTCCTGAAGCTGAAAGACGATAACCTGGCAGCATACTTTTTCGTGGCGGTGGAGCCGGAGGATAAATTAAAGAGCATATTGATGCCCGGGGATTTTTCCCTGACCCGGTTTTCAAAAGTCAGTTGATCAGGTATCAAAATCGTCATCGTCGGAATAATTCATCCGGTCGATTTTGATGTCGTTCAGCGACAATGGATCTTCAATGGGCTCAATGTGGGTGGTGACGGTAACCGTATCGTCGAACATATTTTCGATGCGCTGTTCAATTATTTCGGCGTAGTCGTGGCCTTCTTTTACTGTCCAGTCTCCCGGAACCAGCAAATGAAACGATATGAATTTCCGGTGTCCGGCCTGACGTGTCAACAACGAATGATAATCGATGTTCTTTCCTTTCAGTGAATCGAAATAACCCGTAATCTGTTTGATTTCTTCCTGCGGGATGGAAGCATCCATCAGTCCGCTTGCCGACCTGCTGATGAGTTTATACCCTGTGTAAACAATGTTCAACGCAACAAGAATAGCGATGATGGGGTCGAGTACCAGAAGCCCTGTAAATTTCACCACCAAAACCCCCGCAATAACCCCTGCTGAAGTCCACACATCTGTCATCAGGTGCTTTCCGTCAGCCTCGAGCACCATTGACCGGTGTTTCTTTCCGTTTTGAATCAATAGAGTTCCTGCAAACAGGTTCACCAAGGATGCCCCAACAGAGAACAACGTTCCTATACCCAGGTTTTCCAGCGGTTGCGGATGGATAATCCGCGGGATTGACGTGTAAATAATGCTGAAGGCCGCAATCAGGATAAGCGCACCCTCAATGGCGCTTGAGAAATATTCGGCTTTTCCGTGCCCGTATTCGTGACCCTCATCGGCAGGTTTTTCGGAAATATGCAGGAGAATAAGGGCTATAACCGCGGCAAAAAGGTTCACAAAAGACTCCAACGCATCGGAGAAAAAACCCATTGACCCGGTTTTTAAATAAGCCGTAAACTTCAAACCGATAGTTACCACTGCTGCAGCAATGGACAGATACATGAATTTTTTCAGCGACCGGGTTTTCATTTTTTTACAAATAAGTGTTGCAAAATTAATCATTTTAAATATTGTGACCTAAAATCTCCGGAAAATTACAGCAATTCATCGTTAAACAGGTCCATTCATTGACAAAATCGGAAACTGTTCGATCTTCCCGGATTTGCAGTATTCCAAAATAAAACGTATTTTTGTCAACTTTCTTGAGCAGTTGTTGTTCATACCATAATAATTGAAGGAACTAAAATGAAAAAAGGGTTGGCTCTATTTTTACTGAATATCATGGCGCTGGTTGCTGTTCAACCGGTTATAGCCATGCATTTCTGTGAAGGAGAGTTGTATTCCTGGGGGTTGTTTGCTAGTAACGACGAGTCGTCGTGCTGCCAGCCGGGAACAAAAGGACACTCCTGCTGCGGAACCCATTCTTCTGACAATCCGAATTGCAGTTTGAATAAAGCCCTGGATGATTGCTGCGACTTTGAAACCATTCAGGTTGCAACAGACGATTATCAGAAACAAATACAGGAGTTTAATTCAGATAAATTGTCCCTCACGTTTGAAAATGTATGGCTTACCCTGTATAACCTGCTTGGGGGGACAATTGCCGAACCCAATACCCTTTTACTTCAAAATGACTTTCCGCCCAAAGGGCTTTTTCTGCAAGATGTAAGTATCCGCGATTACATCTGCATCTACCGCATTTGATTTTTTCGATTGTCAATGATCGCAATTACCGGTTATTGACAGGACACTTATGTGCATTTTTCATGTTTTCATACCCATGGGTATTGACTTTGAAAAATACTGCGCATACTTTTATTTACCAACAGATAAAATAAGTTGTTCAACAATTGAATAAAATCATTATGCTAAACAAAATAATCAAGCATTTTCTGAATAATAGGTTAATTACCCTGTTACTGCTTGTTGTCATCATTGCATGGGGGATATCCACGGCACCGTTTAACTGGAACAGCCTGCTGCCGCGCGACCCCATACCGGTGGATGCCATTCCCGACCTGGGTGACAATCAACAGATTGTGGCCACTGAATGGATGGGGCGTTCACCCAAAGATATACAGGAGCAGATTACCTATCCGCTAACCACTTCACTGCTGGGTATCCCAGGAGTGAAAACCATCCGAAGTACCTCCATGTTCGGGATGTCGTTTATCTACATCATCTTCGAAGAAAATATCGAATTTTACTGGAGCCGCTCCCGGATATTGGAAAAACTCAATTCACTCCCGCCCGGAACGTTACCCGACGGTGTCCAACCCGGCCTTGGCCCTGATGCGACCGCACTGGGGCAGATATTCTGGTATACTCTCGAAGGGCGGAATCCGGAGACGGGAGAGCCTACGGGAGGCTGGGATCCGGAAGAGCTGCGGACGGTACAGGATTTCTATGCCAAGTACACGCTTTCCTCAGCCGAAGGAGTAGCCGAAGTCGCCTCCGTCGGAGGTTTTGTGAAAGAGTACCAGGTGGAGGTGAATCCCAACGCACTCCGGGCCTATAACATCACCATCATGGATGTGATGACTGCCGTACAAAAGAGTAACCTGGACATTGGTGCTGAAACGGCCGAGATCAATAAGGTGGAGTACCTGGTCCGAGGGCTGGGATACATCAGGCATGTGTCTGACCTTGAAGAAGCGGTAATAACCGTCCGGAATGGCGTGCCGGTAAAAATAAAGGATGTGGCCTTTGTCACACTGGGGCCCGCGACCCGGCGCGGAGGGCTCGACAAGGAAGGAGTGGAAGCCGTGGGCGGTGTGGTGGTGGCCCGTTACGGATCCAACCCGCTTCATGTGATCAACAACGTGAAGGCAAAAATCGAAGAGATGGAGTCGGGACTTCCGCAAAAGACCCTGACCGACGGGACTGTAACCAAAGTGACGGTGGTTCCGTTCTATGATCGTTCAGGCCTGATCCAGGAGACTATCGGCACCCTACAGGAAGATTTGTCGCATGAGATCCTAATCAGCGTCATCGTGATCATTGTCATTCTTATGAGCCTAAAAGCTTCGTTTATTGTATCCGGATTATTGCCCCTGACGGTATTGCTTACTTTTATTGTCATGCGTCTCCTGCGGATCGACGCCAACATTGTCGCCCTTTCCGGTATTGCCATTGCCGTAGGTGTGATGGTCGACATCGGTGTGGTGTTTGTGGAAAACATCATTCAACATATGGAGAAGCCGGCAAACAAGGGAATCACGAAAGGTCAGGCATTTGTGGACCTGATTTACAGGAGTGTCAGCGAGGTATCGGTACCCACAATCGTAGCCATGCTGACCACCATTGTCAGTTTTATCCCCGTTTTCTTCCTGGAAGCTCAGGAAGGTAAGCTCTTCAAGCCGTTGGCCTACACAAAGACCATCACCCTGGTGAGTGCACTCGTGCTGGGTATGACTGTAGTGCCGACCCTGGCCTATTACGTTTTTTCAATCGGTCTCTCTTCAAAGAAAGTGAAGAGGGTGTTCAATGTCTTGCTTATTGTGGGCGGTATTGTGTGGTACGCCTTCTCGGGCACATTCCTGGTGCTTTTCATTTCCCTTTTCGGGTTCAGCAACCTGCTTGCTCACAAATGGAAAAATACCAAGACAACCACCTATATCAGTGCGGCTATTGCCGTTCTGGCAGCCCTATACCTGCTTACTTCAGAATGGATGCCTGTAGGTCCTCACAGCGGTTTTGTCGTGAATTTCATTGTTGTGATAGTCAGCATCGCTCTGATCCTGGCCTTTTTCGAGACCCTGATTTCAAATTACGAATTCCTGATCCGCTGGTGTCTGGCCAATCGCTGGAAGTTTATGATCCTCCCCGCACTCACGTTACTTTTGGGTGTGACGATCTGGTTTGGCTTCGATTCGCTTTTTGGGTTTGTGGCCAAAGGTTTTGAAACAGTAGGCTGGAAATCGTTCCGGCAGACCGGGGTATGGCAGGCGGCCAACCGTACTTTTCCCGGTATCGGAGAAGAATTCATGCCCAGCCTGAACGAAGGATCTTTCCTGCTGATGCCGACCAGCATGCCCCATACCGGTATCGAGCAGAATCTGCAATATATTGAAACGCTGGATAAGCGTATCAGCAATATTCCAGAGGTGGAGATGACCGTGGGGAAATGGGGACGTGTCAATTCGGCTCTCGACCCGGCACCGACACAGATGTTCGAAAATACCATCAATTACCGTCCCGAGTTTATTGTCGATCAGGACGGCCATCGCCAACGCTTCAAAGTCAACCGCGACGGTGCCTATGTCCTGATCGATCAATCCACCTACAATCCCAAGGACGGATTCAGGCTGATACCAGCCGACAGCCTGGTTGCAGACAGGGGAGGAGAGTACTTCAGGCAATGGCGCCCGGAAATCAAAAACGAGGACGATATCTGGAAAGAGATCATCAATGTATCCCACATACCCGGGCTCACCTCGGCTCCGAAACTGCAACCCATCGAAGCACGTACCGTGATGCTGTCTACGGGCATGCGCGCCCCCATGGGCGTAAAGGTGTCGGGGCCTAACCTGGAGGCCATCGAACAAGGGGGTAAAGCACTAGAAGAGGCATTGAAAGACGTACCTTCCGTCTTGCCCTCTACCGTGTTTTACGACCGCGCTGTGGGTGCTCCCTATATTGAAATCAACTTGAACAGGCAGCATATGGCCCGTTACGGCCTTACTGTAGCCGACCTGCAGGACGTAATCGGCGCGGCCGTCGGCGGAATGCCGCTGACTACCACGGTAGAAGGGCGCGAACGCTTTCCGGTAAGGCTGCGCTACCCCCGCGAATTGCGGGAAAATCCCGAGGAGCTGGCACGTATCATCGTGCCGACCGCAACCGGTGCACAGATTCCGCTGGGTGACGTGGCCGATATCACTTACACTCGGGGTGCGCAGATGATCCAAAGCGAGAATACCTTCCTGATAGGGTATGTGATCTTCGACAAGGTAGCTGACAAGGCCGAGGTAGATGTGGTACAGGAAGCCCGGAGGGTACTTCAGGAGAAAATAAGAACCGGGGAACTGGAACTTCCAAAAGGGGTTTCCTACCATTTCGCGGGAAACTACGAGCAACAGGCACGTGCAGCGAAACGTCTTTCCATACTGATTCCTGCCTGTCTGGTACTGATAATACTGATCCTTCATTTTCAGTTTAAATCGTTCACCGCAGCTTTTATCCATTTCTCCGGCGTATTTGTAGCATTCGCGGGTGGATTCATCTTGTTGTGGCTTTACGGGCAACCCTGGTTCCTGGACATCAACCTGGGTGATGTTAACTTGCGCGATGTTTTTCAGATACATCCCATCAACCTGAGTATCGCGGTATGGGTTGGCTTTATTGCCCTGTTCGGTATTTCCACCAGTGATGGCGTGTTGATGGGATCATTCATTCACGACACGTTCCTGGAGCGGAACCCGCAGACAAAGGAAGAAATCAGGGAGGCAGTGGTGTTTGCCGGGCTGCGCCGGGTTCGCCCCGCTGCCATGACCACTTCCGTCACACTCATCGCACTGCTGCCGATTCTGACCTCTACGGGAAGGGGATCGGACATCATGGTACCCATGTCAATACCCACATTCGGAGGCATGTTGATCCAGACGATGACGATTTTCATCGTCCCCGTATTGCAATGCATGTGGAGGGAATGGGCTATCAGAAAACAGGGACATATCAACGAATAAAATACAAAACATTATGCAACACAACATAAGATTAAGACTTTTTCTTACCGCAACCGTGGCGATTACCTGGAGCATAATATCCATCTTCGCACAGGAAACGGATTCGCTCAGCCACTACCTTGAAGTCGCCGGCAGGAATAATCCGGGGCTGAATGCTGACTTCCTGACTTACAAAGCTTCACTTGAAAAAGTGCCGCAGGCCGGTTCTTGGCCCGATCCGGAGCTGGATATCGGTTTTTTTCTTAAGCCGATGGACATTGTGGGTGGGCGGCAGATCGCCGATTTTACCCTCATGCAGATGTTCCCCTGGTTTGGAACCAAAAAGACGGCACAGACCGAAGCCACCCATATGGCGAGGATGGCGTATGAACAATTCAGGGAGACACGCGACAACCTTTACTTGGAGGTATATACCCAGTGGTACGTTCTTTCTACACTGGTGGAACAGCTCAATAACAACCGTGAGAATCTGCAACTGTTGAAACAACTCGAAGAGCTTGCCCTTCGCAAAGTATCCTCTCCGTTCAGTGGTTCTACTTCAGGTTATTCTGTACCTGCTCCTTCTCCGGCGACAAAAAGCAGCAGCTCATCACCAACTGGCGGTGGCATGGCGGGGATGGGTTCGATGGGGGGATCCACAACTTCTTCCGGTACCTCCTCTTCCTCTATGTCCAGTATGAGCGGTTCAGGAGGTAGTATGTCTTCAGGTATGGGTAGCATTGCCCCAGGCATGTCGGATGTGCTCCGTGTACAACTGGAAGTAGTTGAAATCGAAAATAATATTGAAAGCATTCTTTCGGAGATTGCAGCTGAAAAAGCCAGATTCAACGCGTTGTTAAGCCGTCCCACAGGTGTTGAAGTAACCCTGCCCGATTCCATAGCAAAAGTTTCCTTTCTTTTTGATGAGGCCGTTTCTCTGGGAGAGATTGAAAACCAAAACCCTATGCTAGGTATGTTGATGGAAGAGGAACAGGTTTTCCGGGCAAAAGGTGAGATGGAAAAAAAAATGAGTTATCCCATGTTTGGCATCGGGCTGCAGTACATGCTGATCGGTAAAAACGCTGCAACACCGATGGATCAGGGAATGGACAACGGCATGAGCGGTATGGACATGGTCATGCCCATGATTTCCATCACCCTTCCCATTTACCGGAACAAATACAAGGCACAACAACGGGAAAGCCGGTTTATTCAGCAGGCAGCCCGGGAAAAGTACCGAAACACGCTGAACACACTTCAATCCGACTTGTTACGGCTGAAACACCAGCTCGATGATGCGGAGCGAAAGATCGCGCTTTACCGGAAACAGGAACAACTGGCGCTGACAGCCTATCAACTGGTGGTACAGGAGTTTGTCTCAGCAAAAAGTGATCTTACCAACGTGATCCAGGTTCAACGGCAATTGTTAGATTACCGGTTGCGACAAGCTGAAGCCATTGCCGAATACAACACAAAGGTGGCTTCCATCCGGAAATTGCGTTCTTTTCAAACATCCAACAATTAACTCAAGACAATCATTATGAATAAGCATAAAATACAAGAAATTCTCCATCGCCCTTACCTCAGGTACGGGTTGATCCTGCTGGCCGGATTATTTCTCGGCTGGCTAATTTTCTCCGGTAGCCCTTCCGGCGGAGATGTAACATCTCCGGTCGGCCATCATGACCATGATCACGGAGAGGATTCCTCAGTTTGGACTTGCTCCATGCATCCACAGATAAGGATGGAAGAACCCGGTGATTGCCCCATTTGCGGAATGGACCTGATTCCTTTGCAAACCAACGGATCGGGCGATATCTCCGTCGATCCGGATGCTATTCAGCTCTCCGTTGAAGCGGCTGCACTAGCCAATGTGCAAACCACGATCGTAAGCAGACAAAATCCGGTGAAGGAAGTGCAGCTTTACGGTACCATCCAAGTGGATGAGCGGCTTTCTCAATCGCAAACATCGCACGTGAGCGGACGCATCGAAAGGCTGTATGTCTCTTTCACCGGCGAAAGTGTACGCCGCGGACAACCCATCGCCACCATCTACTCCCCTGAGTTGTTAAATGCCCAGCAGGAACTGATTGAGGCGGTAAAAATGAAAGACCTTCAGCCTGCACTATTACAGGCAGTACGGGAAAAAATGCGGCTATGGAAGCTGACGGATGAACAGATTGCGCGCATTGAACAATCGGGCGAGGTCTCTCCGCTGATCAATGTGACTGCCACCACAAGTGGAGTCGTGATGGCAAAGAAAGTGAACCAGGGTGACTATGTAAATACCGGTACTGTGCTCTTTGATGTAGCCAACTTATCACAGGTCTGGGCCCTGTTCGATGCGTACGAATCGGACCTCCCTTTCCTGAAAGTGGGCGACCGGCTGGAATATACACTCCAGTCGTTGCCAGGCAAAACATTCTCGGGAAAAATCTCCTTTATCAATCCTATCCTCGATCCGTCCACGCGGACAGCAAAGGTGCGGGTAGAGACAGCCAACCCCCGCATGGAACTGAAACCGGAGATGTATGCCAATGCCTTCATCCGTGCACCGCTGAAACAATATAACAATGAAATTGTTGTACCCAAGTCGGCTATTCTTTGGACCGGGAAACGATCCATCGTCTATGTGAAGCAGCCGGATACGGAAACGCCGGCGTTCCTGCTCCGGGAAATAGAAGTTGGGCCATCGCTGGGAGATGCCTACGTGGTTCTGTCCGGCCTCAACGAGGGGGATGAAATCGTGACTAACGGCACCTTTACCATCGATGCCAGTGCTCAACTGGCTGGAAAACGAAGCATGATGAACGATGAAGTGGGCCGGGCCGTTACGGGGCATGAAGGACATACAATGAATGGATCCACTCCTGCAACCACGGCACCAGCTACGGGTTATGAGGGTCACAACATGCAGGCCGCCGCTTCGGGCAGTGAACATGCGATGCTGGCGGTGCAGGGATTGTGTGAAATGTGTAAAGATCGTATAGAAAAAGCTGCGAAATCAGTTATTGGAGTTAATACTGCCAGTTGGAATTTAAATACAAAACAACTACATCTTGATTTTGATCCGGCCAAAACATCGGTCGATGCTGTTAGCAAAGCCATTGCCAAAGCCGGGCACGATACCGATAAATACAAAGCAGACAAGGCTACATATGATGCGTTACCTTCTTGCTGCAAGTACAGAGATTAATAATCAGATTTACAAACCAAAAAGTGAAAACAAAAATGAAAACAAAAATTTTAGTGACATTTGCACTGAGCGGATTATTGTTCATTTCCTGCAATTCAGGAACCTCCAAAGAAAATAAAACGGAGAGAGAGCACATAGAGATGACACCCGGAACGGTCAACGAAGAGCATGCCATGCTTGGCGTAAAGGGAAGTTGTGAAATGTGCAAGGATCGTATCGAGAAGGCAGCAAAGAGTGTGGAAAACGTCACTTTTGCAAGCTGGGATATGGAAAAGCAAGAACTCCATCTGAATTTTGATCCCGACAAAACCAGTATTGAGACTATCAGTAAGGCTATTGCCGCAGCTGGACACGATACCGACAAGGACAAAGCACCTGACGAGGTCTATAACGCTTTGCCCGCTTGTTGCAAATACAGGGAACCGTGAGAAACGGGATTAATCGTTGTAAAAACACCCGGTTTTGCAAAACGCTGCAAAATCGGGTGTTTTGGTTTCCGGTTAACTGTTTTATTTTTCTTACATTTGTAGACAATTAAAATCACGAAATAATGAAAAACTCTTTTTTGCTGGTTCTCATGCCGGCCCTATTGTTGAATCTTTCCGCTTGTTCGGAACAAAAAAAAAGCGATCCGAAAAATGATAAATGGACACTGGTCTGGGAAGACGATTTCAAAGGGAAACAACTGGATACTACCCAATGGTCTAAAATTCCCCGGGGAAAAAGCGATTGGAACAATTACATGAGCGATTACGACGGACTGTATGTTATGAAAGACGGTAACCTGGTGCTGAGGGGTATCCAGAACCACGTTTTGCCCAATGATACGGCTCCTTTTCTGACGGGCGGGGTTTATACCAAAGACAAACGGACATTCGGACTGGGCCGTTTGGAAATAAAGGCAAAATTAAATCCCGCTAAAGGAGCCTGGCCTGCATTCTGGATGCTTCCGAAAGAAGGGAAATGGCCCGATGGAGGCGAAATAGACATTATGGAAAGGTTAAGCCACGACAAGCTTATTTATCAAACCGTACATTCCAGGTATACACAAACCGACAGTTTACGGGTTAATCCGCCAGCCAGTTCCATTGTGGGCATGAATCCCGATACCTACAACGTATACGTCCTTGAAAAATACCCGGACAGCCTGGTTTTCTATGTGAACGGCACCCGGACAAAAAATTATCCGCGGATAGCAACTCCTCAGGAAGGGCAGTTTCCATTTGTTGACCAGGAGTTCTACCTGTTGCTCGACATGCAGTTGGGCGGCAGTTGGGTAGGAGCAGTTAATCCGATGGAGCTACCCGTAGAGATGTATATCGACTGGGTACGCTATTACGAGCCTAAGAAAAATTAAGCCGTTACTTATACACGGGACTGACCCATTGTTCTTTCGGCCGGTATTTGCTTTCGGCCGCCCATCGGATTCCCCTCTTTTGAATCTCCAGGGCCTGCAGAACGTTAAAGTCACTCATCACGTGCCCCAGGGAGGAGTAAAAAACTCGTCCGGTCCCGTAGTACTTTTTCCACGCAACAGGAACAACACATCCATCAATCCATGAGGAATGCTCTCCAGTAAAAGTCGTTGTGGCAAGCACTTTCACGTTGGGATCGACGTGTACGAAATACTGTTCGGAGTGCATGTCAAAATCGTTCAATCCCCGGGTAACTCCATCCTTATGATCGGTAATCTTCACCCGGTAATCGATAATTCCGCCGGGATGAGCCACCCATTGTCCGCCAACCATAAACTGATATTCCGTATTTTCCCGGAAAGAATCCCCGATTCCTCCGTGCCATCCGGCAAAACCGCATCCTGCCTTAACAGCTTCCAGCAGCCCTTTTTCCTGCTCCTGCGTTATTTTGGCCATCGTGACAACCTGAACGATAAGATCAAGGGACTCCATCAGTTCCTTGTCGGCATACGTATCCAGTTTATCGGAAACAATTACCTCCGCACCTTCAGCTCGGAGCCACGGCACGAAGATGTCGACGGACTGCCGGGGTTCATGGCCATCCCAGCCCCCATAAACATACAAAACTTTCTTGCCTTTTAAAACCGTGCTCTCCCTCTCCGCATTGAGGATCATTCCCTGTGCAAGTACATTCTCAGGCAGTAAAACAGATCCGGCTCCCAGCGCAACGGATGCCTGGATAAATTTGCGACGCGATAACTTTTTCATATTTTCAGGTATTTAGGGGAAACGAATGGTTAAACAGTCTTTCCTCAGCCAATCTCTCGTATCGGGTACCGGAACGGCCGTAGTTGACATACGGATAAATGCTGATGCCGCCGCGGGGAGTAAAAACTCCGGTAACTTCAATATACTTCGGATCCATCAACCCGATGAGGTCTTTCATAATGATGTTGACGCAATCCTCGTGAAAAGCACCGTGATTGCGAAAACTGAACAGATAGATCTTTAACGATTTGCTCTCTACCATTTTTACGTCGGGAATATAATCGATCCGTATGGTGGCGAAGTCGGGTTGTCCTGTTATGGGACATAAACTCGTGAACTCGGGACAATCAAAGGTAACCCAGTAATCGTTACTTTGGTGCTTGTTTTCAAAAGCTTCCAATACCTCGGGAGCGTAATCTTGCTTGTATGCTGTTTTTTTGCCGAGAAGGCTTAAGTTTTCGGTTTGAGACATAATTTCAATTGTAAGTCGATTATTCTTCAAATATAATACGAAAAAAAATACAAATAAAATATTCTCCTGTTTTTCTGTAGAAGAGAAAATCCGATCCGCCGTTCTCCTATTATTTAAGCGTTTCTGATAATACGGTCACTTAATGAGTCCCGCAATAATGTTAATGGTAAGAGCCACAACAAAAGTGTTGAACAAAAAAGACAGGACTCCATGCACCAGTGCAATACGGCGTATTCTCTTCGAAACAATAGAAACATCGGAAACCTGAAAGGTAGAGCCCATCACAAAAGAGAAATACGCAAAGTCCATATAATCGGGGTTTTTCTCTGAAGGAAAGTCCAGACCTCCCGTAAATCGTTCGCCTTTAATTCCCGTTCCATTGTAATATTCATGAGCGTAATGAAAGACATAAATCGTATGCATCATCGCCCAACTCAAAAGGATACCTGCCACATTAAGAGGAACGAAAAAAGGGTTTTCCATGAATGTTTGATCCTTGGACATCATCAACAACAGAACGATAAAAATATTGGTAAAAGAAGAGATGATCACCATGAAGAACACAAATATTGTACTCCCGTCATCTTCCACCGCTTTTTTCTTAATCTGATCTACCTGACGCAAAAAGATAACCATCCAACTGAGGATTAGAAAAACACACGAAAAAATAATCCAGGCAATCATTAAGCGAAAAAGAACGGGGACCTCTCTTTCTATCAGAAAAAAGGCACCACCGGTAATGAACAAACTGATCAAAAACCGAGTAATATGAGTAATTTCCAAGAAAAAGCTTACGAATTTACAGGCTGGTTTCATGGCGCATTTTTGTGTACACGGTAAGTTTTACTTTCTATCCGCAAGATATTCCTGTAATCCCCGGTTGCGTAACTTACATGCGGGGCAGTGTCCGCACCCCCCGGCTTTAATTCCGTTGTAGCAAGTAAGTGTTTCATTTTTTACGATATCAAAGACCCCAAGATCGTCGGCAAGTGCCCATACTTTTGCTTTATCCCGGTGCATCAGTGGGGTGTGGATGACAAAATGCTTATCCATAGCAAGGTTTATCGTTGCGTTTAACGAATGGATAAACGTGTCCCTGCAATCGGGGTATCCGCTGTAATCAGCCTCGGAAACGCCTGTTACCAGATGCTTGATGTTTTTTGCATAAGCGACAGCTGCCGCAAATGTGATAAATAACATGTTTCGTCCCGGCACAAACGTATTGGGATATGAACCGGCAGGTTGTTCTTCATCCATAACAATGGACGCGTCTGTTAACGAATTGGGCGATAGGTGGGAGATAACGGAAGCATCGAGCAGCTGAAACGACACACCGGCTATTTCGGCAATGTTCCGGGCAACCTCTACTTCCAGCGAATGCCGTTGTCCGTAGGAAAAGCACAACGCTTCAACGTTTCTAAAAGTTTGTTTTGCCCAAAACAGGCAGGTGGTAGAATCTTGTCCTCCTGAAAAAAGGACAAGTGCATCTTCATTTTTGTAATCTGTCATTTTTAGTAGGGTTTCTTTTCATTCTTACATCAAAACCGGCGCCTCTCCCTTTTCAAATTTAACGGCCGGAGAATTGGAAATGTCTTTTTTGAAGGATTGTATGGCGTCATCATTCATTTCCGTCAACTGAACAACCACCCTGTTCTCAAAAACGTCGGCACCGGCACCGGCAAAACGGGTTAGAAAGGGATGGTCGGCCGGGACGGACGAATTGCTGAGGAACTGGTCGAGACGATCCATCACCTGCATCATTTCACGGTAAGAATAGGTACAGGGTTCAGTCAGAAAATCATCAGTTCCAAGAATCGAGGCTAATACCGGACGGTACTGTTCCGGATTCCCCACCACACAGATCACAAATTTTCCATCGTTGTCGATAAAAGAGCCACCGTAGTATGGAGGGTAGTCGGTTGCTGCCGGTTCCTCCATTTCCCAGTTGGGGCTGAAGGACGACATTAATTTGTCGTGAAGGTTTTTCGAAAGTTGCTCCGTTTTTTCAACAGTTGTCTTAGGAGGCTGTTGAATACCGCCGGCAGCTTCTTTCGCTTGTCGGTTACAGGCCGCTCCCGTTAACAGGACTACGGCAAGAATAACGATTGTGGGAATATTTTGTTTCATATTTTTAATAACACTTTTCTTGCACTTTTGTTTCAATAGCCTATTCTCAATTATTCAGCCACGTTTTTTATAACTCAATACCGCCCACGTATTGAAGAACACCGCAAACCCGGTTAGCCACATCAACGGCTTAAAAAGATCGGACAATGCACTGCCCTTCAGATATACGAGCCGCATGATCTCGATGAAGTAGGTGAGGGGATTGGCATAAGCGACAGCCTGTGCCCACCCGGGCATGGCGGAAACAGGGGTGAACATCCCGCTGAGCAGGATAATGATCAGAATAAAAAACATAACCAGAAACATCGACTGCTGTAACGTGTCGGAATAGTTGGAAATGATGATTCCCAATCCGGTAATCCCCAGCAGGAAAACAACGGCGGAGATATACAGCGTGGCAAAACTTCCCGACGGAAGCAATCCGTAAATCACCCACGTGACCAAGAACGACAGGGTCAGGATAACAAGCCCGATAATCCAGTACGGAATAAGCTTTGCCAGAATAAAATTAAATTTACTCACCGGCGTGGCGTTGATCTGCTGGATGGTGCCGGTCTCTTTTTCAATCACGATGTTCAGTGAAGGCAAAATACCGCATATCAGCGTCATCATGAGCACGATAAACGCCGGCAGCATAAAGGTTTTGTAATCGAGGCGTTTGTTGTAACGGTAATCGGTTACGGCATCAATGTGCGATGCATCCGACAGTGCGGATGCCGGAAAGAGTTCAGTACGAAGTTCCTGCGAATAATCATTGATAATCTGCGTCAGGTAATTGTTCCCCAACAACCCCTGTGTACTGTTTACAGCGTTTGCTGAAATCATTACCTTAGCACGTCGCTCCTTCACCATATCGGTGTCGAATGAAGCGGGAATTTCCAAGACAATATCCGCCTTTTCTTTCTCTATATCGCCAATGGCATCGTTGTAACGGGTGGATACACCCGTAAGAATAAAATAAGCTGATGCATCTATTTTGTTTATCAACCGTTGGGAGTAGACACTTCTGGCATTGTCCACCACGTGGATTTGTATGTTCTTCACTTCAAAATTAATCGCCCACGGAAAGATCAACAGTACCAAAACCGGATACAGCACGATCATCTTGGGTATAATCGCATTCCTGCTGATCTGCTTGAACTCTTTCTCAATGAGGTATTTAAGTTGACTCATGTTGTTTTAATTGTTTAAAGTCGGTTTTTGATTTTCGCAATGCTTGCCCCGATAAGAAAAACAACCATCCCGGCAAGGATACCTACTTCTTTTGCCACATGGGTAAATCCCAGTCCTTCGATCATCACCTTTTTCACCGCAGCAATGTACCAACGTGCAGGTACAACCGATGATGCCCATTGCAACGGTTCAGGCATATTGTCAATGGGGAAAATCATTCCTGACAGGATCAAAGTAGGCATCATCAGTCCTATTCCCGAGATAAGCACAGCGGTTACCTGTGTTTGTACGAGGGTAGAAATAAGCAAACCCAGAGAGAGCGCCAGGAAAATGAAAAGAACCGATACGGCAATCAGCAGGGCCAAATTTCCCTGGATAGGAACATCCAACACAAAATAAGACAACAACAGGATGGTAATCAGGTTGATGAACGAGAGTGCCAAGTAAGGGACCGTTTTAGAAATCAGTACCGTTCCTGGTTTTAGCGGCGATGCCAGGAGTACTTCCATCGTACCGCGCTCCTTTTCCCGGACGATGGAGATCGAGGTCATGATGGCACAGATTATCATCAGCACCAATCCCATGATTCCGGGCACAAAAGTGTATGCCGATTTCATTTCGGGATTGTAAAGCAGTTTATTCTCCACTTCAATCCGATAAGGAATGTGGGGGCGATATTCGCTAACGATTGCCGTCACGTAGTTCGCGACAATGGTTCCCGTATTTGGATTGGATGCGTCGGCAATGATCTGCAGTTGAGCTTTCTTTGAATGGACAAGGTTCTCGTTGAAATTTTGTTCGTACACGATGGCCACATCCGTTTCCCCTCGTTGCAGCAACTTGTTTATTTCATCGGGCGAGTACACATATCCCTGCATATGGAAATAGGGATTCGCCATAAGGCGTTCGGTAATATCGCGTGTGGCGGCATCTTGTGCCGGATCGAAAACCACGGTACGGATATGTTGTACTTCCATATTGATAGCGAATCCGAACAACAAAATCTGCACAACCGGCATTCCCAGAAGGATCAGCATGGTGCGCCCGTCACGGAGTATGTGGTAGAATTCCTTATGTACGAAAGAGAAAAATTGCTTCATATCAATTGTCTATTATCCATTATCCATTCTTGTCGCTTTTCTGGCCAACTTCCGGAATACCTCATCCATGCTTTCCGCCTGATGAATTTCCTTGAGGTTGCCGGGGCTGTCCAACGTTTCAATTCTTCCGTCGACCATTATCGATACTCGGTGACAATATTCGGCTTCATCCATGTAGTGCGTGGTTACAAAAACCGTGATCCCACGGTCGGAAGCTTCGTAAATCATTTCCCAGAACTGGCGCCGCATGGCCGGATCGACTCCGCCGGTAGGTTCATCAAGAAAAACAATTTGAGGCGTGTGAAAAACAGCTACCGAAAAAGCGAGTTTCTGCTTCCAACCCAACGGCAGGGATTTAACCAAAGTGTTTCGTTCACTTTCGAACCTCAACCGGTGAAGCAATTCATCCGTTTTTTCTTTTATCTCTTTGTCTGTCAACCCGTAAATCCCACCAAAAAGGCGTATATTCTCCCATACTTTCAGGTCTTCGTACAACGAAAACCGCTGACTCATATATCCGATGCTGCGTTTTATCTTCTCGTTTTCTTTCAGGATATCGTATCCGGCCACCGTCCCTTTTCCTGATGTAGGCTTGCTGATCCCGCACAGCATCTGCATGGCAGTGGTCTTCCCAGCGCCGTTAGCACCCAGAAAACCAAATACTTCCCCTTTGCGGACATCGAAGGAGATACGGTCAACAGCGGTGAAGTTGCCAAACTTTTTCGTCAATCCCGAGACATTTATTACAATATCACTTTCCATTCTTCACGTTTCACTTGTCAACGCCATGAAACAATCCTCCACAGTCGGCGTCGTAACATTGATCTGCACTTTTGAATACCCTTTTTCTTTTAGATAGTATTGAAGCCCGGCGACCGGTA
>ENA-UOOR01001042-UOOR01001042.1-fermentation-metagenome-genome-assembly--contig:-NODE-1042-length-34777-cov-8.944128_pt1 | contig 34777 bp, 26 predicted proteins | sample MGYA00245780_ERZ724029 | MGnify/ENA primary metagenome ERZ724029 (study PRJEB28704, sample SAMN03018315) | fermentation metagenome | biome: anthropogenic terrestrial biome; feature: soil; material... | reverse complement strand
TATACAAAAAAATCAGATATTATCCTATTCCCAGTATATTTCTTTTCCGGTCTTATTACTTTCGTATCGTGCCAGCACGAAAAAGTAGTCTGACAACCGATTCAAGAAAATTAAAACAAAATCGGCTACCGGGAATTCTTCCGATACCCGGTAGATGTTTCGCTCCGCTCTTCGGGAAACGGTACGGCAGATATGCGCACGCGCAGCAGCTTCGTTTCCTCCGGGAAGAACAAAACGGCTTAACCGGGGCAACGTGTGGTCTATCCGATCGATCTCCTTTTCAATTTTTTCAATGTCTTCAGGGACGATGATGCTGGCAGCTTTAGGGGGGATCAGTTCTGTTTCTGTTGCCAGGTAAGAGCCTACCGAAAAAAGTTTGTGCTGAAGAAAGGAAAGAAAGCGACTGGTCTCTTCGTCGATAATGGCGCAGTCCAACCAACCGATAAAACTGTTCAACTCGTCTATTGTTCCGTAAGCCTCTAACCGGACATGAGTTTTCTTCACCCGGGTGCCACCTACCAACGAAGTTTTGCCTTTATCTCCCGATTTTGTATATATAGTGCTTTTTTTCATTCCCAAATTCATTTTAGATACCAGACACTTAGGCCGTCTTACAGTTAGTAATTTAGGCTTTATTTAATGTCTAATTGTTTTTTTTAAATCAGATAGTTTGCCTTGTGGTACGATTTTTTTAAAACGACAATACCGGTATCTTTCATATCGAAAGTGATCCTTGCCCTTTCATCTGCGACAATCGCATTCCAGAACCGTTTACCACTACCCGATTTTATTCCCGCGATAACCCAGAAAGTATCGTTTGAACTCATCGACAGCAGGTTCTCCATATCAATAGGAAACCCGTTCAGGTAGACAAATATTCCATCGTACGACTCAGAGAGGTCTATTTCATCGATAAACTCAACATGCCTGTTAAACATTGTATGCAAATTCCTGGCCAGCAACACGTTTTTCATCTCCGGATCAAAACAATGACAGACGGTATCCTTGGAAGCCGCACTTATGTAGAGCGTGTTCACCCCTTGCCCCGTATCCAGCTCGAGTATCTTACCGGGTTTAAAATACCTGACAAGCCTGTACGACAAGTGGTGTAGCTTCTTTTCGGTTGTCGCTATCTTATGGTCGCGCAAAATCTGATCTATATCCAAAAAAACCGTGTACCCATATTCTTCGTGAATAACACGGGTGACAAAATCATACGCGAAAGGAGAATGGATACCGAATCCTTTTGCCTGTTTTTTCCGTTGAAGCCACTTGAAAAACAAAACCGGGAATAATTAGAATTTATGAATCAACGCTACCGCATAGGCTGTTATACCTTCCTGCCGGCCAACAAATCCCATCTTTTCGGAGGTGGTGGCTTTGATGGAGATTACCTCGATATCTGTCTCCATTATTTCGCACAACGCCTTTTGCATCCTCGGAATATACGGGTTGATTTTGGGCGCTTCGGCACAGATGGTCGTATCAATGTTACCAATCTCAAAACCTTTGTTTCGCAGCAGGGTAACACTTCTTTTCAGCAGGACTTTACTGTCGACACCGTAAAACTCCTCTGCCGTGTCGGGAAAATGAAAACCGATATCCCGCAGGTTGGCCGCACCAAGCAACGCATCACAAATGCTGTGAATCAACACATCAGCATCGGAATGACCCTGCAGGCCTTTTCCGAAGTCTATTTTTATTCCACCCAACCAGAGGTCCCTGCCCTCGACCAGGCGATGCATATCGTATCCAAAACCTACTCTTATCTTCATAGAAAAACTACCCGATTACCGCAACAACTGCCTTACTCCATCGATATCAAAGCCCAACGACAAGCGCAATGTCTGATCCAATGGATTGGATTGAGCCGTTGACACCAGGTATGCTGCGTCAATCTGAAAAGCGGTTATTTTTAATCCGGCTCCAAAAGCAACATAACGGCGGTTACCCTTGTATTCGCTTTCGTGATAGTACCCCGTGCGGAGTGAGAACCGATTGTCGTAAAAATATTCTACCCCCAACGACCACATCACTTCCTGCATCTCTTCCCTGAATCCTCCGGGCGCATCACCAAAGGAGCTGAAAATACCTGCAACGGGAGAAATAGCTGAATAGTTCTGTACCCTTTCCGCCCTCTCCTCCTCGGTTTCTCCATCAACGGACAGCTGAGGAGTTGGAACCAGTAACTTATTGATATCTAAACTGATCGAGAAACTATTTTTATTGTCAACCGGCACTCCCAATGATGTCCCCAACCTCAGGTTTGCAGGCAAAAACATGGATGTGTTACCACCGTCGTAAGATATCTTTGTCCCAATGTTTGAGACGTTAAAACCGAATCCCAACAATGCTTCCGAACGACCCAGGTTGAGGTAGGCCTCGTTATAACCGGAAATATCCGCAGAAAAAGCGTTGCCGGGCGTCGCGTCATCGCTTCCCGTAGAGTAATCTGCACGAATATACCGCAACGTAACCGCTCCTGAAAAGGTTTCGGAAAGCTTTCTCGAATAGGCCATATCGAAAGCAAATTCGTGGGGCGATACTGCCATCACGTAATCGGTGTTCTGGTCAAATATATCAACGTCTCCCAGAGAAAAGTAACGGAGCGAAGCACTGATTGCATTCAGGTTTTCGCCTCCAAATTTCCAGAAGCCAGACAGGTATACCAAATCAATATCGTTTACCAGCTTACTGAGCCAGGGAGTATAGGAGATCGAAAATCCGGCATTGCCGGTGATAAAGGGATATTTGGCAGCATTCCAATACTGCGAATAGATATCGGGCATGCTAGCAACACCTATATCGCCCATTCCGCCACCACGTGCATCGGGCGCAATCTGCAGTGAAGGCACTGCTACGGGAATCGGGTTATGTTGCTGGCTAACCGCTTTCCAGGGAAACAACATGGATATGCCTAAGAAACAAACGGCAGTGAAGAAACTTGATTTCGATCGCATAAATCTGTATATCTCGTTTATTTTTTAAACAAATATAGTCTCTTTTTATTGTATTGGCGCTATTTAATTTTAAAATCGAGCAGCTTCTTATCCTCAATGTAGCCCTCCAGGCGGTCGTTGATGGATACACCTCCTATTCCGGCCGGAGTTCCGGTAAAAATAAGGTCTCCTATCTTAAGCGTAAAAAAGCGACTGATGTAAGCGATGATCTTATCGAAAGAGTATATCAGATCACGACTGTTCCCTTTCTGTACAGTATTTCCGTTGATATCGAGACGAAAATTTATGTTATTGATGTCCGGTATTTGCTTTTTGGAGATAAACTCCCCTATTGGCGCAGCATTGTCAAAACTTTTGGCAATCTCCCAAGGCAGGCCCGATTCTTTTTGTTTTCGCTGCAAATCACGGGCGGTAAAATCGATACCGACAGTAATTTCATCGTAATAACGGTAAGCAAACTTTTCGGCAATATTTTTCCCTAACCGGTTTATCCTTAGCACCAGCTCTGTTTCGTAGTGAACTTCGCTGGAGAAATCGGGTAAAAAAAACGGATTACCGTTACGAAGTAAAGCCGTATCCGGCTTCATGAAAATAACCGGTTCACTGGCCTCGAAAGTCCGCCTCATCTCCCGGTTATGCGAATCGTAATTTAAGCCGATAGCAAAAATTTTCATCGGTACTACCCCTCCTTCACAAGCCGGTTGAACATAACTGCCAAGTGTGCGTAGAGCGATGTGTTTTGCAGCACAATCTGTTCGGGAACCCGAATACGAAAAGGAGTGAAGTTCCATATTGCCTGTATTCCTCCTGCAATCATAAAGTCGGCAACTTCCTGAGCAATATCGGGCGGAACCGTGAGGATACCTATCTGGGCATCAATCTTTTTGTTTATCGAAGCGAAATCGTCGGAATAAAACACGGGAATATTGTTAATCTTTTGTCCGACGATGGATGAATCCACATCAAATCCGGCGTGTATTTTTAACCCGTATTGCTCTAAACCCGAATCGGAAAGCAAGGCGGCACCCAGACTGCCTACCCCGAAAAGCACGGCGGTGTGCATCTTCTTGAAACCTAAAAAGTCCTCCAGCACTTCTATCAGTTTATCAATATCATACCCTACCCGTGTTTTTCCGCTCACATTGACATAAGAAAGATCTTTCGCAATTTGTGTGGCCGACACGTTGATTTTTTTAGCGATTTGTGTAGAAGATACTTTACCGTATCCTTGCTTTTTTAACAACTTAACGTAAGACAAATACCACGGCAGCCTTCGCAAAGCCGGTTCAGGGATTCTCGAATGATAGTTGTCGTGATTCATTGACAGATCTGTTTTGATTTGCAAAGATAGGCGTTTTTTAGTAAAAAAATTTATCCCGACGGATAATTGAAGAAAAAAGTCCGCAATATCAGACCAATCGACCCTTTTCTATATAGACGGACCAACCCGATCGGAGACCCGGTAATGCCAGGCTACTGATGCTGGATAACGTTGGCATCCCGGTGCGAAACATTAAATTTCGGCGTCGTCCAACGCGTCTTCGAAGTTCAAGGGAAAAACTTTGGTTATCTTTTGGCTCTTGATCAGCGGTTTCAGTTTTTTCAGGACAATCTCCTTATAATAGGGAGCGTTGGAGTGCACCTTATAGGCATCCTCACTTTCGTAACTCTCGTAAAGAAATATCCGGGCAGGCTCCTGCTCACTCAACAGGACATCGTAAACCAGGCAACCTTCTTCGTTTTCAAGAGTTTGCGTTTGAATATCGGACAGTAATTCTATGGCCTCATCCAACCGTGCCTCATCCAACATGAACTCAACCAAAATCACATAGGGTTCACCCGCGGTTTGTGCCTGTAATGCGTGGGGAGGAACCAAAAGAAGCATCAAGAAAAGCGTACAGAAAAGAAACAATTGCTTTTGCATAGGTAAAGAAATTTATAAAAGATGATTTAGTTTCGCAGCCCGGTAACATTTTTCAACACGGCACGGATCGCCCCGATCTTTAAATGTGTGTTGATGACTATGGGAACCCTGTTTGTATCATCGGTCAATGAAGCACTAATGGCCTCTTTCTTGTTTTCGAACGCCTTATCGTAGATGGTCAGGGAAATTTGAATTGTGTTGTAGGTTTGTCCGTCGTTGGCCTTAATCACTGACGTTCCGTTGTGGTTGACTGCCATGTTCACGATTTCTCTTCCGGAAAGAAAACGGATCTGCTTTTGGTCTCCGGGCTCCATATCCGAGTAATCCAGGTTCCGGATTAACGCCAACACCGACAGGTAGTCGTATGTACATTCGTGGGTAGTAATGGTTTCTTCGAATTTCTTTTTTCCGTTAAAAATACGGTTTGTCCTTACTTTTATCCCATCCTCCGCATAACTGAAAGACTGCACTTCCCGGGAGTAATCTTTCCCTTCAAATGCATTCTTGGTGAAGAGCAGTGGCCTCAGGTCCATATCGATATAGGAAACAAGCGTATCGTTGACCGTATAAATACTTCCGGCCAATCCGCTGGTATTGAGAAGCATGCGAATATTAAACGCGCTATTGCCCTTGTAGTTTACCAGGTCGGTGGTTAACGATCCTGTACCTGCCTTAGCGTTCATTATGCCGTAATTGAAATACAAATCGTAAGCGATGCTCTCTCCGTCTTTAAAAGAGTTGTTGATGATCTTGCATTGGGCAGTTGTTTCCTGAGGCAAGAGCATGATTAAGATAAATAAGAGAAACAATTGAATTGTTTTGTTCATTTTCATTCGTTTGGGTTAGTACGGTTACCGGGTGGGAGTGCCTTGTCTCTGCATCGGCGTTGTCTGCCCGCCCATGCCAGCTGATCCACCGGGGAAAGGAGAGCCGCCGCGTTGATTTTGCTGGCGCTCACGCTCTTCGTTGAGGTTGCGACGTTTCTTCTCTTCGGGTTTATTTTTGGTGATTTCAAGCGGTTTTTGCTTATCTAACGGCAACTCCGTGACATCCCACGACTCTTCGTGGTCGGTGTATGCCCTGATCTCGTAAGCTCCCGGATAATAATAGACCCTTTCGGGCTGCCTCCCCTTTTCATAATCGCCTGTCGTCCATTCACCGTCTCCGTTGTCATCTATGAAAAGCCGAGCATACAGGGTCCCCGGGTTGATATCGAAAATCAACGCTTCGTTGTTTTTGACACGTACTTTTCGAAAAGGTTTATCCGATTTGTCCAGTAGTTCTACGTAAGCAGGTTTTCCTACCGGCAAACCCGACAGCTGGAACATTAAATTTCCGTACTGATCCAGCGTTTTTACGGTAAACGCCTGTTCTACCCTGTTATTCCACAATCCGTAGATGCTGTGGACGGTTGCCGAGTCGATGTTCAACGCATATTTCCCTCCGGGTTCCCATTTATGCCGAAGCGTATACTTACGGGGATTGAGCGTGTCACCGAGCATCGTGAAAGGGACAGGCGAGAAAACAGAATCCACTTCGTACGTAAGCTTCACCTTCGATGAATCGAAGTCGATCACCGGCTGTTCAAACTCCAACTGAACCGGTGAATAAATTTCGTGAGAGGAGCGGATATTGTGGTTGACCATCAAAAAACGCACTTCTTCCTCTTTTTCTTCCTCTCCTTTTTCTCTGTTGGTCTGCCGCGGTTCGCGGAATGTGAAGCTCAATGTATCCGATTGCATAAGGTCCCGGTTCAACGAATCGGTTTTCAGGTAATTCATTTTCAATATAACGGTATCTTGTCGCAAAATCAATGAGTCGGATATCCACAGGGAAAGGGTATCGTTCCCTTTACTCTTTTCCATCAAGTACCAGCTATCGTTGTCAGATGCCGGCCTCAACAGTTCGAAAACAGGCTCCTGGGTAGGAGCAGCAAAAAAGACTACAAGCTTCTCCCGCTGGATCCGTTCGTGCTTTTGAAAATACTTCCGTTGAAATCCGGACGAAAATGAGCGTAGTAAGATATCATCGGGGAGAAATCGGGTGTAATTTACCGCAATTACGGTATCTATGGTCACACTGTCTCTGAAAACCGTGTCCTGCCGCACAGCAGGTATCGACGACGGCACAACGATAGAATCAAGAAAAGCGACAGCTTCCTGCGGATTGTCGTACTTATAGTCTCTGTTTTTATCGTCGAGAGCAAAAATCCTGTATTTGCCTGCGGCTAATCCTCTTACTGTGAACCTTCCGCGTGAGTCAGTTCTTGAGATCCTTTCAAAAGGTGTTCTTACAAAAGCGGTATCGTCCAGGTTGGTGTGCATACCCACATAAATACCCTGGGCAGGTTCCAGGTTTTCTGCTGATAACACTTTACCGGAAACAGCGAGCGTATCGAGCTGATTCCCGGTAGAGAAAGAGAGGGAAAAATTCTCGAGAGGGTTTCCTTCGTTGTTATCTACGAGGGCATCAGTAAAATCGATGGTGTAGGTGGTGTTGGGCAACAACTCGTCGTTAAACTCCACAACGGCTTTCTTTCCCACCGATTTTATCACCGGCATATTTATCTGCGGCGGCGTGATGATCACTTTTTCGGTCGGTTTCTCTATTTTTATGTTCTCATCAAATTCGATTTCAACGATTTTCCGGTCTACGTTTAGCGCGCTGTTCTGTGGATTGGAACGAACTACTCTCGGAGGTGCCTCGTCGTACAGCCCTCCCGTAGGCGCCGCCATATTTGCACATGAACACAACAGAAAAAGGACCCCTGCAAGAAAAGTGAGTGTGGATATATGTTTCAACAACCTTGTCATTATTACCATACTACCGTTAGTATAATTGGCGCAAAAATACAACGAATTAAGTAGTTTTTAGAGTTTTGATGGTTAAAAAAAAAGGAAATTCCGTAAATACAAGATGTTTTGCCGCATTACCGGGCTAAAATGTGATAGCCGATTTTGCAATACAAGCATTTCCGCTTATCACAATACTCTCTCCTTAACTGAATAAGTGCTTGAGAATCGAATGCATTGAAAAGGGATATACCGGAAGCCGTAAATTCGGCAACGATGGCATTTCGTTCCGGCTTTACCGATTCAAGAATATGCATCGCCCTGTCGCAATACTTATCCTGGCCGGTTTTCCTACCGTAGGCAAAGAGCATGGGAACCACCGTGTTGATAAGAATAACATTGAAAGAAGATTCCCCCAGGTACTTGCAGGATTTTACCGATTCTTTTCCAAAAGAATAATGGGTGTGCCAGTAACTTGACGTCTCGACCTGGAAATGGAGCCGAAGCTGTTTATAATCTTCTTTCTCGAGTATGGACGAGAAAAGTCGCCCCGACTTTTTCAGCAAGGCTGCCAGTTGTGCGATGCGTACCTGCGGAAATGCACGGGGACGTGCGCGCAATTTCTTGAACAAAAAACCATCGATGGGCTTCAGTTGGTACTTATGCTTTAAGAACTCGTATTCTTTCTTGAGTTGTAGGAAATAATCGTCTGAAACAGCATTGTCACACAACATACCGGCTTGTCCAAACAGCAACGCTTCTACCTGAAAAAGGCTGTCGTTATTTCTTTGAATACAGTGGAGAGGAAGGCTCAACGCCAATCGCTCAAACCCATCGGAATTTAATCCGAATCCGAAGTTCCTGACCAGCAGGACATACAATACATGATCCCAGGAGTTGTTGAAACGAACCATATGCATAAAGATATCGTTGATCTTTCGCTCCAATCGTTCAATCCCCACCACAGTCAACCAAGAACGTATGATTTCCTTTTCCACCACAGGAAGGTGATATTTGCACGGTAAGTTCGATCTGCTGTTGAGTAAATAGGCTGCATTTTTTCTTACATTGTCGGGAACGACCAATTGCATTTGCGGAACCTCCACTCCTTTTTGATTCTTCACAGTGCCCCTCACCTGTTCCGTCACGTGTAAAATCACCGAATTGTAGCTCTCATCGGCATGGTGACCATGCTTGATCCAATCGTTGGAGGATGAATGGATCTCCACATCCCCGGCCCACACCCGATCCCCCATTTTGATTTTGGCATTGAAAAAGTCGGCTCCTGCATCGGTGTTGTGCATTCCCGGGTCGATGATCTCTATTTTCTGGCCATCCGTTGTTTGGAGATCGGTCTGGCTGAAAAGCCGGTATTTCCAAACATAATGAAGTAAATGTTCGTTGTTTGTCATATCTCTTTAAGGTTGTTTGGAGTTCAAATATACAATTATATTCGTATCCTGTCAACGGTATATTCGTTTTTCATTATTTCTCCTTTCAGCCGCCATTCTGTTGTTTTTTGTGTAACTTTGCCGCATACTTAACTTCTTTGAACCACAAATTCTCATGCTGAACCCGCAGGAAAGAAAGAAAATCAAGCGATTGATGCAACGTGAAATAATTCCGGCTATCGGTTGTACGGAGCCTGTCGCCGTGTCGCTCTGCGTGGCAAAAGCTACGGAAACCCTGGGACGTAAACCCGAGCGTATCGACGTGATCCTGAGCGCCAACGTGTTTAAAAACGCCATGGGTGTTGGAATTCCCGGTACAGGAATGATCGGGCTACCTATCGCCGTTGCCCTGGGTTCACTGATCGGAAAACCGGAGTACGGTTTGGAAGTTCTCCGGGATCTCCAGCCTGCCGATGTGGAATGTGCCAAACGCTACATTCAAGACAAACGAATAAAAATCGATGTTGAAACAGAGGTAGAAGACAGGTTGTATATTGAAGTCCGGTGTTACGCCGGAAATGAATCGTCCGTGGCTGTTGTTCGCGGCAGCCATACCCAGTTCTCCTATATCGGAAAAAACGGTGCTGATCTGCTGAAAAAGGAAATGGAAACAGCGGAAGAAAAGGAAGAGAATGTGCAACTTACGTTTCAGAAAGTATACAAATACGCCGTTGAATCGCCTATAGATGAATTGGATTTCATCCTTGAAGCGGCAAAAATGAATCGGGAAGCTTCGTTACAATCCCAAAAACAAAGTTACGGACACAACGTGGCCAAAAGCCTGACGGGCGCCAGGGGGAAAGCCATCTTCGGGGAAAATCCGCACAGCCACATGATCTCGGCTACAGCCGGAGCATGCGATGCAAGGATGGACGGCGCCCTGATTCCGGTAATGAGTAACTCCGGAAGCGGGAACCAGGGTGTAGCAGCTACACTTCCCGTATTAACCTATGCAGAGGACGCTGGCAGTGATGAAGAAAGCCTTATCAGGGCGCTTATTCTCAGCAACCTGTCGGTTATCTACATCAAGCAATACCTGGGAAGGCTGTCTGCATTATGCGGTTGTGTAGTGGCGTCAGCGGGCTCAAGCTGCGGCATAACGTACCTGATGGGAGGCAATTATACGCAAGTTACGTTTGCCATAAAAAACATGGTCGCCAACATAACCGGTATGATTTGCGACGGGGCAAAGCCCAGTTGTGCATTAAAAATTGCCAGCGGCACCTCCACAGCAATGCTCTCTGCGCTGATGGCGATAGAGAACCGGGTGGTAACGTCCCAGGAAGGGATCGTGAATGAAGACGTAGACAAAACCATTCAGAACCTCGCCATAATAGGGAACCAGGGTATGGCAGAAACCGACCGGATTGTATTGAAAGTGATGACACACAAAGGATAAAAGATCGTCCGAACATAAACCCTGGAAATTTCGTTATAAGTCGAACAGATCATCCTGTGCCGGTAGTTCCGGATGATTAAATTTAAAACCGCGCTTTCACTGTGCAACAATCAATCACAGATAAGGAACTTACTCTCGAAACAAAAAAAATAAGTGCCCTGGTCTGGGAATATTCCATTCCCGCCATTATCGGTACCCTTGTAAATTCGCTCTACAACATTGTTGATCGGATTTTTATAGGCCAGGGGGTTGGAGCGTACGCCATTTCGGGATTGGCCATCACTTTTCCGGTTACCATACTTGCTTCCTCACTCGGAATGTTGGTTGGTGTGGGTGCCGCAAGCCGGATCTCCATCAGTTTGGGCGAAAGGAAGAAACATACGGCAGAGCAGATACTGGGCAACTCCCTGATGCTTATCCTTTTGTTCAACGTGGCGGTCATGACCCTTTTCTTTGTTTATCTGGATGCTATCCTCCTCGCTTTCGGAGCTACGGAAAAAACACTGCCTTACGCACGAGAGTATCTACAGATCGTTCTTATAGGGAATGTATTTATCAGCCTCTGTTACAGCTTCAACAACATGATGCGTGCCTCGGGATATCCCAAAAAAGCAATGACAACGATGCTGATAGGAGCACTTTTGAACATTATTCTCGACCCGATATTTATTTTTGTTTTTGATCTTGGTATTGCGGGTGTTGCCTGGGCCACAGTTATTTCCATGTTTGTAGGCATGCTGTTTGTGATGCATCATTTCGTACAGGAAAACAGCCTTATACGCTTGCGAAAAGAGAATATCCGGTTGAATAAGAACATTGTTCTCGCTATCGTATCAATCGGACTTTCGCCATTTTTTATGCAGGTAGCGGCATCGGGTGTGGCTGTTTTGTTGAACACCTCTTTGTTGAAACACGGAGGCGATTTAGCCGTGGGTGCCTACGGGATACTCAACTCCATGCTACTAATCATTATTATGACGGTGGTGGGGTTAAACCAGGGTACCCAGCCAATTATCGGGTATAATTACGGAGCCGGGAACTTTTTGCGGGTCAAAGACACCTTTTTTTACGCCGTAAAAGTGGCGACCATTATCACGAGTACCGGATTTTGTATCGGTATGTTTTTTCCCCGCCAGTTTGCCGGTGCTTTCACCGTCGACAAGGCATTGCTTGAAATTGCGGAAAACGGTATCCGATTGGGTTTGATTGCATTTCCCCTGGTGGGATTTCAGGTTGTTGCAGGAAATTTTTTCCAAAGCATCGGACAGGCAAAAAAAGCAATTGTCCAAAGTTTAAGCCGGCAAATTATCTTTCTGGTTCCCGGACTGTTAATTTTCCCTCCGTTGTTTGGGTTGAACGGCGTCTGGATCGCCATGCCGGTTTCAGACTTCCTGGCGTCGCTCCTGTCTTTCTATTTACTGACGGGACAAATAAAAATTATTCGTAACATGCAGGAAAATCAACCTTTATACCGTTGAGTCATCGCAGTGTAAATAGCCCGGTAAAAATTCGGAAAATTCATCCTTTTTGAGTAGTTTTGTCCCTCCAAAACAATAAACAGTAATTAAACAGATTATACACAATGAAGAGAGTAGTATTAATTCGCCACGGCGAAAGCGTGTGGAACAAGGAGAACCGTTTTACGGGATGGACCGATGTGGATTTAACTGAAAAGGGTGTTGAAGAGGCCCACAAAGCAGGGAAACTATTGAAGAAAGAGGGATTTCATTTCGAAAAAGCCTACACATCGTACCTGAAAAGAGCTGTAAAAACCTTGAACGTCGTCCTGGATGAGATGGACTTGGATTGGATTCCCGTGGAAAAAACGTGGCGTCTCAACGAAAAGCATTACGGAATGCTGCAAGGATTAAACAAATCTGAAACGGCCGAGAAGTATGGAGACGAACAGGTGCTCATATGGCGCAGGAGCTACGATGTTCCTCCAACGGAACTCGCCAAGGACGATCCCCGCTCTCCTTTTATGGATGTTCGTTACAAGGGGGTTGACGAAAATGACCTGCCTCTTACCGAAGCGTTGAGCCACACGGTAGACCGTATTCTTCCTTACTGGAACGATACCGTTGTGCCCGAAATGAAAGAGAAATACAACGAAGTGATTATTGCCGCCCACGGAAACAGCCTCCGAGGGATTATCAAACACCTGAAAGGTATTTCCGATGAAAATATCGTAAGCCTGAACCTGCCGACGGCTGTTCCCTACGTGTTTGAATTCGACGACAACATGAACCTGGTGAAAGATTATTTCCTGGGTGATCCGGAAGAGATAAAAAAACTGATGGATGCCGTGGCTAACCAAGCCAAGAAGAAGTAAAAAAAGCCAGGGTGCCTATATTGAGCACCCTGGCTTTTAAATACGTTCGAACTACTCAGATCAGGTCTTTTAATTTTTCGATCGAGAGGTCTATCGCCAAAATAACTCCGCTTTCATCGATCAAGTAATTTCTGAAGCCATTCCTCAACCGAAATTCTTTGTAAATAGCTGAGTTTACTCCTGTTTCATCGCAAAACTGCGAATTTAAATCAATCTTGTCCAAGAGCGCCGTTTTTTCAAAAACGTTCCTGTTCTCGTCAAACGAGATCGATAGAAACGTAATGTCGGGGGCTGCTTCCTTTAAATAGTTATACAGCCGAACGTTGCTGGCTCTTGATTGGGCATCGTAAGCCGCCCAAAAACTTAATACTACTTTTTTGCCTTTGTATTCGCTTAAGTCGAGATATCGTCCTTCCCATCCGCTGAGAACAATATTTGGAATTTGTTCGCCGGGATAATAACCTGTGGAAGTTTTTTCGGTTTTGATCGAGCTCGACATGAAAAAAAGCGAAACAATTGCTACAAGGCAAAAGTTCACATACTTCATAAAAAATGTTTTAATTAATACTCAAACCTGCTTGTGCTTCACGCATTTAACCAAGTTTATTTGCTGTTGACTTTTCACTAAAAGCCGTTTTTTCCAGAAACAAAAGTACGTCCGTTTTTATTAAAAAAAAACTTTTGCACCAAAAACTTTGTTTTCAAGTGTTAAAATCAACTGACGACGAAACGTAACCAACAGTCTATTAATTATATGGGAAAATATCGTTGAACTGGATTGGGGTAAATTTCCACACCTCGCAACAAAGATCAACAAAGTGCCAAAAAACAGCAACGGTCTCTTTCAATTAAAAAATAATCATACCTTTGTTTCAATTGATAAGTAGCAGCTGATTACCATATACAAATCAAAAAATACAACCCGCATGAAAAAAAGATCATTGTTATTGCTTGCGATTTATTTTTTCCTGTTTCAGCAGTGCAGTAACCAGCCCGAAGAGCCGAAAGAAAAAAAAACCTGGAGGAGTGCCTCCGAGATCAATACCCGGTTGGGTAAAGGGATCAATATCGGGAATACTTATGAGGCGATGCCGTCTTGGCAATCGCCTTTCGATCCTGCCGACCTGAAGCGTATTGCCGACCTCGGTTTCACTCACGTGCGCCTCCCTATCCGCTGGGAGCGGGATGACCGCAGCATGTCGGCTGCACCCTACACCATTGAGCACAGTTTCATGAGCACCATCCAGTCGGTGGTCGACGAAGCGTTGAGGCAGAAGCTGCACATCATCCTCAACATGCACCATCACGATGCGCTCATGGTTAACCCCGCCGGGGAGAAAGCGCGGTTTCTCTCGCAATGGGAACAAATTGCCGGTCTTTTCAAGGAATACCCCGACAGCCTGTTGTTTGAGATACTGAACGAACCTCACGACAAACTCACACCCACCTTGTGGAACAATTACCTGGAAGAAGCGCTACAGGTTATCCGCAAGACCAATCCGAAGCGCTGCGTACTGGTTGGTACTGCCGAGTGGGGCGGAGTCGGCGGTCTGCGTTCGCTGGTAATACCTGACGATCCCCAGGTCATCCTCACTATTCACTATTACAACCCGTTTCAGTTCACGCACCAGGGAGCCGGCTGGTCGGAAGGTTCCGATGCTTGGCTGGGGACACAGTGGCGTGATACCGAATTCGAGCGACAGGCGGTAGAAGAGGATTTTAAGACAATTGTCCGGCTGGCCGTTGAAAAGCATATCCCGGTACATGTGGGTGAGTTTGGTGCCTACTCGCGTGCCGATATCCAGTCGCGGGTCAGGTGGACCCGGTTTCTTGCCCGGTGGTTCGAGCAACAGGGTTTCAGTTGGGCCTACTGGGAGTGGAACTCCGGTTTCGGGATATACGATCCACAGAAAGGTCGGTACCAAACACAATTGGTGGACGCGCTAATCAGCGACCCAATGCCAGAACCCTACATCCCGGAGTATATGAATCTCTACAGCAGTGATTTTACCAACGGGCAGAGCGATGGCTGGTTCCTGTCCAACAACGATGCATCGGCCCGATCGTCCATGGCCATCGCGAACAACAAGGTAACCGTTACCGTCACGCAGCCGGGGGCGTTGGGATGGCACATCCAGTTCATCAAGCCAGGTATCGGTATAGAAAAAGGAAAAACATACCGGCTGTATTTCAGCGCTTCCTCTCCCGACAGCGACTACCGGAGCTCGGAGGTTGCCATCACCCGGAATTCAGATCCCTGGACAGCCTACGGCAACCGGTCGGTCGTGATCGACAAGAGTCGTTCTTCCTACAACCTCCTTTTTACCTCCGTGCAAAGCGATCCGCAGGCACGCATCGTCTTCTCGCTGGGCAATGCCGGCAACACCCGCGTTGTTTTATCGGATATCCACTTGATGGAAGTGAAGTTTTAACAGCTCCTTGTGTGTTTTCCCGGTAAAGCGATTCGGAACGCTGTCCACCCAATATTTATTAACTTGCACAGTAGAATAAAAAAACAAGTAAAAATTTCTTTCATGCAAAAAAAACATTCGTTTTGTAAGGGAACAGCCCCTTATATAGCTTATACTGCAGCAGCTTTTCTGATCGGTCTATCAGCCTGTGTTGGCAACCAAAAAAGTAAGAATAACGTTGAAAATATACCCCAACGTGTTGATCCTGGATGGGTTCAGCTGTTTGATGGCAAATCATTGGATGGCTGGGAAATTACCAACTTTGGCACACAGGGTCCGATTCAGGTTACTGAAAGTGAAATTGTGCTTGGAATGGGGGATGGCTGTACGGGTGTTACCTGGAATGGGAATTTTCCAAAAACAAATTATGAAGTGAAGCTGGAAGCCAGAAAAATAACCGGTAATGATTTTTTTTGCGGAATGACTTTCCCAGTGGAAGATTCGTTTTGCACATTGATTGTGGGAGGATGGGGCGGCCCGGTGGTGGGCCTTAGCAACATCGACGGATCAGACGCGTCGGACAACGAAACTCACACCTTGAAAAAATTCGACCACGATACCTGGTACGCCATTCACTTAAAAGTATCCTCAGAAAAGATTGAAGTATGGATCGATGGAGAGCAGGTCGTAGATTTTTTCACTTCTGGCAAGCAACTCTCCGTCCGCAGTGAAGTAAGCCTTTCAAAACCCTTTGGCATTTGTTCGTGGAGGACAACCTCAGCTTTGCGAAACATTCAGTTGAAAAAGAAAAATTAAGCATTGGCTACTTTTTTTACGGTTCCTTTTATGGTCAACTCCGATCTCTGGAGAACAAAGCTGAACAAATGATTTTCCATGCCGGTTTCGGTACCGGATAACTCCAAAATTTGCCCTATTTACCTGGATACGTGTTGATAGACTTGTTTGCCAATTTCTCTGGAGACTGGATTTCATAAAGGTAATTCCGATATTTATTTGAAAATTATGGTATATTTGTTTTTTCATCCGAATACGCATTACTTAATTTAACATCGGCCTGCTGGAAGATATCGAGATTGTCAACTCGCCGGAGTTTAAGCAATACATCGCCGCCCAGATTGGAAAGGTCAGGAACCGATTTCCAAATATAAATATTACCCAAGCAGAAGAAATCGGCTCTCTTTGAAAAAGAAAAAAACTCAGCGCAATTGAATATTTATTCGATAACAGACAAAAAAGATGAATAACAAAAAGTACAACAGACGCAACTTCTTAAAAATTTCCGGATTAACAACAGTGGGAAGCTTACTGACCAGGGGTCTGTCAGCGAGTGATCAGCATAATTATACCGTTTTAGACCAAGAGACGATACGCCTGGGCACACCACAAAACAGGATTGCTGAAATCATGGAAACGAAGCTTGTCTCTAAAGAACCCGGAAAGTACCTGGTTATCGGTCAGTCAATCGATGAAAATGGGCACCTGAAAGCAACCGATCCTTTTACCGAACCAAATCGCTATCTCGGCTGGCCGTCGATCACGAAAACAAACAATGGCGAATTACTGATTGTTTACTCGGGAGACAGGGATTCACACGTTTGTCCCTGGGGTAAAACACGGCTTATCCGAAGCAGAGATAAAGGGAAGACTTGGTCTGAACCGGAAACCGTGAACAACAGCCCGCTGGATGATAGGGATGCAGGAATCATTCAGACCGACAAAGGCACCTTATTAGTCAGTTGGTTTACTTCTCTGGCTTATGCCGATCCCAGCTGGAAATGGACTTATCAAAAATATGCCCGGGTAGCGGAGAAGATCCCTGAAGAACTGAAGAAACAGTGGTTGGGAAACTGGGTACGCAGGTCGGAAGATGGAGGTCAAACATGGCTCGAACCCTCAAGAACAGTTGGCTCTGCTCCCCACGGCCCCATCCAACTGAAAGACGGACGCCTGCTCTATGTCGGTAAAGGATCGTGGGAGGGTACCTATTCTGTCGTCGTGGAGGAATCGAAAGATGACGGGATAAACTGGAAAGTGATTTCCGTCATCCCAACAGACACAGGAAATGCGCGCAACATACATGAACCCCATGTGGTGGAACTAAAGAGCGGCAAACTGGTGGCAATGGTGAGAAATGAACCGGAAGACCGTAAAAAAAGCTTCCTGCTGCAATCGGAAAGTTACGACGGCGGCAAAACATGGACAGTGCTTCACGAAACACCCATGTGGGGATTTCCTCCTCATTTGCTGGAGTTGAACAATGGTTGGCTGTTGGTGGTATACGGACACAGACGATCGCCTTGTAGTGAACGTGCCTGTATCAGTCGCGACGAAGGGAAGACATGGGATATAAAAGACGAGATTACGCTTGCCGAAGCATATAATGGAGATTTGGGATATCCGGCAAGTGTGCAGCTGGATGACGGAAACATATTGACCGTATTCTATCAACAGGAAAATCCGGGTGAACCGACTTCAATCTTCACATCACACTGGAAATTAAAGTAGGATGACCCATTAAAATAAATTAACGTGCCAAACAAATGCGGCCACTATCGACCGACCAGCTGGCAAAAGAAAAACTAAAGAATGGTTATGAACAAAAAGTTTACCTGTTGGCGGCAATTGATTCTTATTGTTGTAAACAGTTTGATTGTTGGTTCGCTCACCTCCTGCTCATCCATCAGGGATGCAAACAGGGCATTCCATTATTCCCCGAAAACGGTATTGAAACTACCTCCTTCAAGCGATAATCCCCGGAACAGTGAAGGCGATTTTATAACTCTTCAGGACGGGAGGATCCTGTTCGTGTACAGCCACTATACCGCAGGATCCGGAGGTGATCATGATCCCGCCTTTCTTGCGGGGAGGATCTCTGAAGACGGAGGAAGAACCTGGACAAATGAGGATAAGACCATCGTTGAAAATGAAGGGGGGATGAATGTCATGTCGGTTTCACTGCTTCGTTTACAAAACGGAGATATTGCCCTCTTTTATTTGAAGAAGAACTCAACGGAAGACTGTACTCCCATGATGCGGATCTCTAAGGATGAAGCCCGGACGTGGAGTGATCCGATACCCTGTATTACCGACAGAAAAGGGTATTTTGTACTCAACAACGACAGGGTCATTCAATTACAAGACGGTCGATTATTGATGGCTGTGGCGTTACATAAAACTCCGGGAGGAGAATGGATGAATAAAGCCCATTTATATTGTTACTACTCGGATGATAATGGTCAGACCTGGCAAACCGATTCACAAGTCCCAAATAATACAGATATTGTTACGCAAGAACCCGGATTAATTGAACTGAAAGACGGTGGAGTAATGATGTTTATCCGTGCAAGCGGAGGATTTCAGCAATTATCTTATTCATCCGATAGGGGTCAGACATGGAGTCACATTGAAACCAGCAATATCCCGTCACCTCTATCACCTGCTACTATCGAAAGAATTCCCGAAACAGGAGACTGGTTACTGGTGTGGAACAATAACGACGGTTCAAACCCTGAAACAAAGGGCATGAGGACACCAATGACGGTTGCTGTTTCCAAAGATGAAGGTAAAACATGGGAGAAAATCAAAGATATTCATAGTGATACAGACGGATGGTATTGCTATGCGGCAGTACACTTTGTAAATAAAGAAAACATTTTACTCAGTTATTGCGCCGGAAGCCAATCGCAGAAAACACACTTGGCTGTCGCGGAAAATACGTTATTGCATATAAAATGGATATACGAATAACAACACCGCATAGAAAGTGGATAAAATACTCAACCAACGATAAACTACCAATAAAATTTGATTATAACAAAATGAGAACCAGAATTACATTCCTATTCGTTATCGCATTATGCTGCTCACATTTATGCTATGGGCAAGAGGTAAAGACTGAGCGCGCGTATAAAGCAGTGCTTACATCACAGAATGGGCACAAAGGTCAATTTATCTGGAAGATGAAGAAAGCGACCGATTTGACGATAAGAACAGAAGATATTTCCACAACAAATGCCTGTACTGAGGACTGGATGCCGGCGATTGTTCCCGGAACAGTGCTCAACTCTTTGGTATATAATAAAATATATCCCGAACCTTATTATGGATTAAACAATAAACTGGAATCTAACCTGATTCCGGATCTTTACCATGCCGGTCGCGATTTCTATACTTATTGGTTCAGAACAGAGTTTGAGACTCCCGCTGATGGTTTTAAAAATAAAAAAACGTGGTTGCAGGTTGATGGGGTCAATTACCGTGCCGAATTGTGGTTAAATGGAAAGATGATAGGTAGCGTTGTGGGCATGTTTTATCAGGATCATATAGATATATCCGATTACATTCACTTTGATCAAACAAACGTATTGGCAATTAAAGTTTACCCCGTAGATGTGCCGGGTACAATAAAACCAAAAGGGAAGAAAGCGATTGGTGCACTGAATAATGAATTTCAGAACGGTGGCAACGGGGAAATCGGGAAAAACGTAACGCAACTGATGACCGTGGGCTGGGATTTTACATTCCTGGACGGAATAAGGGATCGCAATACCGGGATATGGAGAACTATATCCATATATACTACGGGGAATGTGACGCTTCGTCATCCTTTTGTCAAGTCCGATTTGTCCAAACCCGGTTATGATTTGTCACGACAAACAGTTTCAGTGGAGGTTATCAATCCCAATGACAGTTGGACAGTTCATGAACTGACCGTTGAAGGGGAAATAAAAAATGAGAACATCACCTTTGAAAAGCAGGTACGGTTAATCAGGGGAGAACAGGAAGAGGTGCTTTTTACTCCGGATGAGTTTCCCCAGTTGGCCATCAAGAATCCCCGCTTGTGGTGGCCCATAAATAAAGGGCCACAGGAGTTGTATGATCTTAGCCTAAGAGTAAAGGATAAATCAGGAAATATCCTGGATTCTATCTCGGTCCAATTTGGAATAAGGGAGATAACCTCCCACACCGATACACCGGACAGATCACGTACATTTTGTGTGAACGGCAAACCGATTTTCATAAAGGGAACCAACTGGCTTCCAGAAAATATGCTTCGAAATTCAAATGAACGCACCTATGCTGAATTGCGTTACACGGCACAGTCTGGAATTAATATGATCCGCTTCTGGGGTGGAGGAATCACGGAATCCGATTATTTTTTTCAGTTGTGTGATGAACTGGGTATTATGGTATGGACCGAGTTCTGGATGACCGGGGATACAAAACATCCGGCAGATAAGAACGTATATTACAGCAATGTAGCTTCTACAGTCAAACGCATCCGCAATCACCCCTCTTTGGCCTATTATGTTTCATCCAACGAGTCTACGGAGATGTCCGAAACTGAAATTCTGATTAACCGGCTGGACGGAACACGCGGATATCAGATGCAATCGGAATGTTGCGGAGTACATGATGGGAGTCCATACAAACAGGTGAACATTATGCGCCATTATGAAAATACAGCTTCCGATAGAGGAAGCCGCATAGATGGCTTTAACCCTGAGTATGGGGCACCTTCCCTGCCCACAGTGGAATGTTTACGTGAAATGATGGATGAGAAAGATCTTTGGCCAATCAACAAGAACGTTTGGGATTATTCCGATGGAAATGGGTTTCATCTGATGACATCACTCTACACCGATATGGTTAATGAATACGGGCCATCTGATAATATTGAGGAGTTTGCGGAGAAAGGACAGTTTGTTGGAGCATTTAATTATAAAAGCATCTGGGAAGTCTGGAATTATAATAAATTGAATTATGGCGACCGCTATGCTTCCGGATTTCTGTTCTGGTACCACAATTCTCCTATCCGTCAGGTTTGTTCCCGCATGTGGGACTGGTCGCTGGAACCAACGGCTGCCCTATATGCTGCTCAGAACGCTTGTGAACCTTTACATCCTCAGTTTGATTATCTTAAAAATACAGTTTCGGTGGTGAATGATTATTACCGCTCTTATGATAATTATAAGGTAAAAGCCGAAGTTTACGACCTGAATTCAACGAAAATTTTCTCCAAAGAAGCAAAAATCAATATCCCTGAAGACGGCGTTTGTGAGGATATTTTCAAAATTGATTTTCCGACAGATGTTACCGGTGTTCACTTCATAAAACTAAGATTACTGAATGAAAAAGGAAAAGAGGTAGGAAGTAATTTCTATTGGCGCTCCAATAGTAAATACGAAGGAAAAAACACATTAACAGGACCAACTACCGCCGGATTTCAGGACCTATCCAAACTGAAAAAAGCCAAACTCAGGGTAAATTACAAAACACGTGAAGAGAACAACGGTTTTTTTGTGGAAATAGATATCAACAATACGTCCGGCTCTATTGCCTTTTTTACTCAACTGCAATTTCTGGATGGTAACGATTCTCCTGTTCGTCCCTCTTTTTATACGGATAATTTTTTCTCATTGCTTCCTGGAGAGAGAAAAATCATTACCATAGAAGTTAATAAGGAGAAATTGCCTGAAAATAGAAAATTGGTAGTGAAAGGATGGAATATTAATAAACAGGTATTTCCTCTTAATTAAGATAAAACTGATACATACCTCATAGCTTCAAGAGCTCTATCCACAGAAAAAATCCGAGGAGATAGCCAATCGTTATTGAGCCAGGTGTGTCCAAACGACTTTTTGATTTCTTATGAACACCAAATTTTTTGTTATTGCCTTTCTTGGTATGCTTTTGATAGCGTCTTGTAACGAGTCAAAACAATCCCCTGGTCCTGCACCATCGGATTTCAAAATGATCTTGCGCTTGTGGCCTGAGCACCACAATGACACGGTTTTAAGAAATGAGTTCCTACAGGCCATGCAGGCATATCCCAACACATTCGAGGAGGTTTGGCTCTGTGCGGAGTTCGAAACGCTATCGATGGATGTCCATCGCCAATCAGCCGCATCCATGGCCGTCGCTGCTCAAAAAATACGCGAGATCGGAGTGATCCCCTCCGTTCAAGCGATCACGCTGGGACATGGGGATAACTTTGAAAGCGGGTCTGAGGAGTTAATTCCCACGGAATGGGGTGCAATCACTGACGCTAACGGTGTCGTGACACGTACCGGTCACTGCCCACGTCAACCCAAATATCACGAATACCTGAAAGAGATGTACGCACTCTACGCCGAACGTTGCCAACCGGATATCGTATGGCTGGATGACGATCTGCGCGTAACACACCATTGGCCGGCCCGTCAACTGTGCTTCTGCGACACCTGTATCCGTCAATTCAATGACCAGTACGGCAGACAATGGAGCAGAGAGACTTTGGTACAGGCCTTGGATGCGAATGACGAAAAGGGTGTTGTGAGACAACAATGGATTGCTTTCTCACAAGAAAGTCTCGCCAGCGTTGCCCGCACCATCTCCAGAAGTGTTCACCGCGTTTCGCCCAAAACGCGCATGGGATTGCAGCATGCAAACTTCCACAGGGAACTCCTTGAAGGCAGGGATTGGAATCCCATTTTTAGGGCGATGAAAGAGGAGACAGGGCTGACCCCAGCCTCCAGGCCCGGAAATGGTTTTTATAACGATCATGCCCCCCGCGAAATGGTAATGAAAGGGTACGACATGGCGCGACAAATCCGACGCCTCGATCCCGACATAAAAGAGATCGCTGCAGAAATTGAGGGGTATCGTCATTACGCCAGCGGAAAGTCACCACACGGACTGTGCGTTGAATCGCTATTCTATTTATCCATGGGTGCCACTCAGCTTTCATACGCCATCATCTGCTCCGCATCGGAACCAATGGAGTGGTATGCCGACAACTACTTCAAGAAACTGCAGGAGTGGCGTCCTTTTTACGAGGAATATGCCCGGTTTAATGAAGGAACCGAACCTGGCGGATTGGATCCTTACATCAGTCCGAAGCAAGTGATTCGGGAAAAACGGCCGGGCGATTCTTCATTCGGATGGACGACAACCGGTGCGAACGACCCTGTCCTTTCACTGTCATTTCTGGGAATACCGTTTTGTCCCGACGGCAATAACCCATCAGCCTTGATTATGGATGCAGAAGCGATCAGCGGCCTCAACAAAGAGGAAGCGATTTTTCTTTTTCAACACCGCGGGATACTACTCAATGCGCCTGCATGGAAAGTTGCCCAACAACGGAGATTGGACACTCTGCTTACCGCTATCCCGGCTCCCGAAGGATTGACCCACGTGTCCTGCTTCCTATCACCAGGAGGAGGCCGAACAGCCGTGGTTCCTTCGTATGATCCCTCCATCTCCAATACGCAACGGTTGAATTTATTAGGCATCGCCGATTGGACAACGTGTCACCGGATGCCCGCCATCATGGAAACGGTCGCTCAAGCCGTTGTTGTTCCCCGAATAGATGGAAGGGGAAAACTTCGTTCGGTCACCCTCCTGAATTGCAGCATATCGGATCAGCCGGAAACACAACTTCGGTTGCGCGGATGCGACCCAAACAAAAAACAACAGTTCATCTGGAAAAAAGCGGGACAACCGGATGTGATTCTCCGCCCGCAATATGACGGATCCGATGCAATCATCCGGATACCCACGCTGGAAGGATGGAACATCGGGTGGGTAGCAATAACATCGTGAATCGGCTTAGGTATGGGAAGACAATCTACCGTTCTGATCAATTGTCACCGGTAACGGACGAAACATCAATCAGCTTTTGAAATTTCCGCCAATCGTAAAAATGAAAAGTCCTGTCGTCGCTCATAGCAATAAATATTCCTTCCGTAAAAGGTTCTCCGAAGTTTAGGGCGGAAACATCGGAACCGTCGCTTTGCGTTGCACTGACCGGAATTTCGGCAATCAGAGGATGAAAGTGCGGATCTCCGTCCGTCCCTTCCCGCGGATATACCATGAAAGAATGATCCGATTGGTTAGACACCAAAATATAACCGGTACGGGCCGATTTCCTATAAATGGAGATTCCTTCGTTGTCTTCCTTAAAACCAAAATCAGCAAACAGGGCAAGTTCTTCGTTCCCTGATGCCGGGTCGGCATAATATTTTCTCACCCCGGTTTGTTCGTCCGAATAATAAACAAAGCCCAGTTCGTTATCAACAGCAATGGATTCAATCTCTTTCTTGCCGCTGTATTTCCCGAATTGCCGAATCAATTCGCCGGTTATCACCCCCTGTGAATCCGGTTTTAATAAATACTGAAACAAATATCCGTCCGGTGGCCCCTCCTTTCGGCTCACAATAGCATAAATCTGGCTCTTTCCCACAGAATCTTGTTTCGTATATAAAGCTATTCCCATTGGCGCACGTTGCTCCTGATTCACAAAAACCGGTATACCACCGTTATCCAAAGCTTTCATGTCGGGTAGCGAAAACACACGGATGCTGTTTGTCTCCCTTTCCGTAACCACTGCAATATCGACAAGAGTGTCTCCAAGTTCCAAGCTGTAAGCAATATCTACATTATTCGGCCTTTTTAATCCGGTAACGGTATTGATAATATTTCCCCGCAGATCATAAACATACAATGCTCCATCGCTGTCTTTATCCGTACCCACAATCAACGATCGGGTCATATCGGCAGGATTTACCCAGATTGCCGGATCATCGGTATCGTGTTTGGCTTTGGCTGTGATTACATCGGGAACAACAGCGTTTGTTTTTTTATGGGATTGGCAGCCTGCCAGTAACAGTACCGCCGAAAGCAAGATGATTTTCTTCATTTTAACTGTTTAATACCGCAAAAATACCTCTTTCAGATCAAACAAAAAACTAAGATATTGTTACGAAGCACAAGTAACAATATCTAAACTTTTTTGAAACTTTAACTTAGCCGAAACGTAATCGTTCTGTAACATAAATGTCCGTTTTTTGCAAAAATTTTCAACCGCAATTTTATTTAACATTTCACTTTATGAATTCATCGTATATGAAAAAAATTTTTTTAAGCCTGCTGGTTTTATTGTTTTTATCGGCAAGCGTGAAAGCGAACGGAGAACCGATTGACGAAAATGCAGGCTCGGGAATAATCACCGGACGGGTTATTGACGAGACGGATATTTCGCTGCCGGGCGCAACAATCCAAATCATCGGCACCAGCAAAGGGACAGTTACCGATATTGACGGTCACTTCCGCATTGCCGGGCTTCCGGGCAACCGGACCGAGTTTGAGCTGACCGTCTCCTATGTGGGATACGAAACCGTTTCCAGGAATATAACCCTAGGCGGGAACAGGACCGCCAACATCATTATCAAGATGGAAAGCAACGTGGTTCTCGACGAAGTTGTCGTAAAAGGGACGACCGGAGGAACACTCAGGGCAATGAATCAACAGAAGAACTCCGACCGCATCGTAAACGTGATTTCGGCCGAGCAGGTGGGTTTCTTTCCCGATCCTAATATTGGAGACGCATTGAAACGCATCTCAGGCGTTCACGTCCAATACGATCAGGGAGAGGCTAAGTTGGTAAGTGTACGCGGAACCGATCCTTCCAAGTCGACCATCTCAATCAACGGCACCGCTATGCCCGGAACCGGGGACAACCGTGCGGTGGGAGTGGATGCCATCCCGGCAGACATGGTTCAATCCATTGAACTCAGTAAAACCGTCACCCCCGATATGGACGGCGATGCCATCGGAGGGGCAATCAACCTGACAACGCGCAAAGCACCGTATACCCGGAGGCTTTCCCTTACTGCAGGAAGTGGGTATAGCTTTCTCACAAGCGGGCCACAATACAACGGAGCGTTGACTTATGGCGAACGCTTCGTGGAGGACAAGCTGGGAATCATGCTTTCGGCCTCCATTTACCGACAATCGTTCGGCTCCAACAAACACGAATCTCCCTGGGACCCTACCAATATTGGAGACAAGGAACATTTTCTTCCCGACTACCTGAACATCGAACAAACGCTGATGGACCGGTTGAGACAAAGTTACACCCTCGGACTTGACTACATCTTCAACCAAAGACATTCCCTCGCTTTTACGGGGATCTACAACGATTATAAAGACTGGAGAAAAAGATATACACTCCGGATCGATGACATTGGCGGCGATTACAAGGAAAACTGGAAGAAAGCTGCCGGATATGAGGATGTAGCCATTTATACCGATGCGGAGGATTATGCCGCGGCTGACGATCCGGTAAAAGTACTTGATAAGAACAACGACGGCGTTGACGACATTACCGGTAACATGTACATCGATTTCGATCCCCTGAAACCGACCATTTACCCGGAGCTGGAAAGACACGTCTATGCCGGGGAAAACAGCAACGGAGGGGAACTCACGCATAAAAAAATCGTAAATGGCGCCTTGTCGGGAGATCATTTAATCGGAAAATTACGCATCGACTGGCTGGCATCGGTCATGCGGACAACCGAAGATCAACCCAAACTGAGGGACTTTGAACTGCAAAGTTCAAACGAAAAAACAGTCATCATGGATTATACCGATCCCCGCTACGTGAGAGCAAGCAGTGGATTTACCATCGACAATATAGCCCAATTGATCCAAGGAAAAAATTCTGCTGAAGTTTATAAGGTTGACACATGGGAACTGGACGGCTTCAAAGGCAAAATAGGCAACTCGCGGTCCAATCAACAAAACTACGCCCTGAACGTCGACATTCCTCTTATCGAAGGAAAATTCAAAAACAGACTTAAACTCGGAGGAAAAGCCCGAAAAATGAGCAAGACCAAGGAAATCATAGGAAGGGTAAAGTGGAAACCGGCCGACGATCCTGCTATGCCAGGCGAATTCAATTGGGCCTGGATGTGGAATAATTTTGCTCAGAACATGAAAGATGTAAGTGCCGATTTTCGCAATTCAAAATATTCCGTAGGACATTCCGTTGATGCAAAGTGGGTAGCTGGCCAAAACGTGGATCCCGTCAACGGGACTAAGGATTGGAAAATTGTTACGGTATATAACAACGAGATGGCAGATGGTTACAAGGCCGATGAAGATATCTATTCGGGCTATATCATGTCTACCCAAAGTTTTGGCAACCACTTCAGCGTAATCGCAGGATTGAGAATGGAGCATACCGATATTTACTATAAAGGAACTGAATATACTCAACGTGCCGACGTAACCGACGAGGTGGAGGTTTCAACATCCTATGATTCGTGGTTGCCGGGAATACACTTCAGGTGGGCTCCGGAAAAGAGGAGTGTCATAAGACTCGCCTATTCCCGTACGATCAGCCGCCCCGACTACAGGGACCTGGTCCCTTATGTAAAATCGGACATTCGCAACAGTACGCTGAAATTCGGTAATCCGGAACTATTGCCCACGCATTCTCAGAACTTCGACTTATTGGGAGAATGGTATTTGGGTTCAATAGGATTGATTTCGGGAGGTGTATATTTCAAAAACATTCAGGATTTCAGGTCCGTGAACTATTTTGAACTTCCCTGGAATGAAGGGAAAGAGCATGTTCCCACCATTGAAGAAGTTTCTGCCAATCCAAATGCGGACCCCAAAAACGTGCAAACGTACATTAAAGACTATAACAAAGCTCAAAATAAACCCTTTAAGGTAGAGCAGCCAATAAACGGAGGAAACGCCAACCTGTTTGGGATGGAACTTGCTTTCCAACGCAACCTCGACTTCCTGGGAAATTTTTTCCGCCGGTTTAACCTGTACGCCAATTACACGCACAACTGGGTTTTCGACCGTAACAAAGAAGACGATAATGCGAGACTGGTGGGTACAGCCGATGACATCGCAAACGTTTCCCTTTCTTACGAAACACGGAAAATAAACGCGCGGGTATCGCTGAATTATACTTCCGATTTCCTGATCGGGTCGGGAAGCACAACACAAGATTACAGGTATTATGACGACGTTACCTACCTGGACGCCAACCTCGATTACTTCGTTACCCAAAAACTGGTTATATTTGCATCGGGCAATAACCTGCTGAACGAAATACAACGCGTGTACCAGTGGAAAAAGGAATATACCTTTTCTGCTCTCGAAAACGGAGCCCGAGTCCAGGTTGGAATCAAGTATAATATCTTTTAAAAACAGGCAATAAACAACTCATGAAACGAACACAATAACAGGATTAAAATCGTATGAAAATAAGAAATTATGTAACCGGTTGTTTGCTGGCTCTGGTATTTCCGCTTTTTACGGCCGAACCGCAAACCCGAAGTTCAAATAACCCAACAGAGATAATGCTGTCAATCGGAGGTGACCCCACCTCCGATTACAGTGTTACCTGGCGAACAGCGGAAAGAAACAATGGCTCCGTTGCTCAGATAGTTGAAGCGACGGGTAATCCCAAGTTTGAAAAAAACGCCAAAGAGATAAAAGGCATATCCGTGCCAAATTACGGAGACGGGAAGAAGCGTGTCTCGCACCAGGTCCGGTTCACCGGATTAGACCCGAACACCCTCTATTCCTACCGGGTGGGTAACGGAAAAGAGTGGAGTGAATGGTTTCAGTTTAAAACAGCCAAAAAAGAAAATGACAAATTCTCTTTTATCTATTTTGGGGATGTACAAAACGATATAAAATCGCTCGGTTCCCGAACGCTTCGTCAGGCGTACAGGCATTTGGGAAAGGATGCTTCATTCATGCTGTTTGCGGGAGACCTCGTGAGCAGAAGCACGGATGATTACTGGAGCGAGTTCTTCTACGCCGGCGGCTGGATGCTCGGCACACTTCCATCGGTCCCCGCAACAGGCAATCACGAATACACCAATACCGGTAACGGACGCGTGTTCTCACACCATTGGAGCAACATTTTCGCCATGCCGCAGAATGCTCCTATGCCAGAATATCAGGATCGGTTTTATTGGTTCGATTACCAGGGTGTCCGCTTCATCGGCCTGGATTCCCCGGTAATCAACAAAGACAACGAGAATTTACCCACCGTTTTAAACTGGTTGGAAAGATCACTGGGCAATAATCCCAACAGGTGGACAATCGTATTTACTCATTATCCCATTTATTCGTGTTCTTCCGGAAGAAACAGCGAAGCTTACAGAAACATTTTACGTCCCATATTCGAGAAGCACGGTGTAGACCTGGTGCTTCAGGGACACGACCACACCTATTGCCGTGGGTTCAACAATGCCAACATTACGGGAAATGTAAAAAATCCGCCGCTTTACGTGGTTTCCGTTGCAGGACCCAAAATGTATGAACTGAATTCTCATGCGTGGAGTGATGTCCGTGGAAAAGATACGCAGTTGTACCAAAACATAACCGTAAACAACAATATCCTCTATTTCGATTCGTACGACGTAACCGGCAACCTGTTCGACTCGTTCCGGTTAGAAAAAGATTCGAACGGAATAAATAAACTGGTAGAAAACCTGTTAAGCCATGCTGCAGAAAACCTCGAGTTGGAGAAGGGCAGGTACCTGGCAAGTGATTTTCACAACCACAGCTCATACTCAGGAGGCGATTTTTCATTGGGCTACATGGTGGAAAAGAGTTTCGAATATGGCCTGGACTGGTTTGCCGAAAGCGGACACGGAGGTGTTCGCGAATATTACGGAGCTGTTTCGGGCGAAGATCTCGGTACCATGATGGAGTGGAAGAATACCGGATTTAAATTAAAGGGCGACCCGCACAAAGATAATCACATGTGGCGGTGGCAATCGATCAAGGAATACAGTTTTCCCGAAATATTGAAATGGAGGCAACGCTACCCCAGCAAAATAATTATCCAGGGATTTGAATGGAACGTGCCGGGACACGAACATGCAGACGTAGGTATAATCGCTAACCAGTTCAACGCACAAACCCCCAATGCCGGTCCGCTGGCGCAGTTTGAATACATGTTTGACAATGCCGACAAGGACATGAGCGGCGGAAAAGAGTTCGGATGGGTAAAAAGCACAAAGGAAGGGCACGAAAAAACGCTTGAAGCCATCAGCTGGATGCAACAAAACTACCCGAAACAGGCATGGATCATTCCAACGCATCCCGAACGAAAAGGGAGGTACTCCATTGCCGATCTGCGCGATATGAACAACGCCGGCCCCGATGTCTGTTTCGGCTTTGATGGAATCCCGGGGCATCAAAAAGGCGCCGGTCGTGGCTTTGCCAACGAGGACTCCTATGGGAGCCTGCATTTAAACGGGAAATTAGCTTCGGTTTTTGGAGGGACAGGCGCGTTTGCCGCCCAAATCGGTGGCGTATGGGATGCCCTGCTGAGTGAAGGGCGCAAATGGTGGATCTTCGGAAGTTCCGATTTTCACGGAACAGGAGGAGACTTCCATCCCGGAGAATTTCAAAAGAACTTCTACTTCGCCGAAAATCCATCCGACCCGCAATCCATCGTGGACGGACTCCGGTCGGGCAACGGTTTTGTGGTTATGGGTGACCTGATTACCGATATCCGTTTCAAGGTTAACGACGCAGGCATGGGACAAACAACCGCACCCACCGACACGGCAAAGATAGAAATAGCCGTTTTCGACCCTGAAACGTCTAATCACAATACATACAGCAATTACACCCATCCTTCAGTCGACCATATCGATTTGATCATGGGCGAAGTAACCGGAATGATAACACAAGGCAGCAGGGAGTATACACGAGATAAAGTGGAAACAACGCGTGTTATAGCCCGGTTCGACTCCAATGGCGGACAAAGGGATGCGAGCAATATCGTGAGCAAAGCGTGGAAAGACCTGGGAAACGGGTGGAAAGCGATGCAGCTGGAAATTCCGGTCAACAAAAACTGCTATTTCCGTTTACGGGGAACCAACAATCCGCTAAATACTCCCGGTGAGGTGGATGGATCCGGCAATCCCCTACCCGATTTTGCCAAAGAAAACTCCAGCGAAAAAACCTTCTCCGATCTCTGGTTTTATACCAATCCTGTTTTTGTGAAAAGCAAGTAAATGATAAACTTCCCAATGAAAAAAAAGAAACGGATTTTATTTTTCGTTGTTGTTTTATTTTCGGTCTCGCTGTTATTTGTCGGCCAATGGTCAGAAAAGGAAATATCTCCGCTCCCATCCAGCCCGAACGATGGATAGGCATCAAACCGGGAGTCAACGAAAGCTGGGAGCACTTTGGACGAAATTTCGCCGTTATTATTACTGCCGTAACCGCTATTATTATCTTTTTTCAGGTTATCCGTCAGGAAGAACTCCGTTGGATAAACGGCTTAAAATATAGGAGTGGTCATCAGCCTTAAAAACCTTGTTCCCGACAAAATAATTCCCTTCATCTCGGCCGCACTGTTTGGAATAATTCACTACTGGGGAACACCCGGTGGAGTTTATCGAGACAAAAGGCGTTTATTGGGCATGGCTGATTCATTTTTTCAGCAATGATTCTCGTACTCCAATAACGCAAAAGGATTATACCCGATAAATTTTTATGAATATGAATCAAACACAAACAAATCCGAAAAAAACGTTATCCGTTTTATGGATATTCCTAACGTTGAACTTTATTTTCTGCGATGTATTCACGTTGATGTATTCCGAGGAACTGCAACAGATTCTTTCCGGAAAAATGGGAGAGACAGTTATCGATCAACCGTTTTTATTGGTTTTTGCTTTTCTGATGGAAATTCCGATGGCGATGATATTACTGTCGAGATTCTTGCCTTACAGGTTAAACCGATGGCTAAATATCGTTGCGGGAGTTCTTCTGACTTTTGTTCAGGTTGGCTCACTGTTTGTGGGTAAACCGACGTTACACTATGTTTTCTTTAGCCTTATCGAAACTGCTGCTGCCTCGTTTATTGTTTGGTTGGCGTTGCGGTGGAAAAATGAGGAAACAGCACAATAAAATCCTCCCCCTCATAATCAACAACCATAAAGGAGAGGATTGCTTTGTTCTTTGATGATCCTTGTAGCCCGGCCGGGAATCGAACCCGGATCTAAAGTTTAGGAAACTTCTATTCTATCCATTGAACTACCGCGCCAAATACAATGCAAAAGTAATGTTTTTTCCGATAATCTCAAACATCCGGACATATTTGCTCAAATCACTTGTCTTCCCAAACAATTTTCTTATTAAACTGTTTAGAGTGTAAACGATTTATCTCAACCCAAAATTTTTCATACATGAGCCATATTGCAATACTTTACGGCACTTCCGGCGGCAACACGGAATCCGTGGCTAAAAGCATCCGGGAGCTTTTCGACAACGATGCCGACCTCTACAATGTTGAAGCGATCAAGATTGACGACATCAAGCCTTATAAATATTTGATCCTGGGCACTTCAACTACGGGAATTGGCGATTTACAGGACGACTGGGACAGTTTCCTGCCCGTTTTTTCGAAAGCCGACCTATCGGATAAAACCGTTGCAATCTTTACGCTGGGCGACAGCGCTTCGTTCTCAAGCAGTTTTGCCGAGGCAATGAAAGTAATCTACGATGCCATAAAGGACAAAACAAAAGTGGTTGGCTTCGTCGACGATGAGGGATACACCTACGATGACTCCACCGCTGTTGTGGACGGACGCTGGGTAGGCCTTCCCGTTGATGAGGATAATGAATACGATCAAACCGACGCCCGGCTTAAGGCTTGGGTAGAGGAATTAAAAAAAGAGTTTATTTAATCCATCTGATTAACGGCTCAGATAGGGCTGGGTTGCGCAAGCGATTCAGCCCTATTTCTTTTACGGGATTTCCCTTGTTCAAGTTGAAGTTTTATCGTAATTTCGTTGCCATAATAAATGAACTGTATGCACCGTTTCTTTTACTACAGGCTCTTTACATGCATTGCTTCACTTACGATCAGCTTACCGGGCTTCTCCCAGAAAAAACAACTCGATCACACCGTTTACGACGATTGGAAAAGCCTTCAGGAGATATCCGTCAGTGAAGACGGCAGGTTTATCAACGTCGTTATCAGCCCGCAGGAAGGCGACAGTGCACTTTATATCCACGATTCAAAGAAAGGGAAAGAGTTAACGATTTACCGGATAAACAAATATACGTTATCGCCCGACGGACGGTATACGGTCGCCCTGTTGAAAGCCTCTTTTTCGGAGATCCGCCAGGCAAAGATCAAGAAAAAGAAAGCCGATGATTTTCCAAAAGACTCGCTGGTTATTATCGATAATGAAACGCTAACGTTTTCTAAAATCGCCGATGTAAAATCTTACGCCACATCTACGGAGATGGCTACACACATTGTCTATAAAAAAGCCACACCAAAAGATACGGCAAAAAACAAAGCAAACAAATCGGCAGACCTGCTAATTATCCGAAACCTGAACACTTCTGCAGAAGATACCGTTAAGAACTCCAAAGAGTTTGCTTTTAACAAGTTCGGAAATTCACTGGCCGTTTCAGTGGAACCCGAAAAAAAAGATTCCACCGATACGCACAAGGTGCTGTTTTTTGATTTAAAAAACGGGAGCAAAAAACAGATTTCCGGTGAGGAAATGGAATACAAATCCTTTTCCTTCGACGAACCGGGGGACCAACTGGTCTATTTAGCCACGAAAGACACCTCCAAAATTGAACAAAAAGTATTCGATGTGAGGTATTTCAAAAACACCATGGATTCGGCGGTTGTGATCGCTTCCAAAACCTCAAGGGGGTTGCCGGAAAACTGGATCTTCAATGAAAACTCAAGGCCTTTTTTCAGTAAAAACGGGAAAAGGATTCTTGTTGGCGCTGCTCCAAGACAAATACCCAAAGATACTACCCTGGTTGACTTCGAAACAGCTACCCTCGATATTTGGCACTGGAAGGATCCGGTTGTACAGCCCCAACAACTCTCCCAACTGAAAAATGAATTGCGCAGGACCTATGCCGGCATTATTGATCCCAATCGTCCACACGAGTTCATTTCTGTTGCCAACGAGCAAATGCCAAACGCGTCGTTCTCCGATGAGGGGAACGGGCGGTTTGTCCTGCTCACTTCCGGCTTGCCATACGAAATTGAAAGCCAATGGGACATTTCCTCCAAAATGGATACCTGGATTTACGATACGCAATCCAATCAATTGACCGTGATTGCCCAACCTGTTTCGGGAAGACCACAGATTTCGCCTTCGGGTAATTTCACCTGCTGGTGGAATGCTTCGGAGAAACAGTGGTTTGCTTTCGACAACAAAACCGGAAAAACCATCTGCTTGACACAAGAAATTCCGGTCAACTTCTGGAATGAGAAAAATGATACCCCAAGCGAACCGGGTGCATACGGAATTGCAGCATGGGGAGAGGGGGACAAATTTGTACTTCTGTACGATGCTTTCGACATCTGGAAATTAGATCCTACCGGAAAAAAGAGACCGGTGAACATCACCAACAATAGCGGAAGGACTGATTCCATTACCTTCCGGTACATCAACACCGATCCGGACAAACGCTTCATTAAACCCAAAGATGTGTTGCTCTTATCGGCGTTCGACAACAAAAGTAAGGAAGCCGGTTTCTACACGCTAAGACTACAAGGCCGAAATCCATTGTTAGAGAGGGAGCTGGATAAATATGGATACACTTCGGTTAAGAAGGCAAAAAACGCTGATCTGTTTGTGTTTCAAAAAAGCAATTTCAATACGTCGCCCGATTTGTATATCACC